>Ga0208084_1000068_pt1 | contig 26455 bp, 27 predicted proteins | sample LakMenEpi14Sep09_FD_150698 | JGI IMG/M metagenome (GOLD analysis project Ga0208084, IMG submission 150698) | Freshwater microbial communities from Lake Mendota, WI - 14SEP2009 deep hole epilimnion (SPAdes) | ecosystem: Environmental > Aquatic > Freshwater > Lentic | place: Lake Mendota, Madison... | reverse complement strand
TCAGCGCCATCCTCGACGACGACCGACGGGTAGTGCCGCTGTTCGCCGTGCACAACTTTCGTGATCTTGGCGGCTATCCGACCGTCGACGGTCGAGAGACACGGTGGCGGACGTTGTTTCGTGCCGATGGTCTGTATCGACTGACTCCCGATGATGCCAGACACGTTGTGGGCCTCGGTGTCCGCACGGTGGTTGATCTGCGCACCGACAACGAGGTGAAGGCGCGTGGCACGTTTCCAGTTGACGAGCATGACGTGACGTATCACCATCTACCGATCATCGATGCCACGTGGGGAGAAACGTCTACCCCTGAGTTCGACGATGTGGTCGAGTTTCTCGTGTGGGCGTACCGCCACATGCTCAGTGAGGCATCACCACGATTTGCCGACGCAATCAGACTGCTCGCCGACAATCAAGTGCTACCGGCTGTGTTCCATTGCGCGGCGGGCAAAGACCGCACAGGGCTTCTCTCTGCGTTGGTTCTGGGCTCAATCGGCGTGCCTGATGACATCATCGCTGCCGACTACGGCCTCACGGAGCACGCGATGCAACGACTCCTCGTGTGGGCAAGGGTGCACCAACCTGAGCTCGCCGATGTCTACGCGCGAATGCCTGCACGTTTCGCTGCCGCCGATCCCCGCGCGATGAAGATCATTCTTGCTGATATCTTCACCGCGCACGGCTCGGTGCGAAGATTCGTACAGGAGATTGGTGTTGACGAAGAGTCAATTCAGTCGCTCTCGCGCAGCTTGCTTACCGCTCGTTAGCGGTGTGCTCACCTTGCAACCGCCGCCATCGTGTGACGGGTTTACGACTCGACGATGGTCACGCTCTTCAGCACGATCTCGCCGGCAGGCGGCACACCGTTGGCAGCTGGATCGGGGTTGAAGAGGGCACCCATCGCCTTCACGGCCGTATCAAGACCTTCGGTTACTTCGCCGAACAATGAGTACTGCGGTGGCAGTGATGCACCGCTGTTACCGGTGATGATGAAGAACTGACTCCCGTTGGTGTTCGGGCCCGAGTTGGCCATCGCCAAGGACCCAATCTTGTATTCACCAGCACTCGGCAGCTCGTCAGCGAACGAATATCCAGGACCGCCGGTGCCAGTGGCGGTGGGATCACCACACTGCACGACAAAGTCTTGGATGACACGGTGGCACTTGGTGCCATCGAAATACTTCCAGCGGGCAAGCGACACAAAGTTGTTCACCGTGCCCGGTGCACGATCGGCGTAGAGCCGAACGGAGAACGAGCCTTGCGTTGTATCGAAATTCGCGACATAGGTCTTTGCGGGATCGATGCACAACTGGTGGGCGTCGGAGAATTCACGGCGCTGCTCGGCACTGCCATCCGCAGGGGCACATTCGCTGGTGCCGTAGGCGAAGGGGCCCGCATTGGCCGTCTCCTGGGCTACTGCGTCATCGACCACCTCGGAAACCGTCGTCTCTGGCGCTGACGCTTGGTCGGTATTGCCGGTGACGAAGACGAACCCGACCAGCGCTACGACCACCAACACGACGATGCCAAGCCGCGCACCTCGTCGTTGCACCTTGCTGCGTTGCGCACGGCGCGCTTCTTGCGATCGCAGTGTTTCGCGGTTCTTCTTCTGTCGCTCACGTTTTGATGTGCCCACGAGTGTGAAAGGCTACTGACTCCCAACTCGTGCACGAATAGCATTGACCCGTCATGTCGCTCATCGTGCAAAAGTACGGCGGCACATCGGTGGCGGACCCCGAGCGCATGCGAAACGTGGCAAGGCACATCGCTGCCACCCGTGCGGCAGGTCATCACCTCGTCGTAGTCGTTTCGGCGATGGGCAAGGCCACTGACAACTTGTTGCAGCTCGCACATCAGGTGTCATCGAATCCACCGAGCCGCGAGATGGACATGCTGCTCACCACGGGCGAACGCATCAGCATGGCGCTCTTATGCATGGCGCTCCACGACGTGGGGGTCGATGCGGTGAGTTTCACCGGCTCACAAGTTGGCATCATCACTGACACGGTCCATACCAAGGCGAAGATTCTTGAGGTAAAGGGTGATCGTGTGCGAGCGGCGATTGCCGACAACAAGGTTGCAGTAGTTGCTGGTTTCCAGGGCATCAGCACCGAAAAAGAAATCACCACGCTCGGTCGTGGCGGAAGTGACACGACTGCAGTTGCCCTTGCCGCTGCGCTCGACGCAGACTCGTGCGAGATCTACACCGACGTGACTGGAGTGTTCACCGCTGATCCGCGAGTGGTGCCACAAGCACGCAAGATTCCAGTACTGCAGTTTGACGAAATGCTCGAGATGGCTGGTGCAGGTAGCAAGGTGCTTGCGCTGCGCTCGGTTGAATTCGCCCGTAACCACGATGTCCCTATCCACGTGAGGTCGAGTTTCACGTGGGAAGAAGGCACGTGGGTCGTCGGGCGCGACCACGAAAGGATGAAGAACATGGAAGAGCCAGTCATCTCGGGAGTCGTGCAGGATGCAAGTGAGTCAAAGCTCACGATTCTTGGTGTGCCCGATCGCCCCGGAGTCTCGGCACTGCTCTTTGAGGCACTCGCATCAGCCAACGTCAACGTCGACATGATCGTGCAGAACACCTCGACTGCCGGAACCACAGACATCTCCTTCACCGTGCCGAAAGCGGATGTCAAGACTGCAGAGCCAATCGTGTCGAGAATCGGCACCGATCTGAAAGCCAGCGGTGTCACGCACGACGACGACATCGCAAAAATCTCGCTCGTTGGCGCCGGGATGAAGACCAGCCCGGGTGTGGCCGCCAAGATGTTCCGGGTCCTTGCCGACAATGGGGTCAACATCGAGATGATTTCGACGTCCACTATCCGTGTTTCAGTTGTCGTGCGTGCAGCAATGATGCAGAAGGCTGTGCAGGCACTGCATACGGCCTTTGGTCTTGATAGCGGAGACGACTACTCGGCGCCTCTGCCCGAGCGAAAGTAACTGATGACGTTCTTGCGCCGTGCAGCTGAACGTTTGCGCCGACCGCAAGGCGTGCCGTGGCGAAGTGCAGGGCTGCGTACCGAGACACTGACGGCAGAACAAGCCGTTCGTGATACCGGTTGGGTGTTCGACAACAAGACCGGAGATGTTTCACTCGAATCGTTCGTCGCAAGCGGCGACGACGAAGTGCGCAGGTATCTGAAAATCTTCGGGTTTCCGAGCGGTTCAACCGACAGTTTGTCGATGGTGGAAATCGGTAGCGGCATTGGACGCATGACCGCTGGTTTCACACGACGCTTCCGTATTGTCCACGCAGCCGACGTAGATGCCGCATTTCTCGAACGCTGTCGCGAGACGGTCTTCCACCACGGAAATCCGTCGGTGCTTCGAACATTGCATGTGGTTGACGGCCGCACGTTGGACCTGCCCAACGCATCAGTCGATCTTGCTTTCTCCTACATCACGTTGCAACACTGTGGAGCATCCGATGCGCAGTCGCTGGTGGCTGAGGCGCTGCGTGTCACCAAGAGTGGCGGTCTCATCGCCCTCAATTTCCGAACATGGACACCGCTCGATGCGGCGCTCGTGCCACTCGGTGGAGTGGTGCGAATCTTGTGGCGGGCTCCGAAGGTGGCGAAACACATGGCTCGCATTCGTGCACTCACACGGCTGGGTTGGCAGGCGAATCGATTGAGCCCTGATGACGTTCTTGCAGGAATCGGACTGGATTTGATCGGCTCGCGCTTGCGCGACGTCACCATCATCCACTCGCCGCGACGAAGAGTGAAGGTGTCCGCCGACGGCGTGAAGAAGCTGACCGTGCGGCGTGTACATCCGAGTCATTGGTGGTTAGTCGCACAGTTAGCCTGACGGGGTGTCTGTAAGTCGGAAACCCAACATCGGCGTCGTCGGAGCCACTGGCATGGTCGGCAACGTGATGCGCACCTTGTTGCACGAGCGTGAGTTTCCGCACGCCGAACTGCGTTTCTTTGCATCAGCCCGTTCAGCGGGAACCAAGATCGACTTCAACGGAAGAAACATCCTCGTGGAAGATGCGGCGACGGCAGATCCGTCCGGACTCGACGTCGCCATCTTTTCAGCCGGTGCCACGACGTCCCGCGCACTTGCGCCAAAATTCGCCGCCGCTGGAGTCATCGTCGTGGACAACTCGTCCTGCTGGCGAATGGACCCTGACGTGCCGCTCGTCGTGTCGGAAGTAAATCCTGGCGATATCAAGCTTGCAAAGAAGGGAATCATCGCTAACCCAAATTGCACCACGATGGCGGCAATGCCCGTGTTGAAGCCGCTGCATGACGCCGCAACCCTCGTTCGACTTACCGCGAGCACGTATCAGGCGGTGAGCGGTGGCGGTGTGTCGGGTGTGGCTGAACTCGAACAGCAGATTGACGCAGCCGACGAAGTTGACCGCCTCACCTACGACGGCGAAGCCGTGACGTTTCCCGCACCGAGCAAGTTTGCCCGCACAATCGCGTTCAATGTGCTGCCGTTCGCTGGTTCGCTCGTTGATGACGGACAGCTTGAGACGGACGAAGAAAAGAAGTTGCGCAACGAGACGAGAAAGATTCTCCATATTCCCGATCTGAAGGTGTCGGGCACCTGTGTACGAGTGCCCGTCTTCACGGGGCACTCGCTTTCATTGCACGCGGAGTTCGCAACATCAATTACTCCCGCGCAGGCCAACGAGATCCTTGGCAAGGCGCCGGGCGTGAGCGTTGTTGATATCCCAACGCCGCTACTCGCAGCAGGCAAAGACCCTTCCTTCGTCGGTCGCATCCGCCAGGATCAATCTGTTGATGGCAATCGCGGTCTCGTGCTCTTTGTGTCGAACGACAATCTGCGCAAAGGTGCTGCACTCAACGCGCTGCAAATCGCGGAACTCGTCGTCGCGTCGCTCTAGTTCTTCGTCAGCGCTCAAGTAACTGCCAACTGGTGCGTTGCGATACTTCTGCTGCTGCTTGGTCGGGGAGGGGAGATTTGAACTCCCGGCCTCCACGTCCCGAACGTGGCGCGCTAGCCAAGCTGCGCTACTCCCCGTATTGCGAATGAACGCTCGCTCAGTCTAACGGTGAGTGGAGAAAGACGGCTCGCTGATCTCGGGCAGAAAGGTGGAGGTCAGGAGAGTTGCATTGCCGGCGCGGCGGCTTCATGCCATGTGCGACCGGCACGCACCTCTTGCACGGCGCGACGTAGTCGCAAGGAGTCGATGGGCTTGATCAGCCAACCTTCAGCGCCGCTGCGTCGAGCCAAGTGCACGTCAGCGAGACGATCAAGCAACATCACGACCGGCACATGAGGCAGGCGTCCACCGCTCTCATCAAGACGGAGGTTCATGGTGACCGCCATTGCCCCCATGGATCCGACCTGCAGATCAAGCACTGCGATGTCCGGGGTGCGTCGACGCACGGCGTCCGTCACATCACGGCCGTCGCGACACACCGTGAATGATGTCTCTGGAGTGCCAAGAGCGGCAACGACATCATCAAGCACGTATTGAGCGTCGGTTGCGATCAATACGTGCACGACCCAAGGTTACCCCGTGCACCGCTGCCGTGCGCAGGGATTGCTTGCGCATGGATACCGTTGTCGTGTCGTGATTGCCGGATTTGCACTCAGCATTGCTGTCTTGTTCGGGTTTGCGGCGTCGAGCGCCGCGGCAGACCTAAGCAGCGCTGAGACACTTGATGTGACGATTTCGCCAACCAGTGCCGCCGATGCGCTGGCGAAGGTTGATGTCTTTGAAGTAAGCGGGCTCATTGACACCGTGGTTGCAAACGGTATTGAACGCGCCGTTGAACGATCGTCGACCAACGGCGCACAAGCCTTGGTGTTGCAGGTCAATTCGCGCGGAGCAGTCGTTGATCAAGCGCGCATGGAAGAGTTGCTGCTTGCGGTTCGGGACTCGGCGGTGCCGGTGGGAGTCTGGGTCGGGCCCAGCGGCTCTCGGGCGCATGGTTGGTCATCTTGGTTACTTGCCGTCGCAGATGTGAGTGCGATGGCGCCGAATTCCACAGTCGGGAAAACGGGGATGCCAATCTCGCTAGAAGGTGAACCGTTGTCATTCGGTGAAACCACGTCAATTTTGCGGAGCAACACGCTCGGCACCGATGAAGCTCGTGAGCGAGGCGTGCTTCGCCTCGACATCACTGACGATGGGGTCCCCGTGCTACGGAACATGCTGTTTGCGCTTGACGGGCTTTCCGTGAACGGGAAGGTGCTCAACACGGTCGTGGAAGTTGTTGGAGACGACGGCACGATCGTGCGCGAGGCCGCCACGACGCGGTTCTTCAAGTTGGGCACGCTCGAGCAGTTGATGCACACGTCTGCGAGTGCAGCACTCGCATACTTGCTGTTCTCCTTTGGTCTGGCTCTGCTCATCTTTGAGTTCTATACAGCTGGTGTTGGCATCGCTGGTTTCGTCGGTGCATTGTGCACGTTGCTCGGCACGTTCGGATTCACCGAATTGCCAGTACGTCCACTCGGTGTTGCCCTGCTCATCTTTGCGGTTATTGCTTTTGCAATCGACGTTCAGGTGGGCATCCCGCGGTTCTGGACGGGAGTCGGAGTCGTGTCGTATGTGATTGCATCATTCGTGCTTTACGGCTCGGTGCAGGAAGAAACGTTGCGACTTTCGTGGCTAACGCTCGTGGCTGGTGTTGCGTCGATGACACTGGCTTTCGTGGTTGGCATGCCATCAATGGTGCGTACGCGATTTGCGACGCCGACCATTGGGCGGGAGTGGCTCGTCGGCGCCGAGGGAACTGCGGCAACCGACATCGCTCCCGAGGGAGAAGTCTTGGTGCGAGGTGCGAAGTGGCGGGCACGCACGAACAGGGCAACACCGATCAAGTCGGGTGAATTGCTGCGTGTCGCATCCATTGATGGAGTCACGCTCGACGTCGAACCGCTAGAAGGTGCAGCACGTGACTATCGCGAGATGCGTAAGCAGAGCGGCGATTGAGCCTCTTCTTGCAGCGATGAGCCAGTCGCACACCCCCGTCGATTCTGGTGCGGTGCCGTTACGACCCGCTTCGACGGTGATGCTCGTTCGCGACGCATCACAAGACATCGAAGTGTTCATGCTGCAACGCACGACCAGTGCGGCGTTTGCCAGCGGAATGTACGTGTTTCCTGGCGGTCGCGTTGATGATGTAGATGCTGCATCTGAGCTCGACGAACTCTGCGATGGCATGACAGACGCCGAAGCGAGTGATTTGTTGCGCATACCAAGCGGTGGGCTTGCCTATTGGGTAGCTGCAATCCGAGAGTGCTTTGAAGAAGCCGGAGTCTTGCTCGCCCGGGACGAACGCGGTGATTATGTGTCGTTGACTGACGATGACTCACTGTCACGTTTCACGGAATTACGGCACCACGTGCATGATGGGGCACTCTCGCTCGCCGAGTTATGTCGTCGTGAGAATCTGCGACTGGCAGTCGACTCGATTCGCTATGTCAGCCACTGGATCACTCCAGTTGGCGAGAAGCGCAGGTTCGACACAAGATTCTTCGTCGCAGTCGCACCCTCGTCACAACGCCCGTTGCATGACGACAAAGAGACAATTGCCAGCCTGTGGATTTCGCCGGCTGACGCGCTCGCGCGTGCCAAACGCGGAGACTTGGCAATGATTCCACCGACGATTGCAAACCTTGAGTTCTTGGCGCCGTATCGCTCGTCCGTTGACGCCGTCGATGCTGCACGGCGAGTCGGAGTCCCCACACCAATTCTTCCGAAACTGCAGTTCGATGGAGATGGCCGGGTGACTGGGATCGTGTTCCCCGACGATCCGAGATACGCAGCCTTGCCCTGAAACTTGCGAGACAGCGCCTTGTTGCGCTTAGCGCGGCTTCTTGCTCAGCGCCACTTCAACTGATTCAAGCAAGCGAGCCGAGCAACCAGCCATGTCGGTTGACGGCACCGTCGAATCGATGATCCTTTTTGCGATATCGCGGAACACTTCAGCTGCCGGAGAATCGCCCGCCAGGGCAATCGGTTCTCCGTGGTCACTGCCGTGTGCGACCGCGTTCTCAATGGGCACTTGACCAAGCAGCTCGGCGCCGATGTCACGAGCCAAGACAGCACCGCCGCCTTCACCGAACAATGCGTACGTACTGCCGTGTTCACAGGTGAATGCGCTCATGTTTTCGATGACACCTGCAACCCGCAGGAAACTTCGCTGCGCCATGTCCGCCGCTCGAATCGCAACCTTCTGTGCCGATATCGCGGGCGTGGTCACAATAATCAAGTCGGTGCGCGGGAGCATGCGAGCAAGCCCCATCTGCACGTCGCCAGTACCAGGTGGCATATCAATCAAGAGGAAGTCGAGTTCTCCCCAGTACACGTCGTTGAGAAACTGTTCAACTGCCTTGGTAAGCATCAGGCCGCGCCACATGAGAGCCGTGCCCTCATCGTCGACGAGCATGCCGGTACTCACCACCTTGAGTAGTCCAGTGCCGACTCGTCGCTCGTTGGGAATAATTTTGGGCTTCTCTAAGCCTTCAACTTTTCGCGCGGCGAGACGATCAGCCATGCCAAGCATGCGTGGTATGGAAAAACCCCAGATGTCGGCGTCGAGCACCCCGACGGTGTGTCCTTGCGCGGCAAGCGCGACTGCAAGGTTTGCCGTGACCGAACTCTTACCGACGCCGCCCTTGCCGCTGGCGATGGCGAGCACCCGCGCCGTGACCGGGACTGCAGTGTCAGAGGCGTTCTCACGTGCGTTCCAGCGCGCCTTTGTCATCACCGCCGAACGTTCATCGGCGGTCATCTCACCCCAGTCGATTTTTACCTTTGAGACGCCCGGATGAGTCTCGAGTCGCGACTCGATGTCGTTCTTGATTTGGGCGCGCAGGGGGCAACCTTTGATCGTGAGCTTGACCCCAATGGTCACGAGGCCATCGGAACTGACCGAGACATCGGTCGCCATACCGAGGTCGACGATGTTTGCGCCGAGTTCGGGGTCAATCACCGCACGCAAGAGGTTGCGCACGTCGTCGGCTGACGGGGGCGGCACCTGGCGTGGCGCTGTCGGGGTGGACACGCCCTCAACCTACCGAGAATGCGGGTTCTCCACAGTCCCAAGGCGCTCTCCGATGTATCCGTCACAGTGCTTGTCATCACACTGTCGTTCGACGGTAGTTTTGGGGGCACCATGATTACCCTCACTCCTGCCGCAGCCACCAAAGTGAAGCAACTCTTGGAGACCGAAAACGCGACCGATCTCGCGCTTCGAGTCGCCGTTCGGCCCGGCGGCTGTTCGGGATACTCCTACGAGATGTATTTCGACGGCGATTTCACCAGCGAGGACAAAGTGGAGAGTTTCGGCGACGTCAAAGTCGTTGTCGACCCGGCGTCGGCCCAGTTGCTGTCGGGTGCGAGCCTCGATTACGCCGACGGTCTGAATGAGTCTGGGTTCAAGATCACGAACCCGAACGCCAACCGCACCTGCGGTTGCGGCCAGAGCTTCAGCTAATCACTGACTCCAATTCGACTTCGTCGAACACCGCATCAAGCCGTGCGGTGATGACACCATTGTTGTCGGTCACAAACAGCGCGGGCTCGTAGGTCATTGCGAGTGCACTGACGACCGGGGCAACCCTGGTTGCATCTGGATCTGCGTACACCTCAGCATGAATGAACGTATGCGTTTCACCCGTTCGCTGCGCGACTTCAATCAGCGCATCAAGAGCAGGTGAGCAGGTACCAGTCGAACAATGCGCCGGAGTGCCCACCAAGAGCACGACAGGTTTGCCGCGCTGCAGAGCTTCCGTCAGTGTTACGTCGTGGAAGGGGCAAGGCTCTGGCTTTCTGGTGCACAGCGGATCAACACCGCGTGCATCGTCAAACGTTGGCGTGTCAAAGGCTGGAAGTCCATCACCGATTCCAGGCACGGCGATGTCGCCACGCTCGAACACCTGGAACGCAGCTCCGTCGCTCGGGCCACCGTCGAGGACGATGCGATAGAAGCCTGCCCGTTCAATGGTCACCAAGAACGGCCAGTACGGCACCGCAAGGTTCACTGCGTGCCGTTGTGCACTCACACTCTCGGCGACGACTTCTTCACGTTCGCCGTCAATGCGCAGGATGCGTGCGGTGAGTGATTCGGGGGTTTGAAGGTCGCCATCGGTCGCCAACAGACCGCCGCCGCTCGCCAGCGAGAGTGGTAATCGCAGTGAACCAGTAACGAGATTTTGCGGAAAGCGCTGCACGATTTGGACGTCGTTAGGCAGCGAGACACCCGCGTTTCCGCCGCCGCACGAAGTCAGCAGTGATGACAATGCGGTGACTGCTGATCCAGTGGCCAGCACGGCAGAGCCAGAGACGATGACTCGTCTCGCGTCAGCAAAAAACTCCCGTCTTGTCTGCAAACGCACGGGCTCAGGGTAACGAGCCTCACTCCGTCTAACCTTGGATGCATGGCTGCACCAATCGGTCCCTACACTCCCGTCGTACGTGCCGGTGACTGGATCATCGTCTCCGGGCAACTCGGATTGCGTGACGGCAGTCTCGTCGAAGGCGGCGTGAAGGCACAAACTGCACAAGCAATCGCCAACCTGCGTGGTCAGTTAGAGAGCGTCGGAGCGGAATTGCGCGACGTTGCAAAGACACTGTGCTTCCTCACCGACATGGATACGTTCTCAACGTTCAACGAGGCGTACGTCGCAGGATTCGGGTCTCACCGACCGGCTCGCAGCACCATCGGTGTCGCGTCGCTGCCAGCGAATGGTGCCGTTGAGATCGAGGCGTGGGCCTATGTTCCAGCGGGTTCGAAGAAGTCAAGTGGTGGAAGCAATCCGGCGACGTCCAAGAAGTCTCCGCGTACGAAAAAGAAGTAGCACCGTGGCCGGCGCCATCATTCTCGTCATCGTGCTACTCGCGTTTCCTATTCTCGTCGGTCTCGGTGCCGTCGTGATCGCCGCCATCCTTGGTGAATCGCTCCACCGCGATGCGCGCGTGCGCAACGAAACGAGCGAACTGCTCGAGCTCAACACCTGAGCAACGCAACCGTCGCCGACTTAGTCGTTCATTCGGCGCGCCTCTTGGCGACGCTCGACGACGAACGCCGAGAAATCCCCAATGGCTGGATTGCCATCAGCAACGGTTTGGTTTCCGCTGTCGGTTCTGGAACGCCACCGCAGGCACGAGAGTCAATCGACGCCTCTGGGTGTCTCGTCACACCGGGTCTTGTCAACGTCCATCATCACCTGTATCAGAACTTGACGCGCGCGTATGGTCCGATGACCAACTCGGCGTTGTTCGGATGGTTACGCACGCTGTATCCGCTCTGGAGCGCGTTGAACGAAGAGTCAGCGCACGTTTCGGCCTGGGTCGGGCTTGCGGAGTTGGCATTGTCGGGATGCACCACGTCGTCAGACCATCTCTATCTGCACCCACGTGGAGCAGGTGACTTGCTGTCAGCTGAGATTGCAGCCGCGCGGGATCTCGGGATGAGATTCCACCCGACGTATGGTTCGATGTCTCTTTCTGAAAAAGACGGCGGATTGCCGCCGGATCATGTGGTGCAGGACCATGACGAGATTCTCGCGACGAGCGAACGAGCAGTCGCCGCCCATCACGACCGCTCTCACGGCGCAATGGTGCGTATCGCCCTGGCACCCTGCTCGCCGTTCAGTGTGACCAAGCAGTTGATGAGCGACTCTGCGCGTCTCGCCGAGCGTCTTGACGTGCGCTTGCATACCCACTTCGCTGAGAACGACGAGGACGATGCGTACTCCCTCGCCACATTTGGTTGCAGGCCAACCGAATATCTGGAAGATGTCGGCTGGGTGAGTGACCGCGTGTGGCTGGCGCATTGCGTGAAACCGAACGATGACGAAGTGAAACGACTCGGAGTGGCAGGGGTTGGCGTAGCCCACTGCCCGAGCAGCAATCTCATTCTTTCTTCGGGTATCGCCCCAACAGTGAAGCTGCGTGCCGCAGGCGTGCATGTAGGGCTCGGTGTTGACGGCTCATCATCTGCCGACTCTGCATCGCTGTGGTTGGAGGCCCGACAAGCGATGTTGCTTGCCAAGCTGTCGAGTGGTGCAGCAGCCGGCACTGCACGAATGGCACTCGAGATGGCAACGCGTGGTGGCGCAGGATGTCTCGGGCGCTTGGGTGAGATCGGTGAGTTGAGCGTGGGCAGCGTCGGCGATGTCGTGGTCTGGTCGCTTGACGGCCCACAGTTCGCTGGGGTCATTGACGACCCGATTGAAGGCTGGCTACGTTGCGGGCCGGTGAGTGCCAAGCACACGGTGGTGCACGGACGTGTAATCGTGCGCGACCATCACCTCGTGTCAGTGCGTCTCGAACAAATGTTACGCGAGCATGCACGGCTTGCCGAGCGCATGCAGCGTGCATAAGCGACGACCGCGAACGTGATGTCTGACCTGCTCACCGCGTTCGGTGTCGTGTTTCTCGCCGAGCTGCCTGACAAGACGATGTTTGCAACGTTGATCTTGGCGACGAGATACTCCCGCAAGACGGCTGTGTGGTGCGGTGTGGCCGGTGCGTACACGTTGCACGTGACCATCGCCGCATTGCTCGGCTCGGCGATATCTCGGTTGCCCACCGAGCCGCTTCGCTATGTCGTCGGGACGAGTTTCATCGTTGCCGGTGCATACCTCGTCTGGTCGTCGCGCGCCAAGAGCGACATGCCGAACGAGAACGCCGCGCCTGGGGTTGCACCGTCATGGATGTCGACGTTCGCAGTTTCAGCCGCGACAATCGGCGTTGCCGAGTTTGCCGATATCACGCAACTTGCAACGGCGAGCCTTGCCGCCACTCGTGATTCGGCACTCGCTGTCGGCGTTGGTGCGGCATTGGCGCTCGCGTCAGTTTCGGGCATCGCGGTGCTCGCTGGTTCTCAGATAGTGAAACGAGTGAACCTACGAATCATCCAGCGCGTGGCTGGTGTGTTGTTCGTGATTGTCGGTGTGGCGACGCTCGTCTAGCCGGACCACTTCGACGAACCGAAGCGGTAGCCGACGCTGCGCACGGTCTCGATCAAGTGGGCGTGCTCTTCGCCAAGCTTGGCGCGCAAACGGCGCACATGCACATCCACCGTGCGGGCACCGCCGAAGTATTCGTATCCCCAGACCTCCGAGAGGATTACCTCACGCGAGTAGACACGACCCGGGTTCTGCACGAAGAACTTGAGTAACTCGTACTCCATGTAGGTGAGGTCGAGCGGACTGCCGCCGAACGTGGCTTGGTATGTCTCAAGGTTGAGGCGCAGACCCGCATGTTCGACGACTGTCGACGATGGTGCAAGCAACTCGTTGTAGAACATGTGCCGCAGTCGGGCCTCAAGCTCACGCGGGTGGAAGGGTGACAGTTGGAAGTCATCGAACAAGTTGTCGCGCACCTCGAGGTCACCAATCTGTGCTCCAGTGATAAGCACGAGAATGCGTTGCACAGGGCGCTCGAGTCGACGCAGCGCTTTGCAGATCGCCCAGCCACCTTCGGGGTCCTCATCGCAGCACACGACGGCTCCCGCCCAGCCCTCGGTTGGCTGCAGTTTGGCGAGAATCTCAGGAGTCTCGACACCTTTCCATGCGTAACCAGAAAGGTCGAGGGTGCGCGCTACATCAATCGTGGGCGAGTCGGGAAAGACGGCAAGCAATCCGGTCGAGGTCATAGCGAACGCAGGTACGTGTCGATCTCGAACTGCGAGACGTGCGTCTTGTAGCGGCGCCACTCGGCGCGCTTGTTGCGAAGGAACCACTCAAAAATGTGCTCGCCGAGTGCTTCGGCGACCAGCTGCGATGACTCCATCATCCTCAATGCGTCATTCAATGACTGCGGCAGTTGCTCGATACCGAGTTTGGCAAGAGCCTGATCACCCATCTCGAACAAGTTCGCATCGGCTTCGGCAGGCAGTTCGTAACCCTCTTCGACGCCGCGCAAACCGGCGGCGAGGATGACCGAAAATGCGAGGTACGGGTTGCACGCGGGGTCGGGCGAACGCAACTCGATGCGAGTTGCGAGATCGCTGCCACGCTTGGGGACGGGTACGCGGATGAGACCACTGCGATTGTTTCGCGCCCATGACACATGGACGGGTGCCTCGAAGCCCGGCACGAGCCGCTTGAAGCTGTTCACCGTCTGGTTCGTGACGGCGGTGATCTCGCCCGCATGACGCAACAGTCCAGCCATGAACGACTTGGCGACATCGCTCAAGTTGTATGGGTCGTTTGCGTCATAGAAGGCATTCGAGTCGCCCTTGAACAAGGAGAGATGCAGGTGCATGCCCGAACCCTGCACGCCTTCAAGTGGCTTGGGCATGAAGGTGGCATGCACGTTGCGCATCGCCGCGATTTCTTTCACTACGAAGCGGAATGTCATCACGCTGTCGGCCATCGCCAGAGCATCCGTATGGCGGAGGTCGATTTCGTGCTGGCTCGGAGAATCTTCGTGGAAGCTGTACTCGACCGGGATGCTCATCGTCTCGAGCGTGCGGATGGTCTCCTTACGCAGCGAACTGGCGATATCCGTCGTGGTGAGGTCAAAGAACCCACCGTGGTCAAGTGGTGTCGGGCGACCATCAGTGGGAGGTGCGAAGTAGAAGTACTCGATGTCTGGTGCCACATAGAACACGAAGCCGAGTTTGCGTGCGGCGTCAAGATTGCGCCGCAGCACTTGGCGTGGGTCGCCCTCGAATGGTGTGCCGTCGAGTTGTGCGATGTCGCAGAAAACTCGGGCTTCTGCTGCCTTTGAATCGACCCAGGGCAGCACTTCGAACGTGTTTGGGTCTGGCAGCGCCAGCACGTCTGCTTCTTGCACGCGACCATAACCGTCGATTGACGAGCCATCAAAGCTCATGCCGTCGTTGAGTGCATTCTCCAACTCAGCGGGACTGATTGCGAAACTTTTCAGGTTGCCGAGTACATCCGTGAACCACAGACGAACGAGGCGAATGCCGCGCTCCTCAACGGTACGCAAGACGTAATCACGCTGAGCTTCGAGCATGCCGGGCACCCCTTCAGTCAACCGTCACGGTGCGAAGTCGAAGGTCGCGCACCGACGTGGTGCCGGTGCGCGACCTTTGGGCGACTACTTGCGGGATTTGGACTTCTTTGCGCCACTTGACGGCAGTTTGGCCTGTGAGCAGACGGTCTCAAGCAGGAGCCGCGTGACGACATAGGGGTCCATGTTCGCGTTCGGACGTCGGTCTTCGGCGTAGCCCTTCTTGTCTTTGGCGACCTGCCACGGAATGCGAATCGAGGCGCCACGATTTGAGACCCCGTAGCTGAACTGGTTCCACGGAGCGGTCTCGTGCTTGCCGGTGAGGCGGCTTTCGATGTCGTGTCCGTAGTTCTTCACGTGCTCCATCACGCGACCGCCGATCGCCTTGCACGCCGCCTCGATGGCGTCGTACGACGAACGCATGGCTTTGGTGGAGAAGTTGGTGTGTGCGCCGGCACCGTTCCAGTCGCCCTTCTGTGGCTTGGCATCGAACGACACGACGATGTCGAAGTCTTCGGCGATGCGGTGGAGCAACCAACGAGCGACGTAGAGCTGGTCGCTCACGGCGAGCGCGTCGAGTGGACCGACCTGGAACTCCCACTGACCGGGCATCACTTCGGCGTTGGTGCCGGAAATGTTGAGGCCGGCATCAAGGCACGCCTGCGTGTGGATCTCGATGACATCGCGACCCATCACTCGACCGGCACCGACTCCGCAGTAGTACGGACCCTGCGGACCAGGTTCACCGTCCACTTCAGGGAACCCGTACGGGCGGCCGTTCAACCGCATGAACGTGTACTCCTGCTCGATGCCGTAGATCATTCCGTGCGCCTTGTACTTCGCTGCAGCGGCTGCGCACGCAGCGCGGGTATTGGTGGGGTGTGGCTCACCCGTGGCCGCGAGATACACCTCGCACATCACCAGGATGTTGCGGCCGCCACGAATCGGATCTTTGCACCAGAACACCGGCTTCAACATGCAGTCTGACGACTCGCCGGTTGCTTGTTCGGTCGAGGAACCGTCAAAGCCCCAGATGGGAGGAGTCTTCACTGAGTTCTCCAAGATCTTGGTCTTTGAGCGGAGCATCGGAGTCGGTTTGGCTCCGTCGATCCAGATGTATTCGGCCTGGTATGCCATGTTGTGCTTCCTTTCGTACAACGAGATGTAGCAGTCTGATTGAGATTCGTGTCAGGGGCATCATCCGTTTGTAAACGGCGTGTGAAAATGTTGCCGCCCTGGCGGATTTGCGCCGAAAGTCACGGAGTTTCGTCTCAGTAGCCTGACTTCGTGGCGCCGCGACAGCCAGCTTCGACGCTGCGCGTGGGTTTGGCCCAGATCAATCCCCGTGTGGGGGACATCACCGCAAACCTCGACACGGTGTTTCGTTATACGGCAATGGCCGAGGAGGCAGGTTGCGACCTGGTCGCCTTTCCCGAACTCACTCTGTCGGGATACCCGCCAGAAGACCTCGTGTTGAAGGCAGGGTTTGTTGCCGACAACCGTGCCGCCTTAGAGAAGGTCGCAGCTCGCTCAGGCAGATGCACCATTGTTGTTGGGTTCGTTGACGAAGCTGCCGACGAACGAGTCGCCCAGACGAGTGCACGACCAGCACGACTCTTTAATGCAGCTGCCCTGTGTGCAAACGGAGCAGTGCTGGGTGTGTACCACAAGCAGCTGCTGCCGAACTACTCGGTGTTCGACGAGGTGCGCTACTTCGCACCAGGTCACGACAACCGCACGACATATGAAGTGGCGGGTATCGCCGTCTCCCTCAGCATCTGTGAAGACGTGTGGGTAGCAAACGGTCCCGTCGCCCGCCAGCGTGCCGCCGGTGCACAGGTGTGCATCAACATCAACGGCTCACCGTTCGACCGCCATAAAGGTGACGCACGCGAGGCAACCGTGCGCGATCGAGCGCGAGAGTCGAATGTCCCAATCGCCTATGTCAACCAGGTGTGTGGTCAGGATGAGCTCGTTTTTGACGGTGGCTCGTTCGTTACAGATGCGAGCGGCACGATCATTGCACGAGCTGCTCAATTCAGCGAAGAGCTGCTTGTGGTCGATGTGCCCATCTCGAGTGTCGGAGCGCAGAAATCAACGACGGCACGGCTCGTACAACCACCTGACGAGCTTGACCAAATTCTCGGCGCTCTCATACTCGGTACACGTGATTATGTACGAAAGAACGGCTTCACGGATGTCGTCATCGGGCTATCGGGTGGTATCGACTCTGCAGTGGTGGCAGCCGTCGCTGTTGAAGCGCTCGGCGCCGACCATGTGCATGGCGTTTCGATGCCGTCGCGATACTCCAGTGAAGGTTCGCGCACTGACGCAGCCGAACTTGCCCGGAATCTTGGAATCGAGATGCTTACGATTCCAATCGAGCCGGCATTTGCCTCGTATCTCGACATGACTGCCGAAGCCTTTGTCGGTCGCGCCGCCGATCTCACTGAGGAGAACCTGCAGAGTCGGGTGCGCGGAACGACGTTGATGGCGTTGTCCAACAAGTTCGGCTGGATGGTTCTTACGACGGGCAACAAGAGTGAACTCGCAGTCGGTTACTTCACGCTCTACGGTGATTCAGTTGGTGGATACGCCGTCATCAAGGATCTCTTCAAGACCGATGTCTACGCGCTTGCCCGTCGAATCAACGAACGTGCAGGTCGCAGTGTGATACCGGCGGCAACCATCACGAAGCCACCCTCGGCCGAACTGCGACCCGACCAGCGTGATGACCAGAGCCTCCCGCCTTATGACGTGCTCGACGCGGTGCTCGCGCAATACGTGGAACGGGACCGCACCGCTGCGGAGATTGTGTCGATGGGCTACGACGCCGAACTCGTGCGCCGAATCGTGCGGCTCGTCGACAACAACGAATACAAGCGACGACAGTTGCCACCTGGCGTGCGCATTACGCAGAAGGCCTTTGGGAAAGATCGGCGTCTGCCAATCACCAACGCCTATCGCGGCTGAACGCCCGTTATCAGGCTGAAGCGGTGACGCGCGAGCGATATGCCGTGATCGTGACGACGCTCAGCACCGAACAGACGATGGCCGCCAGGCTTGCGCCAACGAGGCCGGAACGGTCGTACAAACCCGTCGCCACGACCGTGAGCACGCCACGCCCGAAGGTGCCAGCACCGATGACGAGTCCAAAACCCTTGCCTGGGGCACCAACGAAGAGGTCAGTGGCAACAGGAATGAGGCTCACCACGGCGTACTCGAACCCGATGATGAAGATGGAGAGTGCAAGCAGACCGATGACAAGCGAGGAGTTGAAGCCAGCAAGTAAAGCGGCACAGGGAATCATGATGAATGCACCGAGCAGCACGCTGCGCTCCTTGCCGATGCGATCGGTCATTCGTGCGCTCGACAGCGAAGCCAGAAGTTCTCCGGCCCCGAGCGCAAATCCCACTGCTGCGATGCCAGCGGCTTCAAACCCGTAGTCGTCCGCCAGCCAAGCACCAAACGTGACGAATACACATTGGCTTGCTCCCATCAATCCGAACATCGCGAGCGGCACGAGCCATGCTCCAGTCACTCGTGTACCGGCAACCTTCTCATGTCGAACTCGAGGCACATCGACACTCACTCGCAAACGTGAGTTGAGCCATGCTCCGCAGGCAATGATGGTGCCCCCACCCACTGCACAGGCAATGCGCCACGATGTCGCCGCAGTTACGAGTCCGAGTAGCGAGACCCCAACGAGCAAACTCAGCGCCCAGGATGTCTCGGTGATTCCAACGACGCGACCGCGACGCTCATAAGGAACGTGATCAGCGAGCCATGCGCCCATGCCGAGGTCGAAACATGACTTCAAGAGATTGAGCAAGGTGAGTCCGATGCCCAGCACGAGCAGATTCGGCGCGATTGCCATCATCAAAATGCCGATTGTGGCTCCGCTCAGGCCGATCATCATCGACAACTGGCGAGAAACGCGATCGACGAAGTTACCGAGCAACGGTGCAAGGAAGCCAGCGAGCTCCGAGATGCTGATCACCAAACCGATTTCGGCAATCGAGACATCAAATCCACTACCCTCGGCAGCGATGATGGCGATGAAGGGTGGAGCGAAGCGGTAACAAGTGTTCGCTGCCAACCGAGTGACGGTGAACGGAATGATGTTCGCCCGCACTTCTGGCGCGTAGCCGCCATCGAGGATGCTTCGTTGCACGGTGCCCGACGCTAGACGGCATCATTCGTCGTCGGCAGCGACGCGGACGACAACGAGACGAAGGCTCCTGCCATGAGATGACCATCTGGTTCGACGTGGAAGTAGCAACCTTCGAGGTTGTGGAGTCGCCGGTCTGGAACCTCCATCACGCGGCGAATGGTGCGGATTACCCCGCTGTGGCTTACGACGAGCACGTTCTGTTCAGCGTGGTGAAGTTCGCGCAACACCGATGTCGCGCGCTCATACACATCGTGTGGCGGCTCAAAATTCGGTGGTGTACGACGGTCGCGCAGGTAGTTGGGCCATCCCGCCTCAATTTCGTGTTCGCGCAGACCTTCCCATGGACCGACGTCGGTCTCAACGAGGCGCTCATCAACCGTCGGCGCCGCGAGCCCGAGCGTTCTGGCGACGATTTCGCCCGTCTCATGCGCACGACTGAGCGAACTGGTGACGACACGACGAATATCAAGGTCCAGCTGCGCAATGCGCAGGGCGGCATCGTGTGCCTGACGTCGACCCGCATCGGTGAGTTTGGTATCGGCACGACCCTGCCATCTGCCGAGCACGTTCCACTCTGATTCTCCGTGGCGCACCATGATGATTGGTGTCGTCGTTCGTTTCATGTGCGAGGGTTTGTCGCTCATTTGGTGCCCGACGCAGGGTAGTGGCTTGGGTACGCTGACCACGTGGCGCAACTGCTGCTCTTTGCTTCTGCGCGCGAAGCTGCAGGGCGGTCGCGCGACACGATTGCAGGCGCCACCGTCGCCGACGTGCTTACTGTGGCAAAGCAACAGTTCGGTCCTTCGTTTGAAAGCGTCCTCTCCTCGTGCACGATCTGGCTGAACGGTGAAGAGTGTGAGCCGCATTCGCCGGTCAGAGACGGCGACGAGGTTGCAGTATTGCCGCCCGTCTCCGGTGGTTCGCAAGAACTTTCTGACATGTCACTCGAGGAAGTCCGCGCCCGACGCGGATCATTACAAATCGAGGAAGACGCTGTTTCCTTCGTGCGTCGTGTGGTGCAGGGTCGGCTCGACATCGCGCGCGACGAAGTGCGACGACGCGCAAGCGGTGATGCCCCATTGCGTGACGTGACGGACGGAATCACCCGCGTGTTTGCAACCGAGCGCGGGAGTGGCTCCACCCGACCTCCTCGCGATACAGAGATTGTGGCCGATCATCCGCTCATGCGCGAGCTTGAGACCCTCTGTGACTCAATCGGATTCGGAGCCTTGCGCGAGCTCGACGACTCCGAACTTGAGGCATGTGTAAAAAGACTGTCCGACTTTGAAGCCCATACCTCTGCGCGACGCAAGGAACTTTTTGTACAGATCGACGCCCTGTCCTCGGAGCTGGTGCGCCGATATCGCACGTCGACCTCAAGTGTCGATGCGCTCCTCGACGAAAGTCGCTGAGCAGTGGCAAGTCGTAAACGTCCCGACATCGGCACGTTCATTCGTCAGCAGCGAGAGATCGCACAGCAATCGATTCGCGATCTCGCCAAGCGTGCTGGAGTATCCAACCCATACCTCTCGCAGATTGAGCGAGGTCTGCGCAAGCCTTCCGCCGAGATTCTTCAACAGATTGCGCGCGGTCTCGAAATCTCTGCTGAGACGCTCTATGAGCGAGCAGGAATGCTCGATCCGCGGGAATCGCAGGCCAACTCCGTTGTTGATGCCATCGTCACCGACACGAGGCTGAACGACGACCAGAAGCAGGCGATGCTGGCGATTTATCGCAGCTTCGTGGCAGAAGACTCCACGCAGTAGTTTTCGGCCTCGCTGTTCGGGGGTGCGCGCCGATAGGTTCAGACTCCCATGGCTGCAACCCCCGCGCAGCGCGTCGCCGTACTGTCCCTTCATACCTCTCCGCTCGCCCAACCAGGTGTCGGGGACGGTGGGGGAATGAACGTGTACGTGCGTGAGTTGACGTCGTCACTTGCTCGTCTTGGCGTTGAATGCACCACGTATACGCGTGCGTGGAAACCAGGCTTGCCTGCCGTCGTGGACATCGAGCCGAATCATCGTCTCGTGCATGTTCGCGCGGGCGACTTTGATCTCCCGAAAGAACGTCTCGTTGATGTCATTCCAGAGTTCACCGACACGGTCAGTCATCACCTCCGTACGCACTCACCTGCACAGGTGGTGCACGCCAACTACTGGCTGTCAGGACTCTCTGGCCATCTCCTCAAGCACGACCTGAATCTGCCGCTCGTTACGACGTTTCACACGCTGGCAAGGGTCAAGTCGATGTACGGTGACGCCGAGTCTCGTGAGCGAGAGACCGTGGAGTCGGCAATCATTGGCTGCAGCGATGCCATCTTTGTCTCCTGTCGTGAAGAGCGAGACCTCTTTCGTTCCCTCTACGGCAGCTCACCCGGCACCGTCGATGTCATCACTCCCGGTGTCGATCGCGCCTTCTTCTCGCCAGGCAGCCGAAGCGGTGCGCGCAGCGCACTGTCACTCGGGTCTCACCCCGTGCTGCTCTATGTCGGGCGGATTCAGCCGCTGAAAGGGCTTGATGTCGCCATCGAGACGCTCGCCGCACTCGGTCGACCAGATGCAATTCTGCTGGTCGTGGGCGGTGCGAGCGGGACTGAAGGTGAGTCCGAACTAGCACGAGTGACAACGCTGGCGGAATCGCTCGGTGTCGCACGACAGATTCGCTTCGTCGATCCTCAGCCCCATCATCTGTTGGCTACGTATTACCGCGCGGCTGACGTAGTGCTCGTGCCGTCACGCAGCGAGAGTTTCGGACTTGTCGCGCTTGAAGCTTCGGCATGCGGTACACCCGTGGTTGCTACCGCCGTAGGTGGATTGTTGTCGCTGGTGGAAGACGGCATCAATGGCTACTTGGTTCCGGAACGAGACGGTCACTTGTTCGCGAGTCGCGTGGCGCAGATTCTCGCTCAACCAGAACTCGCTCAGGCGATGGGAGTCAATGCAGTGCGCCGCAGCGCCGCATATTCGTGGCGGGGCGCTGCAATTCGTATGCGACGTGTGGTGGCGGAGTTTGCCGCACGCGATCTCGTGCTCTGTAGTTGAACAACAGATGAGTGACCTGTTCAACGACGCGACTCGCGTCGGGCTTGAGCGTCGCATTGACGAGTGGTTAGCGAACGTGCACTCGCAGCACCCGAATGTGGTCGCCGCACAGCGTTCAGCAGAGGAGAGCGGCCGATGGATGATTCGGCTACATGGTGAGGCCAAGGAGTTCACGACGATCTGGCTACAACTCGGGCAGCGCACGCTGCGCTACGAGACGTATGTCATGCCATATCCGGAAGAGAACATCAATGAGGTTCTTGAGATCATCCTTCGTCGCAACGAGCGACTCGTTGGTGCCCACTATTCACTTGGGGCGGAACATGCGGTCTTCTTGAACGGTGAACTCGTCCTCTCTGCGCTGAACGAAAGCGAACTCGACCGAATCATTGGGACGCTCTACGCCACGGTAGAGACACACTTTCCCGATCTCGTGCGTGTCGGTTTTGCGAGTCGCTTCTCATCATCTCAGTAGCCTTCGCCTCATGAAGGCTTCGACGTCAACACCGAGCCCGAGCCGATTGGCAATCATCGGCGGCGGCAACATGGGTGCTGCGCTCGCGGAGGGTCTTCTGCGTGCTGGACACGAAGCGAAGGCACTGGTCATCTGTGAAACGAGCGAGCGCCGACGAGAGGATTTGGCCAAGTCATTCCCTGATGTCGCCATCGTTCAACATGCAGAGACATGTAGTGAGGCAATCATCGCGGTAAAGCCATCAGATGTTGCTGGTGCCTGCAAGTCAGCCGCCGCCGCTGGGGCGCAAAGAATCGTCTCGATTGCAGCGGGTGTACGAATCTCGGCGTTGCGGTCGGCGTGCGGTGATGCCGTGCGAATCGTGCGAGCGATGCCCAACACGCCCGCCACGGTAGGCCTCTCTGCAACTGCAGTTTCCTTGAGTGAGAACTGTTCGGACGGAGACCGCGTCTGGGCAATCGACATGCTCTCGTCCGTCGGGTCGGTTGTCGAGATTCCAGAAGAGATGATGGACTCGTTCACCGGCCTCGTTGGTTCGGGCCCTGCGTATGTCTTCTACATCGCCGAAGCGTTACGAGAAGCAGCGATGGCAGAGGGATTCGATCAACGAACCAGCAGCGAGCTGATCGCCAAGATGCTGACCGGCTCTGCGGCATTGTTGGCACGTGAGCCGGAGAAAGCAGCCGAGTTGCGCGCACGTGTTACCTCTCCCAATGGCACGACTGCTGCGGGTGTCGCGGCACTCGACGAGCGTCAGGTGCGCGAAGCATTCGTCGCCGCGGTACAAGCGGCCTCGCGCCGCAGCAGAGAACTGGGTGACGCGTAGCGTCCGGAACGCACGATAGCAACCCCTCTACCGCTGGTCGATTGACCAGTTTCGCCGCGAAAAATCTGGTCGGAGAGACGTTGCAAAATGGGAATCGGTGTCTAAGGTAGGGACGCATTAAATCACCGAGCGGTTCGCCGTTCGGGAGTCGCGCCCGCAAGGGTTGCGCCGTATGGGTCGGTGCCGTCGGGGGGTTGGCACCGACCCTTACGTTTTGTGGGGTGTTGCTTCATGAGATCTGCTGTGCCTGGCGCTCATAGTGTGACCAGTCAATGAGTGGGCATCGCTACGACACGATTTCCTTTCTGTCGGATTACGGCTTGAGAGACGAGTTCGTCGGGATTGTCAAAGGTGTGATTGCGGACATCGCACCGCATGCGCGGGTGATCGACCTCACTCATGAGATTCCCCCGTTCGACGTTCGAGCTGGGTCGCTCGCACTGGCACGCTGCATTTCGTATGTTCCGTCTGGCATCGTGCTGGCGGTCGTTGATCCGGGTGTTGGTACCGCGCGGCGCGGCGTTGCGGTAACAGTCGGCGATGGTCGCGGCATCCTGATTGGTCCAGACAATGGTCTTTTGTCGATGGGCACAGCTCTTGCAGGAGGCGCTGACGAAGCAGTAGTTCTCAGCAATCCGGAATATCAACTCGAAGCGCCAGGAGCAACCTTTGCGGGACGCGACATCTTTGCGCCGGCGGCAGCACACCTGTGCAACGGCGTTTCTTTGCGCGAACTCGGAGACCCCGTTGACCCCAACTTGCTCCTGCCTGGCGTCGTGCCGCTCTCACGTACCGAAGGAGACGAAGTGATTGCCGAGGTGACGTGGGTGGACCGCTACGGAAACTGCCAACTCAATGTCGGGCCAGATGACGTCGCATCACTTGGCACTCGGATCAGCCTCGGGCTCACCTCCGCGACGGGAGAGAGGTCATCGAGAGCAGCGAACGTGGTGCGAAACTTCACTGACATCGGTGGTGGAGTCGGACTCGTCATCGACTCCTTCGGAATGCTTGCGATCTGCGTCGATCGAGGATCTGCAGCCGACGATCTTTCTATTGCAGTGGGTGATGCAGTGCGCCTTTCTTCGCTCGCAGATGCGCCGGGTGTAACGACGAACGTGTCGCTGCGGCGGGCCAAGGACGCCTCGAGCGGTGCTCACTAGGGTTGTCAACGTGCGTCCAGCGACCACACTTGCGCTCGGTCTGTTGCTCTTGGCGATTTTTACTGCGGGTCTTGTCTCCATCTTGATGAGCTGAGTCGATGAACCTCGCCACGATTCTCGAGTCGCACCCTGGAGAATCAGCGGCACTCATCAGTCGCGGTCACACTTTCACCTACGCCGATGTACGCAGACAAGTTGCCGCAGTGCGTGGGGCGTTACACGAACTCGGAATAGGCAAAGGCGACCGTCTCGCACTGTTGTGCGGTAACACCGTTGAGTTCGTCGTCGCATATTTCGCGTGTCTCGGTCGGGGAATTGTCTGTGTGCCACTCAATCCGACGGCACCAGCTCCGGAACTGCAACGTGAACTTGCGGTCGTCGGAGCGCGCGCCGTTGTCGTATCACCTGCAGCCGTGGGTGGGTGGTCGAACGTCGATCGCGCCACACTTCCGCATCTCACCCATGTCATCGCTACGACGGGTGAGTTGCCGGGTGCACTCCGATTTCAAGATCTCCTCGAGCATGCGCCTGCACCCGTAGTCGAGCTCGAACCGGAACATCTTGCTGTCATGCTCTTCACGAGTGGCACTGCAGGCTCGCCGAAGGCCGCGATGCTCTCGCACGGAAACCTGCGCAGCAACCTCGATCAGATTTCGTTCGTGCGCAAGATGGATGGAACAGACCTCGTCTACGGAGTTCTTCCGCTCTTCCATATCTTCGGATTGAACGTGGTGCTCGCCTACTCGCTGTTGCGTGGCTCAGCAGTTGTGCTGGTGGAGCGCTTCGACCCGATGACTGCAGTTGAGACCATTCGCGACCGCAAGGTGACGCTCATTCCGGGAGCGCCACCGCTCTGGATGGCGTTCGAGCAAATGCCGAACCTGCCGAAAGACACCTTCGCCAGTGTTCGCACTGCGCTGACTGGAGCTTCGAAGATGCCTGAGCACACGACGAGGTCGCTCTACGAACGGTTCAACTTGCTCGTCACCGAAGGGTACGGTCTCACGGAGTGTTCACCAGTCGTCACGACGACGACAGATGCCGACCGCGACACGGCCCTGGCGAAGATTGGTTCCATCGGCAGAGTTCTGCCGGGCGTCGAAGTGCGAGTGGTCGATGAGAACGGCGATGATGTGCTGCGAGGTGACGCAGGGGAGATTTGGGTGCGTGGGCCGAACGTCTTTCGCGGTTACTTCGAAGATCCCCAGGCCACGGCTCGTGCACTCACCCCAGACGGTTGGTTGCGCACTGGTGATGTCGCGGTAGTCGACGACGACGGGTTCTTGTTCTTAGTCGACCGCGCAAAAGATCTAATCATCGTCTCTGGGTTCAACGTGTACCCCGCGGAAGTCGAAGAAGCGATACTTGAACATCCGGCAGTTGCGCAGGCGGCGGTAGTCGGCGTTGAGCATCCGCACACTGGCGAGGCAGTGCGGGCTTACATTGTTTTGCGAGCTGGTCAGGTGCTCGATGAAGACGCGCTCATTGATCACTGTCGCAGTCGACTAGCCCGCTACAAGTGTCCGACAAAGGTGTTGATTGTTCCGCAGCTACCGACCGGCAGCACCGGCAAGGTGCTGCGACGCGCCCTGCGCTGACGAGTTGCTTCCGCGCTTCACACTCGGCACCATGAAGCCGACGAAGAGCACAACGACTCCGACGGAAAGGGTGACTGCAAATGCTTGCTCTTCGCCGAGCCGCCCTGCCAATGACCCGCTCGCCGACAAGATCACCGTGCCGCACGCAATCAACACATTGCTGGCCACTAGTCGTTTGGTCGAGATGAGCGGCTTCTTTCTCGATTCGTACACGGCGGGAGATTTTCGCGTGATGAGTCGAAC
>Ga0208084_1000057_pt1 | contig 28076 bp, 46 predicted proteins | sample LakMenEpi14Sep09_FD_150698 | JGI IMG/M metagenome (GOLD analysis project Ga0208084, IMG submission 150698) | Freshwater microbial communities from Lake Mendota, WI - 14SEP2009 deep hole epilimnion (SPAdes) | ecosystem: Environmental > Aquatic > Freshwater > Lentic | place: Lake Mendota, Madison... | reverse complement strand
GTAGATGCTGTGTCAAGACTCGCCGCACAAGCACAGAATCAAAAATTCAATGCAATATCCCGAAACAAGAGAAATGCAAAGAAGAAAGTAAACGAAGAGACTTCCAGCAAGGTAGATGGAGACTACGAAGGGGAAATGGCAAAAGGGGAACTTGAGTATACAATTCAAAATGCTCAAGAAATTTTAGACTCTCTCAAGGACGGAGATGAACTTGAAGCATGGGTACAGAGTAAGATTACCAAGGCTGCTGATTACATCTCTACAGTCAAGGACTACATGGCTGGAAGAGGAAAATAAAAAGAAATATTCACTTGTCAAAGAGAGAAAACCCTTCTAGGAGTAAACTAGAGGGGTTTTTAGTAGGTAAGAGGCAGAGAGTAAGAGAGGGGTATAGGGGGAGGGTAAAGAGGGGGGAAGGGTTGGGTGAGGGGGTAAAGAAGATTTAGAGAAATTTTTGAAATTTGACCTTACAAAACTTTCTACATCTCCCTCTATACTCCCTTTTAACCGCCCAAGAACCCCTCTCCTAGCCCTCCGAGCGTTTAAAAGGTCTCAAGGGTCATCCCCAACCCTCCGAAGCCCTATAAACGGTTTATACGGGGTTCTCTTTCTACAATAATTTTACAAAATTATTAAAACTTGCAAACTCCCCCCCTTAAAGCACCCCCAATAGCCCCACAATTGCAGCAGCCAGACACAAAACCACTACAATACCATCCAATCTATTAAATTTTTCTGAATGCCGTCCACGAATATTACACAAGGGAATTCTCTCTAGGACTCTCAGTTCCTTAAAGGTGTCACGATACCTTCTATTGATTCTTTTCATTGATCTTTGTACTTTGTATGTCGAATGTGCCATTGTTATCAACCTTTATCTGATTAGAACGAAAATGTCGCACTTCCCCGGATTCCAGAGCGACACACCATATGTCATTCTCCCAGGTGCCTCCATCCCGGACATAGATGGCATAACCTCGTCCGAGGGGGGTGGAAAGGGGGATGGGTTTAGAAAATTCAAGAAACATTTGCGAATACTGTCCACATATTTAATCATCATGGTCTGGGTAGGCTCCTATAACCTGCTGATAGTACTACTGGGAGTATACCAGCTGCCCAGCTGGTTGTCAATCCTGTCCTGCATCCTGTCCACAGGAAAATACAAAAAAAGAATGCTAGGAAGGGTTGGAACCATGCTGGGGCAACTGATACTCAAAAAATTTCAGATAAATTTGAAGACGAGAGATACCCGACCCGGCGAAGTAGCGATAACTCCGAATCGGGTGTCTCATAACTGGGAATGTCCGCTGGAGGTTATCTGATGCTATATTATACCACATAGCAATCTTTTTGCAAGTGTCAAGGTCAAAATCAATATTATTGCAGAAAATTTTGGTGATAGTACGCGCCAAACACCGTCCGAGGGTTTCAGAGGTTTCTCGGACCACAGAGGCGCGTACTATCAGCTGGCCGGGGTTATCGGACTTATACCGGCTAATCCTGGAGGAATATTAATTTAAAAATAAAAGCACCCAGCCCCCTTGACAGGGGCCGGGTGGACACTCTGATCTCTTTCGCCGGGAGATCAGCCCATGATCTTGAACTTGCCTACTCTCCGCCCCGCGATCAGGTCGATGAACCGGGAGAGGAACACCCGGCTGACCTTGCGGTTGTTCAGCGACTTGAGGAACTGGTTGCGGATCTTGGTGAGGGTGGAGTTGGTTGCGTTGGCAGTATCGTCCATCTCCGCACCAAGCGGCTTGACCGGGCGCACGATGTAATACTCGTCAAAGCCGGGAGTCAGGGTCGTATTCGCAGGAAGGAAATTCTCCTTCTTGTAGAAGTCGTTGTAGGACTTCTCGCCCTTGTCAAAGGCAAGCCGATGCACCGGGTCGTTGAGGTTCGCGGCAGCAGGAACAACCCGAACGAACTTGTTGAGGAGATGACTTCCAATCCCGCTCATGGGGCCAATAGAGAAGCCAACAGTCACGCAGCCCAACTTGCGAATCTCGTCCACAAGGAAATACTGGATGTCCGAATTGAGGCTGCGGATGTAGCCCCGCCTGTCCGCATTGATCGTCAGGGTGCGACCAGTAGGAATGTTCTGCACTCGCACAGACTTGACCGGAACATAGGCATTGTGTCCTGCACGACCAAGCCCGGTAGGGTCGCCATCGGTGATGTGGATGAAGTCCACGATCTGCGATCCGGTAGCAGCCCGGAACTTGGGGATGAAGTCGTGAATCGCCATGAGAGCCTCGCAGGAAGGAGTCCCATGCATCCCCATCGAATTGGAGATGCTGCCCATGAGATAGTGGCAGTTGAGGTTGGTGCGATCCATTGACGCAGAGAACATCCACAACACCTGTTCCATTTCAAGGATCTGCGAGTCAGTCATGGACGAGGAAAGCACCTGTCGCAGCGCGACATTGTTCAGGTTGAGGTTGTCCCCGCTCGTCCTCACGGACTTCAGGTAGGTGGCACCGTACAGCCGCTCAAAGCGATCCTCGTACTTGTCCACCTTGTGCTTCTTCTGAAGTTCACTATCGCTGAACCCGCCGAACTCCGTGTAGAGGAACACCTCAAACGGAATCTTTGCCTTGCGGCAGAACCAAGTGAGGGTAAGCAACTGGCGCACAACGCCATCAATGCAGTCGCCCATGCTACCAGACCAGTCGATAAGCATGACCATGCCGTGCTTCTTGCCCTCGTGCTTCACGAGGTTACGCAGGAAGATATCGTCATGGGTCTTGAACTGGTGCAGACGATCCGGGTTGATCGTCCCGGTGGGCTTCATGCGCTCCTTGCGGATCTCCTCCGCAGCCTTGCGGCGTTCAAACTGGGCAACCAGTTCACGCACCGTGCTAGTGGATTCCTTGCGGAACTGCTCCAAGCCGGAGTAGGCTTCCTCAATCGTAGAAAAGAACACAGAGGGGTCATTACCGTGGCTCGTAGAACCATAGTGCTTTGCCGCAATTCGCATAGCGGTACGGCAGTCGATGAGGAGATCGTTGAAGGTAATGATCGCCTCGCTGCTGTCGCACTTGGGCAGCGGGTACGAGAGATGCGGGTAGTCCTCGTAGCGCAGATTGGAAAGCTTGTGTGCCTTCTCAAGATCGCCGTCCTTCTGCATCGTTTGCATGGCATCGGTCAGATCAGTAATGGTGTTACCATCCCCGTCCACCGAACGAGTGCGACCCTTCTTCTCGTCCTCCTCCGCTTGCATGGCGTAGAGTTCATCGGCAAGTGCCACGACATCATCGAACGACTTGGTTGCGGCAACCCGGTCGATGAACGCCTGTTCAGCATCGTTGATCGAAATGTTCATCAGACCGAACAGACCGAACTTGAAGTGCAGGTTGACCTTATCAACGATGGTCAGGTCATCCATGTTGAGAGACTTCAACTGGAACAGATCGGTGTCAAGGATCTCCTTATACCCCGAATAGAAGTCGCGGCGGCAACCGGGAAACTTCTCCTTGATGCAACGCTCAATACGAGCATCCTCAATGACATTGACGCAAGCCTTGTAGCCGTCAGAGTGCAACTTGCGACCCTTCGCTGCCTCCAATGCGGAGAGCAGTTCCTTCGCAGGAGTGAACAGAGCATGGGCAACCTCATGGGCGACGATCATGTCGCGCAGGACATTGCTCACCTTCCAGTCAGGAATGATAAGGGTGCGGGAAGCAACATCAAAGGTTGCGGTCTTGGCGTTGGACTCGAAAGAAACAAAGATGTTTTCGGTGGCGAGTGCTTTGGCGAAAAGCGAGGTGGAGGTGTTCATGGTGTGCCTATGGTATGGGATCGGGGCGAGAAAGTCAATCCGCTTTCTGCCCCCCCGGTAGATTTTTTTTCTACCGGGGGGACATCTTGCATCAAACCGTGGACGGGGAAGGGGCAGCGCAGAGAGGCGTCAGGTCGAAACGATCCTGATTGACCGCACTCTTGCACTCCTTGATGACCCAAGTGGGGATGCCCTTCATGTTGATGGACTGGGCAACCACAAGTAGATCGGACTTCTTGAACTCGTCCAAGCCAAGCCCGTTCTTCTCTGCGAACTGCTGGGCGGCTTGAACGAAACGATTACGCTTGTTGAGGTATGGCATTGCTGTAGTTCCTTGTGGGTTAGATGGTAGTGACAACTGGAGCAGTAGTCTGCTTCAGAGTATCCGGGGCGGCAGCAACGGGCTGCGCCTGTTCCGGCACCGGATTGATTGTCGGATCAATCTTGGTGTAGAGATTCCAAAACGCATCCTGCGTATCCCGGTCGAACCGGGCGAGAGCCAACTTGATGGACTTTTCCTTGTCCTTGAAGATGCTGTAGCCGCGAACAATGTCAACGAGGCGGCGAGTCGAAACGATCTTGTCCAACGCACCCTCTGCGAAACCCTTGCGGATAGTCTCCGCCCAACGGGTCAGGTAGTTGGCAAAGTCATCGTCCCGGCAGTTACGCTCCACCATCTGACGGATGAGGATGCGAGTCTCAACTGCGCGAGGAGCGTACTCCTGCTCGTAGGTGAAGCCGAACCGATCAAGGAACGCCTCGTTCTGAATACGAGTGCCAACGAAACGGTCATCACCGTTACCGTCACCCTTGGTGTTTGCCGTAGCGATCACCATGAATCCCGGCGCAGGCTTGACGAATTCCGAAACCTTCTTGAGAAAGATTCCCTTGCCCTCAAGCACGGGCTGAAGGCACATGATGCGGTCAGATGCGAGGTCAACCTCGTCCAACAGAAGCACGGAACCGCGCTTCATGGCTTCGATAACAGGCCCATAGACGAACACGGTAGAACCGTTGTGCAGACGGAATCCGCCAAGCAGATCGTCCTCGTCAGTCTCTGCGGTGATGTTGGCACGAACCAACTCACGGTCGTTCTTGGCACAAGCCTGTTCGACCATAGTGGTCTTGCCGTTACCCGACAGACCCGTGATGTAGAGCGTGTTGAACTCGTTGCTCTGAACGAACTTCTCGATGTCATCGTAGTGACCCCAAGCAACATAGTTGCTGCTGATGGAGGGAACGAGCGAACCAATGTCACCGGGTGCGCTGCTGCTCATGACGAGATTGATCTGTGAGTCTGACATAGTGATGTATCCTTGAAAGAGGTTTGATGCCGGAGGTCGCTCCGGTTGGCACATGGTACACCAACCCGGCGGCGGGGTCAAGAGGTTTGGTCGCAATTTTCGCAGAAATATTTTTCTGCAATTCTGCCAGGAATTTTCTTGAGCCGGTGGAAATTTCTGGTATACTCCGGCCCTGTTGATAGTCCGTCCACCTATTTGAGCCCCTCGCAGATCTAACTGGGGCTCTGCGCGGTGGACGGACTATCAACAAATTAATAAAAAACTCCACCGGCTCTTGACAACCGGTGGAGAAACAGCGCAGGTTGTAGGGCCGGTTCACACGACCGGGTACTGCTGACCGCAAGTGACCTTGAAGCAGTCCACTCCAAGAGTCTCAAAGCGGGTGTCAACCTTGTCAAGCCGCTCATGAAGATTATCAACCTCACGCCAAATGTCCTTGCGGAACTCGTCGTGCTTGAGATCCATCTTGGCGTGGTATGACTTGACGCGCTCACGGATGTAGCCAAAGGCAACGACGACGAGAGCAACTGCGAGAACGATGAGAGTGAGATTGGTGTTGTCCATGTTCATATGGTACCTTGTGTTGGTGGTTGTGTCAAGAAGAAAACAGAAAATAGAAGGGGCGGGAGTTGCACCCACATATTCGCGCTTATAAGGCACGCGCTCTAACTGCGATTCAGCCACCCTTCTGTAATAGAGCCTTTTTACGGATGCTCCGGTGTCCGTGCATCCACAGGATGCCTCTGTGTGATTTATGAGAAATCACCAAAACTTAAATATATAATTTCTTGTAATCACATCGTGGTCTCCTTGACTGCGACACCGTAGTACTCGCTGAAGATTTCCTTCGCGGTTTCGTACACGAAATCGCGCCTCAGCAACCGCCGTTCGATCTCCTCGTCACTCAAGTTTGCCGCGTAGGTGTAGTCATCAAGGTCAGGGATGCCTTCGATGACGATCTCTTCGATGGTGGGCATCTTGTCTGCGGTGCCTTCCATCTTGAACACGATCATGTACTGAACGCGGTGTTCCTGACCGTCTATCGTGAGGTTGGCTTCACGGCAGAGGAAGCATTCGGTTTCGTTGACGAGGTTGGGAATGTTGAACTGAATCATGGTGTCTATGGTACCAGTTAGGGGTGCGAGTGTCAAGTCTGTGATGTCAAGCAAAAATTTTGCGGATCTGCTGGTAGCCGTAGTATGCCATCACGGACACTCCCATGACGATGGCTGCGGCTTTGATGTACTTCCAAAAGTTATTCATGGCTTTTTCCTTTCTGTGTTTCAGTTGATGACTTCTGCTGTGACGGGAACGGGCTTTGACCGCTTCCCATACTTCTTATAGATGGTGTAGGCAAGGTAGGCAAACGCCGCCAAGACACCCATCTTCAACAGGGACGAGAACCATCCGCTGCTGGGCTTCTCATTGGGCTTGCTCTCCGCTTCCTCGGTGTGTGCGTGGTTCTTCTTGCAAGCACACCCCGAAAAGTAGAGACTGCTGTAGTGGCGCAACTCGGATTCAAGGTGACGAATCTTGTTGTCCTTGCTCAAGAGTTTCCACTTGGTGTCATGCAAGTGAATCATGTAGAGCAAGGACACCACGACGAATCCGACTGTGGAAAGTCCAAGCAAAATGTTGAGATTGTGTGGGGTCACTTGCCGTCCTCCTTGAAGCAATCCCAACCCTTGGCTTTGGCGAAGTCGTGCTGCAATTCAGCACTAGTGAAATGCAAACGGCAGATCATCTGCCTCGCCTCGTCGCGCTCGGCGGTGAGGGTTGCGTTCTCCTTCCTGTTCTCCTCCAACGCCCACCGCAGTTCTTCGATGAGTTGCGTGGCGTTCGGTGTCGCTCCGCTCAATCCCCGCGTCTGGGCGAGGATGCGGTCGGACTTCTGTGCGAGTGTCATGGCGCAGGTGTTACTGAACATGGCGAGTCTCCTTGTCGGTGTAGTGTACCAGTTAAAGGTGCGAATGTCAAGGCTTGATCTGATTCTCGTTGAGAGCCTTGAGGATGTTCATTTCCTCCATCTCATCGATCTTTTCGGGAGTGTATCCCTTTGCCTTCAGTTCGTCGGTCTTGATGGACTGTGCCTTCAACTGGGCGTAGAAGGCGTCAGCGTCAACATGGATGATGGTGGTCTTGCACATGGTTGTATTATACCTCGGGGTTTGGGTTTGTCAAGTGTCGTAGAGAAATACATTCAACGTTCCCGGTTGGATTCGAACCAACGACCTGCCGCTTAGAAGGCGGCTGCTCTATCCGACTGGGCTACGGGAACAAGGGGAAAGATTACTTACGGTACGAGGGGAAGAATGCATTTTTCTTTTAATACATTCCGCGAACCCATTGACCGACTATTCATCCTTCCTTCTCGGATGGTCTTAAGAAAGAACCATCTCTTTAGTAGCACGGATGGGATTCGAACCCACACTTTGTTGATTTTGAGTCAACTGACTCTGCCGTTGGTCTACCGTGCCAAGTGAAGTGGCTTACGCCACTTCGTACTCCGTTTCCTCCCACTCCTTGATCCGATCAAGGGGGACGCTGCGCCACTCTCCGATCTCAAGGTCGTAGATCCGCTGCACACCTGCGGCTTCTGCGCGCCCCGTGTTGCGGGGCTGATCGACCTTGGGGATACGGTCAAAGTTGGTTGTGCCAATCAGAGTACGGGAAGTCCCGTCCTTCTTGATGAACTTGACCTTGACCGTGATCCCCTTCTTGAGAGCGGCTTTGAAGTCAGACATCGACTTCCCCTTCCGCGACTTGCGCTTGGAGGTCGTTGATGTGTTCTTCCGCTTCTTCTTCGTTGCTGAAGATGATGGCATCTTCTATTTCTCCATTGAGGTTGTTGAGGAGGATGACAAGACACTTGCCGTCCTCTGTCACATCGGAAAACACCGATGCGAACTGATCGACCAAATCGACTTCCCAGTCCGGCTCCTCGTTGTCCATGAGGAGATCGTCTGCAAGTTCAAAAAGTTCTTCCTTCGTCATGTTGCGTATTCTACCAGTTAGGGGTGCGAGAGTCAAGAACGAAAATGAGTCCGGTGGGACTTGAACCCACAACCAATAGATTAAAAGTCTACTGCGCTACCATTGCGCTACGAACCCAAACGGGAGAGGCAAACTTCGCGCCCCTCCCGGAGACACATTACTGGAAATCCTCGCCACCATCCTCGTCAACGGGATTGCCGTTCTCGTCCGACATAAATCCGTCGAGATCCATTCCCGCCGCATCAATCGCGGCAAGCACCTTGCCCATGTTGAGGATGCTGAACATGAACGCCTTCTCCGACACGGAGAACATATCGGGCAGGTTGTCGTCCATCAACTTGCGGACGCTCATCACCATGACCAACGCCGTCATCTTGTCCTCGAACCAGTACTGGTTCTTCTCGTTCGGCATCGTCGCGGCGAACTGGAGGGACATCAGCACCGCGCTGATGTTGGGCTTCTTGCCCTTGGTGATGTCCTCGTGCGTCTGCTTCATCACCGCGTCGAACTGCTTGAACTCTGCCTCGCTGAAAACTGCCATGTGTGTGTCTCCTTGTTGCCACATTGTAGCAACACTTGGGGTGTGTGTCAATCCTCGTTGCAATCAGCGAAGTCGATCAGCGACTCCACCTCATCATCTTCCGGCGACCAACGGTTCTGCTGACGAGCGACTTCACGCTCATCCTCATCGTTGTCCCACTCGTCCTCATCAATGTCGTTCTCGGGGAAACCTGCCATGTTCGAATCTCCTGTGTGAGTGTCTCTGTGCGAGGGTCGCCTCGCTGCGGGAATGGTAACCGATCCCTCCCCGGCGGTCAAGCCCCTTTCTCGCATCTTTTCGCAAAAAGAATTTCTTTCAGAGTGCCAGGAATTTTGTTGATTTCTGCCCCGGCCTAAAGTATACTACCGGCCTTTTGCGCTGATAGGCCGACGACCCTAAGAGCACTCCAAAGTACTGAAAGGGAGTGCGGGGTGGTCGTCGGCCTATCAGCAAATTAATAAAAAACATGACCCGCCCTGATAAGGAACGGGTCAGAGGTTTCCTAATGATCCCGGAACATTAGATTCTTGCAAGCGTCTTGCAAATACGCCCAAGATTTCCCGTGACTGGGTACCAACAGTCGTAGGGCGGGTTTGATTGGATGCCCGATTTCATTCGGACTGAAGGTCGGATGCCATCCCCTCGCCGATGGCGTTGGAGAGAATCTCCTGCGTGGAAGGCGAGGTGTTCGCAATGAACCACTCGGTGAACTCGGAGAACTTGCCATCGGCGAGGATGCCAAGGCCGTCGTTGAACTTCTTCATCTCCTCACCGATGGCGGGGCGGAGGGCGGAGCCGTCCACGGTGCGGAAGATGTTGAGCATCTCAAAGTTGTGGCGGAGGGAGTTGAGGAGGTGGAGGTTGACTTCGGGGTTGTTGTGCATGGCGTGAATGGTATCCGTTAGAGGCGGGGAGGTCAAGACCCAAAGTGAAAATGATTTCTCATTTCTTCGGCTTCGGAGCAGTCGTCTGATTGCAGCGGTTTGAAGGCTTTGGCGATGGGAGTCACGCGATCAAGCAGCCGATCCATCTCGCGGAGTTCCTCGTCGTTGAGGTCGATCATCTCGCGGGTAGATGCGCTGTCGTTTACGAGGTCGTCCCCTACCTGCGCGATTCCCTCGCGGAAGTCAAAGAGAATGTCGATGACCTTATCACATTCCTCTTGAGTCAGGTGCGAGAGGCTGTTGGGCTTTGCCATGTTGGAATTGTACCTCACTCTACGGAGTCCGTCAACGGGGAAACGGGCACGGTGAAGAAAGTTTCGTCCTCTTTGAACTTCGCCTCCTTCTCCTTTCGGCGAGAGTACACATCCCGTGCCATCTCGTAGATGGTCAGGAACTTCACACGCTCCACAACCTCCGTTTCAATTCCGGGGAAGTCGTGATCCTGGAGTTCCAACTGGCCGGTTCGGAAGGAGAACCACATGGTCGCCTTCGTTGAGGACATTTCGTCCATCGAAACGGTGACCTTTAGTGCGAACTCTGCTGGGTGCGGAGTTATGTCGATGACGTAGAGATTTTCCATGGTGCCTTTCTGCGTCAGGGGGAGGTTGCCCTCCCCCACGCTAGGAGAGAGATCAGTAGCCGTCCCCGCAGTCGTACTCACGCCGATCTTCCATGCGGGTTTCGTGGTCGCGCTCCTCTTGGGCTTCCACGATCTTCTGAACCCATTCCGGGTTGTTGTTGCATTCTTCGATGCAGCACTGCTTCAGAAGATCGCTGATGCCCAACGCCAACTTATGCGGGAGATAGACCTCCTCCAACCCATCCGAATACGCCGCATAGATCTCCGTAAGATCCACATCGGTGGCGTAGAAGAAGTCGTTGAAGAAACCAACAGCGGGTTCAGCCTTTTCGCATTCCCAGTTGCTGATCGTGAAGTAAACGGTGACGGTGATTCCCTTGCCAAAGAATTCGGCAAGAGCATCCATCCCGCTAGCCTTCGCCAGTTCGTTGGACGGAATCTCAATCGTGCAGGTGTGTTCCATGTGTCTCTCCTATGGTTGGGCAGACCGTCTGCCTGTGTCACCATGGTAACACATCCTCCGGTGGGGTCAAGCCTCTTTCTCGATATTTCTGCGAAAACTTTTTCTGTCAAACTTTTCAGAATTTTCTTGACAGCCGGTTCCAGGTGGATATACTATGCGCTTTGTTGATAGTCCGCGACCCTCTAATACCGACCGAGTTTTTCAAAGGGTCGGTGCGGTGGGTCGCGGACTATCAACAATTTGCAAAAATTTACAAATTAATATAGCGACCCGCTGCGACGGGTCGCCATAACAAACCTGGAGTCGATGTCAAGCGGAAACTGGTTCGTTTCTCAACTTTGCGAGCCGCTCCATGAACCTGTCTACATGGTTCACATACTCGCTCGGATCTCCGATCAGCACATCCTTGCCGGGGTAGCCTTCGATGCGGTATGTGTTGCGAAACTTGAGTTTAGGGTAGCAGGCGGCGAGTGCATGGATGACTCCCACGGGCGGACCCCATGCGGTATCGAAGGTGATGGTGATGCCCGAAGTGTAGGGATTGATGTTTGCATTTTGGGCATCCCACTTGGTACCCCAATGAATGTTACACCAATCGTACCAGTTGTCGCTGCCAAAGCGCATCTTGTACCCATCAAGCACAGCAGCATCCTCCGGGGACAGGGCATTCTCAAGGTGCCACTTGGTAACATCCTCGGGCCAGTTGTTGTCCGCTGCGAGTTTACGAATCTCCTCTGCGGTGTTGAGTCGCGGGGAGCGTGTGCCTTCCAGTTCCTTTGGCATTGGCAAAACCATGTGGAAGGTGAACTCGCTGCCGCTGTTCGCTGCCGCAATGCAGCAGTCATGCAGGAAATTCTTGCGCGTAGATGTGGGGCCGGTCACGACGAGACGATTTGAGCACCAGTTTGGCATGGGTGTATTGTATTGGTTCGGGGTGCGAATTGATCAGGCAAGTTGGCGGAATCTGTCAAGAATTGCGCCGATTGCGAGGCTCGCAATGGAGCAGATGCAGAAGGAGGACGCTTGCATGAAGTTGCCGTAGTACGCGAACAACAAGCAGCAGATGGCTGCAAAGATCGCGTTCACTAGCATGATGACGGCACAGAGTCGCATGATGGTGGGCATTGTGGTTCTTTCCGCGTAGGGGAGGGGCAAACTTCACGCCCCTCCCCTCCCGCTGTTTGGAGTTTAGATGTTGACGGAGGACTTGCGCCACGTGGAGTCGCAAGAGTTGGACGCTGCGTTCAGCATCTGCGCCAAGTTCCGGGCATCGGACTGGGACAGATTGAAGGTGATCACGCTGCCGTCCTTGTGGTTGAGGCGAACATCCATGAACCCCAGTCCCTTCCGGCTGTTATCGGTCAGCACCTCCACCGCAGCAGAGTGGAACTTCCCGCTGAACGCACCGTTCAGCAGCACCCGGAAGGAACGAGCCATTCCAAGGCCACCGAACATACGGGTCACGACCGTGTAGCGGCACTTGCGGATCTGCTTGCCGTAGGTGTTCTCCGATGCATCACCGTTGCCGCGACCGTGGGTGTCCTTCACGGTGACATTGAACCACGGCTCGGTCATGACGGACGCGAAGAGAGACATTTCCGAATCGTTGAGACGCTTACGCATTGCTGTTTCTCCAAACAGGGGACTTGTTCAGCAGCACCTCGCTGCCGATGCGGGAATTGTAACCCGCCCTCCGGCGGGATCAAGGCCCTGCAACGAATTTTCGGCAAAAATCTTTTTCTGCAAATCCGAGCAAAATTTTGTTGACACCAGGTTTTGGTCTGGTATACTCTCGCGTCGTTGATAGGCCGCTGATCCTTAAAGACCCTCCAAGTTCTATGTGGAGGGTGGGGTTGATCAGCGGCCTATCAGCACCGGCTGAAATATTAATTTACAATTAAATAATATCTCCCGCACCCGGAACGTCCGGGGCGGGAGTTGGTTGAAGCCTGGAATTGAACTACTAGTGCTTCAAGTAGGACACGCACTTCACGCTGCGATTCCAACAATGTCGGCAGTCTAGGCACTTATTGCCTTGTTGCGAAGATGGACAGAATACGCCATCACCGGGGATAATGTCTACGCTAGAGTAGTTCATGGAACGTGCCGCCCATTCGTCCGAACCATCCAATCGACCAACCATCGGAAGGGACACGCGCACCGTAAGGTTACGGGCAAACGTGTAGCCGTTCCGATGCCATGCGCGAAGTAGAGCGTATTCACGCGTGGGTAGCCAATGGGACACGTTCGGAGTGAGTGTCGCAATTGCGTCAATTGCCGCCAAGTGATTCATACCCTGCAAGTCTCCGGAATCGTGCCATCGAAAGTATGGGAGTCCAGTCTTCCGAATGGATGCTACCATAGCCGCAGTCCATACCTTGGCATCGGCACGCATGGCAGCGTATCGACGTTCCATAGCCGCTTCCACGTTCGGAAACACGTAACGTCCCTTCAACGCGTAGCATGATGCGCAGGTCGATCCCTTCACGTTCCGAAGTGCCGCGCCTACCTTGCAGCGCTTGGCACTAATGCTATACGAATAGCATGGCATCTTCGAAGGATCAGAGAGACCGCCAGTATGCGCATTCAATGTAGCCCACGTCGATCCGGTAAGTGCCTCCGCCATGTCGGCCATTTCCACCCAATCGTAGAGACCGATATCGGAATTTGCTGCGGAATTGTTGAGAACGGAAAGTGAGAGACCCATATGCTTCAACCAGACCTTTCGTTGGCGGAATTGCCGTTCGGCATCATACCCTCCGCCGCGTCCATGTCAAGGCTAGGGAACGCGAATGAACGCATTCTTAATATTTGAAAACTTTTGAAATTTTCCTTGACTCCAGGTTGCCAGCCGGTATACTCCCGTCCAGTTGATAGGCCGCGTCTTTAAACACCTCAAATAGCTGTAAGGAGGTGTGGGGTGACGCGGCCTATCAACGATTTACAAAAAAATATTATTGGTCGCCCTGGCACCGGCTACCCTGGAAACACAACTAGCCACCCCGAAGGGTGGCAGGGCCGAAGCCTTTTCGTTGCGCGTCTGGAGTAGTTTAGCAGTAGTGCGGTCTGCGGAGCAATTCGCGACTACGGTAGACGTGCCGAAGTTCCCACGGGCGCTCCCTGCACGGCAAGCCATCGGAATCGGTACCGATGGGATCAGCACCGGCGTATTCGATTCGTGCAGAGTAGCCGCGTGCCAGTAGTGGAAGCAATTCGCGCATATGCATCTTCGCCTTGCGCAGGGAACGGAACAGGTAGACATCGGTCACAGTCGGATCATCGTACCACCAGCCGCCCTCTTCAGGGCCACCGTAGGAATGATCATGGAAGTAGACGGTAACAGCGACCGCACCAACGGGAATCGCTGCGGGGATTGTGTCATCGAATCGGCTGAAGATCTTCATTGTGTTTCTTTCTTTGAGAAAGGGTAGGGGCGGTCGCATCGCCCCATCGATTGTATCAGAGACCCTCTCCGCCGCACAGGGCGCACTTCGCTTCCTCGTCGATTTCGGCGTGTCCGCAGGGGAGGGTATCGGCACACTCCGGGCACACCGTCGGTGTCTTTGCTGCCTTGGCTTCCTGCTCTGCGCGGATCTCTGCGTTCTTCACATCCATAGCGCGGCACAGGGGGAGGAAGGTGTCGCGCAGCATGATGATGCGGCTTTCAAGATCATTCTTCGCACGGCGGCTCTTCACATCCGAAACCGAACGCTGCAGTGCCATGGTGCAGATGTTCAGGGCGGCTTCCCACGTGGGGGTGAGGTTCACAGTCTTCATCGGTCTACTCCAGACTACCCGTTAGGGCGATGTTAGGTGCGACCCGAACGCTTCGGGTCGATGGGCTGATCTTACCAAAAAGCCGGTGGAATGCAAGCATCCAGGTACGATTTTTTTATTTTATCTTCTGGGTAGAATTTTCTTGACACAGCAGCCGGTCCAGGTATACTCCCGTCCTGCTGATAGGCCGCAACTCCTTTGAACGCTCAGAGTCCTTGTTGAGCGTTGTGTTGTGTTGCGGCCTATCAACGCGCAGCGTTGACCGGCTGAGCCTGGCCGGAAAGAAATAAAAACCCCTCCCAGTTTCCTGGGAGGGGCCTGCCGTTGGGTTGGGCCGGGCGTTAGAACGCCCACACCAACGGGGTGCCCTCGTCGCAGAGGGAGACGATCCACGCCGCCACTTCGGGCGTGATGTGGTGTCCCGGCACGAACTCGCCGTCAGCCTTGATCCGCCCGTACCACTTGGCGTCGGGCGAACCCCACTTGCCGGAGGCGATCGCGCAGGTGCCGCGATTCTCCGGCTTCGCCTTCATGCTGCTCATCGGCGTGTAGGACACGGTGATTTCCACGCCGCCGATGGTGGTGGCGATCTTCGGGTAACGCTTCATGGCGCGCAGCGACTGGTACGCCTTCACGATACGCTCCGCCTTGATCATCGGGAGCGGGTTCAGGTGGCTGTTGACGAGGCGGTCGATGTGGAACTGCTGCGCGTCGGAAACCTTGCCTTTCTTCATGGCAACGAGCAGAGAGAGGGCGAAATCGGCATCACGGCTGTTGCCCATGGCGATCTCGCCCATGACGCGGATCTTCGCTTCGGGCGTGATGGGTTCGGGCTTGATGGCGGTGGGCTGGATCTTGGCGAGAGACTTGGACACGGTTCTACTCCAAACGGGTTGCCGGAGTCGCTCCGGCGAACGGTCGGACTGCGTTGCCCGACTCCCGCACTATAGGCTATCCATATGGGAATGCAAGGGAAATCCCATATAGAAAGCAGAAAACTTTTTCTGCTAAACTGGCCCGAATTTTCTTGACAGCCGGTGCCGGCCCAGGTATTCTGTCCGCCCGTTGATAGGCCGCGACGAACTCCTGCGTGGTTTTCGCGGCATGTGAGGAGCGGCCTATCATCAAATTAACAAAAAATTAATGTGCGATTCCGCGCAGAATTTTCTTGACACGCCCTGGTCGGACCGGCTTGTCCTGGACGCACTACAGCCCCGGCGTCCGTCGTAGGGGCCGGGGACTGTAGTGGTCTGGAGGAGTCTAGTTACCGGATGACGAGCCTACCGGGGAGGCTACCACACTTCTCTGCGATGAGCGCCATCGGCTCATCCAGTAGGACGATGCGGTGCGAGGGGAACGGGGAATCACCCTTCGGCGCGTACAGAATCCGCAGCGAATCACCGTCGCGCAGCGAATGGTACGCTTGGAGGAGGAAGATATGCTGCCATGACTGCACGGTAGCCTCAATGCCGCGCGGCTTGTGACCGCATCGGGTAACGGGATTCCGGGAGGGAGGGACGATGGTAGAGTAGAATTGTGCCATTTGGTTTCCTAGTGGAAAGAGGAGGAGGAGGGTCCTTGCGGACCCTCCCCCGTTCCCGTTCAGGGGAGGATTCCGAGGCTCATCACGGTGTTCAGCCGGACGCGCCGCATGGTAGCCTTCGGCGTACCGTTCTCGTCAAACCCTGCCGCCTCTTGCGTCAGAAAGAAGAGAATGAGCGCCTCTCCCGCCTTTGTGTAGGTTACGCTAGCCTTCGTGATGGGGCGGGAATCAAACTGACCCGCCTTACGATCCTTGCCCGAACCCGACGACGCGCCGACGCGCCGCCAAACGATACGCCCCTGCCCGATGCGCGTGATGTTCTCGCAGATGGGAGCGGCAGCGTCAACGGTAAGTGTTCCAGACATGGCAAACTCTCCAGACGGATCCCGTTCCCCAATTCCCTTGCCATCGGATCCGCAACGCGCGGCGTTAGACGGGAGGGAATCGGAACGGCTATCCATGCCCGAATGATACGCATTCCCGTATCGAATGCAAGAGGGTAGCACGCATTCTGCGCGAATAAATTATTATCGGACGGCCATCAATATTTCTGCAAATCCGCCAGGATTCTGCTTGACGGCTGGCGTCCATGATGCTAGGGGGCAGGCCCGATAAGCCGGTCCGAACAGTAGAATGGGTCCCGTTCGGGTTCTGTTCGGGTCGCGGCTTGCCAATCTTCTCTAAATTTTTCAAAATTCCTTCAAAAACATGGGTCCCCTTTTAGAATCCCTTATACCCCTCAAATTCAAAAACGGGTCCCCCCACGGAACCCTCAAATACCCTCCAAGAAAATGGGTCCCCTCTGGGTCCCTTTTATGGGTCCCTATCGGAGTCCCAGAATGGGTCCCCCCGAACCTCCGCCCAACCCTTGGAAAAATGGGTCCCCTTGGCTCCATGAAAATGGGTCCCCTCTAAGGGTTGTTTTTATCTGGGTTTTCCTATATAATATTCCTATGGAAGTCATTAAGCAAAATTGGGTCCCCCTTTTGGGGCTGTTCATTATGGGTCTTGCAGGTCTTGGCTTAATTGCATATGGAATTTTTTGTATGATCGTGGACTCGGATCATTACAACAAACACTCCTAATCAGGATGTATACATATATCTTTAAAGGAGATACTATGTTAGAGAAAATTAAGAATTTTGTGAAGTCTGTTTCGTCCACTACTTGGATTCTGGTAACCGTTGCAGTTGTTTGCGTTGTCTTCTTCACCTATGCTGCAGGACACACCCCAGCTCCTGCCGTTGCACCTGAGACTGTTCCGGCCAAGTGACTTTAAAAAAATTCCTAGGAATGAAAAAAGGGATCCAATTTCTTGGATCCCTTTCTTTGTTTTAAAGTTTATTTAATTTTATTTTTTGGACTTCTTAATCAGCGCAAGTACAGCAGCAAGATCACCTTCGTGTTTTTTGCTTTGCAGACCTTGCATTGCATTTTCCATATCTTTGATACCAGAAGTGCGAAGAGCTTGTGCTGAAGCATCTGGGTTTCCAGCATGCCCGTATCTCTTATAGGCATTATATGCGTTATCTGCTGCGTTAGATGAGGCATCCATTGCGGTTGCAAGATCATCTAATTTTATCTCCTTAACGGCTGCGGCTTGTGCAGCACGTTCTGGATACTTTTTGGCAAGTCTCCTTGCCTTGGACATTACGGCTTCGCTTACTTCTCTCTTTGACATTGCCTTCTTGATGGCATTATCGCGGGAGCCTTTCCACTCTTCAGTTCCAGACTCTACCTTTCCGTCTTTGTCGTAGTCCTTTTTGGCAAGCTTTTTAAAAGGCTTTTTGGCATTACCTTTGGCAATTTTTTTTTTAGCTGGCATCTTCTTGGCTTCATCCAAGACAGCTTCAAGAATATTTACTTGAACTTGAAGAACTTCAGCAAGTTGCTTGTAACGACTTGCTTCGGCTTCTCCTTTGATACCTGAGAAAGTTACGTTAATGTTGTCTTCGCTGAAACAAGTTTTTCTTGCTTGCTCTGACTTTTGCTGAAGGTCTTGTCTTAATGCTCTGATGTCCATAAATGTATTTATAAATATTTAAAATAATATCATGAACCCAGTAACCCACCTATATTACAGAAACCTTTCTCAGAAGCTTGAACTTCAATTAGAAAGCCTTCAAGCTCTTCATGACCAAGCTTTAAATAATCTTTTAGAAGCAAAAAAAGGCAAAAAAAATCATAGTAAAAAGGGCAACTCAGACTCGCCCAAAAAAGAAAAAGAACCAAAATTTCCAAAACACGATCCAAATGATCCAGAAATAGAAAGATTAAGATACGGTCCTGTTGACTGATCTTATTCTTTTAGCAATCCACTCGGCAACGTTGACTGTTACAGCGTTGCCGAGTTGTTTATATCTCTGGCTGTCTGATTGCCCTTCCGTCCAATTGTCCGGGAATCCCTGCAATCTTTCACATTCAAGTGGGGTCAATCTTCTCACTACGCTAGGCGCTGCAATAAAAGTTTGTGCGTGGTGGCTTTGAACGCTGGGTTGTAGTGAAGTCAAAGCATTGGATACCGTGACTGGAGTGGCACTAAATGTGTTTGCACTGGCATCCTCCCTTATTGAATAAGCATGGACTATAGGGTGGTTTACTTCCGAAAACCCTGAAGTTCCCATGCTGGTTCTCAAAGTAGCCACGGTACCGTCGTTTACCAGCCCTTCCTTGCTATTTTGCCACCGATAGACGATCAGGTTGTAATGTTCGTCTCCGGCTGGTCCCCCGGTGCCTTTTGCCCATTTACTGCTACATGTTCCAGCGATTCCTGCAGGGGTGCAGGTAACTGTTTTCCCCGCTTTGCGGCTCGGCGAAGTATTCCCTGCGCTGCAGTCGGAGAGAGACAATATTTCTGAGGCACAGTCTCCTCCAAGATCTGCGACAAAGAAGATTCGTCTGCGTCTTTGGGGAACTCCAAAGAATTGACTGTCCAGTATTCTCCACGCGATAGATTTAGCACCCCACCTTTCGACCATTTCATTGAGGACGAAAGCAAAGTCGTGTCCTGAATTGCTTGAGAGCAGTCCTGGGACATTTTCGACCACGACGAACCGGGGATTGGTTGCCCGAATATATCTGTCAAACTCATAGAATAGTGAGCTCCTTGCTCCTTGTAGACCTTCTCTTTTACCTGCTATCGATATATCTTGACAAGGAAACCCACCCACAAGGACATCAATCTTATCCAGTGTGGTTGGGTCTACTTGAGTAATGTCATCACAAATTTTAGTATTTGGAAAGTGCTTTGTCAAAACTTTTTGACAAAAAGTGTCTTTTTCTACACACCATGAGACTTCATAACCAGCATTAATAAATCCTAGATCAAATCCACCAATGCCAGAAAATAGACTTCCAACTTTCATTGCTATATTATACAGCCGTATGTACTTTGCGTCTAGTGTGAAAGGATATATATTTTATATGAGAAACTCTCTCAAATATTTAATAGAATATCTATTGGTTGGCAGTGAAAGTGCACTCAACTTAGGAGATGCATCTTTAAAATTGAATAAAAAGTATTCTAAAATTTTAAAGAAACAAGCCAGATCAAAAGGTAATTATTATGCCCAGAAAGAAATTGCTGGTATAATGAAGATATTAAAAAATTACAATATATAACTTTAAAGATACTTTAAGATACTTCTTTAGGTATTATTTAAAATAAGTTTTAAAGGATCCTTTGAGTAAATTGTAATACCTTTCCAAAACCTTGTCAAGTAAAAAATATAAATATTTTTATGCCAAATCCTCATAATAGAAAATCTTTTCAAGAAGCCCTAGCAAAAGTTGAAATTAACGATAAACTTTTGACTGAAGCTTATGCCATTGCAGATCAAGAAAAAATGACTGACAAGCAACTTAGAGAATTTTTTGAAATTCTCGGTGGCTTGGCTGCTGGTGCTGCAATCGCTGCTCCTGCAATTGCAACCGGTGTTGGTATGTACCGTAAAGCAAAGAAAGAAGAGCAACAACGTCAAGACACTTTAAATACAGAAGCACAGAATAGAGCCACAGAAGAAAGACGTGCTGCCGAGGATATTGAACAAAAGAGACTTGGAAGAGAACATACTACTAGTGAAAGACAAGCAGGGGAAGCCTTTACAAAGGCAGAAAAAGGAAAAGATAGAAGACAGACAGCTGCACAAAAAAGATTGGATAGAAAACAACAATCAAAACTAGCTAAAAAAGCTAGAAAATCAGAGGCTAGATCAAGGCGAGAAAATACTGTTGTGCGTGTAGTAACAGATCCAAGAATGACAGCAGCACAGCTTGCCGCCGCTGAAGCAAAAATGCGTAGCATGGGATTGATGTAATGAATAATTTTCAACAACATTATTTGTCCAAATCTGTTTTAAATGGTACTGGCAGCGTTTCTTCTTTTTTAAAAGAAGGCAAGCACAAAGATTTTATGTCTGCAATATTTGCTCTTGGACAGGGGCTTGCTGCTGGCAATGAAGAAATAATGAGACAAAAGGCTGCAGAATCTGAATTGAAAATAAAAACAGGTAGACAGACCGCAGCAATAAGAGCGCTTGGGGAACGAGGGAGAACTAGAGCAGCACAAGCTAGAGCCGAGGCAGCAGATAGAATGGCTGCTGCAAGAGAATCAACTGCCGCCGCTAAGGTTGCAGCAACTGGTGCCGAAGCAGAAACTGCAAGACAGTTGGCCAGCGTAGAAGCAATTGGTGCTAGAGCAAAAGGTCAAAGAGAAGCTCAATTAAATGTTGCAAGAATTAAGGATCTAGAAGCTAAGGCAGCTTTAAATAGTGCACGTGCAGCAGCAATCTCGGATCCAGAAAATTCAGATGAAACTATTGCAATGAATCATGCAAAAGATGTTGCAAGTAGATCTGTCCCAACTACCCCTGCAATTCCACCTGAAGGCTCCAAACGAGAAACTGAAGCACTTAATGCAGCGAAGACTCTGGAAGGTGTCCTTAGTAAGAAACTTCCAACTCCGGGAGAAATGAAATTACAAGTACAAGCAATCGCAGGCAGAGGTTTAGTTTTACCTCAACCTAAAAAAGGAACTCCTTTGTATAAAGTTGAACCAGATTCAACTTCAAATACTTCAAAGCCAGCGGCAGTAAACAATCCAAAATCAAAACCAAGTGTTAAGGCTAAAACTAAAGCTGCAGATAAACCAGCTCCCACTCCGGCCCCTGTAAAAAAAGAAGAACCAAAAAAGGAACCAGAACCAAAGAAAGAGCCGGAACCAAAGCCACAACCAAAAGCTAAACCAAAAAAATCAAAGGTAAAACTAGCTAGTGACACTAAAAATCGTCGTTCCGGTAGAGGTAGCAATAAAAATCGTCGTTCCGTTGGAGAAGGACTTATGCCTGAACATGCTATGATTGCTGCTCAAATCAGAAGAGAAAATTTAATGAGAAAGAGAAATGAGAATCCTCCGGACGAAAGATATTAAGTCAAATAAATAACTATGTGAAGATCGAAGAAAAAGATTCTTTAAGAAATACAGTATTTACTGTCACTCCATCCTCCTTCTCGGAGGATTTTTCTTCTTTGTTTTCAAAAATCAAAAAATTAAAAATGCAGCCTTTTCACTCAGTGTATGTAATCATACCTAGTGATTATTATTTTAATTTTCAAAAACAACTACAAGACACAGCATTAAAAATTGAACAAATAGAAATTAAATATGGAATTGCAAGGATGGAGGTAAGTTAATGGCAGAGTATGAAATAGTTGAACATGCCTCCGACGAAGATTATCCTACAGCTGCAAGACCCGCAAGAAAAAGTGTAAGAGACGCACTTGCAAGTATTGACGCTCAGCGCACCGCAATGCAAGTGCAAAGAGATTTTGGGTTTGACGATACAACTTTTGGTTATGGAACGTATGAAGGCAAAGAGATACTTACATACGGGCTGAGAGAACAACGAGAAGAAAATCTAAAAGGTGCACTGGAAGAAGATATGATGTATTCATCGTATTTTTCAAAACGGTATGGCAACTTTGAAGCATACTTTAATCTAGATGCAAAGTATTATTCACCAGGATTCAATCCTTTAACAGACAAATACGTTGATGTAAAAATTGCCAAAGAAGGCAAGCTGTATATTTCAGATCACGTAAATCCAAACCAAATTATTGAAGAGCTATTGGACGGAGTTGTTTCCTTTATGGTAATAAAAGTCAATGGACAAATTACCACAATAACTGGAACACTGAAAGAAGATTTAGTCAGCGGAGAAGAACACGTCAGAAACGCAGCATTTAATTTATTGCCAGATGGAAGAGTTCTTCTTTGGAATGTAAGAAAGCAAAAGTGGAGTTCTTTTTATCCAGACAACTTACTTGAGATGACACGTGATGATACTACTGATTTTGAATAAATAATTACATGGAAGATCCAAAAGATCTAAAAACTGAGCGACACCTTTATGCTATTCTTTTAAGAGAGGCTCGCTTGGCAGTAAAAAATTACGAAGGATATCTTTTGGATAAAATTACTTCTAAAGACTTGGCAGATAAAATGTTAAGTCTTTCCCATATTCTAAAAAGAATAGAAGACTATCAAAAGGGCTCTTGATCACATCTAGTTTCATGGTATAATATACCCATGAACATTTTTGTTTTGGATGCCGATCCCGTTGAGTCTGCTCGCATGATGTGTGACAAGCATGTTGTAAAAATGATTGTAGAGTCATGTCAGCTTTTGTCTACGGCACACCATGTCGTTGACGGCAAAGAAGTTCAGGTTGATACTGGCAAAAGAAAATACAAGACTTCTGTCTGCAAGTTGCAAAATATTTGCAAGGCAACCATGATCAACCACCCCTGCTCTATCTGGACTAGAGCAAGCAGATCCAACTACCTTTGGCTTTGGAAGCATGCATATGCTCTCTGCAATGAATACAAGCAGCGTTATGGTAAGACGCATTCAATGGAGGCTATGTTGTTCAGAGAACTGTATAGCCCTCCAAACAATATTGCAAAGGGCAAGCTGACGGTTTTTGTTCAGGCTATGCCAGACACATACAAGAACACTGATGCTATTATCGCTTACCGCCAGTATTATTTGGGCGAGAAGGTGCGGTTTGCAAAGTGGAAGACTGGCGGCGTACCGGTGTGGTTTGTTGAGAAGAGCCCAACGCTGGGGTTGAACCAATTGGTTCCGTTTTGACGCTATAGTTTTCAGGATATTTTTCAGTCCAATTTACTGGGCTTTGTGCATATCCATGCACCTTTAAGTAATCATCTTCCATATTCATCCCAGCACCGGAAGCTTGTTGATTTGCGCTAGCAGATTGATTAAAGGATACTTGATTTCCAATTTCCTTGTACTTGGCATATCCCGCTCTGGCGACTTTATAGTATTCAGAGTCTTTTGTTTCTGGAACACCACGCCATCTTTGTATGGTTGTAGATAAGTCTTTGTCGGATAGTGGTTTTGTTATATCAATTCCAGCATCTTTCATTTTACCTTTTATTACAGCAAGCGCAGCTTCTTGATAAGGAACATGATATGATCTGTGTGAAAGATCACCAGCCCCGCCGTAATCATACACTTTATCACCTTTTTTGGCTTTGGCAAATTTATCTGCCTGATTTACAAAATTTTGGGCATACTTAGCACCCGATTGATTAAAAAGTTTAGAGTGTCTTTGTAAAGCATCTCTCATTGTACTACCAGTAATTTGAACCGGACCATACGCAGTAGACATTGCTTTAGGATCTTTATGTCTTGCTTTTGTTCGAATTGCCAATTTAGGATCGTATGTAGTAGGGTCTTTTACCTGACCTCTGTGCTCAGCAGACACTAGTCCATAATAAATTGGAGTCAAAGGATCCGTAGGATCTAATTCTTGTGATTTTACTCGTAAATCTTCAGATAAAAATGTTTTAAAACTTTTCATGTTTCCCTTTGACTTAGTGTATTGTTGTTGATATAATATGTAAAAGGACTCAACAATGAACGTAAAACTATTTAGACTAAACTCAGGCGAAGAAATTATGGCTCGTTTTACTGAAAACGATGACACTTTTACTCTCAAGGATCCAGCGGTTCTCATTCCGATGGAGCGCGGCCAAATCGGCATCATGCCTTGGCTTATCTACACCAAGGCTTCAAGCGGTCTTGAGATCAAGAAGTCTTTTATTGCTTTTTCCGTTGAGCCCGTCGATGAGCTCAAGGAACAGTATGACGCAACCTTGAATAAGGGCATCGTTGCTCCTTCGAAGTCGGTGAAGTCGTCGCCGTCGTTGAAGTTGACGATGGATTGATTTGAATATAGAAACGATAATTAAAACCTATGTTCCTGTCGCAAAGCCAATGTCCATGGCAATGCTTCGTCAAAAAAAGCATATTTCTTTGATTATTCATAAAAAAGAAATAGTGTCTATTGGGCAAAACGAGTATAAGACACATCCACAAAGTGTTAAACTGGGATACAAGTACCCTGAAATGCACTCTGAGTTGGATGCGTTCCGTAAAGTTCCTCGCAGCATGAGAGACAAAAAGCTTGTACTGCTGAACTTTAGATTTAATCGTTTTGGTAATTATCGTAACGCCAAGCCTTGTCCCGTATGTTCTCGGTGGTGTAAGGATATTTTTCACGATATCTATTACACCACCGACGATGGAATAATTTGTTTGGAAGATTAATATGGAAACTAGGAATATTATCGATCATTACGCATATTGGAAAGACGATGCGATTAGAGCAGATCTTGATACAAAGCGTTTTAATTATTCAGTTGTTTGTTGTAATATTGGCAATGATTTTAATATTGCAACCGTTATTCGAAATGCTAATGCGTTTTTGGCGAAAGAAGTAGTAATATATGGTCACAAAAAATATGATCGTCGCGGCACTGTGGGGACGCATCATTACACTAATTTTCATCATGTACGTGATATTAATTCTTTATCCAATTTTTTTGTTAATGTCACTAATGAGTATGTGGGTCAAGGACGACGAGTCAAAATCGTTGGAATAGATAATGTCCCGGAATCAACAGATGTAAATAAATATTCTTTTGATCCTGATACACATTATCTCATGGTGTTTGGACAAGAACAAATTGGAATTCCAGATAACGTATTAAACATGTGTGATGATATTGTTTACATTCCCCAGTATGGCTCAGTCAGAAGCATTAATGTGGGATGTGCAAGCAGTATTATTATGAATAATTATTGTTCGCAAATTACAAACAAAACTCTGGGCCTCAGAGTATAAACCCGAGGCTTTCACTCCCCGATGGTGTAACGGTAGCACAGGAGGTTTTGGTCCTTCTAGTCCAAGTTCGAATCTTGGTTGGGGAATTATAAATAATGTTATGCAGATCATAACTCCTTTATTGACTTTACAAAATACACTTCGAATTCATCATTGGCAGACCAAATCCTATGCTGAACACAAAGCATTAGGTAAAGCATACGAAGGACTTGATCCACTTGTTGATCAATTTGTTGAAGTTTATTTTGGCAAATATGGAAATATTAATGCCAAAGAATCTTTTAAATTAACATTAGAAAATTACAAGCCCGGTGCATGTAAAGAAATGATCGATGAATATGTCCAATATTTGGAAAATATGGGAAATTCACTCAAAGATAACGACTCAGAGCTTCTAAATATTAGGGATGAGATGCTTGCTGTATTACAGCAAACCAAGTATCTCCTTCGCCTAACATGAAAATTCCAGAACTAACTTACGAAATCCGTCTGTTGGCTCGCAAAGAAGAAGATCTTTCTAAGAAAGATCTTTTTTATCAGGTAGCTAGCGTATTGGAATATACAGATGACCTTGTGAAGCAGTGCGACTTGGCAGTATCTGAAAGTCTCAAATCGGGCACAGGACCGATTGAGATGAATGGCGAGATAAAATATCCAGTCAACCAAGAAGTCCTCGGGATGATGGACGATTTTCTTTTAGAACTTGTTCAAAAAGGATATCTTCTCCATAATGACCGCTGGGAAGAAATAAGAAAGTTAGACGCAGCGTAAAAGCGCGTTGTAAACTTTTTTAGGGATTGTTTGGTGACTCAATGCCTTAAAATTGCTAGGCATGGTTTTTTGCACAAATTTGCTCTTGTAGGGATCTTTCTTAAACATCCAAAATTTTCGTTTCTCTTCCATAAAATAATGGGTATAGATATAGCAGTTTGCTAGTCGAATGTACTTTTTTTTGTTTATCGGAAGATTGTACTTATCAATTAATTTTACTGCATATTGTTCGCATTCCCGTTCCATCTTGCGAACCCAATAAAATGCTTTTTTAATCTTTTTTGAAGAATATTCTTTTCCGTCAAACCAGTCTGCTACTGTTGTACAATGTTTATCTGCAATTTTGTAAATTTTTGATTTATGAAGCCATTGAAGAAAGTGGCAATATTCGTGCAAGAGGACATCTAAAAAATTTGGGGCTTTGATGGCAACTCGTATACAAATTACATTATCGTCAAAGCACCCCGAGCATCGGCTCCCCTCCACATTAATGGATTTGCCTCTTCCCAGTATCAATTTTCCATTATAAATTTTGAGGTGTTTTCGAACATGGTTTATAAACTGGCTATGTTTTGGGTCCAAGTTCATACCTCCAGTATACATATTTATCTTTAAAAAGTCTAAAAAAGTCAAAAATTATTTTGGCATAAACGCTTGACAAAAGAAACACTTGTGGTACAATATACGCAGAAAGGTTTAAATTTATATGCAAATTACTAAGAATACCCGTCCGTCTAAGATTCAGCGCGTTTTTGATTACATGTCTCAGGGTCGTACCCTGACTCCCGGCCAGGCTCGGTCAATGTTTAAGGTCAGCAATATCCGAGCTACAATGCACGATCTTCGGGAGGCCTTTGGACGCCTCCGTTACCGTATGGATGTCGTCCGGGAGACCCGTAATGGGCAGTCTCGGTACCGTCTGCGCAGCACGCGCCGCTAAACTTTAACGTTTAGCCTTTCAAGCCCCCACCTAAAAATTTAGGTGGGGGTTATTCATTTGAGCTAAATATCACGGATCAAATATGCTTACAAGAAAATGTTGTTGCCCAGAAGGTGCATGTTGTGAAATTTGGCTTACAGACCAATTTGTTACAATTTTTGGAGATCTTATGAACAGTGCCGTTCCTGTATCACAGGGAGATTTGATTTCTTTAAAAATTAATCGACCAACGTCAAGAACACGAAGTCGTGAACGTGGTTGGAGAATTCAACCCAATACAAATGAAATTCCATGCAATTGTTGCTGCACACCCAACTCTTTCAGTGCATGCGAATGCTGCCCACTTACTCGCGATTGTGTGGACTGTCCAAACAATTCAGGCAGTAATACTTGTGGTGAAGGAGCACTATTCGCTGCAGTAAACAGAATAGGTGACTTGGGTTCAACGCCAGAGAGTTGTTGTAATATTTGCGGAACATGTAGTTAAATATAGGTACATATAATGTCTTCTGATTTTTTCATTCCTCGTATTTTTAAACAATTTAATAAAACATTTATTACTCCATTCAAGGGTAGTAGATCACAATTTATTTTTCCAAATAAAGAATTATATGTAGCTGAAAATCCAAATACATATACGACTACAAATAAAATTGAAACCTTAAGTCCAATAAAATCAAATCAAAGATTTAAAGATCAATTAAGTTTAAATCGTGTATGTAGACAGTGTTTGGAAAACAATGGTTATGATATTGACTGTATAAGAAACATTCGACCTGTTGGTCTAGACTGCAATGGAAAAAATGTTAATTTTTGTGAAAACTGCCGAGAAGAATGTATTGAATTTTGTGATCCAAATTTTGGAAACACTGATGGACAATTTAAAAATGTTACAGAAGTTTTAAGTACTCCATTTTATTCTGATAACTTAGGCAATGCGATTGGATCTACATTTCAAAATGTAAATTTTTGGAAAGGGTATATTAACCCACCGCAGGCTGAAACTCTTAATATTTTGTTTAAAGGATTAACTGGATCTACTATAAGTGCAAATGAAATTGAAGATTTAAAACAAGGATTAAATCCATCAATTAAAACAAATTATAGATCGTCTGTTGGCGACCATGTAAATGAATATAGTTACCAAAATACAAGTATTGGTCTTTTGACTACACTGGACGTGGGTCCCGGGCCGAATGGTGGCGGTGGCGGCGGTGGTGGTGGTG
>Ga0208084_1000055_pt1 | contig 28134 bp, 36 predicted proteins | sample LakMenEpi14Sep09_FD_150698 | JGI IMG/M metagenome (GOLD analysis project Ga0208084, IMG submission 150698) | Freshwater microbial communities from Lake Mendota, WI - 14SEP2009 deep hole epilimnion (SPAdes) | ecosystem: Environmental > Aquatic > Freshwater > Lentic | place: Lake Mendota, Madison... | reverse complement strand
AGGGACTGGGGACACGCTAGGGACTTCGTAGAGGCGATGTGGTTAATGCTTCAGCAGGATGAGGCAGATGATTATGTAATTGCCACAGGAGAGCAGTATTCGGTGCGTGAGTTCGTTGAAGAAGCAGCACCCTATTTTGGAATGAAGATTGCTTGGGAAGGTGAAGGACTTGATGAAGTTGGATATGATACTTATTCTGGAAATCAAGTCATTCGGGTCAATCCTAAATATTTCAGACCTGCCGAAGTAGAGACTTTATTAGGTGATGCTGCAAAGGCAAAAGAAAAATTAGGTTGGGAACCTAAAATTTCATTTAAAGAATTGGTTGAGGATATGTGCGTTTATGGACAGTGATTCTAAAGTATTAGTTGCGGGTGCCAATGGAATGGTTGGATCGGCAATAGTCAGAAATCTTGAAAGTAAAGGTTATACTAACATTATTAAAGGAACTCGTGGTGATGTAGATTTCACAAATCAAGATGAAACTGAGCGGTATTTCTGTTCAGAAGAACCTGAGTATGTTTTTGTTGCTGCTGCCAAAGTTGGCGGTATTATGGCAAATAATACATATAAGGCAGATTTTCTGACCGAGAATCTTCAAATTCAAACCAATCTGATCCAACAGTCTTATAACTTTGGTGTTAAAAAACTTCTGTTTCTTGGTTCTTCTTGCATCTATCCTAAGTTTGCAACTCAACCAATTACCGAAGATCAGTTAATGACCGGTCCTCTGGAACCCACAAATGATGCTTATGCGATTGCTAAGATCGCTGGTATTATGATGTGTCAGGCATATCGCCAGCAATACGGCTTTAACGCTATTTCCTTGATGCCTACAAATCTTTATGGTCCGAATGATAACTTTGATCTAGAGACATCACACGTTCTTCCTGCGATGATTGCCAAGTTTCATAATGCAACTCAAAATAATGAATCAGTAAATCTTTGGGGTGATGGATCTGCAATGAGGGAGTTTTTGCACGTTGATGACCTTGCAGAAGCATGTTATATTTGTATGCAGGTTTATAATGAGTCAGAACATATCAACGTTGGTACTGGTGAAGATGTTAGAATATGGGAACTTGCAAACATTATTTCTGAGGTAGTTGGTTTTTCTGGAGAGATTTCGTGGGACTTTACTAAACCAAATGGAACTCTAAGGAAAGTTCTGAATGTAGACAAAATTAAATCTTTTGGATGGCAACCCATTATAAGATTATATGATGGAATTCAAAAAACTTATAAGTGGTATTTAGAAAATATTATTTAAATTATTTCTAATGAAAGTAGCATAAAATTTATCAATATCCTCAATGTTAGATTTTTCTGTAGGATTATCTGGATGTAAACTTGAATTAATTGATAGTAGAGTACTTAGAAAATATTCTTCATCAATCAATTATAACTCAAGACTTTTTTTGCAAGTTAATAAACAAGTTTTATTTTCTCATCGAATTTTAAAGAATATAGATACACCCAAAGTTCATAATATTCAGGACGGGTATTTTGATATGGAATACATTCCTGGAAAATCTTTTGTGAAATTTTTTTCTACATCTTCTATTAAGGATATAGAATTTGTCATTGATACTTTATTTGAATATTTTGATTCTCTTATTTCAAACTATCGATTGATTAATGTTCAATCAAATATTGATGAAAAAATTAAATTTTTAAAAAATAAAACTTATTATAAACATTATTTGGAATACATTGAACTTTTAATTGGCAAGCAAGATGTTTATGTTCCTAAAACTTTTTGTCATGGAGATTTAACTTTTAATAATATTATTTTTCATAAAAATAGATTATTTTTTATTGATTTTCTTGACTGTTATGTTGATAGTTTTATTTCTGATCTTGTCAAATTGAAACAAGATCTTTACCATCTCTGGGGTATCAAAACCCAAAACATACAGTCAAATAGATTGGAGCAAATTTATAAACATATCTGGAATCAACTTTATTATAGATACTCTAAATTTATTGATACTGATGAATTTGATATTTTAGAAGCAATGAATAGTTTGAGAATTGAACCTTACTTGACTTTTTCTGATCAAAGAAGTATACTTGATACAATGGTAAAATCGTCAAAGTTATATGCGGACTTTAATAATTCCTATGGCGGGAAGGTCTAGTCGTTTCCCAAATATGAGACCAAAATGGATGCTAACACATCCAATGACTAATAGATTTATGGTCACAGAATCTATATTAGGATTAAATTTAGATTTTTTTGAAAGTATATATTTTATTTGCCTTCAAGAACATGAAGACAAATATAATTTTATAAAAGGTTTTACTGAAGAACTTGAAGAACTTCAATTAAATAAAAAATCAAATATTATTCTACTATCCAATCAAACTAAATCTCAGTCAGAGACTGTTTATAATTTTTTAAATAAAAATTCATTAGATGGATTCATTTTTATTAAAGATTCTGATGGATATTATGAATGTGAATTGGTAGAAGAAAAAAACCAAATTGCATATTTTGATTTAAATGATATGGATGATATTAATGCTAGAACTAAAAGTTATATTGAACTTGATATTAATGAAATAGTAACTAATATTGTAGAAAAACAAGTTATTAGTTCTACTTTTTCCAGTGGTGGATATGCTTTCTCTGATGCAAAAGAATTTTGTGTTACCTATGAGAAACTAAAAGACATGGAAGGTGAGTGCTATATTAGCCATATTATATTTGAGATGATGTTATCTGGTTCTACTTTTTATGGTCTTAAAACTTTTAATTTTAAAGATTGGGGAACGCTTGAATCTTGGAACAAGTACAAATCTCAATATAAGTGTTTATTTGTTGATATCGATGGAACTTTGGTAACAAACTCCTCTATACATTTTCCACCTTATATTGGTAATGCCGATCCTCTTCAAGACAATATTAATTATTTAAATTCTTTATATGCATCAGGTAAAGTAAAAATAATTTTGACAACAAGTAGACCAAAACATATGAAAGATATAACGGTCTCTGAATTAGAAGAAAAAAATATTTTATATGATGAACTAGTTATGGGATTACCTCATTGTAAGAGAGTGATCATCAATGATTTTGCAAAAAGTAATCCATATCCTTCTTGCGAGGCAATTAATATACCAAGAAATAGTGATAATTTAAAGGAGTTCTTAAAATGAAAATACTTTTAACAGGAGCGGCAGGTGGAATAGGATCTACTTTAGGATATTACTTATATAAAAAAGGACACATACTTACATTTATTGATAATTTAAGAAATGGATATTTGGAAAATTTAACCATTAACGGTGAAACTTTTGGAAAATTTTATAATCTTAGTATTTGTAATTCTAATCTAAATGAATTAATCAAAGATGATTATGATTGTATTATTCATCTTGCCGCTATTACCGCACTTCCTGATTGTGAAACTAATGCAGTTGAAACTATTAATGTAAATGTTTCTGGAACAATGAATATTCTTGAATGTGCTAGGAAATGGAATGTTCCCCATGTAATTTTTGCAAGTACAAGTGCAGTTTACGAGAATAATAAAGAAAAAGTTTTTACTGAAGATTTAAAAGTAAATCCAAGACTTTGGTATTCTTTATCTAAAAAAATGTCTGAGGAAGTTTGCGAATCATACCGATTAAATTATGGTATGCCAGTTACTACACTCAGATTTTTTAATGTATTTGGTCCAAGACAAGATATTCATAGAAAACACCCACCTTTGATTAACTATATTGTTAGGGAAATTATGAATAATAATTCTCCAATACTACATTCTAATGGTGAACAGAGTAGAGATTATATTCATGTTGATGATGTTGTCAAATTGATTGATTTATGTTTAGAGAAAAAACCAGATGATACCTTTAATGTTTGTACGGGGACACTTGTTTCTGTAAATCAAATCGCAAGTTATATCTGTGAAGTGTTTAACACAAATATTAAACCAATTTATAGAGAAGCATCAAAACTTTGGGATAATTATCCAGAACTATTCGATGGGTTTTATTCACTCGATAAGCAAATTGTTGCAAAAGAAACCAATAAATATTCTAAGGGAACTTATCAAAAAGCAAAACAAATTTTGGGATGGGAACCTAATACAAATATTGAATTTTTAATTAAAAAAGTGGTAAAAGAAATTTCCTTATGAAAATTGCATTATGTTTGTCTGGTCAACCACGTAATGCCATACAAACTTCTCAAAGAATTAAACAAACTCTCATAGATGGTAATGATGTAGACGTTTTTCTACATTGTTGGTATGATCCTAATAATCTAGATTATGGCAAAAGAACTCCAGGGCATTGGGGTAGATCTTGTGACATTGATATGGATAAAAAACTTTTAGATATCTATGCTCCAAAATCTTTTTACTTTGAAAAACCAAAACATTGGGAAAATTCAAATATTAAAGTAACAGAAGAAAACATTAAAAAATGTTTTGATTATGGGTTGGATGATCCAAATGGAATAGAATTTTTTGAAAAGTATACTATTGATAGATGCCATAGTCAATGCTATAGTAAAATGGTGGTCAATTTTCTTAGGGAAAATTATTCTATTGAAAATAATGTAAAGTATGATTTTGTAATTACTTTAAGATATGATGTAAGCCCTTCTGTTAAGATAGATTTTTTAAATTCAAAATTTGAATCAGATATCTTATATTATCAAGATTTAAATCAACCTTCAGGTATGATTAGTGATTGGTTTGGAATGGGATCTCCTAAAATTATGAATGTTTGGAGTAGTCTATATTATCATTTTGAACCAGTTTATCATCAAGTAATGTCTGAAGAAAATATTTGGTGTGTTGAATTATTACTTAGAAATCATTTAAAAAATAATCAAATTAAAACAAAGTCATTAGATTTGGGGGTATCATTTTGAAACATAAAAGAGTTATTGTGTGGGGGTATAAATTATATTCTCATACACATTCATATATTCATTCCGGATATTATAATGCTTTTAAGGCACTTGGATATGAAACTTATTGGATTGATGGTTCAGATAATTTTGATCCTCAACTGTTTAATGATGCTTTAATTTTTACTGAACAGTGGGCAGTTATTGGAAACCCAAATATTCCTCTATTCAGTAATTCAACTTATGCAGTTCATTATATTGGAAACAAAGATAATCGTGTAGAAGGTAATCCTGGAGCAGGCGCTTATCTTGGTAAGGTTGGACGATTGATTGATGTTAGATATAATGCTGATAAATGGGTTGATAAAAATTACAACTATTCTTTAGACCGCAGTAAAGCAACAAAGATTGGTGCTGGTTGTTATTTTGAGAAAGGTTCGGAGTATGATTATTTTTATACAACCTGGGCAACTGACCTATTGCCCGATGAAATAAATTTAGAAGATATGTATATTCCCAAAGAAAATTATGTATTCTTTGCCGGAACAATTGGTGGTGGTCAAGGTGGTCCAAAAGATTGTAAAACTGCACCACCTGAGTATGATAATTTAGTTTATTTAAATCCTTTTATTCGGGCTTGTGAAGAGAAAGGTCTTGAATTTAAGTATAACTGCCCTTGGATTAGTCCTCAATCTTTTGAAGAACAGAGGAAAATAATTCAAAAATCTTATCTTGCGCCCGATGTAAGACACAAAGCATTTAAAGAGTGGGGTTATATTCCTTGTAGGAATTTCAAAAACATTAGTTATGGTCAACTGGGAATTACTAATTCAAAACCAGTATATGAATTTTTTGATGGTAATATCATTTATAATGAGGATACATATCAATTATTCTTTGATGCTCAAAAAGAAAAAGAGAACTATGACTTAATTAAATCTCAAATGCTTTTTGTTAAAGAAAATCATACTTATATAAACAGAGTTAAAGAACTTATTGAAGTAGTTAATTATTGATTATTATGTATCTATTATCTTTTTGCTCCGAAGGTCCACCATATGATGAGGGATTTTCTTTGTTAGAAACATCTAACCAAATTAAAGAACGTTTAGCGCCATTTTTTGAAGATATTTTTGTTCATACAAAACGAACTTTAAAACTTCTTCCTAATAGTGAAGACATTTGTAATTGTTATGATGAACCTTTAGATCAAAATACTCATGTTCACAATTTTGGTTATTTTGACTTTAAACCATTTTTGATTGATTATACGCTAAAAAATATACCAGAAGGTTCTTTACTTTTATACCACGACGGTAATTTTGTTAAGAACGAACAGTATTGGCAAACTGATTGGGAGAACATTACATCCATTTCTGAAACTATGTTGAGTGAGAACTCAAGTGATGTTTGGTTTCAGATGGAAAGGGAAGGTTGTTATGTAAAGTCATCTGTTAAAGAATATACATTAGATTATTTCTTCAGTGAAGATGAAAAACGAGTAGTGAAAAATTCACATCTCATCAATGCTGCAAGAGTCCTAGTAAGAAATAATAATTTTGGAAGAAAATTTATTTCTGAGTATCTTGACTTATGTAAGAATAAAGATTTAATTGCAAAGAGTCCCAATCATAATCCAGACCCAGAATTTCAATGGTCTTGTGGCGATCAAGATGTTTTGAATTGTTTGGTGTACCGATATATACTAGATGGAAAATTACCTAGAACTTTTCCAAGATTTTCTTTCTTATATCGGGTGTTAAGATACGAAAATAGACCATTTCTTTGGAGTGGTGTAAATAATGATAACTACCATTTTACTGGTATTAGCGAATTAAAAAATACGGAATTATTAAATTATATGGAAAACGACTTACTTGAAATTAAAGAAGATGAAATACTTTCATTTTTAAATCTTGATAAACTAAATCAAAAAACTGACTTATGTGAAATATTCTATAAGTATGGGTGTTGGAAGGGATTATTAGGAAAAGACTCCGATCCTGGGTGGCACAATTATTCATCTTTATATGATTATCTTTTTAATCATTTGAGAAATGAAAATCTCAATATTTTTGAAGTTGGAATTTATCATGGAGATTCTGCTAAAAGTTGGAGAGAATATTTTCCAAAATCTAAAATATATTTTGGAGACGTAAATGATGAATTTTTTTCTCATGTAGAAAATATAAATGATGTGCAATGTTTTCATTGCGATCAAGATGATCCACATTCCATACAAAATATGTGGACGAATTCTTCTTTAGTTGGTGTGAAGTTTGATATTATTATGGACGACGGTAAACATGAATTTAGTTCTAATTTAAATTTCTTTAGAGAATCCATCCATAAACTTAAAGAAGGAGGTATATTTATTATTGAGGATCTAACATTTCCAACTTATTATGCTTTTGAAAATATTATTAATCAACTGCAGAATGATTATTCTCTAAACTATGTAAAACTTATGAAGTTACCTCATGAAAAAAATAACATTGATAATAACATTCTTTTAGTAATTAAATAGTATGGACTTAGGTGTATTTTATATCTGCTACAAAGAGCAGGCGGCGATTGAGTATTCTTTGGAAAAATTTAGACAATTTTACCCAGAAAATCCAATTTATCTTGTTTCTGATAATGGTTTAGATTTTTCTTATCTAAAAGAAAATTTTGGAAATATTGAGACTATAAAAGAAACTACGGAGGTAGTTGGTATTGCTAGAGATGTAGATCAATATATTAGAGAAAACTCTGGAGATATTGACCTTTTTATGGGAATCTCACTTGAGTTTTTGAGAAGACTAAAAAATGGATGTGACTTTTGTAAAACCGAATATATGGTTTTAATGGAACCAGATGTTTTGGTACGAGGAGAGTTGCATCCATTTGATGCTGATCTTGTCGGACCAACGGCGAATGTAATGCCCAAAATCATTCAGAAATATGTTATAATGAATGGAGGTAAAAATAATGGAACTTGGGGCCCCGCTGGCGGTGTCATGAAAACATCTTCATTTTATGGGATGTATGATAAGTTGATGAATGATCTTGATAAACTTTCTGGTGGTTTGGAATTGGATCCAAGAATGATTTGTTATGATTACTTACTTGCTTTTCTTTTTTCTTTATTTGGGTATACTTATACCGATAATCCAGACCAAACTGAGTGTATCAGAAATCCAAATTGGAAAAACTCTGGTCATCCATTATTGCATCAACATAGAGAACTTTATTCAACTAATTACGGAGGAAAATGGCAAAATACAAAATAGCCAACTTTAGTAAAGATCCAGCAGGTTGGGAGCATGGTAATCCCTTTCATGGAGACACTTACATTATTGATACTGTTTATGAGTGTATGAAAGATTCGGATATTTTTATTGAAACCGGAACTGCTTATGCTGAAAGTTCCTATTTTATTGCTGATAATTTTTCGGACAAAAAGGTATATACCTGTGAGATTGATGACTACAGATATTCGGTGTCTTATGATATCTTAAAGGATTTTAAGAATGTTGATATGCAAAAAATGCCATCACCAGAAATTCTTCATTATGTCTTTGCCAAAGAACCAGATCTAAAAGATAAGAAAACCGTTTTTTGGTTCGATGCACATGGGGAGTGGATGGAAAAAGGACAGCATATGTATTCCTGGCCCTTGTTTGATGAAGTCAATTTTGTAACTACTAATCTTAAAAATTATACAATTTTTATTGACGACTTCCAAAACCCATATGTTTCACATGCTAAGTATGATGTTTGTGGTGGAAAAATTTGTGGACCATCCGAAGTTATGGGAGCATTGAATAGGGCTAAATTATATGTCCCAACATATACTGATGTTACCTCAGAGTATCACGAAGATATTGTTGGAGTTGGATTGATTACTGATATGGAGGTTATTGAAAACTCAGCACAGTGGAAAGAGGTTGTTTGAAATGAATTTTAATAGTAAATTATTGAATGCAATTGATTTAGAGTTTTGTAGAAGTAAAGTTAAAGAGTATGGGTATCTTCAAAAATTTCCCCATGTTACTTGGGAAAATGATGATGCTCTGATGAAGTGGTGTTTAATCGCAGATTATTTTGAAAAACTAGATCAAACTGGAAAAACTATCGTAGATCTTGGATGTTCTAGTTCTCCCCTACCTCATATCATCTCTTCATTGGGTCATGATGTAACCGGAATTGATATTAGCGATGTTAGTCATTCATTTTCCGGAAGTTTAGTTCGGATGGTTTTGAATGATGCTCTTGCTGAAGTTAAGGATATGGAAAATAATTCAGTAGATTATTTTATAGATTCTTGCGCTGTAACACATTTTAATGGATCTCATACTAATAAAATTAATAATCAGGGATGGAAAGATATTGCAGAACAAGTTTATAGAGTCCTCAAACCTGGCGGTAAATTTATTATTGTTTCTGATGTTGATGTTGAAAATAAATTTGGTGAGTTTATTAAACCGGAATTAGTTGTTAAACTGATTGAATCATCGGGTTTAACTTTGATAGGTTCTTGTGATTATTCTGAACCAGATCCTTTTACAATTCATTGTGGGAAATATACTCTACAAGTTGCAAATTTTATTTTTGAAAAATGAATTGCGCTTTTTTATTTTCTGGACAACCTATTTTTTATGATGAAAATATTAGTTATTTTTCCAATTATCAGATAGATGAAAATGATAAGGTTTGCTCTCATCTTTGGTGGGATAAATCTTATCATGAAAAAGTTTATAAGTTATGGTTTACTGATCGGTTTGGTGATGAAAATTTAGATAAACAATTTATAGAAAGATATAAGGTAACTGATTGTAGCGTTGAAAAGTATAAAGATTTTGATATTACATTCTTTAAAAAATTTAATTTTGATGTTTGGAAGGGTGAAAGTATAGAGCATTATAAAATCATTACTCCAATAGTTTTATATGGTCTTCTAAGTCAAACTTATTCCAACTATCAAGCATTTTTACAAACTAAAAAATATAATGATATTGATGTCGTTATTAAATCTAGACCAGATGTTATTTTAACTAAACCAATTAAAGATATATTATCCCAGGTTACTCTAGAGTCAAATACAATATATTTTCAAAGTTCAATGAATGGTGGTCATTTGTATGCTGGAGAGTTTCCTAATAATCCTTGCGATTGGTTTTTCTTGGGAAAACCAGAATCTATGGAAAAGTTTTTATCTGGATGGTATGAATTTATTCCAAGTGTTTATGAAAATGGCGTAATTCATGTAAGAGACTATTGTATAGAAGTTTGCTCTAGGAAAAATTTAAAAATCGGATTGGGTGACTTTGGAGCGATCATATATAAACAAGCAACAGATTGGTATGAGAAATATAAAATTGATTCCAAATTTTATATTCATAATTTTGACTACGAATCTTGCAAACCTTTACAAGTTAATATGTGGCCAAATTGGGTTGAGCATGTTAACTTTGAACATTTTAAAAATATGAAATAAAATGGCAAAATCATTCAAACAAAAAGCAAAAGAAATCATCCAACATTACAGTTCTACCCCTTGGACTGGTTGTAGTGATAAAGGATCAGATCATTCTTACGAACTTTTTTATCCGGAAGTATTTGAAAAAGTCAAAGATAATAAAGATCTTTGTATCTTGGAGGTGGGAGTATCTTCTGGATATAGTTTGAGAATGTGGAGAGACATTTTTTCGGATACAACTAAAATTTATGGATTTGATAAAGAATATTCGAATCTCCAACTTACAGAAGAAGAGAGGGAACGATTTATTTTCTTACCTGAGGGATCGCAAGATGATCCAAGTTTATTTGAAAACTGTCCACAATTTGATTTAATTATTGATGATGCTTCTCATGATCCAGGTCTTACATTAAAAACTTGGAACATTCTTAAATCAAAACTTAAGCCAGGTGGTTATTATATTATTGAAGATGTTGATGATAATCCAGGATGGAAAGTCTCTGAATATCTTGATACTTTTGAAATTGTTGATTTGAGGGTAAATAAAAATAAGTATGATGATATCGTCTATCTTTATAAAAATGAAAACTGATTTTGTAATTATTACATCTCTTTATAATGTTCAAGAACTACAAAGAGATGATAATAGAAGTTGGGAAGATTATCTTGAATGGTTTTCAAAGACACTGCAAATAAAATGTCCTTTTATTATCTTCACAGAAGAGTCTCTGGTTGAAACGATCAAAGAAGTCAGACAAGATTTGCCAACTGAAATTATTACTGAACCACTAGAACAAATACCATATTTTCATCTGAAAGATTCAATTCAGGAAGTTATCGATTCTGAATTTTATAAAGAAAATATGGCAGACACAAATAGAGTTGAGTGTAATTATTCAATGTATCCTGTCATTCAATATTCTAAATTTAAGTGGTTGAAAAAAGCATCTGAGATTAATCCTTTTAACTCTAAATTTTTCTTTTGGTTAGATGCAGGTGCCAGTCGATTTTTATATGATTGTAATCTTGAAAATGATTATCCCAGTGAAGATGCTCTTCAAGCACTGGAACAAATTGACAATACCTTCTTAATCCAGTATAATACTGAATGTTATCCTGACCTTGTAAATCCTCAAACATTATCCGAAAGTTATTTTTGGGATAATCGTTCTTTTATCTGTGGAAGTATGTTTGGTGGAAATAAAACTGCCGTTGAAAATATCGGCAATGAAATTGATAATATTTTGAATTATATGATTGAGAATAAAAATGTAAATAATGAACAAATAGCAATTGGATATCTCTGTAAAATAAAAGAGAATCTTTTTACTAAGTTTAATAGGGTTAATGGTAAGAATCATCTTTGTTTATTTCAAGAAATGGTATGAAAAGTTTAGTTACTGGTGGAGCGGGATTTATTGGATCAAACCTTGTAGATCGTCTTCTTGAAATGGGGCACGAGGTTGTCGTGATTGATAATGAATACTCGGATGTTCATGAACAATTTTACTGGAATGATAAGGCGAAAAATTACAAGTACGATATTCGTGATTATGAAAACACACGTCCTCTCTATGATGGAGTTGACTATGTGTTTCATATTGCTGCAGAAGCAAGAATTCAACCAGCAATTTTAAATCCAATTGAAGCGGTAAGCATTAACTCTGTTGGAACATGCACAGTCCTTCAGTGCTCAAGAGAGGCAGGTGTGAAGAGATTAATGTATTCTTCAACCTCTTCTGCATATGGAATGAATCAATCGCCAAATATTGAAACACAACCCGATGACTGTTTAAATCCCTATTCCGTTTCAAAAGTAAATGGTGAGAAACTGTGTAAAATGTATACCAGTCTTTATGGTCTTCCCACTGTTTGCTTTAGATACTTTAATGTTTATGGTGAGCGTCAACCTTTACGTGGACAATATGCTCCGGTGATTGGTATTTTTCTTCGTCAGAAAGCAGCAGGAGAACCCCTGACTATTGTTGGTGATGGTAATCAGCGGAGAGACTTTACTCATGTTAGTGATGTTGTGAAGGCAAATGTGATGGCTGCTATTTCTAATCCAGATTCAGAAGCATTTGGGCAAGTATATAATGTCGGCACAGGAACAAATCATTCTATTAATCAAATTGCAAGAATGATTTCAAATAATGTCATTAATCTACCATCTAGACCAGGAGAGTCAAGAATTACTCTTGCAAATAATAAAAAAATTAATAAAATTTTTGGTTGGAATCCAGAAGTTAAATTAGAAAATTGGATTCAATCACAACTTTAATTGCATATACTACAAATGACTATTTTTATTGATTGTGGCACAAATTTAAAACAAGGACTAATTGAAATTCTTGGTTTTCATTCTGATATTGAAGAAGTTTATTCTTTTGAAGCAAATACTGCTGTCTATGATTTTATAGATAAAACAGACGGAATTCATTATTTTAATGTTGCAGTTTCTGATGAAACTGGATTTACTGAATTTCATATAGAGAAAGATCCCAATACCTTAAATAAAGATTATTTTGGATTAAGTTCTAGAATTCAATCTCCAGAAATAAAGGACGGTGCCTTTAATTTTCCATTTGATGTAGATGGAGTTACATATACAAATGTAGAAGATTACGTGCGGGATTATTATAAAAAAATTATTGTACCAAAGGTTAGATTAGTAAATTTCATTGACTATCTAAATGTTGATGGATGTGATATAATATTAAAATTGGATGTTGAGGGTGAGGAATATACCATCCTTGAAGATATGAAAAAGAGTGGATCCTTTAAAAAAATTAAAAAACTTTACGTTGAGTTTCATGAGTACAGTCGTTCATCTCAGTATGATACTGCAGAAACTTGGATTCAATATTTCAAAGAAATTGGTTTAGATTTTACTCATTGGAAATAATTTATGAAAATATCTTTAATTGGTCCTGGAATTATGCCTATTCCACCTCTTGCTTGGGGTGCGGTAGAAATTCTTATATGGGACACTAAAATTGCTTTGGAATCTCTGGGGCACCAAGTTCAAATTGTGAATACTAAAGATTATAATCAGATTCTAAAGGATATTGATTCTTTTGGATCTGATTTTGTTCACATTCATTACGATGAATTTATTACTTTATATCCCCATATCAAACAACCAAAGGCAATTACAAGCCATTATGGTTACTTAGAAAGACCCGAACTCTTTGGTGGATATGTAAATATTGCTAATGAGTTTGCTCGTCTTAGACCGAATACTTTTTGTTTATCTGATGGAATTCGGAATATGTATAAAGTATTGTTGAATATCCCCGAAGATAAGTTATTTCTGGCACCAAATGGAGTTAATAGATCTAAATTTGATTATGTAGATAATCCGGAATATCCGGATCGTTCCATTTATCTTGCAAAGATAGATTATAGAAAACGTCAGTTTATGTTCCAGTCTATTTCTAGTCTTTGGTATGCGGGAAATATTGCCGATGGTAGATTTGATACTTCTAAAAATTATCTAGGTGAATGGGATAAAGATACACTATATAAGGACTTAACTCAATATGGAAATCTTGTTTTACTTTCTGATGGTGAAGCACATCCACTCGTTTGTATGGAAGCACTCTCTGCTGGACTTGGAGTTGTTGTTTGCGAATGGGGAAGAGCAAATTTAGATATTAGTAAAGAATTTATTACAGTCATTCCTGAAAATAAAATCTCTGATTTGGAGTATGTTGAGAGTAAAATTATTGAGAATAGAGAATATTCTGTAAATAATAGAAAAGAAATTGTAGAATATTCAAAGAAGTTTGATTGGAAAGAGATTCTTCAAAAACATTATATTCCTTCAATTCAAAAAATCATTGCCGATAGTCAACATGAATAAAAAAATTGCTATTAATTTTATAGGTACTGGAAATTATCTCAAGTTCTTTCCAAAATATTATGAAACACTTATGGAATATTTTGTTCCAGAATGTCAGAAAGATTTTTTTGTTTTTACAGATGGAGATCTTGGAGATGACATTCCAGACAATATTAAAATTATACCATCATCTGAAAATATTGAAATTACCACATCAGATTATTCTTCAGATAATTGGTATAATTTGATGTATAATAGTATTGGTGGATTGAGAAGATTTGGAGAAATCAAAAAAATTGAAAGCCAATTAAAGGATTATGATTGGTATGTATACTTTGATGCTGATATGTATTGTTGCGATCAGTTAATTACATATCAAGATTTTTTCAACGATGAAAAACCATTTTTCGGAGTGCAACATCCGACTTTTAGTGCCAACTGGAGTAAATTTCTTCAATATTTGCCTTTTGAAAGAAATAAAAGATCCTTATCATGTGTAACTGAAGAAGAGGAAAAGGACGATGTATATCTTCAGGGATGTATTTGGGGTGGTAAAATTCCAGAAATTTTTAAATTAATTGATGAACTTGATGAAAGAATTAAAAAAGATTTGGAAAATAATGTAATGGCAGCGGCTCATGATGAAAGTCATTTAAATAGATATAGGATTGAAAACTATGATGATTTTCATATTTTACACCCATCATTTGCAAAACCAGGAAATTATCCCGATAATGAGTTTGATTTTTCCGCAAGGATGATTCACTCTCCTGCCGATAAAAAAACTGTTCTTTATTCCTAATAAAATGATTGGATTTAATTATCTCGGACAAAATGGACGTTTAGCAAATCAGATGTTTCAATATGCTTCGTTAAGAGGTATTGCTGCAACAAAAGGATATGATTTCTGTATTCCTAAAACAGACTATGGCGATAAATGGAAAGATAATAAATTATTTGATGTATTTGAACTTAATAATTTAAAAAATGTGGGTTTTTTTCCTGCAGATTTTTATACAGAAAAGCAGTTCCATTATGATTCTGAGTATGTTGGAAATTGTCCAGATAATGTAAATTTGCATGGATACTTTCAGAGTGAAAAATACTTTAAGCATATTGAAGATAGTATCAGAGAAGACTTTAAGTTTAAAGAATATATTTTAGAACCTTGCACATCTAATTTTCATTTTGATGAGATTATTGCTCTACATGTAAGAAGAACAGATTATGTTTCTAATTCTATAAATCATCCGCCATGTGATCTTTCATATTATGAAAAGGCACTAGAGCAATTTAATACTAATATTCCGGTAATGATTTTTTCCGATGATGTTGGGTGGTGTCAGTCTCAGACTTTATTTGAATCAGATAGATTTATGATTTCCGAATCTCATAATGGATTTGTTGATTTATGTCTAATGAGCATGTGCCATTATCATATTATTGCCAATTCTTCTTTCTCTTGGTGGGGGGCATGGTTGGCAAAATCTAAAAAAGTAGTTGCCCCTTTACACTGGTTTGGTACAAGTGGAAATACTGCTAAAAATCAAACACAGGATTTATATTTGGATGGATGGATTAAAATATGAAAAAAATAGATTTATCTGATTGTACTTTTATGATTCCTATCAGAATTGACTCTGATGATAGGGTTAGAAACATAATTACGGTTCTTTGCTTTCTTATTAAGACCTTTAAAACTAATATTATTGTCAAAGAAGTAGATTCAAATCAATTTTTTAAAGATTATGCTCTCCCTCAAATTGAAGAATTTGTTGGTGATGATATTAAACAATTAATTTATCTTTTTGAACAATCGGAAGATCCTGTTTTTCATAGGATGAAGATCATCAATGAAATGATTTCTATTTCTAATACTAAAGTTATTGTAAATTATGATTGTGATGTATTATTAAGACCAGAAACATATCAAAAGTCTTGTGAAATGATTCTAAATCAGTCTTATGATGTAGTTTATCCCTATGGGTTTGGTATGTTTCAAAAACAAATATTTGCGGATGATGAAATAGTTACTAAATTTATAAATCAAGAATTTGATTTTAGTATTTTAGAACAAAAGTTCAAACCATATCAAGCAGAATATGGGCATGTGCAATTTTTTAACAAAGATTCCTACATTGATGCTGGTATGGAAAATGAAAACTTTGTGTCTTGGTCACCGGAAGACAAAGAAAGATACTTTAGATTTGATAAGATGGGGTATAATGTAGGAAGAATAGACGACTATGTTTACCATCTAGAACATTCCCGAGGTCAAAATTCCAATCATAATAATCCATATTTGCAAAAAAACATGGAACTTTGGAATTATCTAGAAAAATTAAATAAATCTCAACTTGTAAATTATTATCAAAGTCAAAAGTATCTTCGTAAGTATTCTTGTTATAATAATAAAATTTAAAAAATGGATAAAAATAAATCAGCATATAAACTCAAAAATATGAGTCCAATATATTATCTAAATCTTGATGGGCAACCAGAAAGAAAGGAATATATGGAGGAGCAATTTAAGTATTGGGATATTGAAAACTATACTCGCATTTCTGCCTATGATGGGAGAGAAGATGATTTGAGTGATATTATTAAGGGTCGTTATCCCGATAATATGACTTCGGGAGAAATTGGATGTACTACTTCCCACCTTAAAGCACTTAAGCATTGGGTGGAAACTTCCGATAGTCCTTATGCGGTTATTATGGAAGACGATGTGGATTTGCAACTTGCAAGGTGTTGGGATTTTACTTGGAATGATTTTATTTCCAAGGTTCCTTATGATTATGATGTAATTCAACTTGCCATTATTTGTACAGGAGATTTACATGTTAAACTTCATAAAAGATTTGTAAATGATTTTTCAACTGCCGCATATATAATCACTCGTCATCATGCAGAAAAAATTCTTAAGCATCATGTTCGTGATGATAAGTACAAGTTAGATAATGGAGTAAAGCCAAGAGCAGTTGCCGATGACTTAATTTATAATTCCGGAAACACTTTTTCAATTCCTTTATTCCTTTATAAGATTGCTCTAGGTTCTTCTATTCATCCAGAGCATATTGATGTCTTTCATCGCCAGAGTCATGATGGACTTCTTAATTTCTGGGAGAATCAAGGACCTGATTTAAAGATTGATGATTTAATGAACTATGATCCTTATTTGGGCAGAATTACTAATCCTTCTCAACCTCAAAGTTAAAGTTTTCTGACCTAGGGTGCTTGACAAGACCTCTTTCCTCATATATAATATGTTACAGTTCTTAATAAAACTACAATGACCGTTACGACTAATGAATTTGGGCAACAGAATATGTTTGCCAAAGAACCCGAAATGTATGTGTCTCAGTCCGACGCAGAGCGTTATGCACTTGAGACTCACGCAGAAAGGGCAGAGCGACTGAATGGACGCACTGCGATGCTGGGCTTCGTTGCAGCACTTATTTCTTATGCACTCACAGGGCACCTCTTCTTTGGTGTAATCTGATGGGCGAACTCATTTTTACTGTAACAAGTATTTCTTTCTTTGTGCTTCTGGCGCATTCTATCAATCAACTTTCTGAAACTTATTAAGGAGAAAAAAAATGTTTAACGAAAAGGTTGAGCGTATTAATGGTTGGTTTGCGATGATCGGTATCGTCGCTGCCTTTGGTGCCTATGCACTGACTGGACAAATTATCCCCGGAGTATGGTGAGTTCTGATATTGTCGCAATATTTTGTGGATTTTTTATATCCACAATCGCACTTAATATATTGAAACTCACATTAAAAAAATAATTATATCAATCCTTCTCTCTAAATACGGAGAGAAGGATTTTTTTTATGCCAAGGGGACAATTAACAAAGGATGAGATAAAGTATCAGGTATTGAAGTTAAAGCAGAAACTTCAAAATGAGCATATCGGATATACGTCTGATCCTAAATCACTTGCCGATCAATATCTGAATATGGTTCTGGATAAGATTAATGAATATGCCCGCTGACAAAGGGTTCTATTTATACTGTGCCACTTAGGTAATTGGACCTATTGACAGGATTTCCTAACAGTGTTATTATATATACATACACGGGTTAAGAAACGTAACAATTCTGAAACCCAGTGTCTTCTCCAACCGGGATCAAGAGAAGTAAAGCATCCCTCATACCCACGATGGAGGGTGTCGTGGGAATACTTGTAACTATTCAGTCCCCCTGAATCATACTTACCCTTTTAAAACAAATGACTGCTACAATTGCTCAACAACGTTCCACAAATACCTGGAACCAATTCTGTGAGTGGGTTACTTCCACTAACAATCGTCTGTATGTTGGTTGGTTCGGAGTCCTTATGATTCCTTGCCTACTTGCTGCTACGACTTGCTTCATTATCGCTTTCGTCGGTGCTCCTCCTGTGGACATTGACGGCATTCGTGAACCCGTTGCTGGTTCTCTAATGTACGGAAACAACATCATCTCTGGTGCCGTTGTTCCTTCTTCTAATGCTATCGGACTTCACTTCTATCCTATCTGGGAAGCTGCTTCACTTGATGAATGGCTTTATAACGGTGGACCTTTCCAACTCGTTGTATTCCACTTCCTCATCGGCATCTATGCTTATATGGGACGTGAATGGGAACTCTCTTACCGTCTAGGTATGCGTCCTTGGATCTGTGTTGCTTATTCAGCACCTGTTGCTGCTGCTTCTGCTGTATTCCTGGTCTATCCTTTCGGTCAAGGTTCTTTCTCTGATGCAATGCCTCTGGGTATCTCTGGAACCTTCAACTACATGCTTGTCTTCCAGGCAGAACACAATATCCTGATGCACCCCTTCCATATGCTTGGTGTTGCTGGTGTCTTCGGTGGTTCACTGTTCTCTGCGATGCACGGTTCACTGGTGACTTCTTCACTGGTTCGTGAAACTACTGAAACTGAATCGCAGAATTATGGTTATAAGTTCGGTCAAGAAGAAGAGACCTATAACATCGTGGCTTGACAGAGCGGGTCACGTTAAACTGGGTGAACTGCTGGAAACCTAAGTCCTTTATGGATATGGCAATCAGCATCCAAGTCCTAGATACATCTAGGAAAGGTTCAGAGACTACCTGAGGGATACAGTTCCCTTAATAACAGGCAAGAGCGCCCAGCACCTTTAATAGGTGAAGATATAGTCCAACCCTTAAGGAAACTTTTGGACAATTGGCTCACGGTTACTTTGGACGACTCATTTTCCAATATGCTTCGTTCAATAATTCTCGTTCACTTCACTTCTTCCTCGCCGCTTGGCCCGTTGTGGGCATCTGGTTTACTGCTCTAGGCGTAAGCACTATGGCATTCAACCTCAACGGACTAAATTTCAACCAGAGTATTCTGGATAGTCAAAACCGAGTAATTCCTACTTGGGCGGACATATTGAACAAAGCTGGGTTGGGTATGGAAGTTATGCACGAGAGAAATGCACATAATTTTCCTTTAGATTTGGCGGCAGCAGAAACAACTTCGGTTGCTCTAACTGCTCCTTCTATAGGTTGATATAATCACTAAATTGTGATATAATGAAGAGACCTGTAAAGGTCTCTTTTTTTATAAATAATAATATCCGTGAGCAGACCACAAATGAATGTAAGATATACTGATAAGGATAGGGAGATTTGGAAGCAAATGTATTTGTCTGGTTTATCCTCCCACGAGATTGGAAGACAACTAAACATACCAAGAGTTTCTGTATATAAGTATCTTAAAACAATTGGCATAACAAGAAACTTTTCTGAATGGCAAATAGGTAAAGAACCTTGGAATAAAGGAAAGAAAACAGGTCAAAAAGTTTGGAATAAAGGATTAACCAAAGAAACTGATGAAAGAGTCAAAAAATATGGAGAAAAAATAAAGGGCAATAATTGTCAAAACCCTTGGAAAGAAAGATATTTTGATACTGATTATTTGTATTTGGTTATTGTTTATCTTGAAGGTAAACTGGTTTATAAGGTTGGTAGAAGTTTCAATAAATTAGCAAATCACACCAAAAATAAATTACATAGTGTAATTAAAATATGGAAAGGAATTCATTATCAAGTTCATCATCTTGAAAAGTTCATCCATCAAAAATACCAAGATTATAAAATTGATTTTGAGACCACGGACAGTGGATATACGGAGTGTTATGTGGTAGAATTACCCATAACTGAAATCATTAACCTTACAGAAAAAACATTAAAACATTATGATTACTAAAGAAGGATTTATTGAGGCAACCAATCTAGCACCTGAAAACGCAGAAAAAATTTATCAAGAACTTAATGATAGGTTTAATGGGGATTGGGATAAAGCATCTGACTACCTTAAAGATTTGGTTGCATACTTACAAAAGCACCAATAAAATGCTCCTCATCCTCCTGCTCTTCCAGTTATTTGGATTGTTCCTTTTCATAATGTCTCTGCTATAATACATACAACAGTTACTTCTTACTAATGAAAGACCTATCACTTTCCGAAGAGCAAATTAAACTTCTTGCGGATGCTCTTTGGATGCGTCAAAGATGCTTTATCGCAGGAGACAAAAGATTCAAAGAATATGGTGCGATGTTAGATACACTTCTTGAAGGAATTGAATACACTCCAAAAAGATTCTGAATATGACTTACGATACAGTCTTCATATCTGATGTTCACTTGGGAACTCCGCGATGTAATACTGAAAAGTTTCTCAAGTTTCTGAAAGAACTCAAAACCAAAAAGTTAGTTCTGGTAGGTGATATTATAGACATCTACTGTATGGAAAAATATAATACTCGTTGGAAAAAAGAGCACACCGAATGTGTTCATCAGATTCTCAATCTCGCAAAGAAAGGAACCGAGATTGTTTATATTCTTGGAAATCACGAAGGAATGATTCGTCGTTATACTGATTTTGAACACAAGAACTTTAAGATGGTTGATGAATATACGCACAAGGATTCAAAGGGAAATAAGTTTCTTTGTATTCACGGAGATAAGTATTCTGAGTATTCTTCTGGGTCTTGGAAACAACTCATCTTTAATAAAGGATATGAATTCATTACACCACTCAGTTTATTTTTTGAGAGGTTCTTCCGTTTCTCTTTGGTTTATGCTTTGAAGAATAGTGTGCGTGGTAAGAACTATATCAATCAATATGAGACTGATATTGCTTCTTATTGTGCTCAAAGAGATAAGAAATATTCTGGTGTAATCTGCGGACACATACATTCGGCAAATATTCGCAATTTTGGCAAAATCACTTATATGTGTTGTGGAGATTTTGTGGATACTTGTTCTGCCATCTTAGAAAAGAACGGTGTATATTGTTTGGAAAAGTACTGATGATATCCTCAACAACTCCATATAAACTCGCAGAGATTATTCAAGATACTTGGCCTGGACTTTACAGACCTGTACAAGACCGTAAGGATTTTCCAACAAACACTTCCACCACAGATAAAAAAGTGGTATAATTACTCATAGTCACTACAACTTTTATGACTTTTAATGTTACTCTTCGTTCCGCCGATGGAACCGAACAAACTATTCAATGTCCCGCAGACCAATATATTCTAGAAGCAGCAGATGAGGCAGGAATTGATCTTCCTTTCTCTTGTAAGGCAGGTGCCTGCTCTGCCTGTGCCGGTAAGGTTGTCTCTGGTGAGATTGATAATGAAGACCAATCTTTCCTTGATGATGACCAAATGGCAGATGGATGGGCACTTCTTTGTGTGGCATATCCCAAGTCTGATTGTGTCATTCTTACCGAACAGGAGGAGAACCTGTGAGTTCCGAAATGCTCGGACAACTTGCCGTTGCCATTCAAAATCTTGGATGGGAACCAACGGATGAGATTGTAGTACAAGTCGGTGGTGTTGCCGCAACTGGCACTGAAACAAATCCCGATGCAAATCCAAAATGGGCAAAACCTTATGGTACTGTCACATATCAAAACGATGCTTTTATTGTGATTAAGAATGTAAATCGCAATCCTGTAGTACCTTCGCAACCAAATAATGAAAAAGTATAATAGTGAAGAATATTTTTCAGTGATTGATAAAAGAACTGGAAGAAAAATTGTAGATTGTGCCGAGTGGTCAGATGCAATGTTGATGTTTGATTTTGACCCACATAATCGACAAATCACAAGGAATAAGTTTCTGATGGGTCAAGTAATTGATGTAGAAATGCCTAAAGCACTTCCAACAAATGAGATAGTTCAAGGTGGTGTTGGTAGTTCTTATGATATTCCAACTGCAACTGGTGCCAATGGACCTGGAGAACCATTGCCACAAATCAAACTACCAGAAAGACAACAAGAACCTTTTGTTGTATGAATCTACTTAACTTTTTTGAGAGAGACTCTGACATCACTTACTATGATGAGTTTCATTACATTTATATTACACTCAAAGAACTCGTAGAAGTTATAAGAACAAAGAATAAATAATCATAAGTTGCAAATACTTATGGTTCCTCTACACTCGTTTAAGGACTATCTGTTTAATCTAGAAACGACCAGTAAAGCAGAAGCAAAACGAATGTGGAGGAAAAATATAAAAGAGCAATGGGAACACAAGTGTGCCTATTGTGATTCGGAAGAGAATATCACGCTGGACCACATCATTCCGCAATGTAAGGGTGGACTTGATGTAAAGACGAATGTAATTTCCTGTTGTCATTCCTGCAATCAATCCAAGGGGCACGAGCACTGGAAACTATGGTATGTCCAGCAAGATTTTTATAGTGAAGAGAGATTTGATAAAATACAAGAATGGATGAAACCAGAGGCACCAACAAATCTATATTCTTATCGCCCAAGACGTAATAATATTTCTTGAATAAATAAATCAAGGCAATATATATTGCTTTTTTGGTAAATACCGAATGTAATAAATGGCAACTCCGATTCGTATTAAAAGGTCTGCTGTACCCGGCAAAAGACCTGCGGTTTCTGATTTAAGAACAGGTGAATTAGCTTTAAATACGTTTGATGCAGAAGTCTATACTTTAAGAGATAGATTTTCGCAGACTGGAATTTCTACGGAAGTTGTTAGACTCGGTGCGGGTGCAACAGTTACTAATATTTTATATGTCACAAAAGACGGAAACGATACGAACACAGGAAAAAAACTCGGAGACGCAAAAGCAACTGTTGGAGCAGCCCTCTCAATCGCAACAGAAGGATCCGTTATTAGAGTTGCTTCTGGATCTTATATAGAAAATAATCCTTTAGTTTTGTCAAAACAGGTCTCAATTGTTGGAGATAGTTTAAGAGAAGTATCAATATCTCCACAAAATTCAAATCAAGATTTATTTCACGTTACAGAAGGAAATTATGTAACGGAAATGTCTTATACAGGATCTTTGAATCCTGGTAAGGCAGTTTTTGCTTTTAATCCAAATACGATTGGATTTTCAAGTCAGTCGGCATATATTCGTAACTGTACTAATTTCATTCCAAATAGTATTGGAATGAAAATTGATGGTAATGATGCCATAGGTCCAACTAGGAGTATGGTTACGGATTCCTTCACTCAATATAATCAGGGTGGAATTGGAGTTTCAATCACAAATGGGGGGTATGCTCAGTTAGTTTCTCTCTTTACAATTTGTAATGACATAGCGGTTTATTGTGGATCTGGTGGTGCTTGTGATCTTACAAACTCAAACTCATCTTTTGGAAACTATGCTCTTGTTGCTGATGGTGTTGGAGCAAAAAAATATACGGGAATAGTCACAAGTGCTGCAGCAGAAAATGCTGATACTTTTGTTCTTGATTTAAATGTACCAACTTTAAATATAGTAAATGCTCTTTATGATAATACGACGGGACTTTTAACTGCCTATACTGATAGTGCTCATAAGTTCTCGGTTGGTATGGGTATTTCTCTTTCTGGACTTGAATTTAGTTGCCCTTCTGGTCCCGGAATTGTTACATACCCAAGCGGAAAAAAGGGATATATATTTGAAACAAAAACTGTTGCTCCGGGAAGATATGTTGATTCGTATAATTTAATTCGGGCAAATAGACAAGAAATTATTGATAGTTCTTATAATCAAATAACCACACAATTCCCATCTTTTGTAAATCCAAGTCCAGATAAGTGTAAGAGAGATATTGGATATATTGTAGATGCCGTATCACTAGATGTAAGAGATTTTACAAGTGAAAACTCTATTGAAGCAACAAAAGCTTATTTTGGAGAAAATGGTCTTCCCTTAAATAATGGTCTTGTTGGAGAAGAGATACAAACAATAGTTGGATTTACTTCTGCCAGAGAACTAATGAAACTGGCAATTACTAATAATCTAACAGTTAAAGACTTGAATGTTGTTGCGGATCCACTCACCGGAAGTAATACGAGTCCTGCTTCTTGTGCCGATGTTCGGTCTTTTATTGATAATCTTGTCGGAATTATTACGACTAGTATTGGTGCCGGGAATATCCTTTCACTTCCACAAGTGTCTATGGCAAGTACGGTGTTTACTTGTAATGTTGGAGTTTCTACATTACCTCATACTTATGTAGGTAGCGGCACGGCAAAAATTAATGTCATAAGACCCTTTGATGGTCAGGTCGTATATTTTAACAAACTTTACTATACAGTAGGAAAGATATTAATAACTAATGGTGGATCTGGATATTCTCTTTCTCCGGAAATTACTATATCTGATCCAGAAACTGATTTTGGAGTTGTTGCACAGGCAGTTGCGGAAGTTAAAGATGGTACTGTTGTTGCAATTGATATGGTTTCTACGGGTAGAGGATATACTTATACACCAACAGTCACATTAACCGGTCCTGAAGTTGGAATAAATACAGCAGTAGCGGTTCCTTTAATGGTTCCAACTTATTATTCAATATTAAGTTCTACTCCAATTTCTGCCGGTATTTGTACTATTACGGTAAATGATAATGTTCCTTATGAGGTTGGAATTGGAACACAGGTTCCATTTTTTAAACAGAGTCGTATTTTGGCATCAGGGCATTCTTTGGAATATATTGGTTCTGGTACAAATATTGACACTGCTCTTCCCTCATTAGGTGGGGTTCCAATTCAAGAGAATGAGACCGATGTTCGTAATGGTGGATTGGTTGTATTCACGAGTACGGACCAATCAGGAAACTTTAGAATTGGTGATGGCGTTGTAATTGATCAGCAGACGGGTACTATATCTGGTACATTTTATTCTAAGAGTTTATTTTCTACCATTACACCATTTATTCTAGCACTAGGAGGAGATTAAATAATGGCATTAGCACTTAATGTATTCAAGACGATTACTACTGTTGGTAATACTAATAATGTCGGCATTTATACTGCTCCAGTTGGATATACTGGAGTTGTACTTCTAGCACAGGCAACGAATATTGGAGCACAAACACAAACAGTTTCATTCGCACATCAAAGAACCAATAAAAGAACAGGAATTGCGGTTACAACTGAAATTATTTTATCTTATCCTATCTCTGGAAATGATACGGCAAATTTGTTAGCAGGAAAGTTAGTTCTGGAATCAAGTGATGTCCTTAGATTTTCCGCAAGTAATAATACTGATATTAAGTTCATAGCAAGCATTCTAGAAACTCTTAACTAACAAATGGATAAGTACGTCAGCGGCAGACAAAGGAAACTCCAAGTAGGTTTATCTTCTTATAGTGAAGGAACTCAGGTAGTAGAAGTAATTGGACGTGTAGGTATTGGTTCTACAGTCTTTGATGCCCAGTATGACTTAGACGTTCGTGGCAATACAAATCTTGGTGCTAATAGTTCTAATTTAATTAATATTCCTGGAAGAATCTCTTCAAATTTATATCCATCTAGCGATGGTGTTTATGATATTGGTAGAGCTCCTCAAATTGGTTCTGGAGCAAATCGTTGGAAAGATGCTAATTTTCTTGGAAAGGGTACATTTAATGCTGGTGTAGATGCTCATGATATTGAAATTGGTGTAGGTGCTGCGAATTTAATTTATAGTACTTCTGGAAATTTAGAATTAAATTCTGACAGCGGAAGAACTAATATTGATGATAATCTAACTGTATCGGGAAATATTGGTGTAGGGTCTGTTAATCCTACATCAAAACTCTGGGTAACTGGTGATGGATATTTTACTGGTGTTGTAACTTCCTCTAACTTTTATGTTAATGGTGAATTAGTTGGTACTGGTGGTTCTTTAACCAATCTTTATGTTTCTGGTATATCTACTTTCAGTGGACCTGTTGGATTAGGATCTTCGGTAGTAGACGTATATGGTAATGTAGGTATTGCTGGTTCTATTTTAATTTCTACTGGTGCTGGAGTTAGTTGGGTTTCTCCTTTTGCTGCCGGTCTTCAAGGTACTCAAGGTCTTCAGGGTACTCAAGGAACTCAGGGAATCCAAGGTGAGCAGGGTACTCAAGGTCTTCAGGGTACTCAAGGAACTCAAGGTCTTCAGGGTACTCAAGGAACTCAGGGAATTCAAGGTGAGCAGGGAACTCAAGGTCTTCAGGGTACACAAGGTACTCAAGGTCTTCAGGGTACTCAAGGTACACAGGGTCTTCAGGGTACTCAAGGAACTCAGGGAATTCAAGGTGAGCAGGGAACTCAAGGTCTTCAGGGTACTCAAGGTACACAGGGTCTTCAGGGTCTTCAGGGTACACAAGGTACTCAAGGTCTTCAGGGTACTCAAGGTACACAGGGTCTTCAGGGTACGCAAGGAACTCAGGGTCTTCAGGGTACGCAAGGAACTCAAGGAATTCAAGGTGAGCAGGGAACTCAGGGAACTCAAGGTCTTCAGGGTACGCAAGGTACTCAAGGAATCCAAGGTGAGCAGGGTACTCAGGGTCTACAGGGTACGCAAGGAACTCAAGGAATTCAAGGTGAGCAGGGAACTCAGGGTCTTCAGGGTACGCAAGGTACTCAAGGTACTCAAGGTCTTCAGGGTACTCAAGGTACACAGGGTCTTCAGGGTACTCAAGGTATTCAAGGACAGCAAGGTATTCAAGGTACTCAAGGAATTCAAGGTGAGCAGGGTACTCAAGGTCTACAGGGTACACAAGGTACTCAAGGTCTTCAGGGTACTCAAGGAACTCAGGGTCTTCAGGGTACTCAAGGAACTCAAGGAACTCAAGGTCTTCAGGGTCTGATTGGTCCTATTGCCGGTTCTGATACTGAGGTAATTTTTAATGATGCAGGAGTTTCTGGAGCTTCTTCTAACTTTACGTTCAATAAAAATACCTCAACCGTTCAAATTGGAGGAGTTTCTGGTACTGGAATTGGCATTAACACCAATACAATTACTGGTCCTTCCGAACTGATTATTGACCCTGCTGGTGTAGGTGTTGATACTGGTGTCGTAAGAATTAAAGGTGACTTATATGTAGACGGAACCACAACCACAATTAATTCTACCATTGTAGAGATTGCTGATGCTCAAATAGGCATAGCAACAACAGTAGGAACCAATTTACTTCTTGATGGTGCCGGAATCGGTATTGGGTCTACTAATATTCGTAAGACTTTAACCTATGATTTCTCAAGTGATTCATTAAAATCAAGTGAAAACTTTGATTTAGAAAATAATAAAGTTTATAAAATTAATGAAGTTGAAGTACTTTCTTCAACTACTCTAGGAACAGGAGTTACAATATCAAGTATTAGAAGTGTATCACCAGGTTTAATTTCCGATAGACCTGAAGTATCAGCAACTGCCGATGATTATATTCTTTATTATGATAATCTTGATGGAACTCTGAAGAAGTCCACAATTCAAAATGCCGCCCTTCAGGGTGTTCAAGGTACTCAAGGACTTCAGGGTACTCAAGGTCTTCAAGGAACCCAAGGTCTTCAGGGAACCCAAGGCACTCAGGGTACTCAAGGTCTCCAAGGAACCCAAGGCACTCAGGGTACTCAAGGTCTTCAGGGTACTCAAGGAGCACAAGGTACTCAAGGTCTTCAGGGTACTCAAGGAGCACAAGGTACTCA
>Ga0208084_1000050_pt1 | contig 28965 bp, 36 predicted proteins | sample LakMenEpi14Sep09_FD_150698 | JGI IMG/M metagenome (GOLD analysis project Ga0208084, IMG submission 150698) | Freshwater microbial communities from Lake Mendota, WI - 14SEP2009 deep hole epilimnion (SPAdes) | ecosystem: Environmental > Aquatic > Freshwater > Lentic | place: Lake Mendota, Madison... | reverse complement strand
CCGCCGGACACCAACTGATCTTTCAGGCCGACTGGGGCGGCGAGGTGTATGTGGTGGAATCCGGCTTGGCCAAGGCCCGCTGCCTTTCGCTCCAGGGGGATGAAGTGGTGCTGTCCCTGATGGGCAGCGGTGCGCTGATTGGCGATCTCGCCCTGCTGTCGCCGAAGCCCGTGCGGACGGTGGACGTGGTGGCGCTGACGGCGATGAGCGTGATGAAGTTGCGCCAGGGCGCACTGGAAGAGGCGCTGAAGAACAGCGCCAGTTTCAGCAACGCCGTCACCTATCTGCAGGTTCAGCGTCTCTGCAACCTTGGCAATCGCGTGATGATCATGAACGAAGATGCCACCACTCGCCTGCTCTACACCCTCCAGCTTCTGGCCACGCTCAACAGTCCCGATGGCGACCCCTGCCATCCGATGCCGTCACTCTCCCAGCAGGAGATCGCCAACATCGCCGGCCTTTCGCGGGGCTCGACATCCACCCTGATCAACAAGCTGCGCAGCAACGGCACCCTGGAACAGACGGAGCAGGGATTGCGCTTCGCCAAGCTGGCACCGCTGCAGCGTCGCGGCCTGCTGACCGAGCCGGCCTGAGGGCATGCGCGGCATTGAGCGAGGCGGCGACGCCGGGTTATCTGCGGACGGCCGAGCTCCTCGAGCAGGTGGGAGGCATGTCGGTGGGGCGCCATCGGTGGCCGCACCCACCTTCGTGAACCGGCTGAGGATCCCCCGCACCCTGGTTGATCGCTTCGGCTTCTTCTTCTCCGCCTTCTACGACGACACTAACCGCAACCAGTGATGGGCCCTGTCGGCCCGGGGTCCCGGTGGACGTACCCTCCACGGAGACGCGCTCGTGCGGACCTTCACCATGCCGGCCACTCTGCTTCCGAAGGTGAGCGCACACCTTGATCTTGCGTGCGGCGGAGCTGTTCCTTGCTCCACTTCTGCCAGCACGGATCCGCAGTGATCACATCGACGATCACGTTCGAATCCACAAACACCATCCGGGTTGCTCATCCCCGCGGGTCAGAGCGAGAAGCGCATCGGAGCTCAGCCCACTGCGCAGAGGCCGGGCCCGTCGCAACCGCTGCAAACGCTCCTGACCGCGCGTGGCAGTTGGAGACTCCTTCTCGATCAACACCCGACCGTTCTCCACCACGAGGCGGACCTGGGTGTGGAGCAGCAGACCGCATTGCTCGCGGCTCTCCTGAGGGATGGTGACCTGACCCATGCTGGTGATCCGCATGCTCGCCCCATCTTCCCAGTCAGTTACAACTTTAATGATGCAATTGGGACTTTGTCGCCCAGGCGGGCTTCGGCGTGAAGGAGCTGGGCGCCCTGCCAGCTCCCGCACCCAGGCCCTGTGGGCCTCGGAGTCGTGGGAATAGGAGAGGAACACCCGCGGGGGCACGCCAGCCGGGTTGCAATCAGCGCAGCCATTGTGGGGCAGCTGGGGATGGTCTCACGCCAAGGCCACCGGCCAGTTGCCCAGGCCCGCCAGGGAAGGGTGATCGCTCATGCATCCCATACAACCGCCCTACGCTGAGCCAACACGCTCTGGGGAGATGACACTCGCCCCACCGCCAGCCACCACCGAAGCTCCCGGGGCCGGCCTGCCGCCACTGCTGCTGCCCCCCGCTCTACGGCTCAGCCCCGAACAGTTCGCCCTGGTGTGCGACGCCAACCCCGAGGCGGTGCTGGAACTGGCGGCCGATGGCCAGCTGATCGCGATGACACCAACCGGCGGCGACACCAGTGCACGCAACAGTCTTCTGATCACGCGGCTGCAGATCTGGGCCCTGGCTCAGGGAGTCTGGAAGGTGTTTGACAGCTCCGGTGGCTTCCGCCTGGCCGACGGCTCGGTGCTCAGCCCTGATGCGGCGGTTGTGCGGCTGGAGCGGTGGCAGGCCCTCAGCCTGGAGCAGCGCCGCGGCTTCCCGCCGCTCTGCCCCGACCTGGTGATCGAGATGGCGAGCCCCAGCGACGAAGGACCGCGGGGGGAGGCGGCCCTGCGCCGCAAGATGGCCACCTACCTGGTCAACGGTGCGCGGCTCGGCTGGCTGCTGTTTCCCGAGCACAAAGCAGTGGAGATCTGGCGGGCTCCTGCCGACCCAGGCTCAGCGGCCACACCCGAGCGGCTGGAGCCAGCAACCCTGCTGGAAGATCGGGAGCTCCTGCCAGGGCTGCGGCTGGATCTAGCAGAGCTCTGGGCGGTGTGAGCCGAGGCCGCCCGCCAGCTCAGCCCAGATCCGCCAGCCGCTTCCTCGCCAGTTCAGCCTGGGCCTCGGCTTCGGCCAGGTTGGCCTTGCACTCGGCCACCACCTCCGCCGGCGCCTTATCCGCGAAGTTGGGATTGTCCAGGCGACCGGCCAATCCCGCGATCTCCTTCTCAGCCTTGGCCAGGTCTTTTTCCAGACGGCCTCGGAGGGCGTCGAGATCGACCAGGCCCTCGATCGGCAGCAGCACCTGCAGCTCACCGCACACTCCGGCCAGGGCGCGCTGGCCGCCAGCGCTGGCGGGGTCCAGCACCGCCACGATCTCGGCGCGGGTGAGGGCGGTGATGTCGGCGGTGGCCTCCTGCAGCAGCTGGGCCAGCTCGCTGCGGCCCGTGACGAACTGCACCGGCGCCGGCTGGGCCGGCTTGAGGCCCGCCACGGCCCGCAGGTTGCGCACCACGCGGATCGCCTCGATCAGTTCGGCGAAGCTGGCCTCCAGGGCGTCATCGAGGGCACCGGCCTGGAGCGACGGCCAGGGCTGCAGCGCCAGGAAGGTGGCTTCCGGCTCGCCGGTGAGGCCATGCCAGAGCTCCTCGCTCAGGTGCGGCATCAGCGGGTGCAGCATCACCAGCAGCTCCTGCAGCACCTTGGCCAGCACCTGGCGGGCGGTGCGCTGTTGGGCCGGGTCCTGCAGCCGCCGCTTGATCAGCTCCACATACCTGTCGCACACCTCATTCCAGGCGAATTCATAAAGCCCCTTGGCGGCCTCGCCGAGGCTATAGCTAGCATAGCGCTCAGCTGTCTCGCGGTTGACCCGGGCCAGGCGCGACAGGATCCAGCGGTCCGCCAGCTGCAGCGCGGCGGGATCCGGCTCCCCAAGCGATGCCGGCGTCTCGCCGCCCAGGTTCATCAGGGCGAAGCGGGTGGCGTTCCAGAGCTTGTTGGCGAAGTTGCGCGAGGCCTCCACCGTGGCGGAGGTGTCGGATTTGCGGTCGTAGTCGAGGCGGATGTCCTGCCCGGCACCGGCCACCTCGCGCACCAGGGCGAAGCGCAGGGCATCGGCGCCGTAGCGCTCGATCAGCAGCAGCGGGTCGATGCCGTTGCCGGCCGATTTGCTCATCTTGCGGTTGTTCTCATCCCGCACCAGGCCGTGGATGTACACGTCACGGAAGGGAATCCAGGTGTCGCGGCCGCCAACCGGCTGCTCGCCCTCCTGCATGAAGGCGCCGGCCATCATCGTCATCCGGGCCACCCAGAAAAAGATGATGTCGAAGCCCGTCACCAGCACGCTCGTGGGATACCAGCGGGCCAGATCGGCAGCCTCCTGATCGGCCTCACCCGGCCAGCCCAGGGTGGAGAAGGGCCAGAGGCCACTGGAGAACCAGGTATCGAGAGCGTCGGGGTCCTGCTCGAGCACCACGGGGTGGGCGTGCACGCCACCGGCAAACTGCACCTCTGCCTTGGCGCGGGCTTCTGCTTCGTTGCGGGCCACCACATAGGGGGTGCTGTCGGTGATGGCGCCGCCGGTCTCGCTCACCACGAACCAGGCGGGGATGCGGTGACCCCACCACAGCTGACGGGAGATGCACCAGTCGCGGATGTCGGTGAGCCAGTCGCGATACACCTTGGCCCAGCGCTCCGGCACGAAGCGCGGCTCGGCGTTCTCGAGCGCTTCACGGCAGCGGGCGGCCAAGGGCTCGGTGCGCACAAACCACTGGGTGGAGAGCAGCGGCTCCACCGGCACCTTGCCGCGATCGGAGAACGGCACGCTGTGCCGGTAGGGCTCCACCTTCACCAGAAATCCTTCCGCCTCCATGGCGGCCACCACGGCTTTGCGGGCCTCAAAGCGATCCAGACCAGCGAAGCAGCCGGCCGCTTCGTTCATCGTGCCGTCCTTGGCCATCACCGTGATCAGCGGCAGGTCGTGGCGCTGGCCGATCGCGAAGTCGTTGGGGTCGTGGGCGGGGGTCACCTTCACGCACCCCGTGCCGAACTCGGCCTCCACGTGGTCGTCGGCCACGATCGGGATCTGGCGGCCCACCAGCGGCAGGGTGAGGGTCTGGCCCACAAGATCGGCGTAGCGGGGATCTTTGGGATTCACCGCCACGGCGGAGTCGCCCAGCAGGGTTTCCGGGCGGGTGGTGGCCACCTCCAGGTGGGTGCGGCCATCGGCAGCGGAGCCGGCGCTCAAGGGGTAGCGGAAGTGCCAGAGGTGGCCGTCCACCTCCTTCATCTCCACCTCCAGGTCGCTCACCGCCGAGCCGGAGGCGGGGCACCAGTTCACCAGGTATTCGCCCCGGTAGATCAGCCCCTGCTCATGCAGGCGGTTGAAGGCCTCGATCACCGCGGCGCTGCAGCCGGCATCAAGCGTGAAGCGCTCGCGCTGCCAGTCCACCGAGTAGCCCAGGCGACGCAGCTGGCCCACGATCGTGCCGCCGCTGGCGGCCTTCCATTCCCAGGCCTTCTCCAGAAACGCCTCACGGCCCAGATCCTCCTTGCGCTGGCCCTCGGCCTTGAGCTGCTTCTCGAGGATCGTCTGCACGGCGATCGAGGCGTGGTCGGTGCCGGGCAGGCACAGCACGTTCTTGCCCTGCAGGCGCTGGAAGCGCACGATCGTGTCGATCAGGGCCGTGTTGAAGGCATGGCCCATGTGCAGGCTGCCGGTGACGTTCGGCGGCGGGATCACCACCGAGAACGGCTCGCCGGGCGCCGCCGGGTCGGGGTGGAACGCCCCGCTGGTTTCCCAGGCCTGCTGCCAGCGGGCTTCGGTGCCCGCTGGGTCGTAGGTCTTGGGCAGGTTGGCCTCGGGCACGGCGATGGGGCTGGCGGGGCCCCATCGTCTCAAAGCACCAGGGCCTGTCTCAGTTGGCAGAATTGCCCTGCATGGCCACCGGGATGCGGGGCACCGGGAAGCCGGCCTTTCCGAGCACCTCCACGATCATGCGGTTGGTGTCGAAGTACACCTGCCAGTAGTTGGCGGTGTGGGTGTAGGGGCGCACCGCCAGTCGCGGTCCGCGCTCGCTGAATTCGAGCACTTCCACATCGGCCGCCATGCCCTCCACCTGGTTGGGCACCTGCTTGATCCCCTCCTTCAGCAGGCTGATGGCCTTGCCCACATCGGCGCTGTTGTCCAGCTGAGCCACCAGCTCAACGCGGCGGTAGGGAGTTGCGGAATAGTTCTTGATGTTGTCACCGAAAAGTTTGGCATTTCCCACGTAATTGCGAACATTGTCCGGAGACGTGATCGCCGTAACGAAGATGCCCACCTCCTCGACAGTGCCTTCCACCCCACCGGCTTCCACATAATCTCCAGGGCTGACCGGCCGAAAGATCTGCAGAAAAAGGCCGGCGGCAAAGTTGCCGAGCATGCCGCTCCAGGCCGCACCGATCGCCAGGCCTGCACCAGCAAGCAGAGCGGCGAAGCTGGCGGTTTCAACGCCGAAGTAACCAAGAATGGCGACAACCAGAATCACGCGCAGGACAACTGCGAGAATGCTGAGCAGATAGCCAACCAGCACTGGATCGAGCGTGCCGCGATTGAAAATGCGGCGCAGCAACCGCATGGCGAGGGCTATCAGCCAGCCGCCCACAACCCACAGGGCGATGGCCCCGAGCAGCTTGAACAGGAAAGGAACAATCAGGGTCGCCAAGAATTCCGGTGCAGGCACAGCCATGAGCAAAAGACAAAAGACAGTGAGAGCCGCCATGAATTAAACCATCCACCTCTCGCTGGAAACAATTGTGAGGATTCACAGATGCGAGCCGGCCCGGCCCGGCGCGGTGCCGGAAGCATCCATGGCGTCAGCCACCCAGGTTCAACCCAAGCTCACTCGCCTGGGCTGTTCACGGGCTCCGCCAATCGGCCGATGTAAGCGTCCAGCGTGCCGGCATTGATCCAGCCCGTGGCGATGGTCTTGCTGTGCTCGCAGCTCACCCGGCCGCGGTGGATGTGCGACACCCCCGCCGGAAAGAGCAGCAGCTTGCCCCGCTCCGCCTGCTCGTGGTGCTCCTGCCAGTGGAACTCGGTGCCGCCCTCGGGCAGGGAATTGCAGTACAGGATCCAGGCCAGCACCCGCGCCTGGGGTTCGGTGGCCTCAGCGCTGATCGTCCAGTCGCAGTGCCAGCGCTTGAAGCCCTCCCCCGGCGCGTAGCGCTGCAGGTTGAAGATCGGGTTCACGAACAGGCTCTGCTCGGGGCAGCAGTCGCGCAGCAGCGGCCGCTCCTTCAGGTACTGGCACAGGGCCGCGTTCACCCCGCGCAGGATCACCTCAGCCAGGGCGAAGGCCTCCGGGTCGCTGCGGTCGATCGCCACCAGGCTGATGTCGGTGGACACCTTCGCGGGCTCGGTGAGCGGCTCCCCGGGCTTCCCCTGGCCTTCAGGCCCAAAGGCCACGCCTGGGCGCTGCAGGTCGGGGCGGCGGTCGAAGAAGGCCATCACCCCATCGGCCAGGGCCTCAAAGCCGGCGTTGCGGTAGGCGGCGATCAGGTTCATGGATGGGGCCGCCAGGGAATCACCACGGCCCGCTCCAGCCTGCCCCAGCGCGCCGGCTCCAGCACCACCCGCGGCGCCAGACCCACCCGCTCCAGGGCCTGGGCAATTCGCTCCGGGCTGAGCCCGGCTTCCTCGGCCCCCAGGGGCAGCGCCAGCACCTGGGGCTCGGCGGGATCGGCCAGCAGCTGCAGCTGCAGATCCTCCAGCTCACGCTGGAAGAAGAGTCGCCGCAGCCGCGCCCCCAGGGCCGGACCAAGCGCCTCGGCAAAGCGCTGCAGCGCGGCCTCCTCGCCGCTGCAGCCGCAGTTGAGCGCCAGCCAGATCAGCAGCTTGGCCCAGCTGTCAGCCGTCCACAGCGGCTGGAAACTGCCGCGGTGCTGACGCACCAGTTCGCCCAGGGCGAAGTCCACCAGGGTGGCCTGCAGGCGGGACGCCTCCGGTGTGGAATCGGCCATGGCAGCACACAACACAGCCAGCCATCCTCTCCAGCCGGCCCGCCGTTCTCCCCAGCGCTGTTCCCAGAGCCTCGCCAGTGGGCAAACTGCAGAGGCAACGTCCCTGGAGACGCCCATGGCCCTGGATCTGAACGACCCGGAGCTCGAATTTGCCGATCTGGTCACCGCTTACCAGAGCTGGGTGATGGCCGTGATCAACGACGAAAAACTGGGCGGCGACCCGCTGCTCAGCGAGGAGATCGTCGATGACGCCCTCAACGCCATGCGCTTCCTGCCCGATGTGGTGACCAGCGCCATCGAAACCACCCTGGCCCGGGTGTACGACGTGGACGCCGAGGAGCTGGCCGGCCTGCTCTATCCGGAGGAGTGAGCCCGCGGGGGGGCCGGCGATTCTCCCCGCCCAGGGCAGTGCTGCCGGCCCTGCTTGCAGGACTCACGGCCCTGGCGGGCTGGACGGCCCTGCGGCTGGTGCAGACCCAGGACAGCAGCGGCTCGCGCCTATGGGGCACGGTGTACATGGCCGTGGGCATCAACAGCGACGAGCAGCTGGACAGCGGCCTGCGCCAGCGGGCCGCGGAAGCCCTGGATCACTTCAGCCGCGATTTCCGCGAACTCCACCCCGGGGTGGTGATCCAGCTGATGACCTTCCCCGAGGACACCCTGGCGCGCCAGCTGCGCTTCCGCCAGCAGGGGGGCCTAGGGCCGGATCTGCTGCTGGTGAATTCGCGCACGGCCCTGGAGCTGTACCGCAGGCAGCTGGTGCAGAGCGTGCGTTTCCCGCCGGAGCTGCTGGAGCAGATCGATCCCGACATGCTCCAGCGGGTGCGGCTGGGCGACGGCTCCCTGGTGGGGCTGCCGGTGCTGCAGCTGCCCCAGCTCGCCTGCTTCAACCGCGAGCGCCTGCCCGCGGGCAGCCCGGACAGCCTCGATGGCCTGCTGCAGCTCAGCAGCCGCGGCCTGCGGGTGGGCCTGAGCACCAACCCGATCCACCTGTTCTGGACCGCGGGGGGCCTGGGGGCCACCGAAGCCCTGCTGGCGGCCCAGGACGAGGCACCGCTCAGCGCGGAGCAGAACCAGAGCCTGGAGCGCTGGCTGGCCTGGCTGCAGAACGCCTCCCTGCAGCAGAGCATCACCTTCCACGAGAAGCAGGATGAGCTGGTCCGCCAGCTGGCGAAGGGGGATCTGGACTGGATCAGTTGCCGTAGCTCCAACATCACCCTGCTGCGCGAGACGCTCGGCGCGGCCCTGGGGGTCGCCAGCCTGCCCGGCGGCCCCTGGGGCGAGCCCACGCCGATCAACCGGGAACGGGTGCTGGTGTTCGGGCGCAATTCCAGTCCGGCCCAGCAGCGCATCGCCCGGGAGGTGGCCAGCTTCAGCGTCAATCCCCTGGTGCAGCGCAATCTCACCCTCTCCACCTTGATCCTGCTGCCGGTGAACCGCTTCGTGCCGGCGCCGGTGGCCAGCTCCGCCGTGCTGGCGGCCATGGTGCGCTCGGCGGAGCAGTCGGAACGCAGCACCCCGGTGATTCAGGGGCTGATCGGCAACAGCAAAGCCGAGAAGGCCCTCAGCGCCGTGCTGAACCGGGTGCTGTTCGGGGAACTCAGCCCCCGCCAGGCCGCCGCGATCCTGCCGGCCAACCTGCGCGCCGCCCTGCACGGATCTCCCCCCTGAGCCCTGCCATGGATCAGTTTCTGCATGAGGTGATCGGCTGGCTGGGCTATCTGCAGCGGGCCTCGGTAGTGAGCCAACTGCTGCTGGTGGCTGTGCCGGGGCTGGTGGCCACCACCCTCCACCGCCGGCTGCCGGCGCGGTCGCCCCTGCGCCCCTGGCTGCGCCCCCTGGCGCTGGGAACGATCGCCATGGGCAGCGTCCTGCTGGCCCAGGGCGGCTATCCCTGGCGCTTCGCCCTCTCCCTGGGGATGCTCTATCTCGGCTGGCAGGGCCTGGCCCTGCTGCCCGATCTGCTGGGGCGCTGGTTGCCGGTGGCAGCCATCCGCCAGGTGGACAGCCGCCTGCTGCGCCCGGCCTACCTGCTGCTGGTGGGCCTGACGATCATCAACTGGCTCGACAGCGTGCAGGATCTGGCGGCCATCCCCGTGGGGGAATGGTTCGGCGTGCCCCTCAGCCTGGGGCGGGTGTTCAGGGCCGCCGTGGTTGTGTACCTGGTGATCGTGGGCTCCGGCCCACCGGCCCGGGGCATGGCCTGGCTGCTGCAGCGGGCTCTGGTCATGAGTGACGGCACCCACCGGGCGGTGGCGGTGATCCTGCGCTACCTCACGGTGGGGCTCGGCCTGCTCTGGGTGGCCAACCACCTCGGCTTCAACGCCACGGCCCTGCTGGCGGTGGCCGGCGGGCTCTCGGTGGGCCTCGGCTTCGGCATCAAGGAGGTGTTCTCCAATTTCATCAGCGGCCTCTGGCTGCTGCTGGAGGGGTCGGTGCGGCCCGGCGACGTGCTGTTCGTGGACGGCGACCCCTGCGAGGTGCGCAGCCTGGGCCTGCGGGCCGCCGTGCTCTGGCGCGACCGCGACAACGCCGAACTGGTGATCCCCAACCAGACCTTCTTCACCGCCCCCACCACCACCTACACCGGCAGCGACCGGCTGCGGCGCAGCCAGGTGCTGGTGGGGGCCGCCTACCGCCATGACCCCGCCACCGTGGTGGCCCTGCTGGAGGCCATGGCCAGCGGCGTGCCGGGGGTGCTGGCCGAGCCGGCCCCCCGGGCTCTGGTGCTCAGCTACGGCGACTCGGCAATCCAGTACGCCCTGCGCTTCTGGATCGCCAACCCGATGAACAACATCAGCATCTGCAGTGCCGTGAACACGGCCGTGTGGCAGGCCTTCCGCCAGCAGGGCATCGAGATCCCCTTCCCCCAGCGGGTGCAATACACCCTGCCCGGTCCGCCCGACCAGGATGGATCCCCGCAGACTTGAGCTGCCGTGTCCGTCCCATCCCCCATGGCCGGGCCCACCGCCACCCCCCCCAGCACCACGCCCCCTTTGGCGACTCCAGCCTGGAGCGAGGCGCCCCATGCCCTCCCGGCCGCCGAGCTGCTGGCCCTGCTCGGCAGCCGGCGCGACCAGGGACTGGCGGCCGGCGAAGCCGAACGGCGGCTGCAGCAGTGGGGGGGCAACAGCCTGCCCCAGCACCGAGGCAAACCAGGCTGGCTGCGCTTCCTGGGCCAGTTCCACGACCCGCTGCTCTACACCCTGCTGGCCGTGGGCCTGGTGAAGGTGCTGATCGGCAAGGCCAACGATGCCTGGGTGATCTGGAGCGTGACCCTGATCAACGCCGTGATCGGTTTCTTCCAAGAAAGCAAGGCCGAAACAGCCATCGCCGCCCTGGCCCGCAGCGTGCGCACCGAAGTGGAGGTGGTGCGCGACGGCCAGCCCCGACGGCTGGATTCCCAGCAGCTGGTGCCAGGCGATGTGGTGCTGCTGGAGGCAGGAAACAAGGTGCCGGCCGACCTGCGTCTGCTGGATTGCCGCCAGTTCGCCGTGGACGAATCGGCCCTCACCGGCGAGTCGCTGCCGGTGCGCAAGGGCACCACCGCGGTGGAGAGCGGCGCGCCCCTGGCCGAACGCCTAGGGATGGCCTATGCCGGCAGCCTGGTCACGGCAGGCCAGGCGCGCGGACTGGTGGTGGCCACCGGCAGCGCCACCGAGGTGGGTGACATCTCCCGCTCAATGGCCGAACAGGCCGTGCTGAGCACGCCGCTCACGCGCAAATTACGCGGTTTCAGCCACACCCTGCTGAAGCTGGTGCTGGTGCTGGCCGGGCTCACCTTCCTGGTGGGCCTGGCCCGGGGCCGGGAGGCCACCGAGATGTTCGACGGCGCCGTGGCGCTGGCGGTGGGGGCCATTCCAGAGGAACTGCCGGCGATTGTCACGATCACCCTGGCCATCGGCGTGAACCGCATGGCCCGCCGCAACGCCATCATCCGCAAGCTGCCAGCGGTGGAGGCCCTGGGAAGCACCACGGTGATCTGCTCCGACAAGACGGGCACGCTCACCCAGAACCGCATGACGGTGCAGCACATCCACGCCGGCGGGGAGCTGCTGAGCCTGGATCGGCTGTGGCCCAATGGCGGCGGCCAGGGGGAGGCTGGCCTCGCCGATGGTGTTGGGGCTGGCGATGACCCCCTCACCCGCAACGTGGCCCTGCGCGAGACGCTGCTGGCGGGCCTGCTCTGCAACGACGCCCGCCCCAGTCAGGTCGAAGGCCTGGTGGGCGACCCCACCGAAACCGCCCTGCTGCAATCTGCCCAGACCATGGGTCTCGACCGGGAGAAGGCCCTCGACCAGCACCCCAGGCGGGACGCGATCCCCTTTGCTTCCGAGCAACAGTTCATGGCCACCCTGCACGGCAGCCAGCGGATCTTGATGAAGGGGTCGGTGGAGGCGGTGCTGGCCCGCTGCAGCCGCCAGCTGGAGGCCGATGGCAGCAGCACTCCGCTCGATCGCCCCGCCATCGAAGCAGCGGTGACCGCCATGGCCCGCCAGGGCGAGCGGGTACTGGCATTCGCCATCGGCAATGCCGAACCCAGTCAGGTGGAACTGCAACCACACCATCTCGCCGGCGACCTGGAGTTTCTGGGTCTGCAGGGCATGCTCGATCCGCCGCGGCCTGAAGCCCTGGCAGCTGTGACCGCCTGCCAGCAGGCGGGCATCCGGGTGAAGATGATCACCGGCGACCATCTGGAAACGGCCCGCTCGATCGCCAGCCAGCTCGGCCTGGGACACAAGAACGGGGTGCGGGCCCTGGAAGGCTGGGAACTGGAACAGAGCTCCGCCACCGACCTGGCCCGCATCGCCCGCGACACCGATGTGTTCGCCCGGGTGGCACCGGCCCAGAAACTGGCCCTGGTGCGGGCCCTGCAGGCCCAGGGGGACGTGGTGGCGATGACCGGTGATGGCGTTAACGACGCACCAGCCCTGAAGCAGGCCGACATCGGCATCGCCATGGGCCAAGGCGGCACGGAGGTGGCCCGCGAGGCGGCCGACATGCTGCTCACCGACGACAACTTCGCCACGATCGAGGCCGCGGTGGAGGAAGGCCGGGCCGTGTACCTCAACCTGCGCAAAGCGATGGCCTTCGTGCTGCCGGTGAACGGCGGCGCCTCGATGACGATCCTGCTGGGGGCGGTGCTGGGGCTGGAGCTGCCGGTCACCGCCCTGCAGGTGCTCTGGCTGAACATGGTGTGCTCCCTCAGCCTGTCGGTGCCGCTGGCCTTCGAGCCCCGCCCGCCCGGGCTGATGGCCCAACCGCCGAGGCCGCCCGCCCAGCCCCTGCTGAGCCGCGGCCTGGTGCGCAAGGTGCTGCTGGTGTCGGCCTTCTACTGGTGCTTCATTTTCGGGGTGTTTCTCTGGGCCCGCTCCCATGGCAGCAGCCTGCCCCTGGCGCGCACGATGGCGATCCAGTCGCTGGTGCTGGCCCAGATCGTGTATCTGGTGAGCATCAGCCAGGTGAGCAAACGGGGCTGGCGGCACTGGCAGCGCAACCCGATCCTGCTGGCGGGCATCGGCACGGCGGTGGTGCTGCAGCTGGCCTTCAGCCAGCTGGGCTGGATGAATCGCTTCTTCGCCACCGCGCCCCTGGCGGCGGAGGAGTGGCTGATCTGCGCCGTGTCCCTGCTGGTGATGGCGCCGGTGGCCGTGCTGGCCGAGCGCTGCGATCCCACCACGGGGCAAGCCGGCCCCTGAGCCCTGCTCAGGTGGGCTTGAGCCAGATCACGGGAATCAGCAGCATCAGGCCGATCGCCAGTCCCTCCGGCAGGGCTGCCAGCAGCGGTTCAAAATCCAGCTCCCGCAGGGCCGGCCAGAGGTCACTGGCCCAGCTGATGGCCTGCCGCAGCGGCTCCAGTATCCGGGGCGCCTGCTCCTGGTCGAGCAGCAGGCCAGCCAGGGCGGAAAACAGAGCGGTGAGCAGCAGTTTTTCCCCCATGGCCGGCTCGAGGCCCATCCGCTGCAGATCCACCCATCCAAGCCCGAACACGCGCTGGATCACCACGCTGGTTTTGGATGCCCCCCGGGAACCAGCCCCGGCCACGGTGGACCGTGCATCAGCCATCTCCCACCCCCCCTGAGCCAGGCCAGTGGCCTGAGCCAGATCGGGCCGAAGCCCTGCTCCACCAGCTCACGGCGGCCGAGAAGCTGGCTCTGTTGAGCGGCGCCACCCCCTTCTGGTCGGGCATGGCCGCCATCGCCCTGGCCGACGCCTCCCACCGCCGCCCCTGGCCCACGCGGGCCGTGCCCCGCCTGGGGATTGGGGGGCTGCAGTTCGTGGATGGGCCGCGGGGGGTGGTGCTGGAAGGCGGTGCCACCACCTTTCCGGTGCCGATCGCCCGCGGCGCCAGCTGGAACCCTGAGCTGGAGGAGCGCATCGGCGCGGCGATCGCCCGCGAGGCGCGCAGCTTCGGCGCCGACTGGCTGGCGGCGGTGTGCGTGAACCTGCTGCGCCACCCCGGCTGGGGCCGGGCCCAGGAGACCTACGGCGAAGACCCCGTGCACGTGGGCGTCCTGGGCGCGGCCTGCTGCCGCGGCATCGGGCGCCACGCCATCGCCTGCGTCAAGCACCTTGCCCTCAACTCGATCGACAGCTCCCGCTTTCTGGTGGATGTGCGGGCCAGCCCACGGGTGCTGCACGAGCTCTACCTGCCCCAGTTCCGCGCCTGCGTGGAGGCCGGCGCCGGCTCGGTGATGAGCGCCTACAACCGGGTGAACGGGATCTGGTGCGGCCAGCACCCGGAGCTGCTCACGCAGATCCTCAAACGGCGCTGGGGCTTCACGGGCCTGGTGGTGAGCGACTTCATCTTCGGGCTGCGCGACGGCCCGGCCGCCCTGCTGGCGGGCCTGGACCTGGAGATGCCCTTCCCGCTCGCCCTGCCGGAGAGGGCCGGCGCGGCCCTGGCCTGCGGTGCGCTGCCCCAGGCCCGCGTCGACGACGCCGTGCTGCGCCAGCTGCGGCTGCAGCTGCGGCGGCCGGCCGGGGCCTACCCCCGAACCCTGCGCCGCTGCCGGGAGCACCGGGAGCTGGCCCGGGAGGCGGCGCGGCAGGCGATCGTGCTGCTGCGCAACGAACCCCCGCTGGGCGGTAGCCCGCCGGTGCTTCCGCTGGGCGGTAGCCCGCCGGTGCTTCCGCTGGGGGATCTGGGCTCGCTGGCGCTGATCGGCCCGCTGGCGGCGGCGGTGAACCTGGGCGATCGCGGCTCCTCGGACACCCGCCCCCCCGCCGGGGCTGTGGTGACGCCACTGCAGGGCCTGCAGGCGGCCCGGCCCGATCTGCCGATCCGCCACCACGACGGCCGCGACCCCAGCGCAGCCGCCGCCCTGGCCGCCGGTTGTGATGCGGCCGTGGTGGTGGCCGGGCTGGACTGGCAGCTGGAGGGAGAGCACATCCACCCCGGCGACATCGCGCCGGTGCTGGCGTTGATCCCACCGCCGCTCTGGCTGCTGCCCTTGCAGCTGTGGCCGCGGCTGCGGCCGCTGTGGCGGCGCTTCACCGGCCTGATCGCTTGGCTCACCAGCCACGCCTCGCCGCCGTTGCGGGGCGCCTTCGCCGCCGGCGATCGCACCGATCTGCAGCTGCCCGCCCCCCAGGTGCAGCTGATCCGGGCCGTGGCCGCCGCCAACCGGCGCACGGTGGTGGTGCTGATGGGCGGTGGCGCCATCCTCAGCCACCCCTGGCACCAGCTGGTGCCGGGTCTGCTGCTGCTCTGGTATCCGGGGGAGCAGGGCGGCCACGCCCTGGCCGAGGTGCTGTTCGGCTCCGTGTCGCCCTCGGGGCGGCTGCCGTTCACCATTCCCAGCGACCTCGCCCAGCTGCCCCCCTTCGAGCCGCGGGCGCCTGTGGTCACCTACGACCTCTGGCACGGCTACCGCCGCCTGCAGCGCCGCGGCCACACCGCCGCCTGGCCGTTCGGCTACGGCCTCTCCTACAGCTGCTTTGCCCTGCGCCCTGGGCCCATGCAACCGCTGCCAGGGCGTGGCAAGGCACCCGCCGGGGTGGGGCTCACAGTGGCGGTGACCAATGCCGGGGCCATGGCCGCCGCCGAGGTGGTGCAGGTGTATCTGGAGCCCCCGGGCCGGCTGATGGAACGGCCGCCGCGCACGTTGGTGGCCTTCCAGCGGCTGGAGCTGCAGCCGGGCGAGGAGCGCCAGCTGAGCCTGCTGATCCCAGCGAGGCAGCTGGCCTGCTTCGACGCAGCCCGCGATGGCTTCGTGCTGGAGGCGGGCCGCCACCGGCTGGTGCTGGCCCGCCACGCCGACGACCCCGGCCAGGCCTGGGAGCTGGAGCTGGAGGCTGTCTTCATCAGCAGCTGACGGCGGGGCGGTCGAGCCGGGTCAGGCAGCGGTACAGCCGGCGGCGGTTGTGGCGCTGCAGGAGCAGACAAGGCAGGTTGAACAGGGTGGCGAAGCCCAGATTCACCAGCACGGCCGCCGCTGGCTGCCAGAGGGCGGTGAGCAGCCCCGCCGGCCAGAGCAGGGCGTGCACCAGCTCCGCCCGGCGGGTCTCGAGCAACAGCCGCTCCAGGGCCCGGCGATCGCGCCGTACCAGGCTGGCCTTGCCGACACCGCCGGGCAGAGCGCCGCCGGCATCGGGGATCCAGCGCTTCCAGCGGCGGATCCCCAGGCCCGGCCAGGGGGGAGACAGATGGGCCTGGCCGGAAGATAGGAGCTGAGCCTGGGCTCGAGATTCCTCCAACCAGCTCGGGGGCAGCCGGTTCGCCAGGCCCCCCACCAGCAGGGAGGCCAGCAGCCAAAAGGCCGCCGAACTGAGCACCAGCCAGCCGGAATCCGGCACTCCAACCGGCAGGGCAGGGACGGACATCAACGGGTGCTGACGCTGCGGCCCTTCCAGCGCACCCGGCCCCGCTCCAGGTTGACGATCGCCAGCAGGAACACCGCCAGAAAGAACAGCACCGGCAGGGGAAACACCAGGTTGATCCAGCTGAAGCGGCCCACCCTCCTGGTGAGCAGCAGCAGCTGCAGGGCATAGGCGGCGTACACCAGGGCGTGGGGCAGGGGATCGGGGCTGCCCATCAGCGGCCAGCCCAGCAGGGAGGCCGGCAGGCACCAGGCAGCCCAGAACAGCCCCGACAGCCACAGCAGCACGGCCAGCATCCAGGGCCAGCGCACCTCGCCGGCGGCGGTGGCAAAGTTCTTGTCAAAGCCGGTCACCAGCTCGCCCAGGCCCCCGGGGTACATGCGGTAGGCGATCTGGCCGTCACCGATGAAGGCACTCACCGGCAGGCCGGCCTGTTCGTAGTGATGCGCCAGGAACCAGTCCTCCACCACCTTGCCGGCCACGGCGGCATGGCCTCCGGCCCGCTGGTAGTCGGCCCGGCTGGTGGCCAGCACCGGCCCGAAGGCCACGCCACAGCGGGGACCCAGCGGCACCGCCATCAGCCCCACCAGGTTGAACAGCACCGAGAGCTGCTCGTAGGGCCGCTCCGTGCGGTGCCAGGGCTGCACCGACACCAGGCCGCCCAGATGCTGCCGCTGGGCCAGCAGGCGCTCGAGGCACTCGGGGCCCGGCTCGGTGTCGGCATCGAGGAACACCAGCAGCTCGCCCGTGCTGGCCCGCACGCCCTGGTGCAGGGCCCAGGTCTTGCCGCACCAGCCCGCCGGCAAGGGCGGCGGTTGAATCACCCGCAGGGGCAGGGTCCCGGCGGCCTGGCGGGCGACGGCGGCGGTGCCATCGCTGGAGTCGTCGTCGATCACGATCACCTCCTGGAGCCGCAGCCGTTGCCGGCCCAGGGCGGCCAGCAGGCGCGGCAGGGTGGCGGCCTCGTTGCGGGCGGGGATCAGCACACTGCAGGCGGACGCCCCATCGGGGGCACCCGCACCCGCCGGCAGCAACGGCAGCCGCAGCCCCAGCGCCCAGCCCAGCAGCCAGCGCACCAGCAGGGAGATCTCGAGCCAACCCATCAACGGCGGCGCCCCACTGCCTTGCCTCAGGCTAGGCAGGGCGCAACAGAGGAGCTCAGGGCCGCAGCAACTCCCGCACCAATGGGGCAATGGCGGCCCGGTCGCGCAGCAGCTGGGGATGGGTGAGCACCGGCAGCATGGTGCGGGCCCCCACCGGCAACACGGCGCGCCAACCCGGCAGCACGGCCAGATCAATCGCCGAGTAGAAGCTGTGGCACTCGATCCGGCTCAGCCCGTCCAGGTCGCCGTTGAGCCGCTCCAGCAGGGCGCTGCCGTGGCGCAGATCGGCGATGCCACGGAACAGCCGCGACGGCCAGGGCCGGGCGGTGAGGGTGCCCTGCTGGGGGCTGCCCACGCTGAGGAAACGGCGGGTACGCCCCAGCCCCCCCAGCAGCTGCAGCCAGGCGCGGGCGATCACGCCGCCCATCGAGAAGCCGAGCAGGTCGATGGGCTGATCGCCGCCGAAGGCCGCCTCGATGTGGCCGCCCAGCAGCTCGGCGGCCTCCAGGGCGGGCGTGCGCCCCAGCCGCAGGGGCAGGGCCGGTATCAGCAGGGGCTGGCGGCGACCGGCCAGCTCCCGCTTGAGGCCGTTGAACACGGCCGGTGTATCTAGTAGGCCATGCACCAGCACCAGCGGGGGCGCGGGCTGGGCGGAGCGATCGAACGGGGAGGACACGACGGCTTCAGCCAACCACTCCCGAACCATGGCCAGCAAACGGGCGGCCGGCTCAGCCCAGATACCAGCGCAGCAGCGCCAGCAGCTGGCCGGCCGGCCCATGGCCGGTGAGCAACTCGCCGACCACGGCCGCGGCGAAGCCCACCATCGCCACCCGGCCATTGAGTCGCTCCACCCCGGCCAGGGCCGTGGTGTTCCAGGGCCGGCTGGTGGTGAGCCCCTCGCCGAAGCGCTCCAGGGGCTCGTAACGGAAGGCCTGCTGTTCGACTGGTTCCCTGCTGGAAGCGGTGGATGGGTCGGCCAAGGGATGCTGCTGTCTGCAGGCACGACCCTATGGCCAAACCCGGCCGGGCTGCGGGGAAGAAGGCGGCTAATGTAGTCGCAAATGACGAGCAAAGCGTGCAAGATGTAGTCTCAAGTGGTGACTTTTCAAGGGAGGCTTGCGCCAGCCAGGTCTCGGTGCGCGATCTCAAGACCCACCTCTCCGCATGGCTGGGCCGGGTCCAGACCGGTGAGGTGGTGGAGGTCACCTGCCATCGCAAGCCCATTGCCCGCATCACAGGGGTGAAGACTCAAGATGAGGCCCCAACCAGCCCGCTGCAGGCAGCGCTGAAGACCGGCGTCATCAGCTGGAATGGCCAGAAGCCCACCCTTCCGCCTCCCGTGACCTTGCGCGAGGAAGGTCAACGCCTGAGTGAGATCGTGATCGACGATCGGGGTTGACCTGGTGATCCTGTTCTGTGACACCAGTGCCCTGGTGAAGCTGCTTGTCCACGAAGACCAGACCGATCAGCTGCTGCAGATCAGCACCAGGGCGGAAGCCATCGGGGTGTGCCGGATCTGCTGGGCCGAGGCGATGGCCGTTCTGGCGCGCCGCCAGAGGGAAGACCCGATCAGCGGCGACGATCTCGACCAGGCCCGGCAGCACCTGATCGAGGCCTGGCCATCCTTTCTGATCGTCGAGGTCTCCCAGCGCGTGGTGGAGAGGGCTGGGTACTTTGCCGACGTGTTTGCCCTACGGGGCTACGACAGTGTGCAGCTCGCCGCCGCCCACGAACTGCACGACAAGGGCGGGCAGCCCGTGATCTTCGCCAGCGACGACCGCCGCCTCAACCAGGCGGCCCAACTCCTGCAACTGGAGGTGCTTCCCTGATGCCAGAGCCAGCGGCACCGGCGAACCATGCAGGAAAGGTGACGAATACGAAGCGACGGCATCCGCGAAGGCACAGGCGAATGCCTCCCGGCATCAGCCGAGACAACCCTTGCTGGATGGGTCTGGCTGGCTGCAGTTCAGACCCCTCGGCCAACTTCAGAGGGGTGGTGTCCAGGATGTCGAACAGCGAGTCCAGCTTCCCGGGGAGCTAGCTGTGGACTCGCACGATTTCAAGAGTCTGGTCCAGGGTCGGAGCAGGTCCTGGGAGATTGGCAGCGCCAGGAAAGGTGGCTCGCTGGGCGGAGCTGGTGGAGGCGCCCATCGGGCTGCTGGCCTGGGATGGTTCTGGTGGTCCTTGATGACCTTGCGGCAACGCCTGAAGAATGTGCCTGTCGATCAGTGTGATCAGGGAGAGGATGTAGAGATGTTCCCGGAAGGGCCCTATGGATCTCTGGGCCTGGCCATACAGGAATGATGCGAGTCCTGCATAGAGGATGGGGGACATCCAGGGCTGCGGCAACTGGTTGCTCAGCCCATGAAAAGCCCTTCACACATAGCCATGGTGGACTGCAATCGATCGCCGCCATCGTCCATCCACTGGGATGCGAGGGCTACCGGGCGCGAGCCTGCTCAACAAGCTCCCCCAGCGCAAGGCGGGGCAGCCGCTCCTCCATGCTGGAGACCAGAGAGAGCACTTGATGCCCCAGTCCACCCTTGAGGGGCCAACCGCCCTGCTGGTCACCAGCAGCCCCCAGCCAGAAGAGCCTCGCCAGCAGGTGGGCAGTGGGCAAAAGGGCTTTGGCGGGGGCAAAGCGGGCCGAGGCGGCAAGCGCAAGGCCAGCAGCACCAAGCGCAGCCAGAAGCTGAGCAAGGACGACTGGGCACCGATGGGAAAGCACCCCGATCTCGATGCGGTCCTCGCTCGCCAGCGACTGCATCTGCCGCGGTCCGGCCGGCTGACAGAAGCCGAGGTCAACCAGGCCTGGAAACGTTGCGCCGCTGAACACCATCCCGATCGCGGCGGTGAACATCACACCATGCAACTGGTGAATGGGGCGCGGGATCTGCTACTTGGCCGCAGCCTCAGCTGAACTGGAGGGGCTGAGCCATTCGTTCAGCTCAGAACCACTCCAGCAGCGCCTCCTGCTTGCTGTTCACCCGCGCCTCGGGCGTGCTGCGCTGGAACTCCAGGCGGATGGCGCGCTCCTGCTCCCCATCGGCGGCCACCGCCCGGATCGGATACACCTGCTGGCCATCGCGGAAGGGCACCTGCACCCGGAAGGTGCCATCGCTGTTCAGCGGCACCGGCGCATCACCGATGAACAGGCTGGCGCTGGGCTCGGTGGCCCCGTACACGATCAGTTCGGCATTGGCCACCAGCCAGAAGGAGCGGGGCTGGGCCAGGCCACGGCCCGATTCGCTGCGGCCACTAGCCCACAGTCCCGCCCCGGAAGCCGAGCCCAGCTGCTGATCCCCCAGCTGATCCGCCTCACCCTGCTCGTGCCACACCTCCGAACCCAGGCGCAGGCGGCGCGGACTGGCCGCGATCGCCTGCCGGTACATCCGCTCGTGCTCCACACCGCCGCCACCCTGGGCCGGCGCCATGGTGGCCAGCACCTGGGGCAGCACGTCGAGGGAGAAGGGCACGAACAGATCGGCCACCACGTCGCTCGGGCCGCTGGCCGGCATCCGCGCCACCGAGGAGAAGGCCAGATGCAGCCAGCCACCGGAGAGCAGGCGGTAGCCCAGTTCCACGCGGTAGTCGCGGTCGCTCAGCGGCAGGGCCAGGTACCACTCGCTGCTGTGGGCATCGACCACCACCTCCTGCAGGGCGTGGGGATGGCTGGCGCCGGGTTGCAGCCCAGTCACATCACTCACCCGCAGGCAGAGCTGGCTGGCACCGGCGGCGGCGGCGCGCTGCTGATCGGCGCTGCCCAGCTCCCAGAACACATAGGCCCACTGGGGATCCCGGGGCAGAAACGTCACCTCGCTGCCGCCATCTGTAGCGCTGGCAACCGCAGCCACAGGTGCGTGATCCTCAACGGCTGGACTCTGTTCGGGGAGCACCTCTTGCAGGGCGTCGATCAACTGCGAGCGGCTGAAGCGGCTGTAGACGCCGGCGAGCGGTGTATTGCGGGCCAACTCGCGCAACTGGGCCATGGTGCGGCCGGCCAGGGACAACAACGGATTGGCAGCAGCAGAACCCATGGCAGCGCAGAAATACTCATTAGATTTTCGCCTGATCCGAGTCCGCAGCCGACTTTCTGTCAGCAGATAAGGATGCAGCGGGATCACCTGGGATCAGGCTGTCGTGCGAGTTGGCAGCTCTGCCAGGGACAGACAACCTCCAGCGCCTGGAAGGCCCGTCGATTGGGCCCCATCCGTGTGAGCGGACACAGACCATCCCCGCGATCCACAGAAGAGCCGTCCCGTCTTTCCCCATGAAGGCTTGTGTGCTGTTTACCGGCACGGGGACCCGTCAATCGTTGGATGGGAGCTATCTCCCCATTGCGGCGAGCGGATGAGCGACGGTGCCCTGAGTGTGGGGGAACTGGAAGGCCAGTACCCCCTCTGTTGCAAGGCCATGCGCATCCTGGTGCGCGATGGGGTAACCCTCAACCAGGCACGCCGCACCGTCTGCTGGCAGCGGCTGGATCTGCTGCACCGCTCCCTGCCGCGGCAGTACCGCGATCCGGAACAGCTCTATCTCCACCTCAAGCGTGATCCGGCGCTGATGGCGCAAACCACAACCCGCGGCTGACATCAGCCCTTACCCCCATCGCCAGATCGATCATCCACAACACCGCACGTGAACTCAGCAGCAGTGATGGAAACCTCTGATCTCAGGTCTGTGCAGTGGCAGTTGCCGGCGGCGCTGCTCGACGTCCTTGAGCATCAGGCCGGCACCGAGGGGCTGCCGGCTGAGCGGATCGCCGCCCGGGTGCTGGAGGCCGGATTGATCGAGCTGGGCCTGATGCCCCATGGACGCTGCTCCGTGCGCACCGGCCTCTGCGGCAGCGGACCGGTGCCCCTGCCGGTGCAGCAGAGCAGCGGGGCCAGCTCAGGCACCTGAACCGCCCGATCAGGCGACCTGCCGGCCCAGGTCCTCGTCCAGCTGCACGCAGACCTGCGGTAGGGCAAACAGGAACGTCTCGGCGGCGATCCGATGCACCTGGGCGCCAATGGCTTCCATGCGAGGCTTTCGGCGAATGGTCCAGGCTCCGCCTGAGATGCGCGATGCCGGGTTCGAACCAGCGACATCCTGCTTGAAAGGCAAAGCATTAACCGAGCCAAAAGCCTTGCGGTGCAGGACTTCTTGAATTGGCAATGCCTGGCATGTGAGAAGAAACGTGAGAAGGTTTCATGCCCGCCACGCCTTCCCACGCAGGACACGCATCCCTGCCACCAGGCAGAAGCTCGACCGCAAGACACGATCTGAGACAGCCGAGACGGCTCTCTTGTCGAATCCCGCTCGCTTCCACTCCCTCTCTGGCATGCAGAGAAGGAGTGAAACACCGGCCTGCTGGCATCCACGCAAGGCAGAGCGCTACTGCGCACAAGGACGATGAAGTTGGCTTGACACCCTGCAGAGCGGGCCTGTGGCTTCCTCTGGGCCCGGGAATCAAGCACCAGGAACCCAACGGGGCTCCGGTCGGCAATGAGGGAAGGTGGGCAAAAAGGGCACGCCCGCGGCTGCGGTGCCATCTCTGCTCCAAGCCTGCGGCAGCACCCTCGGCATCCGACCCCTCCTGCTCGATCCAGCGCTCCGGCTCTCTCTGGCAGCTTGGGCATCGAGGCCCAGGAGCTCACCACCGTCATTGGCCAGCTGGCCCAGCAGCTGGAAGCCGATGACGACGACAGCCGCGCCAAGGCCCTTGCCGAACTGGAAGCCGCCCTGCTGGCTGATGAAGGCAACAAGGCGGCCATCCCCGCCAAGGCCGATGCCACCTGCTGGGTGATCGAGCACCTCCGCGGCCAGGGCGCCTACCGCCAGCAGCAAGCCAAGGGGCTCACCACCCTGGCCACTGCTGACAACAACCGCGCCGATGCCCTGGAGACCTCCCTGGTGCTGGTGCTCACCCGCCTGCAGCCCAAGTCCATCCGGTTCAGCTTCCCCAACCACGAACTCACCTCCCGCAAGTCCCAGGCCGTCGAAATCGACGACGAGGAGGCCCTCGATCCCCAGTGGCTCGCGGTCACCACCACCACCAAACCCGACAAGGCCGCCATCAAGGAAGCGATCAAAGCCGGCCAGCAGATCACCGGCGCCCAGCTGCTCACCCGCCGCACCTGGCGCATCACCTGAGCGGGGGGGCAAAGCCCCTCGATGTGGGTCGGCTGTCGCACCGAAAGGTGCGCTCTGCAAATCAGGAGCGGGCCCAGGGCATCCCCATCAGAGCAATCGCAGCGACACACCACCGATCACCCCATCACCAGAGCCATGGATCTCTCCAGCTACGTCAGCGCCACCGCCACAACCACACCCACCACCCCTCGGCCCATGGGTCACATCTGGTCCACCCGTCTGGGCAGCTGGGTGGTGCCGATCACTCGCAAAGGCAGCCGCCGGCCATCGCCGGATCACATCTTCTGCAGCGAGCCGCCCTGCTGGCTGTTGATCGAGCCGCTCGACACAGAAGCCGCTGCGCTGCCAAGCGCACCTCACGGTGCGACCAGCTGAGCCGCTCTCTGCCAATCCCTGCCATAACACCTCACCTCTGCCAGCTCACCCCATCCCCTTGCCGCCATGACCTGCACCTTCTCCGCCGAGCAGATCGCCTCCCTCTCAGCACCCCTGGATCGCGCCAAGGTGCGCCAGCGGCGCCAGGGCCGCAGCCAGGTGAGCTAACTGGAGGGTTGGCTTTGTTGTGACAAGCAGCAAAGAGAAGTCACGGGCGCCGCGGCCAGCGGGGGTGATCGCCCCAACACCGGCCAGGTCAGCCGGCCCAGGTCCACACCGCTGCGAGTGGTCCCTCCAGCACCAACCCCAGCGACAGCCAGACCCCAGGTAGTGGAGCACCAGGCCCAGGCCGCGGCGACACCGAAAACTGAGCCACCCTCCGCGCTGCCAACCGAGGCAGCCCAGCCGCCAGCCCTCGATCCCGGCCTGGCGCCCCTCGATCCGTCCACCATCCGCCAGCTGCACGCCACCATCCCCGGCCTGCCCGCGCCGGTGCTGGAGGGGTTCAGCAAGGCCTTCCGCAAGCGCTTCCAGGTGCCGGCCAAGGCCCCCTCGATCGCCGATCGGATCTGCCAGCGGCGGCACCACGACTGGATCGAGACATTCATGGTGTCGCACCGATAGGTGCGCCCAGTAAGGCAGCACCGATAGGTGCGCCCAGTAAGGCAGCACCAAGAGCAGTCAACGCTCAAAAAGGTAGCAGAACAGTACTAAAAGGTATAGATTCAGGGTCGAAATGGAGTTTGCGTTCGACCCTGCCAAAAGCGCCGCCAACCTGCGAAAGCACGGCATCGATTTTTTGGCGGCCCAGGCTCTCTGGCGGGACCCATCCCTGCTGGAGATTCCAGCCCGGACCAGCGATGAGGAGAGGTTTCTGGTGATCGCCCGTCTCCAGGGCAAGCACTGGTCCGCCGTCATCACCTACCGGCAGCAGGTCATCCGTCTGATCTCCGTGCGCCGATCCCGTCCAGAAGAGGTGCAGCTCTATGAACAGCTCTGAGTTCGATCAACGCTTTGACCACGGGGAGTCTGTGCTTGAGGCCCTGGATCTGTCCGCAGCGCGGCGCCCACGGCTCGAGCAGAAGCGCGTCAATGTCGACTTTCCCCTTTGGATGGTGGAGCAACTCGATCAGGAGGCCTCACGGCTGGGGGTAACCCGGCAGTCGATCATCAAGGTGTGGCTCGCTGAGCGGCTTGAGCACCGCGCCGATGCCAGCGAAAGCAGGCTCACAGCCCCGTGAGTGATGCAGCTACTGCACTCCAAAAGGCCTGATCCCACATCACTGCCGCCAGTTGCTCGGCCGTCAGCCTCAACCGGACGCCCCTTTCTTCTCATCCCAGCCATGCGCCATTCCCTCGGGCGCGTCGTCGCCACCGCCGCTGTCGCGGCCTCCGTGCCTGAGGACCTGATCATGAGAATGTTGCCGTCCAACACCAACCGCTTGCGTTCTGCCATCAAGTGGTGGCCTGTTGCTGCTGGTCTCGCCTCCAGTTCTTGAAGTCAGCCGCCAGCTCCTCTTCTGTCAGGCCCAGCCGCTGCAGCTCGGCCTGCATCAGCCGTCCTGCTTCCAGCAGCCGCTCGCGCTCGCTCTGATCAGAGCCCTGGGGCAAGGGCACATAGAGCCCAACGGTGCGCCCATGTCGTGTGACCTCGATCGGGGTGACCGTTTCCAGGTGGGACGCCAGCCGCGCCCGGAGCTCACGGATGCCAACACGGACAGCCACGACAGACCCGGAAAGATGTGTACACATCGTAGACGGGGCGAGCAATCCTCTGCTAGTACAGGCGTACGCATCTGGAGTGGTTCATGGGTGTCCCCTTGCCCCGGCCCGCAGCCCTGGCCGCCAGGCTTGAAACCCCCGTGGAGGAGTGGCCCTACCTCGATGAAGGCACCCTGCTCAAGACCCGCAGCCGCAAGGTCTGCATGACCTGCCACTGGTTTAGGCACCACGCGGGAGTGAACTGCATCCCGCTGCTCACTTGCCAGCTGCACCAGGGCCTGATCGCCCATGGCGAGCACCTCACCAGCCGCTGCCAGGACTGGACCGATGACATGACCCGCACCCGCGGCTGGGCGCCGGAGGTGGCATGAGCAGGCGCCGGCCGCTGATCGGGGTGATGGGCGCTGGCGAGGGTGCCTCGGCTGTCACCATCGCCATGGCGGAAGAGCTGGGCGCCGCCATTGCCGGCCGCGGCTGGGCGCTGCTCACCGGCGGGCGGCCCGAGGGGGTGATGGCCGCCGCATCCCGCGGGGCGCAGACGGTGGAGGGCCACATGGTGGTGGGCGTTCTCCCGGGCGACGGCCGGGGCGACGGCCGGCAGCAGACGGCCGAGCTGGATCTGGCCCTGTTCAGCGGCCTGGGCCAGGCGCGCAACCTGATCAACGTGCTCAGCGCCGATGTGGTGGTGGTGTGCGGCGCTGGGGGAGCGGGCACGGCTTCGGAGGCGGCCCATGCGATCAAGGCCGAACGGCCCCTGATCCTCCTGGCAGCGCCGCCGCTGTGGCGGGAGTTCTTCTGCTCCCTCAGTGCAGCCGTTCAATGCACAGACTCGGTGGCGGACTGCTGCAGCCACATCGAGGCGTTGCTTCCTCAGGACTGAGGGCGGAGTGCATCCCAGTGCCAGAGATCAGCGGCCGCCACTCTCCCCCCAGGACGGCTGGCTCAGCAACGGCCGCCAGGTGCTGCACTTCCGCCCTGTCCGCTACGAGCGCTTCTCCCAGGCCCTGGAGCTCACCGCCGGCGAGCTGATCCCTGGCCAGGTGCCGTTGCTCTAGGCGCAGCCTTCCGCGCAGCGGTAGTGCCGCAAGGAAATCACCCGGGAGCAGGCGATCCAGCTCTGGCGCCAGAAGCGCAAGGAGGGCTGGCAGCCCTGCGAGCCCCAGTGGACGCCGCCGCCCGAGGTGAAGCCACCGGCCCGTCGCCCCGCCGCCAGCATGGACTGACCTGGAATCCCGTCGTGCTGCCGAACCCCCTCTGTCCATTCACCACAGCCAAGGTGCTGGCCCTCAAGGCCACGGTGCTGCTGCTGCTCACCCTGCTGATCAAGGCCAAAATCCGAATCACCGCTTTCTCGGCCCTCGGCTTCTTTCTGCTGCTGCTGCAGACCCTGGTGTTACTGGCCATCAGCGGCGGCTTGGTGCTCGCTGCTGGCGGGGCAGCGACCTACAGCACGCAGAAGCGCCGGCCGGTTGTGGGTTGAGCTCGTTGCTGAGCACAGGCGATCCCGGCTCAAGGTTTCCGGGCATTTGTCTGTTCTATCGAGGTGTTGTCCCGGGGTATCGCTCGCAAAGAGCAAGGCAGGAGCAGGCTATCTACACTGACACGTACACACGCGAGGGATGACGCGATGGATGTGCTGCCCAGCCGCGTCTTCGCAACAGCCAGGCCGTACGCATTCCCGCGGAATTCCGCCTCAGCAGCGATCGGATGCAGATCAGCCGCACTCCGGAAGGCGATCTGCTCATTCATCCCTGTCCCAGCCGGAGGGGCCAGGCCCTGCTGCAGGCGCTCAGCGGCTTGGATGCCGACTTTCTGGAGGCGCTGGAGCAGCAGCAGGCCGACAAGCTGCCGGTGCAGGAACGGGAAGCCCTGTGATCTACTTGCTCGACACCAACAGCCTCATCTATCTGAGCAAGAACCGTCCGCCCGCGGTGGCCGAGCGCATTGATGCCCTCAGCGACAAGGACAGCCTGGCCATGTCGTTCATCACCTGGGCTGAGCTACTGCGCGGAGCAGAAGGCAGCCAGCGGCGCGAGGCCACTCTGCAGCAGCTGGAGGCCCTCACCAGGCTGATGCCGGTGCTCTATCCCGATGGACCAGGGATCTGCGAGCACTACGCCGTTCAGGCCACCGCCCTGAAGCGCCGTGCCACACCGATCGGCGCCAACGACCTGTGGATCGCCTGCCACGCGCTGGCCATCGGCGCCACCGTGGTGAGCCACAACGTGAGTGAGTTCAGCCGGGTGGAGGGGCTGCAACTGGCGGACTGGGCCATCTGAAGCGGCCTGGCAGCGCGGGGCGAGGGCAGGCCTGGGCACTGGCGATCACATCACCCGGCCTGCCCTAGCACCTGCACCGTGCAAGGGCTGAACGCGAGTCGCTGCGCGCCCCTTGCGCGGCACTGACGGCACCGGGGCGAGTCGGCGGTGTCGTTCGCCAGCACAGCCATGGCCGTCACCCTCCTGTCCCTGCCGCTCCGTCCCGCTCGCCCAATTGCAGAGCGGCACTGCCCGATCCGCATCATCTCGGTGCATCTGCTGGATGCCGCAGGCCAGCTGCTGCGAGTGCTCTTCCTCGAACACCAAGCCGCCAGGCTTCCTCGAAGCCAGTGGGCACATCACTGCCCAGCCGCACTTTGTGTCCAGAGCAGAAGCCCTGATCCTTGCGGCCAATCAGCAGCGGGTGCTCGGCGCCCAGGCCAGGGTGCAGGTGCTCTGAAGCGCTGTCCCGCCCCAGGGCAGCAGGCCCGGCAGGCAGTGCCGGGCCGCAAATCCCTGCGGCAGGGCCCCGGTCCCTGCCAGTAATGCAGGAGCTGCATCAACGATCGACTCAGGCAGAGTCGATCCATGCCCCGACGTGTTCACGCCGCCAGAGCCTTGGCTGTCGCACTGGCCCTGCTGCCGATGGCCATGGCCCAGGCGCCGGCCGGTGCCAGTCCTGGGGCCACCGTGATCTCCATCGGCGATGGCGACACCATCCGCGTGCGGATGAACGGGAAGCCAATCACCGTGCGGCTGGCCTGCATCGATGCACCGGAGACGGCCCAGCGGCCCCATGGCCAGCAGGCCCGCAGCTACCTGCAGCAGCGGCTACCGCTCGGTAGCACGGTGACGCTCGAGCAGAAGACCACCGATCGCTACGGCCGCCTGGTGGCCGATGTGTTCAACGGCATCAACATCAACCGGCGATGGTGGAAGACGGCCAGGCTTTTGTGTTCTGCCAGTACCTGAGCGGCTGCGACGCCAAGGAGTACCTGGACGCTGAATTTCGGGCCAGCCGCCGTCGCACCGGGGTCTGGCAGGTGGAGGGAGGGATCACCCGGCCCTGGGATTTCCGGCGAGGGAGCAGCGCAACGGTGATCCCCGATGGCACCACTTCCGGTGGGCGGCGATACCGCTGCAGTGAGATCGGCTCCTACGCCCGTGCCCAGGAGCTGCTGCGCCAGGGGCACAGCACTCTCGACAGCAAAGGCGACGGGCAAGCCTGTGAATCGTTGCGCTGACTGGGTTTCTGGTGGTACGGGAACAGGCACTCCAGCGGGCCACCGCCAGCCGAAAAGGGGCGTACTTTGAAGTTGAGGGGAGGCCTGGGAGCCAACCCGACCCTCACCCTCCAACAGAGTCCGGCCAGGGATCACCCGAGCCT
>Ga0208084_1000042_pt1 | contig 30777 bp, 23 predicted proteins | sample LakMenEpi14Sep09_FD_150698 | JGI IMG/M metagenome (GOLD analysis project Ga0208084, IMG submission 150698) | Freshwater microbial communities from Lake Mendota, WI - 14SEP2009 deep hole epilimnion (SPAdes) | ecosystem: Environmental > Aquatic > Freshwater > Lentic | place: Lake Mendota, Madison... | reverse complement strand
CCATAATCAGATCGAGGGAATACTTCCTCTTTCCTGATCCAAAGCATCCTTCCACCTCGTTCCGCCTCCGTTGATCTGCGCTGAGCTGCTGCTTGTGAGCAGCATTGATCTCAGGGTCTCTCGGCGGTCTCCCCAATCGCTTACCAGATAGCCGTATATTGTTTCTGGTGCAGAAGTTTCTGTTCTTGGTGTTGATATAAATGCGATCAGCACAGATTCGCTCGGGGTAGCAGCTATGCTCTTGCTTGTATTTCTTGGCTTGTGAAATCAGGTCTTCTGATTCGTTATATGGATCCCAGCTGATCCTGTGCAAGAAGGCAAAGCCGTTCCGAACAGAAACACTGATTTTGGCGCCAAACTCAACAGCAGCCCTTGCCTTTCCACGCATCATGGGCCGAATGTGTGACTGAACCAGGTTCACGATGCGGTCGGGCATGCTGCGGGTTTTGGAATACAACAGGATGCTTTGCTGGCGGTGCAGCTCACTGATCACGAGAAGCTTCTGCCACCAATGGGTCTTCAGGCTGGAAAGCACTGCACCAGATGCGATCAGGGCATCGATGGCATCAAGATTTCTCTGTAGGTAGTCGAGCTGGCGTCGTATCGTGGCTTTTATTTTGCGACGACGCGGCTTTTTCTGTTTGGCAACTCTGAGGAAATTGGCACGTGCCTTACCGCGGTCATATCGGGGTCGGTGTTTGCGTAGATCTGAACTCTGCTCGCAGAGATCGTCGATGATCCGCTCTGTTGATTCTCTGGCCTCGTTGAGCAACTTCAGATCAGTTGGGTAGGTGATATCGGCTGGTGTGCAGGAGGCGTCAATGCTCAGTGTTCCCCAATTCTTCCCTTCTGGCCAATCGGCCGGCTTCACAAAGTCATCGATTGAGAGCTGGCTGCCAGCACTGGCGTCAGGATCGTGAGGGTCGTCGTCATCTTGTCGTGCAGCCACGGCCTCCATCACCATGGCCTTGCCCCGTTCGGCAATGAGTTCATTAATCCGGCTGAGATCCTCTTCCGAGAATCGCTTGCGAAAATGAACCATCATTGATGGGTCGAACGGTGCCTTGCTGGAATAGCCGGCAAAGCCAAGGAAAAACTGCATGTAAGCATTTTCTCGAATCTGCTCTACGGTCTCCTCGTCGGTCAGGCCCAGCCTTTGCTTGATGAACAACGCACCAAACGCCAGCCGTACCGGCTTGGCAGGGGCGCCAGTCGTAGGGTTGAATTGAGGAGCATATGTTTCTTCCAGCTCTGCCCAAGGCATCAAGGAAGAGAAGATCACCCAGCGGTTGTCCGAGTCCAACGTGCCACCGAAAGGCACATGGAAATCCTCGATTGAAAGCTGCCCGTTATGGTGTTTCCGGTACATCTGCAGCGCCCAGCAGTTGTAGCAATCGTCGATTGCCCTGATCGAGGCTAGTTTATCGGGCCTCGATCGCTGAAACAAGCTGCGCTGCAGTGGATTTCCCTTTTTCAGGAGGCCCTAATTCTGTAGCAATAGGTTAGCTCTAAAGTTCATGCAGTAGCTGGGGTCACTGTCTATGACGTAGTGATGTGCTTCTTGCTTCTAGGGTCAGCTGCCCGATTCACTCTTGCTGGCAAGACGTTTCGCTGCCTGGCCGAGCTCAACGGTGTGCCAACCCGGGGACACCCTCACATCTGCTTGATGGACGTCTCCAGATCTGTCTCGCCACTGCAAATGGACCGGCAGTTCCGCTCCATCTGGGACATTACCCAAGCCAAAATGAAGCTCTGAACTACGCACCCCTGAATGCCCATTGCCTCCATCGACTTGTGCAAGCTGTGCGCGACCATCGGGGCCCAGAACAGTCGCCACTGCGCCGATGACCGGTGATCCTGAAGGGTGCAGCAAGCGAAGACCCAGAAATTGACCTGGATGGGGGCTGTCGTTGCGGTAGAAATAAGACTCCTGCCATTGATTTGCAATGGCAAAATCCAAATCGCCATCCCCATCGACATCAGCGGTAGCAATACCTCGGGTTACAAATGGATCATCGAGACCCAACTCCGTTGACAGGTCATAAAAACGACCATCATGAGCTCTTACAAAAAATCCATTGGGGTCATGGCCACTCAGGTCATCCCCTGGATGAAAGGCGAACCAACTGCCTGCATGACGCACGGCGCCGTCATTGGCAATCGCCAATTCCTGCAATTCTGGCCAACGATTGATTTGGCCCTTGCGAAACCCTGTTGCCTGCAGAGCTTCCGTAACGCCATCATTATCAAAATCCCCGAACTTCGTTTCCCAGCCCCAACTGCTGCGGGCCAACCCTAACGACTCACTGTGGTCAAGATAGGGGGCAATGCCCTGCTGCATTTTGTCGAGTTGTCCTGTGCTAATAAACACGAAGTGACTTTCCTCAAGGGCATATTGATCTGCAATATTGCTCACATAGATGTCCAGCAAGCCATCGTTGTTGAGATCTGCAAAATCAACTCCCATCCCCTTGAATCCATCATTGCCCAACACCTTGGAACTAGGCATGCCAATCGGTTTTCCACCGGCCAGTACAGCCAGTTTTACGTCCCCAGCATGGGAGCGATTGTGCAACAACCGATCGGGTCCAAAATCATTAGCAAAATAGAGTTCTGGTAGCAAGTCTCCATCAAGATCAGCTGCACCGATGGCCAATGTCCAAGCATGGGCAACTTCTGGTGCAAAAACATCCTCCATGTCAGTGAACGACACCGCTGGAGAATCGGCAGCATTCACACGCGTCCAGCGAAATATGTGATTCGTTCCACCGTTATAGGCACGGGTCATCGAGTCTTGCATTTGAGGAGTATTGGTAGCCTTGGGATTAAGAATTTCGGAATTATCTGCAAAATAATTACCCAAAATCAAATCACTGTGGCCATCCCCATCCACATCCGCAAATGTCGCCGCATTGGTAAACCATTCCTCTACAGGCGAATCCGACCCAATGTTCTGGACCAGATAACTGTCCTGGCTTGGCAGAGCATCGGTGTGTTTTAAGTAAGCGACAGGAGTTCTCCCCCAGTAGTAAACCAGTAAGTCCATCAGGCCATCTTCATTCATATCATGGGGAACACAACCCATGGGGGCGATCGTGCCTGCCACATCGGCACCTTGGGGTGTTGCCAGCGTGAACGGTTGATACCGTTCCCCGCTCCCTGGAACTGGGGCGACAATGATCTGATCAGTGCGGGTTTCCACCTGACACAGATCATTCGGGAGACCATCCCCATCGAGGTCATTCAGGGCGATCGCCGCCCCCACAGCTGATATCCAGCCTGAATGCCTGGCTAGATGGGGATTCACCGACCGTTCTTGTTTGGTTTCCCCAGCCATCAACTGGGGCAATGGCACACTAGTGAACGAAAATCTCTCGGCGATTACTGATCTTTCCGTTGTGGATAGGATCGGTAATTGAGCGAGTAGAAAAATCCCAACAATGATGGATACTGCCAATAATCGTTTGGCCTGTTGGCGTGCGAATCGGATAGCCCTCTGTTTCAGGTCGATCATTGATAGCCTCAAAATGAAAAATAAGCTACTGTGGAAACAAACGCCTGCTGAATTCTCTCTCTCCATGCGGCATAGGCGGACAGCATCGATGTAAGAGGGAGGTCATCCGACGTTGAATCCGTTAGGCCTGCAACGCTCTCGACCGGCTGTTCCCAAACAACCTGACAGACCAACTGAGTATGTTCTGGAATGTGATGAGCGCACTGTCTGGCTTTGGCTGCAAAAGCAACCCCTTGAGCAAAAGCAGGCAAGTCACCTTTGGCATGTTGTTTTAATGTTTCAACGCTCTGGGCGCATAACCCACCCGCATAAGCCGTTGCTAACCCCACACCACTCCAAAGATCAGCCTGGCGTGGTTTCGGAAACTTTAGAATCGTGTGAGCAATTCGTTCTGCATCCATTCCCAAAACGAAACACAGGCTCCGCCCTACCCCCTGATTGAAGACCGGTAAACACTCTGGGGGGAGAGACTTGGGCTCAACCATCCCTTGCACATACTTCTCCCATGAAAAATAACTCTGATGAAAGCCATAGCCATCCAAAACCAGGCATGCAAGCAGTGAATGCGGTTTGGCTCCATCTAAGGAGATAGTCTGCTGACGGATCAGGGAGATGGCGAAACGATGCATCCCGCCAGGGATTCGCGCCAGTGCCCAGCCTAAGCCGACGTGCGTGAGATAGGGATACAGATTCCACTCCATGGACAGAAATTGAGCATACTGTTTATGGCGCCATGGCAATAAACGATCCAAGAGCCCTAGGCCCATTGCTGCTCCCTCAAACGCGAAGCCTTGATAGTCAAGTGGAACAGTCTTCAGTTTCTCGAGAAGATGGAGCAATGAATCACATTCAATGGCAGCATGATAGCCTTCCAGGAATGAGATGCCCACCGCCTCGATTTGTTGTTGCTTATCCTTGTCATCAACGCAAAATCTTCGTCGAGCCGAAGTGACTTCTATCGGTGAGATTGAGAGTAGTCGCTTCCGCATGCCCCTCGTCGAGGGGGACGGAAAGTGAGCAGAGAATCGAGATGATGCCTTCTGCAATGAGGCGGGATTGAAGTTGCTCATGTATCCACTCATTGCTTGAAAATAAGATTAGTCCACCCATGGCCACACAAGTGGTTATGGTTATTAAACCTTATCGTTTTAATTGTGGCACTGGTACCCGTTGAGTACGATCCTATGGTGTTATAACTTAGTGGTATTTGGGATCTCATGGGCTTCCCCCAGGTGCCGCGGCCGCTCTGGATTCCCGATTCACCCTCACGCCAACCAAAATCCTGGTGGTCCTTGCCCCGAAGGCCCAGGATTGCGCTCGCTTGCCTGATTGGGCTGGCAGTAATCGCGCTACCAACATTGAGAGTGCTCCGACGGGGACAACCCTCGCCGCCACAACCTCTCTCATCAGAGGCTCTCACAACGCCTCCAAAAGGCATTTCAGCCATTGGCCGAATAGAGCCCAAGGGTGAAGTCATCAATGTCTCTGCACCAGCATTGGTGGATGGTGCTAAAATACTTAGATTACATGTATCTTTGGGGGACAAGGTCCAGAAGGGTCAAATCATCGCTATTCTCGATAATCACGAGCGGCTATTGCGAGCATTAGATCTTTCCAGGCAACAATTACGCGTTTCTCAAGCACGACTGTTGCAAGTGGAGGCCGGGGCTAAAGCTGGTGATATTCAAGCTCAGACCTCACGCATTGAGCAATTGCGACGCGAGTTAGTTGGTCAGAATACAAGCCAGTTGCTCAGTATCAAGCGGCTTGCTTATGAAAGCCAAAATGCAAGAACCGAGTGTAAGCGCTACATTGCGCTCTTTCAGGTAGGGGCTGTTTCGGCATCTCAAAAAGACACTATCTGCTTGCTTGCTGATACCACTCAACAACAAGAACTAGAAGCCCAAGCTCAGTTGCAACGCACCAGGCAGACCCTTACTCAACAGATTTATGAGGCAAGCTCAAAGCGTACCGCAATCGCCGAGGTACGCCCGATTGATGTCTCCGTTGCAAGGGCAGAAGCAGAAGAAGCTTATGCACATGTGAAGCAAGCAGAGGCCGAGTTGGCCTTATCTATCGTGCGCAGTCCTCACCCAGGACAGGTGCTCCTGGTGATCGCGAAGGAGGGAGAAAGGGTTGGCAATGAAGGAATCATTAAGTTAGGTAATACCAGTCTAATGACTGTTGTTGCCGAAGTCTACGAAACGGATGTATCACGTGTTAGGAGGGGACAAAAAGCAATGGTGAATAGCAGTGCTGTCGCCGATACACTGGAAGGAGTCGTGGATCAGGTTGGCTTAAGTATTGGCAAAAAGGATGTACTTGGAACAGATCCAGCTGCGGCTAGTGATGCGAGAGTTCTAGAAGTGACGATTGATTTGGCTCCGGATAGCAGTAAACTGGTGAGAGGACTCACAAACCTGCAAGTGGATGTAGTGATTTTATCTGAGCCCCAATCACAGTGAAGCGAAAAGTCCCGTTAGCCTGGTTGCAATTAAGATCGGAACCAGGGCGTTTAGTCGCCGGTCTGGCTGGAATCGGCTTTGCTATCGTTCTCATGTTTATGCAATTAGGTATTCAGGCAGCTCTTTTTGACAGCTCAGTCCAGCTTCATGAGAGTCTTAATGCTGACGTTATTCTCATCAGTCCTCGCTCTACATCATTGATTGCAATGAAGCAATTCTCCAGGCGAAGGCTCTATCAGGCGCTAAATTATCCCGAAGTCGACTTCGTTTGTCCGTTATACCTGGGATTCGCTCAGTGGCAGAATCCCGAGAGAAAACGGTACTGGCGCAATATTCATGTCATAGGATTTGACATCCGCTATCCTGTTTTTAAGGTACCTTCACTGGTAGATGAATCCAACCAGCTTAGCTACCCTGATGTGGTTTTCTTTGATCGAGCGTCGCGTCCAGAGTATGGACCCGTTATGAATCTGTTTCAAGCAGGCAAGGTGGTAACGACAGAAATCGACAATATGTCCACTGGAAGTCGTGCCATCTCGGTTGTGAATTCATTTCGGCTGGGCACTTCTTTCGGGATTGATGGCAATCTGATTACCAGTCATCTCAACTTTCTCCGCATCTTTCCACAGCGGCTACCAGGCCTGATTGAAGTTGGATTGATCAAGTTGCAGGCAGGGCATGATGCTGCCGATTTTCAGCGAAGCCTCCGCTCGAGCATCCCTGATGATGTTGATGTCTTAACCATGAAGGACTGGATCGCATTTGAAAAGCATTACTGGACCACAAGCACTGCGATCGGTTTTATTTTTGCCCTGGGAGTGGGCATGGGTTTGATGGTGGGGATTGTCATCGTCTATCAGATTCTTTACACAAGTATCACGCAGCACTTACCTGAATATGCAACCTTAATGGCAATGGGCTATAGAAGCAAGTATTTCTATGCTCTCATACTTATGCAGTCACTTTTTTTGGCATCCATGGCCTTCATCCCTGGCTTTATCGCTTCGATGGGGCTTTACTCTATTATCAAGCAAGCAACGCTATTGCCCATTTACATGACGCCTGAGCGTACTTCTTTTGTTTTCCTGTTGACTTTGATCATGTGTTTTCTGTCAGGCCTGATCGCCACGAGAAAGCTAAGAGACGCTGACCCTGTTGACATCTTTTAACGAGATTTTGCATGGCGTGATCATGTTTGCCAATCTTCTGCGATCGTCTCGCCGCCATTACGATGATCAGTTCATCCAGTCCTAGAAGACCTGAATAATTGCCTGACTATTCACCATGGCTGTAAAGGTTGGGGAGGGTGGATATCTGACGGACAGCGCCTGAAATCCTCTCCACACTTGCTGTTGCTGCGACTCCAGATGATCACAATGACCTGCAACAGGTAACACTGTAGGTAGAGCCCATCTGGGATAGCAGTTAGGGAGGTGATGAACTTTTTCCCTGCTGTGCTGATCGACTGAGGGGGACAAGATATCTGGCTGTGTGAGCAATGGCCAGCGGTGACCAGACCAATGCTTTCGGGTCCGCCAAGAGCTATGGGAAGAGGTTTTTCGGCACCCCTGGAGGCCGAATCGCTCAAAGACCGGGAGATCTTCGACCTGCTGGGCTTCGACTGAAGCTGGGCGCGGCCGGTTCTCAGGGGCCGGGACCCAGGTCAACGCAACCCTGGCGCTGGAACTGGTCCACCTTCTCGCCCAGCCGGTCGGCCACCTGGGCCACCTGGTCCACCAGCTGGCCATAGGCCGCGGCGTAGCTGGCATAGGCACCGGGATCGGCGTTGCGCAGTGTCTCGGCCTGGGCGGGATTGAGGCGGATGGTGCGCATCTCCTTCAGGCGCACGTCGAACTCGCCGCGCTTGAGCGTGCCGATCTCCGACCGCAGCTGGCCGCAGGCCGCCACCGCCCGCTGGTTGTACTGGCGGCGCAGCTGCCAGGCCAGGGCGAACACCCCGAACAGCGCCAGCAGGGCGGCCAGGAGCGACAGCTTGGCGCGCAGGGTGAGCTGGGGCATCGCCATTCGGATCAAATCTCCGCCGCGGCCCGTTCCACCAGCCGCCGCGCCACCGCCTGGGTGCCGGTGTGGCGGTAGGTGTCGGTGAAGACGTCGAGGAAGGTGGCGAGCTGGTCGAACCGGCCCTGCCAGGGCCCGAGGGTGGTCTCCAGGGCCCGCACCGCCTTTTGGCCGGTGAGGCCGAGGCCTCCCACGAAACCGCCGGCCCAGCCCAGCCAGGTGTCCACACCGCGGCGGATGAAGCTCAGGTGAGCTGAATCACCCCGGCCCGGGATCAGGGATGCCATCCCGGCATAGCCCGGCAGCTGGCGCAGGTCCCCCTGGCCCACCTGGCCGAGCAGCCCGTCCAGCCGCTCAAGCGCCTGATCGCCTAGGGGCAGCAGGGCGTCGAAGCACACCAGTGCCGCCATCCGCACCCGCGCCTCACTGCCGTACTCCGCCAGGGCGGCGGAGAAGTCGCCGAAGCTGTCGCCCGGCAGGCCGTTCACCTGGGTGAAGGCCAGCAGCTCGGCAGCCACCTTGAGCCCCAGATCGGCGGCCTGCAGGGTGTCGCTGGCCGGCGTGAGGTCGGCCGCCCGCCGCAGCAGCGGCACCGCGCCGCCCACATTGGCCAGCAGCCGCAGCCCACCGGCGGCCTTCTGGGAGCGATTCACCGCCTCGTAGAGGCCCAGGGCCCGGCCATAGCCCTCGTGGCGGGCGCGGCTGAGCAGGTCGGCCCGGGCCCGCACCTGGGCGATCAGGGCCGGATCATCGCTGCCCATCACCTCCCCGATCAGGGCGTCGGCGGAGGTGAGGTTGCGCCATTCGCCCGGCACCACGGTGCTGATGCCCTTGAGGGCCAGCACGGTGAGGTTGCGGCGGGGCAGGCGGTCGAGGCGTTCGAGAACGGTGGCACTCATGCGGCCTCAGCAGCGGAGGAGAGAGCGGGTTGGGGAGCGGGTTGGCGGGAACGGTCGCGGTCGGCCTGGCGGCGGGGCAGGGCCGGGGCCCGCAGCGCCGCCAGGCCCTTCAGATCGAAGGCGTCCAGCAGCTCATGGCGCTGGCTCACGTCAAGCCCCGTGCCCTGGCCGATCACCTTCACCTGGAAGCGCTCGGCCACCAGCAGGGCACTGGCCTGGGGGCCCTGCTCCACCACCGGCCACCCCTGGATGCGCTCACCACTGGCGCTGAACTTCTCCAGCGCCTCTGGGGCGGTGGCGGTGTCCGAGATGGCCAGCAGGGCCAGGGTGGCGTCGCCCTGCTTGAGGCGGGCCTCGCTGAAGCCCCGCTTCTCCTGGGTGAACACCAGTTGCTCACCGGCACCGGCAGGCGGGAACAGGCGGTTGAAGGCGGTGCCGTTCACCACCTGGGCGGTGGGCACATCGCCGACGCTGCCGCCCGGCAGCCACTCACCCAGGGGCAACAGCAGCAGGCCGGCGACCAGCAGCCCCCCCACCAGCACAAGGCCCAGGGCCCAGCGAACGACACGCCCCATGGCGACACGGCGGATTCAAGGCCCTGCTTAGCGCCGGCACGAGCCAAGCGGTCCTGCGGGCTTGTGGATCGTTGCAGATCTGCTTGGATGCGAGGGGATGGCAACAGCCGGCAGTGGGGGGCCAGGGAGCGTGACCAGCCCGCTGATCGACGCCCTGCGCCGCCCCGGGGCCTACCCCCATCCGGTGGACGCCATCGCGGTGATCGAGACCCACATCTCCTGGGTGCTGCTCACCGGCCCGGTGGCCTACAAGCTCCGCAAGCCAGTGGATCTGGGTTTCGTGAACTTCACCACCCTGGAGCGTCGGCTGCACGACTGCCGCGAGGAGCTGCGCCTCAACCGGCGCCTGGTGCACGACCTCTACCTGGGTCTGGCAGCCGTGGTGCCCAGCGAGCAGGGGCCGCGCCTGCGGGAGCTGGCGGAAGACCGCAGCGACGCGGAGATCCTGGGGAGCCCGCTGCTGGAGGTGGCGGTGCGCATGCGCCAGTTCCCCCAGGAGGCGCTGCTGCCGGCAGCCCTGGCCCGGGGGGAAGTGGGCGGCGAGCAGGTCGACCACCTGGCCGAAACCCTGGCCCGCTTCCACGCCGCCGCCGCGATCGCCCAGGCCGGCGGCCCCCTTGGCACCCCGGCGGCGGCGCGGGAGCCGGTGGAGGCCAATGTCGCCTGCCTGCGGCAACGGGCCGCCGCCGCCCTGCAGCCCCGGCTGGAGCGGCTGGCGGCCTGGAACACCGGCGCCTTCGCCGCACTGGAGCCGCTGCTGCACCGCCGGCTGCAGCAGGGCCGGGTGCGGGAGTGCCACGGCGATCTGCACCTGGGCAACATGCTGCTGCGGGCGGGGAGGATCGAGGTGTTCGACTGCCTCGAATTCAGCCCCGCCCTGCGCTGGATCGACGTGGTGAGCGACCTGGCCTTCCTGGTGATGGATCTGGGCCAGCGGGGCCAGCCAGCCCTCGGTGCCCGGCTGCTCAACCGCTGGCTGGAGTGCAGCGGCGATTACGAGGGCCTGCCCCTGTGGCGCTGGTTCGTGAGCTACCGGGCCCTGGTGCGGGCCAAGGTGGCCGCCCTCAGCGGCGACTGCAGCAGCGATGGGGCCGTGGCCGCCTACCTGGCGCTGGCCGAGGTCACCATCACCCCGCCGCCCCAGGCGCTGCTGATTTGCCATGGTCTCTCCGGCAGCGGCAAGTCGCACCACAGCGGCCCCCTGGCGGCCGAGCTGGGGGCCATCCGCCTGCGCTCCGACGTGGAGCGCAAGCGCCTGTTCGGCCTCTGGGGTATTCCAGCCCGGGCCAGCCGGCAGGGCGACCCCTACGCCCGGGAGGTGAGCGAAGAGCTGTTTGGCGCGCGACTGCCGGCCCTGGCGGAGGGGGTGCTGGCGGCGGGCTTCCCGGTGATCGTGGATGCCTGCTTTCTGCGCCGCTGCGACCGGGCCGCCATGGCGGCGGTGGCGGAACGGGCCGGGGTGCCGCTGCTGATCCTGGAGTTCATCGCACCGGAGGCGCTGTTGCGGGAGCGTATCGAGCGCCGCCAGCGGGGCGGGAGCGACCCCTCCGACGCCGATCTGGCGGTACTCGAACGCCAGATCGGCTGGCATGAACCCCTGAGCGCCGCGGAGCTGCAGCGCAGCATCCCCGTCACGCCGGCGAGCACGGTGGACACCACGGCGGCGGCGGTGCGATCTCGCCTGCGGCTGGCCGCACCGGAGCTGCCGGCAGACGCACGAACCCCGCGGGGATCCAGGGGCGCCTGACCAGCGATCCAGCTCAGCTGCAGCCATGGCCCCGGGGAGGCTGGCGCCAGACCAATCGGCTGGCGGTGCCCCAGAGCAGCATGTTCGCAACCCTGAAGGGACCGATCCAGCCGAAGCATCCCCAGCTGGCCAACGCGATCGCCCGCGCCGATCTGACAATTCCATGAATGGCTTCCCAGCCCAGCCCAACCCCGCCAACCCCCTTGCCAACGCCCCTGCCGCGCGCACGCTGCTGGTGAGCGGCGCCAGCCGCGGCATCGGCCGTGCCGTCGCCGAGCGCCTGCTGGCCGATGGCCACCGGGTGAGTGCCGGCTTGCGCGATCCCGCCGGCGGGGCGGCGCTGGGGGAAGGGGCACAGGATCGCCTCCTCATCCAGCCCTACGAGGCCGGCGCCGATGACGCCGATCCCCGCGGCCCCCAGGCCTGGGTGGAGGCCACCGCGGAGCGCTGGGGCGGCATCGACGCCGTGGTGCACTGCGCCGGCATGTTCTCGCGGGTGGGCCTGCGCTACGGCGACGGCGAGGAGGAGGAGATCGCCCGGGTGCTGGAGGTGAACCTGCTCGGCCCCTGGCGCCTGAGCCGGGCCGCCTGGCCCCACCTGGTCGCCAGTGGCGATGGCCGGGTGATCACCCTGGTGTCGATGAGCGGCAAGCGGGTGAAGGGCAACCTCGCGGCCTACAGCGCCAGTAAATTCGCCCTGCTCGCCCTTTGCCAGACGATGCGCAACGAGGGCTGGGGGCAGGGCATCCGCGTCACGGCCGTGTGCCCCAGCTGGGTGAACACGGAGATGGCCGCCGCGGTGACGGCCCTGCCCCGGCAGGCCATGACCCAGCCCCAGGATCTGGCCGCCAGCGTGAGCCACCTGCTCGGCCTGCCGGCCAGCGCCGTGCCGTTCGAGTTCAACGTGAGCTGCCAGCTGGAGGTGTGAGCCATGGCCAGGGTGATCCAACGGGACCACTACCAGCTGCTGCTCGCCGGCTGCGTGGCCCAGCTGATCTTCTTTGCCCTGCCCGCCCCCTGGAGCCGGCTGGCCAACCCCGGCTATCTGGCCCTGGGCGGCATCATGCTGGGCACCCTCGGCCAGGGCTGGACCTCCAACCGGCACAGCTGGTTCAACGTGCACCTCTACCGGGCCACCGGCTGGGCCGCCCTGGCCACGGGGGCGTTCTGGTTGGTCACGCCGGTGGAGGAGTTCATCACCGGCGTGCCGGTGGCGGTGCTCTGGTCGGCGTTCACCGTGTGGAGCGCGATGCGCCTGATCGTGCTGATGGGGCAGGAGAGCCGGGTGGATGCCAACGTGCTGCGCGGTGCCCTGGCGGGTTACCTGATGCTGGGACTGTCCGGCGGGCTGTTGAGTGCCGTGGTGGAGACGGTGCAGCCAGGCAGTTTCCACGGTGTCGATTTCACATCCCAGAGCATGGGCGGGGGCCCCGCCGGGGTGTGGCAGTTGAACTTCGTGCGCATGAACTACTTCGCCTTCGTGTCACTCACCACCACCGGCTACGGCGACATCCTGCCGGCCACGCCCATGGCCCAGATGGTGAGCATTGGCCTGGCGGTGGCGGGCAACACCTACCTGGCGGTGGTGATGGGGGTGCTGATCGGCCGCTTCAGCGCCAGCCGGGCCCCTGAAGACAACTGAGGGAGAGCCGGCCGATCAGCCACTTCAACCTGGGCGGACCCCACCGTGGCGGCCCCTGAACAGGCGCAGTTCCCAGCCCTTGATGATCCGATAGAGCACAGGCACCACGAACAGGCTGAGCAGGGTGGCCACCAGCAGGCCGGAGAACACCACTGTTCCAATGCTTACCCTACTGCCGGAGCCGAAGCCCCGGGCCAGCAGCAGCGGCAGGAAACCGGCCAGGGAGGACACGGCGGTGAGCAGAATCGGCCGCAGGCGGGTGCGGGCGGCGTCGCGGATGGCGCTGTCGAGGTCCACCCCTTCGGCCAGGCGCTGGTTGGCGAACTCCACGATCAGGATGCCGTTTTTGGCCGCCAGGCTCACCAGCACCAGCAGGCCCATCTGGCCGTACACATCGAGGGGCAGGTCGCGCAGGGCCAGGCCCACCAGGGCCCCCAGCAGGGCCAGCGGCACCGTGACCAGGATGATGAAGGGGTCGAGGAAGTTGTCGTAGAGGGCTGCCAGCAGCAGCAAGGTGACCAGCACCGCCAGTCCGAAGGTGAGGCCATTGCTGCCGCCGGCCCGGGCCTCCTCCCGCGCCAGGCCAGCCCACTCCAGGTCGGTACTGCCGCCCCGCTCCGCCTGCAGCCGCTCCAGGGTGGCCATCGCCTGGCCGGTGCTGACGCCGGCCTTCGGCAGGGCCCGCACGTTGATCGCCCGCACCAGCCGGGTGCGGTTGATGCTGGTGGGACCGCTGTCCCGTTCCACCCGCACCAGCTGGGCCAGGGGGATCAGGTCACCGCTGCTGCTGCGCACCGGCAGGGCCAGCAGATCGGCCGTATCCCGACGGCCCGAACCCTCCAGCTGCAGGATCACCTTGCGCACCTGCTCGCTCTCGAAGCTGTCGTTCACGTAATCGCTGCCCAGGGCCGCGCCCAGGCCATCCACCAGGGTGGAGAGGTCCACTCCCAGGGAGGCCATCTGCAGCCGGTCGGGCACCAGGGCCAGCTGGGGGGCATTGGCGGTGAAGCGGGTGGACACCCGCTCGAACTCACCGGTGGCCATCGCCGCCCGGATGAACTCCTGCACCTCCTGGGCAAAGGCCTCGAGGCTGAGCTGGCCGCCGCTGGTGTCGAGCAGCTCCAGTTCCAGGCCCCCTTCTGCGCTGAAGCCCCGCACGGAGGGGGCCTGGCTCAGCTGCACGGCTGCCCCCCTCACCTTGCGCAGGTTGGCGCTGAGCCGCTCGGCCACCGCCTCGGTGCTCTGGTCGGGGGCGGGACGCTCCTCGATCGGCCGCAGGCGCAGGAAAAACTGGCCCTTGTTGGGGCTGCTGTCGCCGAAGGAGCGGCCGGCATAGAAGTTGGCCCGGGCCACCAGCGGTTCGGCGGCGATCACCTGGCGCACCTGCTCCATCGCCGCGGTGGTGGGCTGCAGTCCCAGCCCATCCGGCAGGATCACCACCCCCCGCAGCTGGCCGTTGTCCTCCTGGGGAATGAAGGCCCGGGGCCGCTGCTCCAGGGCCACCACGGTGAGCAACAGGCCGAGCAGCAGCAGGGCGGCCACCCGGCGGCGGTAGCCCAGGGTGCGTTCCAGCAGCCGGCTGTAGGGGGTCTCCAGGGATTCCAGCCAGCGCCGGGGGGGATCGATCCAACGCAGCAGCCAGGCCGGTTGCGCCTGGTCCGGCCGCAGCAGACGGCTGGCCGCCACCGGCGTGAAGGTGAGAGCGTTGAAGGTGGAGAAGGCGATGGTGGCGCTGATGGTGAGGGCGATCGGCACATAGAGGCGGCCCACGCTGCCCTCCAGCCCCAGCACCGGCACAAACACGGCGACCAGCACCAGGGAGGTGGCGATCACGGCGCTGCCCAGCTCGGCCATGGCCTCCCGGGCGGCCTGCAGGGGCGCCGCCCCCGCCTCGAGCCGCCGGCCGATGTCCTCGCTCACCACAATGGCGTCATCCACCACCAGGCCGGTGGCCAGCACCATGCCGAACAGGGTGAGGGTGTTGATCGACTGGTCGGTGAGGTCGAGCACGATCAACGAGCCCACCAGGGCCACCGGCACGGCCACGGCGGTGATCAGGGCCAGGCGCAGGTTGCCCAGGCCCAGCAGCAGGCTCAGGAACACCAGCAGCACCGCATCGCGCAGGCTGCTGAGGGTGGCGTTGATGCTGCCGCGCACGAAGTCGGCCTCGTCCACGATCAACTGCAGGTCCACCCCCGGCGGGAAGCGGTCCTCCAGTTCCGCCAGGGCACGGTTCACCCCCTCGCTCACGGTGATCGCGTTGCTGCCGTCCCGCTGGAACACCTGCACCGCCACCACCGCATCGCCCTGCAGGTTGGTGGCCACGGTGTCGTAGCTCTCGATGCCCAGCTCCACCCGGCCCACATCCTTCAGCAGGGTCACCCCGCCGTTGGGGGCCCTGGCCACCACCAGCTGTTCAAACTCCTGCGCTGAGCGCAGCCGCCCCTCCATGCGCAGAGGCAGGGTGATCTCCTGGCCCGGCGGGCTGGGGGCGGCCCCCAGCTGGCCCAGGGCGGCCAGTACATTCTGGGCCTGCAGGGCCTGGCGCACGTCGGCCAGGGTGAGATTGCGCTCCTGCAGCCGCACCGGATCGAGCCAGAGGCGGAAGGCCAGGCTGCTGCCACCGGCCACGTTCACGGAGCCCACCCCCGGCACCCGCTGCAGCCGGTCCTTCACCACCTGGTCCACCCAGCCGCTGAGAAAGCCCTCGCTGTAGGCGTTGCGGTCGGCACTGAAGCTGAGCACCATCAGCAGGTCGTCGGAGCTGCGCCGCACCTGCACGCCGAAGCGGGCCACGGGCGCCGGCAGCTGGCGCTGCACAACGGCCACCTCGTTCTGGGTGTTGATCTGGTTGATCTCCGGATCGCCCCCGGTGAAGGTGAGGTTGATGGAGCTGCTGCCGGCCGCACTCACCGAGCGGATCTGATCGAGGCGCTCCACGCCGTTGAGCTGCTTCTCCAGCAGGGCGGTGACCCCCTGCTCCACCACCTCGGGGCTGGCGCCGGGGTAGGTGGCGCGCACGGTGACCCGGCTGGGGGCGATCGTCGGCAGGTTCTCCACATCCAGCCGGGGCAGGCACACCAGCCCCACCAGCAGCACGATCAGGGTCACCACCAGGGTGAGCACCGGCCGGCGCAGGAAGGGCTCGGAAAACGAGGTCACGGAGGATGGGCAGGCGAGTCAGAGCGGACCGGCGGGACGCGTCCCGGTGTGCGCTCTGGTCAAGGCCGCTGTCCTAACCGAAGCGGGCCTCAGGCGAGGGTGATGCCGGGCAACAGGGTGGCCGCCTGGGTATCGCTCAGCCGACCGGCCCCGTGGAGCACCCGGGTGATCCGGCCGATGTCCAGCACCGCCTGGCAGCGGTAGCCGGCCGCCGCCAGCCGCTCGGTGGCATGGCGGTCGTGGTCGCCGCCGTGGTCGATGAAAACCACCACGTCCTGCACCATCAGCCCCGAACTCTCCAGCTTGGCGATGCCCTCCAGCACGCTGCCGCCGGTGATCAGGATGTCATCCACCACCACCACCAGATCGCCCTCCTCGAAGTCGCCCTCGATCAGGCGGCGGGCACCGTGGGCCTTCACCTCCTTGCGCGGGTAGATCAGCGGCTTGTGCAGCAGCAGCGACAACCCGGTGGCGGTGGGCAGGGAGCCGTAGGGAATGCCGGCGATGCGATCGAAGGCCAGCTCCGCCATGGAGCCGGCATAGGCCGCCAAGACCCGGTGGAAAAGATTGGGATCGGAGATGATCTGGCGCAGGTCCACGTAGTAGTTGAAAACCGCCCCCGAGGCCTGCACGTACTCGCCGAACAGCAGGCAGCCGATGTCGAACAGATCCACGATCAGCTGATCCATCGGGTCGCCCTCGGCCGGGGCCTGCCAGAGCACGCAGCTGCCCTCCCGCTCCTGCTGGCTGAGCCAGACATCGCGGCTGTCGCTGATCTGGCGCTTGAGGGTGGCAGCCCGCTCGGCGATGTCGTCCTCCACCAGCAGGTTCTGGGGCAAGGGCAACAGCAGCCCGTCGCCGGCGGCGGTGAAGCCGGCTTCGAGCATCGCCTCGAGCTTTTCCTCCTCACCCCAGAGGCTGCGCAGGATCAGGAAGCGCTCAGGCGCCTCGGCCCGCACGCGCGCCAGGATTGCCGGGTCGCTGGTGCCCACCTCCAGCAGCAGCTGCTCGGGCGTGGCCCAGAGCTGGGTCTCGCGCACGATCTGCAGGTAGAGCGGCGTGTCGTCGCTGGGGTAGTGCTGGATCTGCCGCGCCGCCAGGTTGGAGCTGTGGCAGGTCATCACCACGGCCTTGTCGGGGTAGAGCAGGAAGGGGGCTGCGATGTCCTGGCCGGCCAGGGGCGAGAGGGTCACGGCGTCGGCGCCCAGTTCCTTGAACAGGTAGTGGGCCAGGGCGGAGGAGGAGTTGAGGTCACCGTGCTTGGCGTCGATGATCAGGGGCAGATCCCGCGGCACCAGGTCGCGCACCTCCAGCAGCAGCTCCAGCCCCACCGGACCCAGGGCCTGGTAGAAACCCAGGCTGGGCTTGTAGGCGCACACGTGGGGAGCGGTGGCCTCGATCACCGCCTTGATCCAGTGGCGGGCCTGACTGAGGAAGGAGCGGCCAGCCAGCCCCCTGCGCGCCGCCCAGCTCTGCAGCATCTCGGGGTTGGGATCGAGCCCGGTCACCAGCAGGGACTGGCGAGCGGCGATCGCATCGGTGAGCTGAATGAAGAAGCCCATGCCCGGCGCCGGCCTGCATCGTTGCTAGTCGAACACTCCCCCGGCGCACCAGGGGGAGTGAGAAGTCTTAGTGATGTTGGCGCCTCGGCCTCAGGCCCGCTCGATCTGGCACTGCACCCCCTGGCGGCGCAGCTCCACGATCAGCAGCTCCCCGATCTCGCCATCCAGCGGAGGGGAGAGGTGCTCCTGGCCATCGAGAAGGTCCGCCACCTCACCCGGCAGACAGCCCAGGGCCCGGGCCAGCAGTTGCTGGGCCTCAAAGCGTCCGCTCGCTGAATCCTTCTGGCTGCTGCTGGTCTGCAACCGCAGGCGGCTGTCGGGGGGGCTGGCCTCGCCCAGTTCAATGCGCCGCAGGCTGTCCGCGCTGGCCAGCACCACCAGCTGGTCGTCGGGCGCCACCACCATGTTGAGCCTGGGCAGCGCCAGGGGTGCTCCCCGGCGCGGCCGCCACAGCGACACCACGGTGATCGCGTAGCCGTTCTCCAGCCTGGCCACGCTGCGGCCGCAGAGGGTGTCGCCGTCGGCCACGCGGTAGAGCACCTGCAGCAGGTTGGTGCCGCGCAGGCGCAGCACCGCCTCGATCCGCTCGCCGAAGGCGGTGGCCACCATGGCATCGGCCACCAGGTCCATGGCGGGGATCACCGCCACCCCCCCGAGCAGGTCGCCCAGCTGCTCGGCCGCGCCGAAGGCGTGGGCCAGCATGGCGATGCGAGCGTCCGGCCAGCGCTGCTGCAGGCTGAGGGCCCCCTGCAGGTTGGCCAGCAGGTCGGTGGAGAGCAGGCCCACCGCCCGGGCCGACAGGCCATCGAGGGCCTGCAGCGCGGCGGGCAGATCGTCAAAGCCGATGGCACCAGCCGGCGCGGTGCACCCCGCCCCCACCACCAGCACCGTGCGCCCCAGGCGCTGCTGCAGCCGCGCCACCCGCTCCGCCAGGCTGCCGCTGCCCAGCAGCAGCACGGGCCGGCCCGCCCGACGCGGCAGGCGGGGCCTGGAGGTGCCCAGGCGGTCACGCAGCAGCCGCTCCAGGATCGCCGCCACCAGGGCGGAGGTGAGCAGGGTGCCCACCAACGAATAGAACAGCGTGCCGCCGATCAGCCAGCCGCTCACCCCCTGCAGCCCGCTGCCCCCATCCAGCAGCACGTTCACCGGATCCACATACTCCCCCTTGAGCAGGGCCAGGGTCACGAACACCCCCTGCCGCCAGCCGCCGATCGCCGAGAAGAGCGTCACCCCCAGGGCGGCCAGCAGCACCAGCACCAGCAGGGCCAGCTGCTGCCCCCGCGACCACTGGGCCAGGACCGCCAGGGCCCGGGCGGCCCGACGCAGCCAGCGCCTGCTGCGGTGGTGGCCCGGGGCCACCGGGTCCTCCCCGCCCCGCGAGAGGCTGCGGGGCATCACCAGCAGGGGGTCAGCGTCCGGCTGCTGCAAGGGCATGCGCAGGGGGCGCTGAAAGCGGCGGTCGTCCCAGGGCTGCGCCAAGATCTGAAAGTCCTGGCCGTGGGCCTCGAAGCTCACCGGAATGGTCTCCGGCCGCAGGGCGGAGCTGATGGCCTCGGCGCAGAGCAGCACCGGATCCACCACCGCCACGCCGGGCAGCCGCTCCTCCAGCAACACCCCCAGGTCGGCCTGGCGGCTGCTGGAACGCACCACGATGTCGGCCCGGGGATTGAGCAGGCGCACCTGCAGGGCCGCCTCCATGTTGATCGAGCTCTCGGAACTGAGCAGCAGCACCGCCCGGGCGCCAGGTACCCCGGCCCGGCGCAGCACATGGGGCAGGCGCATGTCCCCCAGGGTGAGGCAGCCCCGCAGCCGCTGCTCGAGGCTGGGGTCGCGCCACTGGGGCGGCTCCAGATCCACGCAGGCCAGGGGCACGTTGAAGCTGAGCAGCCGCTGCAGGCAGGCCTGGCCCAGGGAGCCCAGGCCGCACACCAGCACCGCTGCCTCCGCCCCGGGGTCGGCCTGGGGGGGTGGGTCGGAATGCGCCATCAGCTGCGGGGCTTCTCTGCCCGATCCCCTAGCTCCTCCGCCGCTGGCTGTCGAGCAACCCCGACACCGCGATCCAGGCAACGACCATTGCAACGGCAGGTGCCACCAAAACGAAGCCTTAACGCTGCATTCCCAGCCTGGTGGCACGCCTCACGATCGCCCCCATGACCGCCACCCCGCAGGCCGCTGCCGCTGGCAGCGCCAACCTCTATGGAATTCCGGAACCCGCCAGCTACGGCGACCCGCAGCGCAACGGCCTGACGGCGGGCGACCTGTTCGACGCGATCACGGAGCACCTGTTCTTCAGCCTGGGGCGCCGGGCCAGCAGCGCCACCACCCACGACCTCTACAAGGCCCTGAGCCTGGCTGTGCGCGACCGCCTGGTCACCCGCCAGCTGGCCAGCGACGCCGCCCTCCGGCAGGAACCCGCCAAGACGGTGGCGTACCTGTCGGCCGAGTTCCTGATCGGCCCCCAGCTGGGCAACAACCTGCTGATGCTGGGCATCCGCGACGCCGCCAGCGAGGCCCTCGGCCGCTTCGGCGTGGCCGACATCGAGGAGATCCTGGCGGTGGAGGAGGAGCCGGGCCTGGGTAACGGCGGCCTCGGCCGCCTGGCGGCCTGCTTTCTGGAATCGCTGGCCAGCCTGGAGATCCCGGCCATCGGCTACGGCATCCGCTACGAGTTCGGCATCTTCGACCAGCTGATCCAGGGCGGCTGGCAGGTGGAGATCACCGACAAATGGCTCAAGGGCGGCTGGCCCTGGGAGATCACTCAGCCCGACCAGAGCTGCCGGGTGGGCTTCGGCGGCAGCCTCTCCAGCACCACCGATGCCAGCGGCCGGCAGCACCGGCGCTGGCACCCCGGCCAGACCGTGGTGGGCATCCCCCACGACGTGCCGGTGCAGGGCTACCGGGTGAACAGCTGCGCCCGGCTGCGCCTGTGGCGCTCGGAGGCCACCGAGGCCTTCGACTTCCACGCCTTCGACCACGGCGACCACGGCCGGGCGGTGGAGGAGAAGGTGAGCAGCGAGACCATCTCCAAGGTGCTCTACCCCAACGACGGCACCGACGCCGGCAAGCGCCTGCGCCTGCAGCAGCAATTCTTCTTCGTGAGCTGCTCCCTGCAGGACATGCTGCGCAACCTCGACCAGCGCGGCATCCCGGTGCAGGCCTTTGCCGACCACTGGGCCGTGCAGCTCAACGACACCCATCCGGCGATCGCCGTGCCGGAGCTGATGCGGCTGCTGATCGACGAGCGCCAGCTGGGCTGGGATGAAGCCTGGGCAATCACCACCCGGGCCATCGCCTACACCAACCACACCCTGCTGCCGGAAGCCCTGGAAACCTGGCAACTGGGCCTGTTCGGCGACCTGCTGCCGCGCCACCTGGAGATCATTTTCGAGATCAACAGCCGCTTTCTGCAGCAGGTGCGGCTGAAGTGGCCCGGCGACACCGAGGTGCTGCAGCGGCTGTCGATCATCGATGAGCGGGGCGGCAAGGCGGTGCGCATGGCCCACCTGGCCGTTGTGGCGTCCCACCATGTGAACGGGGTGGCCGCCCTGCACAGCGCCCTGGTGCAGTCGCACCTGCTGCCGGACTTCGCCCGGCTTTACCCCGAGCGCTTCACCAACGTGACCAACGGCGTCACGCCCAGGCGCTGGCTGGCCCTGGCCAATCCCCCCCTCAACCAGCTGCTGGAGCAGCAGCTCGGCGAGGGCTGGCCTGGGCAAGGGGATGCCCTGGCCCGGCTGGAGGCGGTGGCCCACGATGCTGGCTTCCAGGAGCAGTGGGCCGGCTGCAAGCTGCACTGCAAGCGCCGCCTGGCGGCAATCATCGATCAGCAGTCAGGCCTGCTCGTGGATCCCACCAGCCTGTTCGATGTGCAGGTGAAGCGAATTCATGAATACAAGCGCCAACACCTCAATGCCCTGCAGGTGATCACCCAGTACCTGCGCATCAAGCAGGGCGACAGCGCAGGCCTGGTGCCGCGCACGGTGGTATTCGGCGGCAAGGCCGCGCCCGGCTACTTCACGGCGAAGCTGATCATCCGCCTGATCAACGGCATCGCCGATGTGGTGAACCGTGACCCCGCCTGCCGCGGCCTGCTCAAGGTGGCCTTCCTGGCCGACTACAACGTGAAGCTGGGCGAGCGGGTATACCCGGCGGCCGACCTCTCCGAGCAGATCTCCACGGCCGGCCTGGAGGCGTCCGGCACGGGCAACATGAAGTTCAGCCTCAACGGCGCCCTCACCATCGGCACCCTGGACGGCGCCAACGTGGAGATCCGCGAGCGGGTGGGGGCGGAGAACTTCTTCCTGTTCGGCAAAACCACTGAGGAGATCGCCGAGCTGAGCCAGCACTACCGTCCCTGGGAGGAGCTGGAGCACCAACCCCTGCTGCGGGAGGCCTTCGAGCTGCTCGACAAGGGCTTCTTCAGTGAGGGCGACAGCGACCTCTTCCGCCCCCTCACCGACAACCTGCGCGGCCACGATCCCTACGCTCTGCTGGCGGACTTCGCCGATTACGGCCGCGCTCAGGACGAGGTGGCCCTGGCCTGGCGCGACCAGGCCCGGTGGCAGCAGATGAGCATCCTCAACACCGCCCGCAGCGGCCATTTCTCGTCCGATCGCTCGATCGGCGAGTACGCCGAGCAGATCTGGAAGGTGGAGCCCCGACCCCTGGTGATGGCCTGCGAACTCGACCCCAACGGCAACCAGCCATGAGCGGCCCGGCGGCGGATGATCTGGCGGACATCCGCGAGCAGCTGCTGGAGCTGCGCCGGCAGCTGCTGGCCTTCGAGCAGGAGCAGGCCGCCCTGCTGGCCGCCGTGGCAGCCCCGTACCGGGCCAGTGCCCGCAACCTGCTCCACTTCGTGGCCTTTCACCGCCACAACCATCACCGCCCCCACCATCCCAGCCTGCAGGAGGCCCTGCGCCGGCGGGGGCTGAGCACCCTCGCCGGCTGCGATCCCCACCTGCTGGCCAGCCTCAACGGCGTGATCGGCGTGGTGGAGAGCCTCTGCGGCACCACGGCCGACAACCGTGACGGCGGCACAGGCCCCGGGGAGTCGATCGCCCCCGTGTCGTTTGAGCAGGGCCACGCCCTGCTGCACCGCCACAGCGAGCAGCTGCTGGGCAGCGCCCGGGCCGTGATGGTGACCCTGCCGGCGGCGGCCACCCACGACCCCTCCCTGATCCCCGAGCTGGTGAGTGCCGGCATGGACGTGGGCCGGATCAACTGCGCCCATGACACCCCCGCGGTGTGGACCGCGCTGGCGGGCCAGGTGCGCGCCGCCGCCCAGGCCCAGCAGCGCCCCTGCCGGGTGGCCATGGATCTGGCCGGCCCCAAGCTGCGCACCGGTCCCCTGCCGCCGCTGCCCGGGGTGGTGGCCGCCAGACCGGAGCGCGATCGCTACGGCCGGCTGGAGCAGCCGGCCCGGATCCTGGCGCTGCCGGCAGGCAGCACGGCCCCTGCCGGCAGCGACCCCGAGCTGGTGCAGCTGCCGGTGGTAGGGGACAGCTGGCGGGGCCTCGACAGCGGCGATCGCCTGCGCAGCCGGGATGCCTCGGGGCGCTGGCGGGAGCTGGTGGTGGACCAACGACTGGACCATGGCGTACTGCTGCACTGCCGCCAGCACTGCCGCTTCGTGGCGGGGCTGATTTTCCGCCAGGAGGGCGGCCCCGTGCAGCTGGAGGTGGCCAACCTGCCCGAGTACCCGGGCGAGCTGCTGCTGAAGCAGGGCGATCGGCTGCGCCTCTGCGGTGAGCCCATCAAGGATGCTGGGAACAGTGCTGTGAAGAGTGCTGTGAAAGTGGCCGGTGACCCCCCCGCCCGGGTGAGCTGCAGCCTGCCCGAGGTGCTGGATGATCTGGAAGCCGGTCAGCGGGTGCTGTTCGACGACGGCCGCATCGCGGCCGTGGTGGTGGCCCCGGCCAGCGAAGGGCAGCAGGAGGTGGAACTGGAGATCGTGCAGGCCCGTGCCAAGGGCAGCCGCCTGCGGGCCGACAAGGGCATCAACCTGCCCGACACCAGCCTGCGCATCCCCGCCCTCACCGCCAAGGACCGGGACGACCTGGCCCTGGCCTGCCGCCTCGCCGACCTGATCAACGCGTCCTTCGTGCGCAGCGAAGCGGACATCACCTGCCTGCAGCAGGCCCTGGCCAACCAGCAGACCCCCTGCGGCGGCCTGGTGCTCAAGATCGAGACCCACCAGGCCTTCCTCAACCTGCCCAGGCTGCTGCTGAGCGCCATGACCGAGCCCAACCCCCTGGGGGTGATGATCGCCCGCGGCGATCTGGCGGTGGAGTGCGGCTGGGAAGCACTGAGCGGGATCCAGGAGGAGATCCTGCGGGTGTGCGCCGCGGCCCATGTGCCCTGCATCTGGGCCACGGAAGTGCTGGACACCATGGCGCACCGCGGCACCCCCACCCGGGCGGAGATCACCGACGCCGCCATGGGGACCCGGGCCGAGGCCCTGATGCTGAACAAGGGGGCTCACATCACCGAAACCGTGCGCACCCTGCGCCGGATCGCCGACCACTCCGGCATCACCCGCTCCGACCACAGCACCGAGCAGGCCGACCGGCTGCTCAGCTGCCTGTGCTTCTGAACGGGGCATCCCCGGGGGAGGGGGGCAGCAGCCGCCAGTTCAGGGTTTCACCGGCGTGGAACGGCACCAGCTCCTGGGCAGCCAGCTGTACCCGGGCCGGCACCTGCTGCGGCTGACGCTCCAAGGTGACCCTGCCCGGGTTGGGGGGCAGCCCGTAGAACCGGGGCCCGAACTCCGAGGCGAAGCCCTCCAGCCGCTCCAGGGCGTTCTCCTGCTCGAACACCGCCGCGTAGCTCTCCAGGGCGAAGGGGGCGTTGAAGATGCCGGCGCAGCCGCAGGCCGATTCCTTGGCCTCGCGGCCATGGGGAGCCGAATCGGTGCCGAGGAAGAACTTGGGGTTGCCGGAGGTGGCCGCCGCCCGCAAGGCGATGCGGTGGAGCTCCCGCTTGGCCACCGGCAGGCAATAGAAATCCGGCCGCAGGCCGCCGGCGAACATCGCGTTGCGGTTGATGTGCAGGTGGTGGGGGGTGATCGTGGCCGCCAGGGTGGCCGGGCCACTGCGCACGAAATCAGCCGCGTCGCTGGTGGTGATGTGCTCCAGCACCACCTTCAGGCCCGGGTGCCGCGCCAGCAGGGGCTCCAGCACCCGCTCGATGAACACGGCCTCGCGATCGAAGATGTCGATCTCTGCGTCGGTGACCTCGCCGTGGATCAGCAGCGGCATGCCGATCCGCTCCATCACCGCCAGCACCGGCTCGATCCGGGCGATCGCCGTGACCCCCGAATCGGAGTTGGTGGTGGCCCCGGCCGGGTAGAGCTTGCAGGCGGTGAACACGCCCTCCGCGAAGCCCCGCTCGATCTCCGCAGAATCAATGGTGTCGGTGAGGTAGGCCGTCATCAGCGGCGTGAAGCCGCCGCCGGCCGGCAGTGCCGCAAGGATGCGCTCGCGGTAGGCCCTGGCGGCCGCCACGGTGGTCACCGGCGGCCTGAGGTTGGGCATCACGATCGCCCGGGCGAACTGGGCGGCCGTGGCCGGCGCCACCGCCTGCAGCATGGCCCCGTCGCGCAGGTGCACATGCCAGTCGTCGGGCTGACGCAGGCTCAGGCGCTCGATCATCGGGCTCGTTTTCTGGGGCTCCTCTGCCACTGTTGCAGGGCCTGGGTCTTTCCATTTGCCCCGGATTTAACCGGCAGGAACCTGCTGCGGGCGAGGATGGACGGGAATGCCAGCGGAGACGGATCGGCTGCCATTCCGCCCCATCGCCGCCCCGCCCATGTCTTCAGCCGCCAAGCTCACGATCGGCGAACTGGAGGCTGGCTATCCCAGCTATTGCAAGGCGCTGCGGCTGCTGATCCGCAACGGCCGCAGCTTCGAGGCGATCCAGCGAACCGTCTGCTGGGAGCGGTTAAGCCTGCTGCAGAAATGTCTGCCCAGCCGCTACAAGTCGCCCGATTATCTCTATGCCCTGCTCAAGCGGGACGTGGAGCAGCCGGCGGTCTGAGCCGGCGCGGTTGAAATTTTCGCTGCAAAAGACTGGTGGCAGGCCCCGGGAGTGCCTAGATCTGAGGAAACAAGTCGGCAACCGAGGCGGAGCCTGGGTGCAGCCGCTGCTCCCTCCCCCGGTCTGCCCATCCCATGGCCCACCACCAGATTCTGATCGTCGGCGGCGGAGCCGCCGGCATCACCGTGGCCGCCCAGCTCAAGCGGTCCCGCCCGTCGCTCAACGTGGCGATCCTCGAGCCCTCCGGCGAGCACTACTACCAACCCGGATGGACCCTGGTGGGCGGCGGGGTGTTCAGCCTGGAGGAGACCCGCCGCGCCGAGCGGGACCTGATCCCCTCGGGGGTGAACTGGATCCAGGCCGGCGCCGCCGGCTTTGATCCCGATCACAACAGCGTCACCACCACCGCCGGCGACAGCCTCAGCTACGACGTGCTGATCGTGGCCACCGGCCTCAAGCTCTGCTGGGACAAGATCGAGGGGCTCACGGAAGCCCTGGGCCAGGGCGGCGTGTGCAGCAACTACAGCAAGGACTTCGCCCCCTACACCTGGGAGGCGATCCAGGCCTTCAAGGGCGGCAATGCGGTGTTCACCTGCGCGCCGATGCCGATCAAATGCCCGGGCGCCCCCCAGAAGATCGCCTACCTGGCCGACGACGTGTTCAAGAAGAAGCGTCTCAACGCCAAGGTGATCTATGCCACCGCCACCCCGGGCATCTTCGGCATCCCCACCTATGCGGCGCCCCTGCGGGAGGTGGTGCAGCGCAAGGGCATCGACGCCCGCTACAACCACGTGCTCACCGCCGTTCGCGCCGACAGGAAAGAAGCGGTGTTCCAGGTGAGCGAGGGAGAGACCCGCCGCGAGGAGGTGATCCCCTACGACCTGCTGCACGTGACCCCGCCGATGGCCGCCCCCGACGCGGTGGCCACCAGCCCCCTGGCCAACGGCGCCGGTTTTGTGGAGGTGGATCAGTTCAACCTCCAGCACGTGCGCTACCCCAACGTGTTCTCCCTGGGCGATGTGAGCGGCATGCCCAACTCCAAGACCGCCGCCGCCGTACGCGGCCAGGCGCCGGTGCTGGTGGCCAACCTGCTCGCCCACCTCGATGGCCTGCCCCTGGCCGCCGCCTACGACGGCTACAGCTGCTGCCCGCTGATCACCGGCTACGGCAAGACGATCATGGCCGAGTTCAACTACAAGGCCGAGCCTGCTCCGTCGTTCCCGCTCGATCCCACCAAGGAGCGCTGGAGCATGTGGTTTGTGAAGCGCAAGATCCTGCCCGCCCTCTACTGGAACCGCATGCTCGCCGGCGCCCAGCACGAGCGCCGCTTCATTCCCGGGGTGAAGGCTGGGAGCTGAAGCCATGCCGTCGATCCGCCACAGCAGAGCGGAGCTGCTGCCCATCGCCCTGCTCGCGGGAGCCACCATCGCCTGTGCCTGGCTGAGCCCGGAGGCCACGGCCACGGACGATCCCGCCCTGGGCCTGGAGCTGGGAGGGGCGCGCTACCGGGGGCTGCTCGGGCGCCCACCCGCCCCCGGCAGCCGGGCCGAGGCGGATGACCTGGCGATCCTGCGCTGGAACCAGCGCACCCGCAGCCCAGCCACGGTTGCCGAGAGCTGGTCCTATCTCGATCGCAACCCCGGCCGCTTCAGTGCGGCGATCGGCAGCGACCTGCTCAAGGGGGCACCGGCCGTGGCCCAGGGCCTGCTGGCCTTCATGAAGCGGGTCGATGCCGTGAAGGACGAGCTCAAGAATCAGGTTGGCCGGCCCAGGCCCTACGTGGGCCATGCCGATCTGCGCCCCTGCGTTCCCCTGGAGGACAGCTGGTCGTTTCCCAGTGGCCATGCCACCTGGTATGCGGCGGCAGCCCAGCTGCTGGCCGATCTGCTGCCTGAACGGCGGGAGCGGTTGCTGGAGGTGGGCAGGCAGGGGGGCTTCGCGCGGGTGAACTGCGGGGTTCACTACCCCAGTGATGTGCTGGCCAGCCACCGCCTCGGCGAGGCCATCAGCCGAGATGTGATCGCCTCCCCCCAGTGGCAGCGCTTCCGCGAGCAGTCCAGGGCCTCCCTGCAGACGCTGCTCACGCCACCGCCGGCAGGGCTGCCGGTGCTGGTGGACTGATCCGCGCCGCCCCATGCCGATGCTGCCCCCGCCGGATCAGGCCCTCCCCCCCAGGCCGGCCCTGGTGGTGCTGATCCGCCATGGCCACAAGAACGACCCGGGCGGCAGCGGACCAGGCGGCGGGCCCAACTACAACCTCTCACCCATGGGCCAGAACCAGGCCCAGAAGCTGGCCGCCCTGGTGCCGGACTGCCTGCAGCAGGCAAGGCCCCTGCACCTGATCAGCCATGGCTTCCATCCGCACACCGGCAAGAACGCGCGCAGCTACCAGACCCTGGTGCCTCTGGCGATCCGCTCCGGTGTGAACATCCGCATGCTGCCCGAGGCCGAGGCCGACTCCCAGGGGAGCGGCTCACGCCTGCTGGCGGACCCGCTCTACCGCGATGGAGTGATGGTGATCGCCTGGGAGCATCGCCGCCTGCCCCTGCTGGCCCGGGGACTGGGTTGGCCCTCCATGCCGGCCGTCGATGACGACGATTTCGACAGCATCTGGCTGCTGCGCTATTCACCGGGCCAGGCCAGTCCCGAGGTCCGCCGGTTCTCGCAGCGGGCACTGGCAGGGCTCATCTGCCAGAGAGGGGGCAACCGCTGATGCACGGGCTCAGCCGGGGGTGGCCAGGCAGTCGCGGTGGAGCAGCTCGCACACCTCCAGCACCTGGTCACGGCGGAGGGGATCCAGGCCCAGCGCCTCAGCCAGACCAACCAGAAACTGGCGCTCGGCCGGCTCCACGCTGCGGTCACAGTGCACCAGCTGGCAGGCCAGGGCGTAGGCGGTGTCCCGCTGGGCCGGCTCGAGCAGGGGTGCCGCCGCCGCCACCAGCCCCTGCCACGACTCGGCCCGGAATCGACCCAGCAGGCCGGAGAACAGGACCCCGAAGGCATAGGGCTCCATGCTGCGGTAGGGAGCCCTGGTGAGCAGCTGCTCGCGGATCAGCTTGGCCTCCTCAGCGGCAAAGCGCTGGTCACAGCACACGGCGGCCAGGGGGATGGCGGCGAAGGCCTCGGCAAGCGAGAGGGTGGACATGGCGAGCAGGGGTTGCTGGGCCAACCCTGGCCAGCGCCGGTTAACGCCGCACTAACGAACCGCGAGCAGGCGAACGGTCTGCAGCCGGTTATCCAGGGAAGCCAGCAGCTCCAGGGCGAACATCGGCAGGGTCTCGAGGGCGAACAGGAAGGTTTCCCGGTTGATCACCAGCAGGCGGCTGGGCTCGGTCGCCGTGGCGGTGCCATGGCGGGTGTGGCTGTGCTGCACCAGGGCGCCTTCACCGAAACACTGGCCGGCCTGGAGCAGTTCCCCGTGGCTGCCATCGCCCCAGGCCAGGCGCACCTGGCCGTCGAGCACCCCGAAGAAGCAGTCGCCCGGTTCCCCGGCCGCGAACACCACATCGCCGGGGTTGAGCTCGCGCACCTGGCCGTGGTCAGCCAGGGACTGCATGCTGCGCAGGATCAGCGCGTCGGCGGTGGGGGCGACCATGGGGACTGGGCGTGGTTGACAACAGGTTCCGCTCCCAGGGTGGGAACGCCGGGGCCGATCCTGGTTAAGGGCAGATCAAGCCCCGGCCGCCAGGCACTGGCGCACCATCAGGCCCTCCTCGTCGGCCGGCACCCGCAGCCAGCGCAGCGGTGCCAGCCAGGCCAGCTCCCCTTCCAGTTCAGCGGCCAGGGCCTGGTCGTGCTCGCCGATGCCACCGGTGAGGGCAATCGCATCCACTCCCCCCAGGCTGGCGGCCATGGCACCGATGGCCTGGCGCAGGCGGTGGCGGAACACGGCAATCGCCAGCTGGGCTCCGCCGTGGCCGGCGGCGGCGGCCTGGCGCAGCTCGCGCATGTCACCGCTGAGGCCGGAGAGCCCCAGCAGGCCGCTCCGGCGGTTGAGGGCCTGATCCAGTTCCGCGGCGCTGAGGCCCCCGCGCAGCAGATGCAGCAACAACCCCGGATCCACGCTGCCGCTGCGGCTGGCCATCACCAGGCCCTCCAGCGGCGTGAAGCCCATCGTGGTGTCCACGCTGCGCGGCGGGCCCTCGGCGGGGATCGCCACCGCGCACAGGGAGCAGCCGGCCCCGAGATGGCAACTGATCAGGCGGCGCACCCCGGGCTCGCTGGCCGCCACGGTCTCGGCCACATGCTGGTGGTTGAGGCCGTGGAAGCCGAAGCGGCGTAGCCCCTGCCGCCGCCACGCGGCCGGGATGGCATAGGTGTGGGCCGCCTCGGGCAGGGTGGCGTGGAAGGCGGTGTCGAAGCAGGCCCACTGGGGCAGGGACGCCGTGGCCGACTGGTCCGCCAGCCAGCGGATCACCTCCAGGGCCGGGCCGTTGTGCAAAGGAGCCAGGGGCACCAGCTCGGCCAGGGCCCCGCGCACCCCGGCATCGAGGGCGGTGGGGGCCGTGAAGCGCGAGCCGCCGTGCACCAGCCGATGCACCACCAGGCCTGGGGCGGGATCCGCCTCGGCCAGCAGGGGAAGCAGCCACTGGTGCAGCAGATCCGGCAGGTCGGCGGCGGCAGCGGAGCCATCTGGAGCTGTTTCTGCCTGCGGGGCGGCGGTGACCCCCCAGCCGCGCTGCTGCTGCCAGAGGCGTTGGCCCTGGCGATCACACAGCACCAGCTTGATGCTGGAACTGCCCGCATTCATCACCAGCACCACACGGGCCTGGGGGGCTGGGCTGGGGGCCATCGCGTCGCCATCGCTGCTTCAAATCAAGCGTGCGCCAGGGGCAGGGGGCCAGCCCATGGGCGCACCCACATCAACGGGCGCGGGGCCGCAGTTCTCCGGGTATGGAGCAGTCCCCTATCCCTCACTTGGCGTTACATTGATGTGTCACCCGCCTTGACCCTTGATGGTCCAGACCCTTCAGTCGCTCCACCCCAACCCTGGATGGACCGGCAGCAGCAACCCCTGCAGCACCGCAATCCACCCCTACCCAGCTCCAACGTCCAGTACGCCAGCCCCGGCCTGCTCCGACACGGTGGGCAAGCACTGCATCCTCGAGCTCTACGCCTGCGACAGCGCCAGGCTCGACGACGAAGCCTTCCTCAG
>Ga0208084_1000040_pt1 | contig 31335 bp, 28 predicted proteins | sample LakMenEpi14Sep09_FD_150698 | JGI IMG/M metagenome (GOLD analysis project Ga0208084, IMG submission 150698) | Freshwater microbial communities from Lake Mendota, WI - 14SEP2009 deep hole epilimnion (SPAdes) | ecosystem: Environmental > Aquatic > Freshwater > Lentic | place: Lake Mendota, Madison... | reverse complement strand
CGGCATCCCTGGCCGGCAAGGCGAAAACGATGCTGCAATTCGCCAGCCTGCTGCTGCTGCTCTGGCCGATGGGCTGGGGGCTGGGCTTCGGCACGGGCCAAGGGACTGGCGGCCTTGCATCTGGCCTGCATCAACTGGGCTGGTGGCTGTTCTGGCCCTCGCTGCTGCTGGCGCTCAGCTCGGCCTGGAGCTATCTGCGCCAGGCCTCCACTCCCCCGCTCAGCTCCCGATGAACCTGTTCAACACCTGGCCGGAACGGCAGGCGCGACTGGGGCGCTGGGCCCTGCTGCTCGGCTGGCTCGGGCTGATCGCCCTGCCCCTGCTGCCCTTCAGCCGCGACGGCCGTCGGCCGGAGATCTGCGCCACCGTTCCCATCTGCGGCGACGGGCTGGGCACCGATCTGTTCTGGAATCTGGGCCTGCCCCTGGTGCTGGTGTGCGTGGTGCTGAGCCACGAGCTCTGGCGCCGCATCTGTCCGCTCTCGTTCGTGTCCCAACTGGCCCGGGCGCTGGGATGGCAGCGCACGGTGCCGGGGCGCAACGGCAAGCCCCAGCTGGTGGCGGTGGAGGAGAACTCCTGGCTCGGCCGCCACCACGTGCAGCTGCAGTGGAGCCTGCTGATCGCCGGCCTCTGCCTGCGGATCCTGATCGTGAACAGCAATGCCCTGGCCTTCGGCCTGCTCACCGCCGCCGCCCTGCTGGGGGCGCTGGTGAGCGGCTGGGCCTACTCCGGCAAGGCCTGGTGCCACTACCTCTGCCCCTTCGGCCCGGCGCAACAGGTGCTCACCGGGCCCCGGGGGGTGATCGGCTCCACCGCCCATCTCGACAGCCCCACCCGCACCACCCAGTCGATGTGCCGCACCACTGCCAGCCAGCCCGGCCAGGCCGATGTGAGCACCTGCGTGGCCTGCAGCCGGCCCTGCCTGGACATCGACGCCGAACGCACCTACTGGCAGAACCTGCAGGGCAAGCGGGGCCTCAACTGGGCCTGGTACTCCTATCCGGGCCTGATCCTGGGCTTCTTCCTGCTGATCCAGGCCACGGCACCGGCGGGCCTGGCGGTGGACTACCTCAAGAGCCGGCTGTTCGTGTACGACGACCGGCTGGCCACGCTGGCCTGGCAGCCCTTCCTGCCGGCCGGCTGGCCCCAGCTGCCCCGGCTGGTGATGATCCCCCTGCTGCTGGCTACCGCCTGCGTGCTCTCCCAGCAGCTGTTCATGGCCGTGGAGCGCTGGCTGGAGCGACGCCATGCGGGTGCCGGCCGCCGGGATGGCCGCGAACGGGCCATCCACCAGACCCGCCTGCTCACCACCTTCCTATCGGTGATCACCTACTTCCAGTTCAAGGGCAGCCCCTTCGGCATCGGCGGCAGCCGGGGCGATGCCCTGTTCATCACCCTGGTGGTGGCCCTCTCGGCGGTGTGGCTGCACCGGGGCTGGCATCGCGACCGGGGCCTCTACGAGCGGGAGAGCACCAGCACCAGCCTGCGGCGCCAGCTGGGCAAGCTCGGCGCCCAGCTCGAAGGGCTGCTGGCGGGGCGGCGGCTGGAGGATCTCAGTGCCGGCGAGGTGTTCGTGCTGGCCAAGGCCCTGCCGGTGCAGGCCCAGTCGGAACGCCGGTCGGTGTACCGCTCGGTGCTGGGCGATCTGCTGCATCAGGGGCGGCTCGATCGCCAGTCCTCCCTGCTCAAGCTGGAGGAACTGCGCACCAGCCTGGGCCTCAGCCCCGAAGACCACCAGGCCGCCCTGGAGGTGCTGAGCGTGGAGGACCCGCTGCTCGATCAGCTCAGTGCCAGCGAGCTCACCGGACTGGACCTGCGCCTCAGCGCCGCCCACGAGGAGATCGAGGATCTGCTGCGGCTGAGCGGCCACACCACCCTGGCCACTGGCACCGTCTCGCCCTCGGCGCGGCAACGCCTGGAGCGGATCCGCCGGGAGAGCGGGCTGGACCCGGCCACCTGGGAGCAGCTGCTGGCCGAGTACGCCCCCGGCGCCAGCCGGGGCAGCCGCCAGCTGCACCAGCTGCGCGGCGCCGTCCGCCAGCACCTGGCGGAGCGGCGCAGCCTTGAGCTGGCCAGCAGGGAAAAGCCACTGCTGCGGCCCCTGCTGCTCAGCCTGGACAGGCGCATCGCCGGCCTGCTGCCCCCCCTGGTGGAGCTGGAACAGCAGCTGCTCCAGGCTGAGGGGCGGTCCTGCCCCGGCGGGGAGACCCTGGCGCTCTACGGGGCCCTGGCCCCAGCGGTGATCACCTTCCTGGCCAGTGAGGACGCCACCACCCTGGCCCTGGGCGCCTGGTTGGATCACCAGGCCCACCAGCCCCTGGCGCTGGATCCGTTACCCCCTCCTGACGCGGTGCTGCGCGCGCTCTGCGGCGCCGACAGCGATCCCGCCAGCCAGGACTGGGCCCGGGCCCTGCTGGCCCAGCAGACACCCCAGGAGAACCCGCTGTGGCCCGAGCTGGCCGCCACACCCGCCGGGATGGCGCTGCTCAGCAGCCTGGAGCCGAGGGCCCTGCTACAGCTCCCCAGACTCTGCCGGTTGCAGCAAGTGGCAGCGGGGGAGGCGATCACGTTGGAACCCGACGGCGTCGCCCTGCTGCTCGAGGGCTGCTGCCGGCAGGCCAATGGCCAGGAGCTCCAGGCCGGCCAGAGCGCCGGGGCAGCGCTCACCTTCATCGGCCTGATCGACTATCTGCTCGGCCACGGCACCAGCCCGGACAGCGCCCTGAAGGGTCTGACCGCGGGCCCGGGCGGCTGCCGCTGGCTGGCATTCCAGCGCCGCCACTTCCGCGAGCTGATCGACATCGCTCCGGTGCTGGAGACCCTGATCATCCGCCAGCTGGCCCTGGCGAACCGGCCGGCAGACCCGGCGGGCACCGTCTAGTTCGACCGCCTGCCGCTGGGTCCCAGGGGGGTAGCCAGAACCAGCAGCACCCCGCTCACCAGCAACACCAGGGTGGAAAGCACCTGGATCTGGGGAGAGATCTCCCGCTGGAAGGCACCGGCCAGATAGAGGGGCAGGGTCACGGTTTCACCGGCGGTGAAGCTGCTGATCACGTAGTCGTCGAACGAGAGGGAGAAGCTGAGCAGGCTGGCAGCAAGCAGCCCCGGCACCAGCAGCGGCAGCGTCACGCGCCGGAAGGCGGCCAGGGGGGTCGCACCCAGGTCTTGGGCGGCCAGCTCCAGGCTGGGATCGAAGCCCGCGAGCCGGGCCTTGAGCGTGAGGGCGGCGTAGCTCAGGCAGAACAGGCTGTGGGAGAGCAGCAGGGTGAGCGGGCCCCGGGGCAGGTTGAGATCCACGAACAGGCTGAACAGGGCTGTGGCCAGCACGATCTCCGGATTGGTGAGCGGCAGGGCCAGCAGCAGGCCGATGGCCCGGCTTCCGCGGGGGCGCAGCCGCTCCAGGGCCAGGGCCATGAGCCCCCCCAGCAGCACCGCCAGAACTGCCGCCGCCAGGGCCAGGGCCAGGCTGGTGAGGAACGCCTGGGTGAGGGCGGCATCGGCGAGTGGCTGGCGCCAGTTGGCCAGGGTGAACCCCTGCCACACCAGGTTGAAGCGGCCACGGGGCGCGTTGAAACTGAACAGCACCATCACCACGATCGGCGCATAGAGCAGGGCGAAAGCCAGGGCGCTCACCAGGGCCAGCAGCCAGCTGCCGAATCCCCTCATGGCAGGGCGAGGTCGTCGGGGCCGCCCCGGCGCAGCTGCAGCCACACCGCCACACCGCTCAGCGCCATCAGCACCAGGGCCAGGGCCGCCGCTCGCGGGGCCTGCAACTGCACCAGCAGCAGATTCTCGATCGCGTTGGCGATCATCCGCTCGTTCGGCCCGCCCAGGAACAGGGGGTTCACTACATCGCCGGCCGCCGGAATCAGGCTGAGCAGCAGGGCCGAGGCCAACCCCGGTCGCGACAGCGGCCACACCACCAGCCGGAAGCGCCGCCAGGGTCCGGCGTGCAGGTCGGCGGCGGCCTCCAGAAACCGACGGTCGATCCGCTGCAGGGCCACCACCAGCGGCAGCACCAGAAAAGGCAGCTGCGTCGAGGTGAGCCCCAGCACCACCGCTGTGGGGGTGTTCAGCAGGCGGCCATCGCGCAGCAGCCCCAGGCCGTTGCCCAGCTCGGTGAGGCCAAGGGCAGCCACCAGGCCCAGCACCGGGCCGTTGTCGCCCAGCAGGCTGGTCCAGCCGATCGCCCGCACCAGGTAGGAGGTGAGCGAGGGCAGCACCACCAGCCCGATCAGCAGCGGTTGCCAGCGGCCGCCGCGGAAGCGGATCGCGCAGGCCAGCGGATAGGCCAGCAGCAACCCCAGGGCCGTGGACAGGGCGGCAAAGGCGAACGAGCGCAGTAGCACTGGCCCGTAGGTGCCCAGCCCGTCCGCATAGTTGGCCAGGCGCCAGCTGAAGCGGGTCTCCAGCCCGAAACGGCTCAGCGGTTCCGACAGCGACAGCGGCACCAGGCCCAGCAGGGGCAGCAGGTAGAGCAGGGTGAGCCAGAGCAGGCCAGGCGCCAGCAGGATCCAGGCCCACCCCAGGCGACGCTCAGCCCTCGGTGATCGCAGCAAAGCGCTCCTCCCAGCGGGCTTCCTCGCTCTCACTCAACGGGCCGAACACCCGCAACCGCTGCTGCGTTGCCGCATCGGGGAACATCAACGGGTTGGAGGCCAGCTCGGCTGTTGCGGGATCCCTGGCCAGGATCTCCTGCACACCCTGCACCGGGGAGATGTACTGCACCGCTGCGGCGATCCGAGCCGCCTCCACGGGCTCGTACACCCAGTTCATCCAGCGGGCGGCCGCCTGCGGGTGGCGAGCCCCCTTGGGCATCACCATCACGTCGGCCCAGAGCACACCGCCGGTCTCCGGCACCAGGAAGCGCAGGTCGGGCTCCTCCTGGGCCAGCTGGGCCACATCCCCCGACCAGCCGATGCAGGCCGCCAGATTGCCGGCCAGCAGATCGTTCTGGTAGTCGTTGCCGGTGAAGCGGCGGATCTGGCCATCGCGGCGGGCCCGCTCCAGCCGATCGAAGGAGGGCTGGGCCGCCTGCCAGCTCGGAGCGCTGATGTCCTGGCCGTCGGCCAGCATCAGCAGGCCCATCGTGTCGCGCATCTCCAGCAACGCCGACACCCGGCCCTTGAGGGCCGGATCGAACAGGTCGTCGACGCCGGTGAGCTCCCGGCCCGTGGCCTTGATGTTGTAGGCAATGCCGGCGATGCCGGACTGCCAGGGCAGGCTGTAGCGCCCCTTGGGGTCCCAGGAGGGGTTGCGCAGGGTGGGGATGAGGTTGGCGGCATTGGGCACCTCGGCCAGGGGCAGGGGCTCCACCCAGCCCAGGCCGATCAGCCGCGCCGCCAGCCAGGAGGTGAGCACCAGCAGGTCCTGGCTGAGGGGCCGGCCGGCAGCCAGCTGGGGCTGGATGCGGGCAAAGAACTGGCGCGTGTCGTTGATGTCCTCCAGGTAGCGGAGCTGGATGCCGGTATCGGCGCGGAAGCGGGCCACACTGCCCGGGGCATCGGGCTCGTCTGTGTCGATGTAGAGCGGGAAGGAGGAGATCACCAGCTCACCGCCCCCGCCGCCACCACTGGTTGGGTCGGCGGTTCCACCACCCTGGCCGCGGCAGGCCTGCAAAAGCGGTGGAGCCAGTACGGAGCCGGCGGCGGCCAGCCCCAGCTGACGCAGAAAGCGGCGGCGGCTCGGGACCGTTGGCCGGACGCCTGGCACAGGGGGGTGACCTGAGATGGGGGGGTGAAGGGTCATGCCGGCTCCTCCAGCAGGTGACTGTCGGCCGGGTTCCAGCAGCACCAGAACTCGGAACCCACGCGCAGATTGTTGGGCACGGCGGCCGCAGTATCGATGGCCACCAGCGCCTGGTCCCGCTCCGTGCGCAGGCGCACCTCCACCGTGGCGCCCTGGAATACCAGCTCCCGCACCCGGGCCCGCAGGCCCCGCTCCCCCTGTACCGGTGCGCTGGAGCGCAGACGCAGCCGCTCCGGCCGCAACAGGCGCAGCCCGGCACCGGTTCCATCGGGCAGCAGGTTGGCGGCGCCCAGGAAGGTGGCCACCACCGCACTGCGGGGGCAGTCGTAGAGCTGCCGTGGCGTGCCCACCTGCTCCAGCCGGCCCTCGTGAAGCACGGCCAGACGGTCGCTGAGGCTGAGGGCCTCCTCGCGATCGTGGGTCACCAGCACGAAGGTGATGCCCACCTGGCGCTGGATGCGCTGCAGCTCGGCGCGCATCGTGCGGCGCAGGTCGGGATCGAGGGCCGCCAGGGGCTCATCGAGCAGAAGGGCGGCCGGCGCATTCACCAGCGCCCGCGCGAGGGCCACCCGCTGCTGCTGGCCGCCCGAGAGCTGGTGGGGGCGGCGGCGGGCCAGGTCAGCCAGCCGCACCACCTCCAGCGCCTCCCCCACCCGCCGCCGCACCTCGGCCTCCGCAAGCCGCAGGGAACGGGGCCCGAAAGCCACGTTGTCCCACACGCTCAGGTGGGGGAACAGGGCGTAGTTCTGAAACACCAGGTTCACCGGCCGGCGGTGGGGAGGGGCATCGGTGAGATCCTGGCCCTGCAGCAGCACCCGGCCCCGGTCCGGGCGGTCGAATCCCGCGATCAGCCGCAGGGTGGTGGTTTTGCCGCAACCGGAGGGGCCGAGCAGGGAGAAGAACTCACCGGCGCCCAAGGAGAGGTTGAGGCTGTCCAGGGCTAGCTGGTCGCCATAGCGGCGGCTCAGGTTCTGCAGGACGATCACGCCGGCATCCCCGTTGCCATCAGCACTGAAGGAAACTGACTTCAACGATCGGAACCGCTCCGGTGGCGCCGTTCTATAGCAATCCTTCCCACACTCCGATGTCCACCATGACCCCCAGCGGCGCCCATCCCCAGGCGGGGCTCGACGCCGTGGTGGTGGGCGCGGGGCTCTCCGGCCTGATCTGTGGCCGGGCTCTGCAACGCGCCGGCCTGCGGGTGGGGCTGCTGGAGGCCCGCGAGCGCTGGGGCGGGCGGATGCATGGCCGCGTTGCGGGCATCGCCGGGCTGCCGGTGGACCTGGGGGGCCAGTGGGTGGGCGCCAGCCACCACCACCTGCTGGGGCTGCTGGAGGAGTTCGGCCTGCGCCGCTACCCCACCCACTACGAGGGCGAAGGGGTGTTCCTCTGGAACGGCGTGGCCCACCGCGCGAACGTGGAGCACGACTTTGCAGCCAGCCTGCTGTTCTTCCGCCCGGCCGAGCTCAACCTGCCCGCATCCGAGCGGGAGCAGGCCCTGGCCCTGCAGGCCCGCTTCCGGCAGCTGGTGGAGCAGGTGCCGCCCCAGGCCCCCTGGGCCACCCCCGACGCCGAACTGCTCGACCGGACGACCGTGGCCCAGTGGCTGGAGCAGCAGGGAGCCGGAGAGCTGGCGGGCTACCCGCTGGCCTGGCTCACGCGCATGGGCGGCTCCGGGGGCTTTGAACCCCACGAGAGCTCGATCCTGCACCTGGCCTGGACCCAGGCTGTGGCGCCCCAGCACGAGACACCGGAGGCCTGGCTGGTGGAGGGGGGCATCGCCCGGGTGGCCGAGCGCCTGGCCGCCGAGCTCAAAGAGCTGATCCAGCTGGCCGCACCCGTGGTGTCGATCCGTCAGCAGAACGGCAGGGTGGCGGTTGGTTGCAGCGACGGCAGCGTGATCGAGGCGGGGGCGGCGGTGGTGGCTATTCCACCGCCGCTGCGGCTGGCCATCCACTACGACCCGCCCCTGCCGCCCCAGTGGAGCGGCCTGCTGCAGCGCTCACCGATGGGCTCGATGGTGAAGGTGCTGGCCCTCTACCCCCGGCCGTTCTGGCGCGAGCAGGGGCTCAACGGCCTGGGCATCGGCAACCTGCCCACCCTGGAGCTCACGGTGGACAGCTCGCCGCCGGGGGGGCCGGGGGTGCTGGCCGGCTTCATCGCCGGCGAGCGGGCCGTGCGCTGGCAGCAACTGCCGGAGCGCGAGCGGGGCCAGGCCGTGCTGGCCGACCTGCAGGCCTGGTGGGGACCCGCGGCGGCTGAGCCGCTGGAGCTGGTGCTGCACAACTGGAACGCCGAACCCTGGAGCGGCGGCGCCTTCACCAGCTACCTCACCCCAGGCGCCTGGACCCGCTATGGCCAGATCTGGCAGCAGCCCCACCAGCGCGTGGTGTGGGCCGGCACGGAAGCGGCCAGCCGCTGGCCGGGCTATTTCGAGGGGGCACTCGAGGCCGGCCTGGCGGCAGCTGAGCAGGTGGAGAGGCTGCTCAGCCGCCGATCAGGGCCGCATCAGCACTGAAATCGGGGCTGGTGGGCATCTGCCGGGCGTAGTCGTTGTCGTAACTGTCAGCCAGGGTGGCCTCCAGGTCGAACACCGGCTCCCAGGCCAGCTCGCGCCGCACGCGGGTGATGTCGGTGAGGAAGTGGGCCAGGCGCAGGGGGAAGGCCTTGCGGGCCTTCTTGTCGAGCGCGGCGGGATCGAAGCTGCGGATCTCCACGGCGTCCGGATCCCGGCCGGCGGCCCGGGCGGCGGCCTGCACCAGTCCCCGGAAGGTGACGCCCTGGCGGCCGCTGCAGTTGTAGATGCGGTTGGCGGCGGCATCCACTTCGATGCAGCGGGCCATGGCGGCGGCCAGATCGCTCACATGGCCCAGCTGGGTGATCGTGCTGCCATCGCCGGGGAGGGGCACGGGCCGGCCGTGCACGATCCGGTCGAAGAACCAGCTCTCCACCGGGTTGTAGTTGCCCGGGCCCACGATGTAGGTGGGGCGGAAACTGGTGAAGGCGATCCCCTGGCTGCGCAGCCATTCCTCGGTGTGGAGCTTGCCGGCGTGGCGGCTGGCCGGATCGGTGGGGCTGTCCTCATCGAGGGGCCAGAGCTCGCTGTCGGCGTACACCCCGGCCGAGCTCACATACACGAAGCGGTGGCTGGGTGACCCGGTGCGGGCAATCACCGCCTCGGAATCCTCGAGGGTGCGGCCGGAGCTGTCGACGATCACATCGAAGCGGCGGCCCTCCAGCTGTTGCAGGCCCTCGGCCGTGCTGCGGTCGCCCACCAGGTGCTCCACCCCCGCTGGCGCCGGCTTGTTGCCGCGGGTGAACAGGGTGAGGGCATGGCCGGCGGCCTGCAGGCGCTCCACCAAGGGCTTGCCCACGAAGCGTGTGCCGCCCATCACCAGGATGTCCATGTCGTTGCCCGCTGCCGGGCCGTGAAACGGGGGCCATTCTGGTGGTCCCCCGCAGCGGCGCCGCGCCCGGCCTGCCCATCAACCGGCAGCGCCGCCAATCCCCAGGCGGGCCAGCAGCCAGGCCCAGAGCGGCACGCTCACCAGGGCCAGCAGGGTGCTCACCAACACCAGGCCGGCGGCGGCCTGCACCATCGCCGCCGGCCGCTGGGGCATGGCCTCGGCCAGCAGCAGCACCGCCACCGCCGTGGGCGCCGCCGCCTGCAGCACCACGGCGGCCATGGCCAGGGGCGGCAGGGCCAGGGGGGTGCGGGCCAGCAGCAGGCAGAGCCCGAGCAGCACCAGGGGGAACAGCAGCAACTTCACCACCAGCACCAGCCAGAGGCGGCGCGGCAAGCGGATGGCCGTACTCCGGGCCAGTCGCATGCCCACCAGCAGAAGCGACAGCAACACCACACCACGGGCCGGCCACCACAGCCATTGCGCCAGCACAGCGCTCCAGGGGGTGAGCTGCAGCACACCGGCCCCCAGCAGGCCCCGGCTGACGGGGCTGGCCAGCAGGGCCCGCAGCAGGGCCCGGGGCCGCAGCCGCTCACCCGCCAGCAGCAGGGGCCCCAGGCACCAGGTGAACAGGGTGGCGGCCAGGTCGTAGCTGATGGCGTAGCCCACCGCCTGGGGCGGCAGCAGGGCCAGGGCGGCCGGGATGCCGAAGTAGGCGGTGTTGCCCACCACAGCCGCCAGCTGCTCATGGGGCCTGGGGAAGCAGCCCCGCATCAGCAGGAGCCCGGCCGCCACAGCCAGCAGGGCCAGCAGGGCCACCTGGCCGTAGCGCCAGTCCAGGCCGGCGCGCAACAGCAGGCCAGTGAGACTGAAGGGCACCCCCCAGGTCACCAGGGGGGGCGCCAGACGGGCGGGCAGCTGGGGCCAGCGCCGGCCGAGCAGCAGTCCCAGCGCCAGGGCCGGGCCGAGTTCCAGCAGCACCAGCACGGGGGTAGGCCACAGGGGGGCAACCGCCCCAGGATGGTCGCGCAGGGCAGCAGCAGCTCCAGCGACAGCCGGCAGCAGGGCACGTCCTCACCCCCCAATCTCTTGCCCGCAATCCCACACCGATGCGCCCCAGTCCGGCCTACACCGCCCAGCCCGCCGCCCTGGCCCGCAGCGGTGGCTTCCGCCATTTCCGGCTGGTGGGGGAGCGGGGGCGCGGCCGCCAGCGGAGCGTGGAGCTGGCCGCCGTGCTCGATGGCAGCTTCCGGCTGCTGCTGCCCCTGGCCGAACTGGCCAACCGCGAGCTCTGGCAGCCTGGCTGGCATCCCCTGCCGCCGCCCATGCAGATCATCCCCGCCATCGACCTGCTCGACGGCCACTGCGTGCGCCTGCACCAGGGCGACTACGACCAGGTCACCCGCTTCAGCGATGACCCGGTGGCCCAGGCCCTCAGCTGGCAGGAGCAGGGGGCGGAGCGGCTGCACCTGGTGGACCTGGACGGCGCCCGCAGCGGCGAGCCAGTGAACGACGCCGCCATCAAGGCCATCACGGCCGCCCTCGCCATCCCGGTGCAGCTGGGTGGCGGCGTGCGCAGCGCCGAGCGGGCCGAGGAGCTGCTGGCCGCGGGCCTTGAGCGGGTGATCCTGGGCACGGTGGCGCTGGAGCAGCCCGAGCTGGTGAAGCAGCTGGCACGCACCCACCCAGGGCGGATCGTGGTGGGCATCGACGCCCGCGACGGCCAGGTGGCCACCCGCGGCTGGCTGGAGACCAGCAGCATCGAGGCCACGGCACTGGCCCGGGAGCTCTCGGCCTGCGGCATCGCCGCGATCATCAGCACCGACATCGCCACCGACGGCACCCTGGCCGGGCCCAATCTGGATGCCCTGCGGGCGATGGCGGCGGCCAGCGCGGTGCCGGTGATCGCCTCCGGGGGGATCGGCACCCTGGAGCACCTGCTCTCCCTGCTGCCCCTCCAGTCCCTGGGGGTGAGCGGGGTGATCGTGGGCCGAGCTCTCTATGACGGCCGGGTCAACCTGGCCGAAGCCCTGCAGGCGATTGGTGCCGGCCGCTGGCAGGACGTGCCCGAGACGCCGGGCAGCAGCGCCATCGCCTAACGCGGATCGATTGCGGACTGGCTTATAACAGATGGATCAGCTGTTCCGGTGTGTTCCGTGAGCGCCGTCGCCCTCACTCCAGGCCCGCGTGATGCCGGTGGCCCGCGCCACACCGGAGCCCCCCAGTGCTCGCCTCCTGACCCCAGCCCAGGCGAACCGGGCTGCAGCTCGGTGGAGGATGTGTACCGCCGCTGCCGCGACCTGGGCATGCGCCTGAGCCGTCAGCGGCGCATGGTGCTGGATCTGCTCTGGAGCGAGAAAAGCCATCTCAGCGCCCGGGACATCTTTGAGAAACTGAACAACCTCGGCCGCAACATTGGCCATACCTCGGTGTACCAGAACCTTGAAGCCCTGCAGTCGGCCGGGGTGATCGAGTGCCTCGACCGGGCCAGCGGCCGCCTCTACGGCTACCGCAGCGATCCCCACAGTCACCTCACCTGCCTGGAGTCCGGGGCAATCCAGGACCTCGACGTGGAACTCCCGCCTGAACTGCTGCGCCAGATCGAAGCCCACACCGGCTTCGCGATCGAGTCGTACACCCTGCACCTCTCGGGGCGGCGGCGGCCTTGCTGAGCTCGGTACCTTGAGCGTGCCGCTGTGTCCTCCCGCTTGACCACCCAGCTCCTGCTACTGGCTGAGCCCCTGCGGGCTGCGGGCTTGGGCAGCTGGATTCAATCGGGCCGAAGCGATGCGGGGAGCGGCTTGACGGGCGACATCCAGGTGTTGACCGGGGTGGATGCCCTGCAGGGGCCGCCTGGCTTGGTGCTCTGGGCTCCCGCCCCCGGGATGCCCCTGGCCGCCTTGCAGAGGGAAGCCACCCTGCTGCGCGAGCGTTGGCACCCTGCCCCCCTCCTGCTGGTACTCAGCGAAGGGCACGGTCTTGCTGCAAGCGACCTGCTGCTGTTGGCCAGCGAGGGCCTGCTGGAAGCACCCGACGCCAGCCAGCTGCTGGCCGCCCTGAACACCCTGCTGGGAGGCGGCCGGGTGCTGGAGCTGCAGCCCGGCCGGCAGGAGCCTTTCGAGCGTCAGGGGCAGGCAGGGCCGACCACCATCGGCCAGGCCCTGCTGCTGAGCGGCCTTCAGCAACTGGACATCGCCAGCAGCGGCTGCCGCCTGCTGCTCAGCCGGGGCGGCATTCACCCCCTGGCGCGGCTGCTGCTGGAAGGCCGGCTGCGGGAGATGGCCATGGCGCGCCGTTTCCTGCTCTGGATCTGGGGACCGGTGAGCCTGGCCTGGAGCGAACCGGTCGCCCCCCAGCCCAGGGGTCCGGGAGCGGGCAGCAGCAGCCTCACCCTGCAGCAGCGCAACGCCTCAGGCGTGTGGCTGGCCGTGCGGGGGCGGCTGAGCTCGGCCATCGAGGCCGGCCTGGCCAACCGCAGCGGCCAGCTGCTCGCCCTTGAAGGACTGAACGTCGACCGACGCACCGACCTGCTGATCGCCCTGCTCAGCCAGCTCGATGCACTGCGCCAGCAGCTGGTCGAGGAACTGGCCCAGACCCCCGGCGATGCCGTGGGTCTGCTGCAGCAGCGCTGGCGGGTGCTGCAACCCAGGCTGCGGGAGCAGGCCCTGCTGGCGATGGCCAGCCCCTATGTGCAGATTCCCCTGGAGGGCAAGCTTCAGCCCGTCGCCTCCTCCCTGGTTCAGGCCAGCGATCTGAGCCTGGACGACCCCGAACTGCCCGACCCGCAACCGATGCTGGCCACTTTGCTGCTGGCCCGCCCCCTGCTGGTGGACGGCCAGCTGCTGCCCCCGGATGAGCCCAGGGCGGTGCTGCACCTGGAGCAACTGGTGGCCAACTGGCTGCTGCGCAACGCCGAACTGCTGGCCGCCGACGTGCTGGCCTGCTGCGGCGACTGGCCGGAACTGCGCCGTTACCTGCTGCGGCCCGAGCTCCTGGCCACCCGCAATCTCGAGCGCCTGCGCAACCAGCTCAATGCCCAGCAGCGCTGGCTGAGCTGGTTCAGCCGGCCGATCGCCCTCTATGAGAGCCGCCGTGAGCTGCTCTGCCTCGAGGGCGGCAGCATCGCCAGCCGCAATCTGCTCGAACCGCGCGACCAGGAGCTGCGCAGGCTCGGCTGGCTGCAGCAGGTGGTGACCCTCTCCCTGGAGGCCCGCGATGCGGTCGGGCCCCAGCTGCGCCAGCTGATCCGCGGGATCGGCGACCTGCTGGTGGTGCTGCTCACCCAGGTGGTGGGCCGGGCGATCGGCCTGGTGGGTCGCGGCATCCTCCAGGGCATGGGCCGCAGCCTCGGCCGCTCCTGATCGGCCAGCCGCCACAATGGCGCCAACCGAACCGTCCAGGGTGAACCGCAGCTTCAGAGCCGCATGCCGTGTCGTGGTCGTTCTGGCCCTGATGGTGGGCCTGCTGGGGCTGGCGCCGGCAAGCGCCCAGGCCTCCCTCACCAACAACAACTACGACGGCAACATCTACGCCCTCTACGCGGGCAACGGCTCCCTGGTGCCCCCCCGCAGCAGCCTGGAACAGGCCCTGGCGGAGCAGCGCCCGGCGGTGGTGATCTACTACCTCGACGACGACACCGCCAGCAAGCAGTTCGCACCGGTGGTGTCGGAGCTGCAGCGGTTGTGGGGCAACACGATTGAGCTGATTCCCCTGGTCACCGACCCCCTGCAGAACCGCCCCGAACGCGGCCCCAGTGATCCGGCCCACTACTGGCATGGGCGCATTCCCCAGGTGGTGGTGTTCAGCCCTGAAGGCCGGGTGCTCCTGGATCAGGAGGGCCAGGTGCCCCTCGATGCGATCAACGACGCCGTGAGCCAGGCCACCGGGATCACCATCCCTGAGGAATTCCGTCGCAGCACCACCGTGAGCATCAACGAGCTCAACGCCGAGGTGGTGCGCCAGTGAGCGATCAGGACAAGCCGCCCGCACCCGGCGCAAGCCGCCAGGAAAGCGATGCCATGGGCGCTATCGCCGTGCCCGCGGAGCACTACTGGGGTGCCCAGACCCAGCGCTCGCTCCAGTACTTCCCCTTCGGCCAGCCCATGCCCCTGGCGGTGGTGCATGCCTTCGGCCAGCTCAAGGCGGCCTGCGCCGAGGTGAACCAGGCCAAGGGCAAGCTCAGCCCCGAGCTGGCCGCCCTGATCGTGGCCGCCGCTGAGGAGGTGGCCGCCGGCACCCTCGACGGGGAGTTCCCGCTCAAGGTGTGGCAAACGGGCTCCGGCACCCAGACCAACATGAACGTCAACGAGGTGATCGCCAACCGGGCGATCGCAGCCTCAGGTGGCGTGCTGGGCAGCAAGAGCCCGGTGCACCCCAACGACCATGTGAATCTCAGCCAGTCCAGCAACGACACCTTCCCGGCCGCCCTGCACATCGCCGTGGCGATTGAGGTGCAGGAGCGGCTGATCCCGGCGGTGGAGGCCCTGCGCGATGCCCTGGCCGCCAAAGCCGAGGCGTTCACCACGATCATCAAGATCGGACGCACCCACCTGCAGGACGCGGTACCCCTCAGCCTGGGCCAGGAATTCGGCGGCTACGCCGCCCAGCTCGAGCTCGGGCTGGAGAGCCTGCGGGCCGCCCTGCCCCAGGTGCACCAGCTGGCCATCGGCGGCACGGCTGTGGGCACCGGCCTCAATGCCCCGGCCGGCTTCGGGGAAGCGGTGGCCGCCCGGCTGGCCGAGCGCCTCGGCCTGCCCTTCACCTCCGCCCCCAACAAGTTCCAGGCGCTGGCGGGCCATGAGCCGCTGGCCGCAGCCCACGGCGCCCTCACGGTGCTGGCGGGCAGCCTGATGAAGATCGCCAACGACATCCGCTGGCTGGCCAGCGGCCCCCGCTGCGGCCTGGGCGAGCTGATCCTGCCGGAAAACGAGCCCGGCAGCTCGATCATGCCGGGCAAGGTGAATCCCACCCAGTGCGAAAGCCTGACGATGGTGGCCGTGCAGGTGATGGGCAACAACACCGCCGTGCAGATGGGCGCCAGCCAGGGCAACTTCGAGCTCAACGTGTTCAAGCCCCTGATCGCCCACAACCTGCTGGAGAGCATCGACCTGCTCACCGGCGCCTGCGCCAGTTTCCGCCAGCACTGCATTGAAGGCCTTCAAGCCGATGAGAGCCGCATCGCCACCCTGCTCGACCAGAGCCTGATGCTGGTCACAGCCCTCACCCCGGCGATCGGCTACGACCGCGCCTGCGCCATCGCTAAGCACGCCCACAACCACCAGCTCAGCCTCAAGGAGGCGGCCCTGATGCTGGGCGAGCTCAGCGCCGAGGCGTTCGACCAATGGGTGCAACCGCAGGCCATGGTTTGAAGCCTGGCTCAACCAGCACCTGAATCCGTCGCCAGGATGGCTGTCTGGGATCTGCCTGGCCCAGCCCACCGCGCAGCCGCCGATGACCCTGGAACTCGGAGAGAGCGCCTTTAGTGACGCAGGGATTCCCATGGTCTTCGTGGAGGCCAGTGGGGAGAGGGGAGGCCTGGGAACGATCCATTCCGCCAATGGCGCCATGGCCTATTTCACCGGCAGAAGCCAAGACTCCTTGGCTGGCCTTGCCTTCGCTGAATTGGTGCACCGCGACGATGTCGCCATCGGTGAAGACCAGGTCGCCCGATTGATCAATGGAGAAAGTCACACCTGCTCTTTCGAGAAACGCTTCGAGCATGCGGATGGCCATCGCACCTGGGGGCTGATAACACTTGCGCCAGCCAGGGTCAACACCTTCGGCCTGGGGAGGCCCTTGATCGTGCAGCTGCAAGATATCTCCGAGCGCAAACATTTCCTGGGTCAGCTCGAGTACTTTGCTGACCACGATCCGCTCACGTCTCTCTACAACCAGCGGCGCTTCCGCATCGAGGTTGACCGCCAGCTCGCCTATGTACGCCGACACGGGGGTGGCGGCGCCGTGCTGATGCTGGACCTCGATCACTTCAAGAGCATCAACGACCAATTTGGCCACGCCGCCGGCGACGCCCTGATCATCGCCGTGGCCACGGCCCTGGTCGCAAACTCACGGGAAACCGATGTGGTGGCAAGGCTCGGGGGTGATGAATTTGCAATTATTTTGCCCGAATCAACCCTTAGCGAGGCGACTGGCCATGCCGAGTCGATTCTCACAGCCTTGCGAGGGGTGGTGGTTGACGGCGCCGGCCAAGGCATGAACGTTGCCGCCAGCTGTGGGGTGGCGGGCTTCCTGAGCAACGACGGCCAATGTGCCGACGACGTATTGATGAACGCCGATCTAGCCCTGTACCAGGTGAAGGAATCCGGCCGTGGTCGCGTGCAGGTGTTTCACAGCGACAGCGGCCTGCACGAAAAGGTTCATGCCCGGCTGCTGTGGTCAGAGCGGATCCGTGATGCCCTCGACAACAACGGCTTTGTGCTGCATGCCAAACCGGTGATCAATCTCCTCACCGACGATGTGGCGTTCTACGAACTGCTGATCCGGTTGCGGGCACCGGGGGGAATTCTGATTCCCCCAGAGGTGTTCCTCTACACGGCCGAACGCTTTGGCATGGCCATCTCCATTGACGAATGGGTCACGAGTCGGGCCATTCAATTGCTGGAGCAGATGGACCCCGCAGGTCGACTGGCCCTCGGGGTGAACCTCAGTGGCACTTCACTCCAAGGCAAGCGATTCATCACGTTCCTGCAGGACAAACTGGCCACAACCAGCTTTCCCCGACACCTGCTGCTCTTTGAACTCAGCGAAACGGTGGCGATGGCCAATCTGGAATGCGCGCGCCAGTTCAAACAGAGCCTGGTCAAGCTCGGCTGTCGACTGGCGCTCGATGACTTCGGCGCAGCGTTCGGAAGCTTCTTCTATCTCAAACATCTGCGCGTTGATGTGCTCAAAATCGACGGCGAATACGTGCGAGGCCTTGGCACCGACAACGACCCCACCGACTGTCTGATCATTGAGGCACTGGTGAAGCTTGCCAAGGGCCTCGGCACCATCGTGGTTGCCGAATTCGTGGGCGACCAGGAAACCCGCCAGAAGCTCCTGGCCATGGGGGTACACCTGGGCCAGGGAGTCTTCCTCGGCCCATCGCGCGACATCCAGGAGGTGGAGGCCCTCCAGCCCGATGCAAGACGATGCAGCCCTGAGCAGACCAGCCACCATGAGCCGTGAGCCCGCCATCCCCAGCCCTGCCTCTGCCTCCCTGGCCCAGCAGCTCTGGGACGCCAACAGTGCCCTGGCCCAGCGCTGCCTGGAGCACTCCTTCGTTCAGGGGCTGGCCCAAGGCAACCTGCCAGCCGACGTGTTTGCCGGCTACGTGGCCCAGGACGCCAGCTTCCTGGAAAGCTTCGCCCGGGCCTATGCCCTGGCCATCGCCCACAGCCCGGATCAGGCCAGCCTGATCGCCTTCAATGGCCTGCTGCAGGGGGTGCTGGCGGAACTAGACCTGCACGCCGGCTACGCGCAGCGCTGGGCCATCAACCTTGAAGCCACCACCCCCCTGCCGGCCACCACGGCCTACACCGCATTCCTGCTGTCCACCGCCAAGGCCGGCGATCCAGGGCTGATCTGCGCTGCCATGACCCCCTGCCTGCGCCTCTACGCCTGGCTGGGGCAGCAGCTGCGGGCCCAGGTGGGCCAGCCAGAGCACGCCTACGCCGACTGGATCAACACCTACGCCGACCCGGGCTTCGAGCAGCTCACCCAGCAGCTGGAGGGGCTGTTGAATCGCCTGGCCACTGCCGGCACCCCGCTTGATGACACCTACCGGCGGGCGATGGAGCTGGAGCTGGCCTTCTTCGACGCCCACGCGCCGGCTTGATCCAGCCCCTCCCGTCCGGCGCTCAGGCCAGGTCGGCCCGGAACTCCCCTGCCAGGGACGCCACCACCCCCTGGACACTGTCTCCGCGCCGCAACAGCAGACGCTGGCGGACATAGGGGAGCCCCGCGGTGATCGAGGCCTCGAGCCGATCCAGCCAGGGGTGCTCATCGGCTGCGGCCCAGGGCCGCACCCAGCCCAGTACCAGGGCGGCGAGCCGCTTCAGGGGCATCCGATCACCGTCCTGGCTGGCGATCAGCGAGGCCTCGATCCCGTCGCGCGAGGCGCTGAAGCAGTTGTCCCGAAGCATCCACCAGGGCTGGGGCGCCAGGACAGCGGGCGCAGTCCAGGAGCCGCGGGAGGCCTGCAGGAAGCGCACCAGCGCCCGCAGCAGGGCGGCCAGGGCCAGGGCCTCCGCCAGGGTGGGCTGGGCGTCCAGCACCCGCACCTCCAGGGTGCCGAAGTGGGGTGAGGGCCGCAGATCCCAGTGGATGTCGCGCACCGAGGCCAGCACCCCAGCTCGGGCCATGGTGGAGAAGAAGCACTGGAAGGTGGGCCAATCCGCGAAGTCGGGCGGAATCCCATAGGTGCGCGAAGCGGCCAGCACCCGCTGGCGGAAGGCGGCGAAGCCGGTGTCACTGCCATGCCAGAAGGGTGAGCTGGCGGAAAGGGCCACCAGCAGCGGCAAAAACGGCTTGAGCTCGCGCATCAGCGTGAGTGCCTCATCTCCACTGGGCATGCCCAGGTGAACGTGGGTGGCGAAGGTCACCTGGTTCTGCCCCAGCCATCCATAGTTCCGCTCCATCAGCCGGTAGCGAGCGCCTGGGGTGTAGGTGGCCGGTCGGCAGGTGAAGGGGTGGGTGCCGGCGCCGCACAGGCCCAGCCCCAGCCGGTCCCCATGCTGGAGGAGCTCCACGAGCAGCGGCCGCAGGCCGGCCTCCAGCTCGCTGAGATCGGCCGCCACCGGCGACACCACTTCCACCGTGTTCTGCAGGAACTCCGGCTTCACGTAGCGGTGGTCGCTGTAGGTCTCAAGCAGGGGCAGCACCGCCTCGGCCAGGTCGAAGGTGGTGGGATCGAGCAGCTGCAGCTCCAGCTCCAGGCCCACGGAGAAGGCCGCCGAGGGCGTGAAGTCCATCCCCCGCGCTCAGGAGCTGGCCATCTGGGCCCGTTCCGCCTCGCGCACCACGGCCTCAAAGAAGGCGGCACCCACCGGCAGCACCCCCTCGTCGATATCGAAGGCCGGACTGTGCAGGGGCACGTAGGCACTGCCCTCCGGCCGGGCCCCGAAACGCACGTAGCAGCCGGGGATCCGCTGCAGGTAGTAGGCGAAATCCTCACTGCCCATGCTGGGGTGATCCAGCGTCATCAGGCCGGCCTCACCCACCACCCGGCGGGCGGCCCGCTCGGCCAGGCGGGCTTCTGGGGCGGTGTTCACCACCGGCGGATAGCCCGGCTTGATCGTCACCTTCAGTTGCGCATTGTGCAGATCGCCCAGGGCGCGGGCCATGCGCCGCAAGCCAGCGTGAAGCTGCTCCCGCACCGCAGGCAGGGTGGTGCGGATGCTGCCTTCCAGCACGGCGGTCTCGGCGATCACATTCGGCGCCGAACCGGCCTGCACCAGGCCGATGGTCACCACCGAGGGATGCACGGGATCGATCTCCCGCGACACCAGGGTCTGCAGGGCGGTGATCAGAAAACCGGTGATCACCACGGCGTCAGTGGCCTCATGGGGCCTGGCGCCATGGCCACCTCGGCCACGCACGTCGATCCGGAAGCTGTCCGACTGAGCGGTGATCACCCCGGCCGCCACCATGATCTGCCCCACCCGGTAGTGATGGGTCACATGGGCGCCAAAGATCGCGCTCACCCCCTCCAGGGCGCCGGCAGCGATCACGGTGCGTGCCCCGCCGCCCCTCTCTTCGGCCGGCTGAAACACCAGCCGCACCCCCACCGCCGGCGGAGCGGCCGCCAGCAGGTGGGCGGCGCCGAGCACCATCGCCACATGGGCATCGTGGCCGCAGGCATGCATGCGCCCCGGCTCCCTGGAGGCGAAAGGCAGCCCGGTCGACTCCTCCCCCGGCAGGGCGTCCATGTCAGCCCGCAGGGCAATGGTGGTGCTGGCCTGCTGCGGCCCCAGCCTGCCGATCACGCCACTGCCCACCCCGTCGTAGGCGTAAGGAATGGCGAGGGCATCGAGCTCGGCCATGATCCGGGCCGCGGTGCGCTCCTCCTGGAAAGCCAATTCGGGGTGGCGGTGCAACGCGCGCCGCAGCGCGCGCATGCGGCTCACGACGGGTTCCGAAACGGCTTGATGATCCATGACGTCCTGCAGCCCGCTACTCCCAGGATGCAGACGCCGAAGCCCGATGTCTGAGGGGCCGGCCGCAGAGAGAGGACCTGCGGATGGGCCCCATGGTGTTCAGCAGGGCTGGTAGCCATCGCCACAACGGATCTGCCGCAACGGGGTGAATCTTGTTGCGCGGAAGCAGCTTCTAGGGTTCCGATTGCACCGTCCATGCTCTGCAGGGCGGCGAAATGACTGGTCCGAGAGAAGCTCACCGGGCACCCCCGGTTGCACGGAGGGACAAAAGCCCGGGAGACCGCTTCAACCAACCCCGTGCATCCCCATGAGTGATCCCACCGGCCCAGCAGGCGCGTTCGAACGGCCGCGGGGCCGCCAGGGCGCAGAAGCCCTGGAGAAGGAGGCCCGCCTGCCGCTCACCGGCTGGCAGCAGGAGGTGGAGCTGGGCCACCGCTATGGCCTGGAGGCGGCCGAGAGCATCGTCGACCGGCGCATCTCCACCTTCTCCCGCGGCGAACTGCCCCACTTCGCGGGCATCAACACCTTCATGAAGGCGCCCTACATCGAGGACGTGAACCGCGTCGGCGAATTCGATGTGGCGGTGGTGGGCGTGCCCCACGACAGCGGTACCACCTACCGGCCCGGCACCCGCTTCGGCCCCCAGGGCATCCGCCGCATCTCGGCGCTCTACACCCCCTACAACTACGAGATGGGGGTGGATCTGCGCGAGCAGATCAGGCTCTGCGACGTGGGCGACATCTTCACGATCCCCGCCAACAACGAGAAGAGCTTCGACCAGATCTCCAAGGGCATCGCCCACATCTTCGCCAGCGGTGCCTTCCCGATCATCCTGGGCGGCGACCACTCGATCGGCTTCCCCACCGTGCGCGGCGTCTGCCGCCACCTGGGTGACAAGAAGGTGGGGATCATCCACTTCGACCGCCACGTCGACACCCAGGAGATCGACCTCGACGAGCGCATGCACACCTGTCCGTGGTTCCACGCCACGAACATGGCCAATGCGCCAGCCAAGAACCTGGTGCAGCTGGGTATCGGCGGCTGGCAGGTGCCGCGCGAAGGCGTGAAGGTGTGCCGGGAGCGGGGCACCAACGTGCTCACCGTCACCGACATCTGCGAGATGGGGCTGGAGGCCGCTGCCCAGTTCGCCATCGAGCGCGCTACCGATGGCACCGATTGCGTCTACATCTCCTTCGACATCGACTGCATCGATGCCGGCTTCGTGCCGGGCACCGGCTGGCCCGAGCCGGGCGGTCTGCTGCCGCGCGAAGCCCTCAAGCTGCTCGAGCTGATCGTGCGCAACGTGCCGGTGTGCGGCCTGGAGCTGGTGGAGGTCTCTCCCCCCTACGACATCAGCGACATGACGTCCCTGATGGCCTGCCGGGTGATCTGCGACACCATGGCCCACCTGGTGGTGAGCGGCCAGCTGCCGCGCAAGCACAAACCCAGCTGGATCAACGACGTCTGCAACATGACCGTCGACCAGACGTGGAGATAGCGGCATGCATGAAGTCGACATGACCAATTGCCTGGTGCTCTCCATGCAGGAGTGGCGCCAGCAGCATGCGCCGCTCACCCCTCAGGTGGAACGGCTCCATCTCCAGGTGGGCACCTTCACCTGCGTGGAGCCCGAACAGCTTGTCTCCACCTGGCAGGCGGCCGTGCGCGGCAGCTGGCTGGACGGCGCCGAGCTGGCGATCGAGACCGTGCCGCTGGTGGGACGCTGCCTGGCCTGCAACGGCACCTACAGCCCGAATCCCGAGCAGGCCTACCGCTCCCCCTGCTGCAACCACCCGATGGAGGAGATCGTGAGCGGCCGGGAACTGCGCATCCGCTCCGTGGACTACCGCCTGCCCGATCCCTCCTGCCCAGCAGCCAGCCAGCCAGCCAGCCCCAGCGCGACGACCCCATCCCAAGCCCCCTTCGCCACCGCTGCCGCGGTGTAACGGCCATGCACATGCCCCTGGAAGACAGCCTCGGCCTCAACCTGCTGGCCGCCAACCAGCACCAGGCCGAACACAACCGCGAGCACTTCGATGCCTGGCGCCTGCTCTGCCTCAACGTGATGAGCAGTCCCGGTGCCGGCAAGACCTCCCTGCTGGAGCGCAGCCTGGCCGCCCTCGCCGCCGACCTGCAGATGGCGGTGCTGGAGGGCGACATGACCACCCAGCTCGATGCCGAGCGGCTCGAGGCCGTGGGGGTGCCTGTGGTGCCGATCACCACCGGCCGCGCCTGCCACCTCGATGCGGCGATGGTGAGCGGCGGCCTGAAGCTGCTCAAGCAGCGCCTCGATCCCACCAGCCTCGACCTGCTGTGGGTGGAGAACGTGGGCAACCTGGTGTGCCCCGCCGAATTCGAGGTGGGCGAGCACCGCAAGGTGGCCCTGCTCAGCGTCACCGAGGGCGACGACAAGCCCCTCAAGTACCCGGTGATGTTCCGCGAGGCCCACTGCGTGCTGATCACCAAGACCGACCTGCTCCCCTACCTGCCGGTCGACATCGAGCGCATCGAGGCCCACATCCGCGCCGTGAATCCGCGCTGTGCGGTGATCCGCGTCTCGGCCAGCAGTGGCGAGGGCCTGGAGAGCTGGCACCAGTGGGTGCGCGAGCAGCGGGCCGCGGTGGTCGCAGCCGCCGTTCCGGCGCTGGTGACGGCATGACCACCACCCACCATCACGCTGCCGGGCCCTCAGCCGAGACACTGCGCCGCGAGCTCGAGAGCCAGGGCGTGCGCTACGCCCTGGCCAGTTATGTGGATCTCCACGGGGTGTGCAAGGCCAAGGCCGTGCCCCTCAGCCACCTGGGGCAGATGCTGGGCGGCTCGGAGCTGTTCACCGGCGCCGCCCTCGATGGCGTGCCCCAGGAGGTGAGCGACGACGAGGTCGCCGCCGTGCCCGACCCGGCCACCGCCACGGTGTTGCCGTGGCAGCGGGAGCTGGCCTGGATGGCGAGCGACCTCCACCTGCACGGCCAGCCCTTTGAGGCCTGCAGCCGCACCATCCTCAAGCGGGCGCAGGCCCAGGCGGCTGCCATGGGCTTCCGCTTCAACCTCGGCATCGAGACCGAGTTCTTCGTGCTGCGCCGCGATGGGCAGGGCCGGCCGGTGCCCCTGAGCCAGCGCGACTGCCTCGACAAGCCGGCCTACGACGTGCGCACCCTGCTCGACAACCTGCCCTGGCTCGATGAGCTGGTGGCGGCGATGAACCAGCTGGGCTGGGGGGTGTACTCCTTCGATCACGAAGATGGCCCCGGCCAGTTCGAGATCGACTTCGATTACGCCGAGGTGCTCACCATGGCGGATCGGCTCACCTTCTTCAAGCTGATGGCCAAGGAGATCGCCCACCGCCATGGGCTGATCGCCACCTTCATGCCCAAGCCCTACGGCGATCGCACCGGCAGTGGCGCCCACTTCAACATGTCGCTGGCGGATCTCAGCAGCGCAACCAACCTGTTTGAAACCGCCGATCGCACCCCCGGAGCAGTGAGTGAGCTGGCTCACCACTTCATGGCCGGAGTGCTGCGGCATGCAGCGGCGATCTGCGCCGTGATCGCCCCCACGGTGAACAGCTACAAGCGGCTGGTGGCCCAGGGGAGCATGTCGGGCTTCACCTGGGCGCCGGTGTTCATCTGCTACGGCAACAACAACCGCACCAACATGCTGCGCATTCCCTCTCCGGGAGGACGGGTGGAATGCCGAGCGGCGGATATCTCCTGCAATCCCTATCTGGGGGCAGCCATGATTCTGGCCGCTGGCCTGGAAGGCATTCGGGAGCGGCTCGATCCAGGCCCTCCCAATCTGGTGAATGCCTACACCCTCACACCGGAACAGAGGGCCGAACGGGGGTTGACGATGTTGCCCCGGACACTCGATTCAGCAATCGACGCCTTCGCGGCCGATCCACTCTCCAGAACCGTATTTGGCGATGCCATGTTCGAGGCCTATGTGGCCTACAAGAGAGAGGAGTGGGAGGCGTACCACAGCGCCGTTTCCGAATGGGAACTTCAGCGCTATCTCGAATTTTTCTGAGGCTCCCGCCCAAGGACAGTTGCCATTCCGGTACTGCCGGACGTCCTTCATGGACGGCGACCTGATGCCAGTCCCCCATCCCCAAGTCTGATTGCTGATCTCTGAATCCCGCTGACCGCCATGAGCCAACTCCATCAATCGCGCAGCTCGTCTGCATCCAAGACAAAATCCCAGGTCAGATCGCGTCGCCGGGTGGCCCTGCTGGCGCTGCTCGCCTCCCTGGGCAGTGGCCTGCTGGCGGCCTGCCAGAGCCCCAGCCAAGGCCCTGGCAGCGAGGCGGCCGCCGTGCGCATCGGCTACAGCGCCTGGCCGGGTTGGTTCCCCTGGGCGGTCACAGAGGCCAAGGGCCTGTTCGGTCAAGCGGGCGTCAATGCCCAGATGCAGTGGTTTGACGGCTATCTCGACAGCATCAATGCCCTCAATGCCGGCCAGCTTGACTGCAACAGCCAGACGCTCAACGACACGATCAGCTCCGTGGCGGGCGGTGCCGATCTGCAGGTGGTGCTGCAGAACGATTACTCCACCGGCAACGACCAGATCATCGTGGCGGAGGGCATCACCTCCATTGCCGGTCTGAAGGGCAAGAAAGTGGCGGCCGAGGAGGGAACCGTTGACCACTACCTGTTGCTCAAGGTGCTCAAGGACAACGGCATGACGGCCTCCGACATCACCTTCGTTCCCCTGGAAACTGGGGCTGCCGCGGCAGCCTTCGCCGCCGGCCAGGTGGACGCCGCTGCCGTCTACGCCCCGTTCAACACCCAGGCCCTCAAGCGACCAGGCAGCAAGGTGCTCACCTCCTCCCGCGAGCATCCCGGCGCGATCAGCGACCTGCTGGTGTGCCGGCGGGAGTTTGTCGAGAAGAACCCCGAAGCCATCCAGAAGGTGGTGAATGCCTGGTTCGCCACGCTGCAACTGATTAAGGACGATCCAGCCGCCACGCTGCCGATCCTGGTGCAGCGCTCGGGCGTGTCGGAGGCGGAGTTCAAGGAGTACGACGCCGGCACCACCATCCAGACCCTGGCGGAGAACCGGGCCAACTTCAAACCCGGCACCACCATGACCTCCCTGCCCTTCGCAGCCGAACAGATCAGCGTCTTCCTGGTGGAGGTGGGCCTCGCCAAGAGCAAGCCGGATCTGAGCAACCTGCTCAATTCCACCTTCGTCGACAACGCCAATTAGTCCCAGCCGTTGGTCATGCCTGCGTTCCAACGTCTGATCCGCCACCCCTGGGCGCTCGGCCTGCTGGGCATCCTCACCGTGCTGCTGCTGTGGTGGATCACCACAGCCAGCGGCAGTGTGAACAAGCTGTTCCTGCCCTCGCCCCAGGCCGTCTGGCTGGCGGGGCAGCAGCAGTGGACCAGTGGCCTGCTGCTGAAGGACGCCCTGGCCAGCATCCAGCGGGTGTTCATCGGCTTTGCCATGTCGGCGGGGCTGGCCTTGCCGGTCGGCATCGCCATGGGCACCAGCCCAGTGATCTGCCGACTGCTGGAACCCCTGATGGGCCTGATCCGCTACATGCCGGCGCCGGCGTTCATTCCCTTGCTGATCATCTACTTCGGGCTGGATGAACTGCCGAAGGTGCTGCTGATCTTCATCGGCACCTTCTTCTTCAACACCCTGATGATCATGGACGCGGTGAAGTTCGTGCCGCGCGAACTGGTGGAAACCGCCCGCACCCTCGGTGGTCGCACCCTGCCGATCCTCACGCGGGTGGTGGCCCCCTTCATCGCCCCCCAGGTGCTCGACACCTACCGGATCAACATGGCCTCGGCCTGGAATCTGGTGATCGTGGCGGAGCTGGTGGCGGCCACCGAGGGTCTGGGCAAGCGCATCAGCCTCGCCCAGCGATTCCTGCGCACCGACGAAATCTTCATGGGCCTGATCGTGATCGGCCTGATCGGCCTGCTGATCGATCTGGGCTTCCGGGCGCTGATGCGTCGCGCCTGCTCCTGGGCCAACTGAGCCTCCCTGCCATGCATCTCCAGATCGATCACCTCTGCAAGAGCTACGGCTACGGCAACGCCAGTAAGGAAGTGCTGCGCGACGTGAGCTTCGCGGTGAATTCCGGCGAATTCGTGGCCCTGGTGGGCAGCTCCGGCTCGGGCAAGTCCACGGTGATGCGCCTGATCGCCGGCCTCGACCGGCCGAGCGCCGGAGCGATCAGCATCGACGGCCGGCCCGTCACGGCCCCCGGCTCGGATCGGGGCATGGTGTTCCAGAAATACAGCCTCTACCCCTGGCTCACGGCCGCCCAGAACGTGGCCTTCGGCATGGAGCTGCAGGGGCGCAACCGCCAGGAGATCCGGGAGCGCACGGGCTATTTCCTGGAGGTGGTCGGCCTGGCCGATGCGGCCCGGCGCCTGCCCCGCGAGCTCTCGGGTGGCATGCAGCAGCGCATCGCCATCGCCCGCGCCCTGGCGGCCGAACCGCAGGTGCTGCTGCTCGATGAACCCTTCGGCGCCCTCGACATCCAGATCCGAGAATCGATGCAGGAGTTCCTGCGCGACCTGTGGCAGCGCACCGGGCTGACAGCCCTGCTGATCACCCACGACCTGGAGGAGGCCCTGCTGCTGGCCGGCACGGTACACATCCTGGCGCCATCGCCCGGCCGCATCGTGCGCAGTGTGGCGGTGGATCTGGATCACTCCTCGATGGCCCACCTGCGGGTCTCCCCCTCCTTCCTCGCCCTGCGGGAGGAGCTGGCCCAGAACCTGCGCAGCCTCGAACCCGCCCTCCCCTGCTGACCCTGCCGCCATGGCCCTGGCTGCCTTCCTCCCCCCCTGGCTGTACAGCTCCGCGGCGGTGGCCGAGCGGGAACGAAGCCACTACAGCGAGCGCTGCTGGCATCCGGTGGCGGCCCGTTCTGCCCTGGGAAGCGGCCAGGTCCTGGCCATCGAGCTGCTTGGGCAACCGGTGCTGCTCACCCGGCCAGGGCCAACCCCCCGCGCCTTCCTCAACCGCTGCCCCCACCGGGGTGTGGCCCTGCTGGCAACTCGCACGGCCGCCCAGAGCTGCCGGCGTCTCATCTGCCCTTACCACGGCTGGAGCTACGACCTCAACGGCCAGCTGCTGGCGGCGGCCCGGGAGGGGGAGTTTCTCGAGCCCTTCAACCGCGGCGACTGGCCGTTGCAGGAGCTGGCCTGCCGCGAGCTGGGCCCATTGATCTGGGTGGCCCTGGGACCCGATCCCCTCCCCCTGGAGCAGCAGCTCGACCTCGTGCTCGATGAGGCCGGGGACCTATTCGCCGAACCGCGCCAGCTGCTGGCCCGGGAGCAGCGCAGCCTGGCCTGCAACTGGAAGATCGCCCACGACAACACCCTCGACGACTACCACGTGGCTATCGCCCACCCCACCACCCTGCACCGGGAACAGGGACCGGTGCGCCTCTACCGCCATGCCTTCAGCCCCCACGGCACCCTGCTGGCTACCCCGACCCCCCCCGGCGGCGAGGGCGAAGCCAGCGGCACCTTCTTCACCTTCGGCCTGGCGCCCTGGACCCATCTGCTGCTCTGGCCCGATCGGCGCCTGGCCCTGATCAGCTTCCTGCCCGGGGCCGAGCTGGATCAGTGCACGATGGAGGTGTGGCTGTTCGGGCCTGCGGAGGCGGCGGACACCGCCAGCAGCTGGATGGCGGCGATGCAGGGCTTCCTGGAGGAAGACCGCCACCTGGTGGAATCGGCCCAGCGGGGCTACGCCAGTGGCCTGACGCCCGGTCCTCCCCACCGCCTGGAGCAGCGCATCCTCCAGTGGCAGGCGCTGTACCGCCGTTTGCTGGAACTGGAGCACTGGCAGCCGCCCGGGGAGGCAGTCCCGCACGTCACCAGTCGACCTGATGGCGCAGCCACTGCGCCATCGCCGTGTTGAGCACGAGCAGGTCGGCGACCGGCTCGCGGGTGAAGGGCAGCTGGGGTAGGTAGCCATCGGGCCCGAATTCAGGAGTGATGGTGAAGGGGCCCTGGCTGGCGCTGGAGCGCTCGCGGGCAAACAGCTGCCAGCAGCGCCGATGGGCCTCGAGGGCCTCACCCCATTCCGGGGCGAAGGGGTGGCCCACCGAGGGGCCCTGGGCATGGCCGACCCGGGCGTGGATGTGGTCGACCCGGGCCGCCATCGTGCGCACGGGCTCCAGCTCCGGCGTCATCAGCCGCTCGGCCACCGCACACCAGTGGCTGAGGTCGGCGGTGAGGCGCAGGCCGGGGAAAGCCTCCAGGTAGGGCTGCAGCAGCCAGGGGCTGTAGAAGCTGCGGGAGCGATGGGTTTCGAAGCTCACCGGCAGCCCGCAGGCCTCCGCCAGGGCCAGGGCCTGGCGCCAGAAGGCCTCCTGCACGGGCCAAGGCCAGCTGTCACTGCCGGTGAGCACGGTCACCCGCAGGGGGCGTAGGGCCGGCGCCTGGGACAGCTGCTCCTCCAGCTCCCGCAGGTGCTGCTCTGGCGTACAGGCCAGGTCGGGCACGTAGTCGCCGCCGGTGAGCAGCTCCAGCACCAGCTGCAGGCCCGCCGCTGCCAGCTGCTCAGCCACGGCGCAGGCAGCCAGGACCGCCAGGGCCGGATGGCGCAGGTTCACCTCCAGGCCATCGAAGCCCTGCCGCACGGCGGTGGTGCAGGCGGCGGCGAGATCAGCCTCGAACCCCCAGAGGCTGAACATCAGCAGGGGCCTGGATCCACACGCGGCAGCGGCAGCGGGCAACGTCAGCTGTCGAGGGTGAACTCACCGGGCTGAATGCCCAGGTACACGGCCTCCTTGAACAGCGCCTGCTTGGCCACCGCATCGCCGCGCTCCTCGGCGCTGCGGTAACGGCTGCGCAGCGATTCCACCAACGACTGCCGACGGGGATCTGGGCCGGGGGTCAGGCCCTCGGAACGCTCAGAGCGGGCATCGGCTCGCGAATCGCCAGGCACCATCTACGGCAGGCGCGGACGCCGGCAATCTAGGCAGCCTCCAGCGCCGTGGGCCTGGCCTGGTCGCAGCAGATGGTCACATCGCCTACCGAAGACGGGTGGGGGCAGCTGGTGGGATGGCAGGACCACCCCGCTGCCGTCCGTGGACGCCTCCGCCACACCCGCCACCCCCCTCCCGGCAACCCCCGTGCAGCCGCGCTCCGGCCTGATTCCGCGCGCCGAGCTGGCTGCCCTCAACCAGCTGCGGGATGGCCCCGCCTGGATTCGCCTGGCCAGCCACCTGCTCACCATCGCCGCCGGTGGACTCGCCTGGGGGCATCAGAGCTGGCCGCTGCTCCTGCGCCTGGTGGGTCTGGTGGTGGGCGGCCTGGGCCTGGCCACAAGCTTCGCCGGCCTGCACGAATGCAGCCACCGCACGGCGTTCAGGACACGGGCGCTGAACGACGGCGCCGCCTGGCTGCTGGGGTTGCTGAGCTTCTACAACGCCACCGCCTACCGCCGCTACCACCAGTGGCACCACCGCTACACCCACCAGCCCGGGCTGGATCCGGAGCTGGACGACCCGGTGCCCACCACCGCGGCGGCCTACCTGCTGGAGATCAGCGGCTGGCACTGGTGGAGCGGCAAGCTGACCAGCTTCGCCCGCCTGCTCTGGGGTGATCTCTCGGCGGTGCCCTATTTCAATGCCGAGGTGATCCCGGCGGTGCGCCGCTCGGCCTGGCTGCAGGTGGGGGTGTATCTGGCCCTGGCCGCCGTGTCGCTGGTGGGGGGCACTGGCTTTCTGCTCTGGTTCTGGCTCCTGCCCCTGGCGGTGGGCCAGCCCTTCCTCCGCTTCGTGCTGCTGGCCGAACACAGCGGCTGCAGCTACTCCACCAACGGCACCGCCAACACCCGCACCACCCTCACCCTCCGGCCGGTGCGCTGGCTGATGTGGAACATGCCGTTCCACGCCGAGCACCACCTCTACGCCTCGATCCCCTTCCACGCCCTGCCGGCCGCCCACACCCACCTGGCCCCCCACCTGCGGCACATCGATCCGGGCTACCTGGCAGTGCACCGCCAGCTGCTTGCCAACCTGCCGGCCCTGGCCCTGCCCAGCAGCGGCCCCCAGCGAGCATGAGTGCCCCAATATCCGCGGGCCCCGCGACCAGCCCCCTCCGAAGCGAACGGCTTCACCATCCCCTCGGCGACTGGCCCCTCGGCTGCGGCCACACCATCACCGACGCCCAGATCAGCTATGTCCAGCTCGGTGAACTCAACGCCGAGCGCTCCAACCTGATCCTGGTGCCCACCTCCTACGGCGCCCGGCCCGAGGACCTGGCCTGGCTGGCCGGGCCAGTGCTTGATCCCGGGCGCTGGTGCATCGTGATCGCTGGCCAGTTCGGCAACGGAGCCTCCAGCAGCCCGAGCAACAGCGCCATGGGGCTGGCGGAGCAGGGCTGGGTGGTGCAGCACCGCGACAACGTCGCCGCCCAGCGCCATCTGCTGCGGGAGGTGTTCGGGGTGGAGCGCCTGCCGCTGATCTACGGCTGGTCGATGGGGGCGCAGCAGGCCTACCAGTGGGCCGTGGAACATCCACAGCTGGTGGAGCGCATCTGCTGCGTGTGCAGCACGGCGCGCACCTCCCCCCACAACCGCCTGTTCTGTCTGAGCCTGCGCCAGGCCCTCACGGCCGATCACCACTGGACCGGCAGCGGTTTCGCTGCCGACCCGGCGCAGGGGCTGCGCACCTATGCCCTGATCTACGCCAGTTGGGCCGCCAGCCAGCCCTTCTTCCGCTCGGTCGCCGAGCCGATCGAGCAGCACGTGGAGCAGCAGTGGCTGCCCCACTACCGCCGCCACGACCCGCGCGACCTGATCGCGATGCTCGACACCTGGCTCGCCCATGACGTGGCCCCCGGCGGCGATCTCGCCGAAGCCCTCGCTGGCATCCGGGCCCGCACCGCTGTGGTGGCCGGCAGCCACGACCTCTACTTCACCCCCGACGACCTGGCAGCCGAAGCGGCCGCCATCCCCAGCGCCCACTTCCACCTGATCGAGTCGGAACTGGGCCACCGCGCCGGCAACCCCCACAGCAGCCCAGCAGAACAGCAGCGACTGCGCGC
>Ga0208084_1000039_pt1 | contig 31516 bp, 37 predicted proteins | sample LakMenEpi14Sep09_FD_150698 | JGI IMG/M metagenome (GOLD analysis project Ga0208084, IMG submission 150698) | Freshwater microbial communities from Lake Mendota, WI - 14SEP2009 deep hole epilimnion (SPAdes) | ecosystem: Environmental > Aquatic > Freshwater > Lentic | place: Lake Mendota, Madison... | reverse complement strand
CGAGCGCCACGGCGTCTTGACACGCGAGGCGGTGCTGGCGGAGGGGGTGCGCGGCGGATTCGCCGGTGTATATGGAGTGCTGAAGGCCCTCGAAGAGCGCGGCACGATTCGCCGCGGGTACTTCGTCGATGGACTTGGCGCGGCACAGTTCGCCGTGCCTGGTGCGATCGATCGCCTGCGTGCGTGCAAAGAACCCGCATTGGGCACAGTCGACGAGTTGCTTGATGTAGCGGTGCTTGCGGCAACCGACCCTGCACAGCCATTCGGCGCCACGATCGACTGGCCAGAAACAACGGGTCGGCCTACTCGCAGTGCTGGTGCTATCTGCGTAATGTCTCGCGGCCACCTGATTGGTTGGTATGACGTTCGCAGCCACCATCTCGTGACCTTTGCTCAGACGCTGGAGCCAGCATCATTTGCTGCGCTCGCGGAGTCGTTGCGCAACTTGGCAAAAGACGGACGTGCAAAATCGGTCGAAGTGCGCAAGATCAACGGGGCTACCCACGACGAGAAATCTCCGCTCACGCTCGAAGTGGCCGCGTTGTTGGAGCAGCACCGCTTCACGCGCGGGTATCGCGGGTTCGTGCTGCGCGACTGAACGCGGATTCGTGCTGCGCGGGTACCGCGGGTTCGTGCTGCGCGACTGACGTCGTCTACGGCTGTACGCCGCGTAGCCCCGCCCACGCCAGATTTGCGAGCTGCGCCCCGACTTCTTGCGGGTCGAAGTCTTCTCCGTTCATCACCAGATGGCGGCTGAGACCCTCCGACATACCGACCAATGCATACGCCAAACGTCGCTGATGAGTCACGTCAAGACCTGCGTCAATCAATGGTGCGATTGCTTCGGCAACTGCTTTCTCTGCACCACGGATGGCCTCGGCAAACTCATCGTCGCTGCGCGCACCGCTACCGAACAGCAGGTTGAACTCATCCCGATGTGCCGCCACCCAGGTGAAATACGCGATGATGCCGGCTTGCGTCTGTGTCTTTCCATCACCAGCGTTGGCGGTCGCCTTGCTGATGGTCTCCAACATTTCGCTGGCGACTTCATCAATGAGCGCAAGATATAAAGCACGCTTGGATTCAAAGTGTTGGTAGAGCACCGGCTTGGTGACGCCGCCTGATTCGGCGATGTCGTTCATCGATGTGCGGTGAAATCCTTTTGCTGCGAACTCTCTCAGTGCTACCCGCAGCACTTGCGTGCGGCGCTCGGCTGCCGGAAGACGCAGGTTCACGTCGAGCCTGCGTGAGTCTGCTGTGTCTCTGTTTTGCCGGAGCCCTGTTCAGCGGCAGCCTTCGCATCTTCGCGTCGTGCGGCACGAATGCCGTAGGTAATCACGATGCTTGGAGCCAGGATGACCGAGCCGATGATCAAAGACGCACCGCTCAAGAAGTGAAAGACCCCGGTGTAGTCAGTCCATAATCCGGCGAAGAACGTGATGGTCGAAACTGCGTAGAGGCCATAACCCGTACGTGATGCAATTTTGTTGAGACGGTCGATGCGGTCACGCTTGGCGACGACGGGGTCGTCTGTCGGAAGTGTCATCTTTGGCGAACTCATCTGCTGGGCGTCAATCTAGGCTGAACGACGATTGAGCGCGTATCGGTGCAGCCAGTGACGACGAACGACACAGCGATTCGGCTCGCCGATGTGGTCGTCGCGCTGGGCGGTTTTCCTGCGTTGGCCGGCGCAAGTCTGGAGGTTGCTCGGGGCGAGCTCGTAGCACTGCGTGGCGCGAACGGAACCGGCAAATCCACCTTGCTTCGTCTCTGTGCCGGTCTTGTGCCTCTCTCGCGTGGCCTCGCCACCGTGTTCGACGTTGATCTTGCCGAGGATCGTTCAGCAGTGCGACGACATGTCGGGCTCCTTGGTCATCGCAATGGTTTGTATGCCGAACTCACGTCGCGCGAGAACGTGGAGTTCACCGCCCAACTCGTTGGTGCACAGCCGCAAGATGTTGATGATGCACTCCGTCGTCTGAAGATTGACTCGCGAGTCGCATCGACGCGGGTTCGTTCGTTGTCTGCCGGTCAACGTCGGCGCACTGCACTTGCGTCGCTGGTCGTGCGACGAGCGAGCATTTGGCTGCTTGATGAACCACACGCCGGGCTTGATGCAGCGGCACGAGAAGAACTTGACGTCATACTTCGTGAGGCAACATCTGCCGGAGCGACGGTCGTGTACACGACACATGAAGCAGATCAACCGGGCCGCAAGGTTCCGCGCACTGTCACGCTGGCTGGTGGCATCGTGGCGAGTGATGTAGGCGCATCGTGAAGCAGGCACTCGTCGTCGCACGCAAGGATCTGCTCGTTGAGTTTCGCGCCAGGTTGCTACTTGTCAGAGTGTTTCCGTTTGCGCTACTCGTGCTCGTGCTTTTTGCAGTGGCGCTCGACAGCGAACCACTCATCTTGCGCGCGGCCGCTGGGCTTGTCTGGCTCACCATGCTGTTTTCCTCGTTGCTGCTCGTGCAGCGCACCTATGACGTGGAGACCGAGGACGGCGCCTTGGAGGTGCTGCTGACGAGTGCGGTTGAACCGACACAGGTGTTTCTCGGCAAGCTTCTTTCGGCGTTTGTGCAGTTGATGACACTCGCGGTGCTCTTGGTGTTTGGCGCAGTTGTGCTCTACGGGGCCACCGTCAGTGGCAGTCATGTGGTGTTGTTGGTCACCACCATGGTGTGCGCGTCGTGGGGGTTGGCGAGCGTCGGTACTCTCTATGGCGCCGTGGTTGCGAACATGAACGGGCGCGATTCGTTGCTAGCGCTGCTCGCTCTTCCTGTGCTCGCCCCGCTGCTCATTGGCGCATCACGCTCCACCGAAGCCGCATTCGGCAGTCAGACCATCGACGCTGCTAGCGGGTGGGCATGGGTTGCTCTGCTCGCCGTCTTCGCCGTGGTGTTCAGTGCAGCGGGAGCCGCTGCATTCGCCACGCTGATGGAGCCAGAGGCCTGACATGAGTCGCGCAACTGGCACGACCGCCACCCGCATCATCGGCATCAGCGCGCTGTTGGTGCTGGCGTGGGTGGTGATCAGTGCGTTCTTCATCACGCCTGCAGATTTCCAACAAGGCGAGTCGGTGCGAATCATGTACGCGCACGTACCTGCTGCATGGGTTGCATATCTCGCATTCGTCACGACTGCAGTGACTTCCGGAATCTCGCTGGCACGTCGACATCGAACGTTGGGGTTTGATCGAGTTGCGGGCGCATCAGCCGAAGTTGGCGTCTTGTTCATGGGCCTTGCGTTGGTGACCGGAAGCCTGTGGGGTCGACTCACCTGGGGCACGTTCTGGCAGTGGGATCCGCGTCTCACCACGACGCTGTTCCTCTTCGTTACCTATGTGGGGTATCTGGCGGTGCGCAACATCGACACCGACCCGCATCGACGAGCCAAGCGGAGTGCCGTGCTCGCGCTGCTTGCAGTGCTCGAGATCCCGTTGGTGCACTTCTCGGTGGTGTTGTGGCGATCACTGCACCAAGAAGCGAGCGTGTTGAACACGGATGGCGATGTTCGCCTCGATGACATGATGCTCTTCACGTTGTTTTCCAGCGTCATTGCATTCACGCTGGTGTTCGTATGGCTGGTGATGCATCGCCAGCGTCTTGCCACCCTGAAGGATCTTCAACAAGGCGTCGGACTCGACGCGGCCATCGCTGCACGCCGCAACGAGGCGGTCACCGTCGCTGCGAGCGGAGCGTAACCATGGACGACATCGGTTTCATCCTCACGAGTTGGTTGATCACTCTCGGCTCAATGGCGTTACTGGCGTACGTGACGTTGCGACGAGCCAAGCAACTTGCCAAGCAAATTCCTGATGACGCAAAGCCTTGGTTGTGAGCCGCTGATGGATCTCACACCGCGCCCGACACCTGAAGCGCCGAAGCGCAAGCGTCGCATCGTTCCGGCAGTGATCGCTGGTCTTGCTGCTGTCGCTGGAGTCGTCATTATTGGCTTCTTCCTCACGTCTTCAATCGACTACTACTGCAATGTCGACGAAATCGGCGTGCGAGAAGGTTGTGATGACACGCGACGGGTGCGAGTGCAGGGAAGCGTCGATGAAGGCAGCCTCGATGCTCGCGGCAGCATCACCACCTTCGTTATGTCGTTCAATGGTGCGTCGTTGCCCGTTGATTACGAAGGCGAGCCGGGCGGAATCTTCCAGGAGTGCATCCCCGTCGTTGCGCACGGACGAATCGTGGATGGCGTGTTGGTTGCAACTCGAATCGAAGTGAAGCACTCCAATGAATACGAAGCCGAGAATTCAGAACGAATTACGGAAGCCGAGAAGTCGGCATGCTCCTAGCTAGCACCACGGCGCACCTCGGCCGAGCGATTCTGCTCGTCGGGTTTTTGGCCGCCTTCTTCGGCGCGTTCGCTGCAGCAGTAGGTGCACGCAGGAATGATCCCAAGACGCTGCGGCTGGTGCCGCGATTCGTGGTGATTTCAACGATGATGGCGGTCGGTGCCTTTGCCGTCATGGAGTGGGCGATGATCACCCGCGACTTCTCGCTCGACTATGTGCAGAAAGTCGGGTCGCGAGCAACACCACCGCTGTACAACTTCGCTGCGGTGTGGAGCGCACTCGAGGGTTCGATTCTCATGTGGGTGCTGGTGCTCGCGGGATATGTCGCTGCCGCTGCGTGGTGGATGCGCAAACGCATGAATGAACCACTTGTTGCCTGGGCGCTTGCGGTGATGTTTGCGGTGCTCGCGTTCTTCTTTCTGATCTCGTTCGGACCAGCCAACCCGTTCGTAATTGGGGCACCTGGTGTCACCGACGGCCCCGGCCCGAATCCGCTGCTGCAAAACCACATCCTCGTCATGTTCCATCCGCCGATCTTGTATCTCGGTTACGTAGGCATGACCGTGCCGTTTGCTTTCGCAATCGCTGCTCTCATCACGGGCAAGATCGAAGACGGCTGGTTGCACCTCACGCGCCGCTGGACGGTCGCTGCGTGGGGCTTCCTTACATTCGGTATCGCGCTCGGCGGATGGTGGAGCTACGAAGTGCTCGGCTGGAGCGGAGTCTGGGCGTGGGACCCCGTCGAGAACGCATCACTCTTGCCGTGGATTACCGGCACCGCGTACATCCACTCGGTGATGGTGCAAGAACGGCGTGGTCTGCTTCGTGTTTGGAATGTTTCGCTGTTGATTGCCACGTTCAGCCTCACCATTCTCGGTACATTCCTGACGCGCTCTGGCGTATTGAACAGCGTGCACGCGTTTTCTGAGAGCGATATCGGCGCATGGTTCCTTGCGCTGTTCGGCGTCGTCGTTGCAGTGTCACTCGTGCTCATCTTCTTGCGAGGTGACCAGTTGCGAGCCAATGGGCAAGTGGAGAGCATGTTCTCGCGCGAGGGAGCGTTTCTCGTCAACAACGTGCTGTTTGCGGTGTTTGCGTTCGTAGTGCTGCTCGGCACCGTGTTTCCACTCATCGTGGAGGCGCTGCAGAACCGCCAAATCGTGGTGGGCGAGCCGTTCTTTGACCAACTCACCATCCCGATCGGGCTCACGATGTTGTTCATCATGGCGGTTGCACCAGTGCTGCCGTGGCGGAGAGACGGTCGCGACACGATGTCACAACGTCTGCTAGCGCCAGCCGTGCTCGGAGTTGCATGTCTCGCCATTGCAGTACTGCTCGGTGCGGCTGGCATTGAACCACTGCTTGCATTCGCGCTTGGTGGTTTTGCGGCCGGCAGCGCACTTCGACACCTGTATCGCGCAATCCGCGTGCAGCGATTGCGTGGGTTCGTAGGTCGGGCAAACGGCGGCATGATCGTGCACCTTGGCGTGATTCTCATCTGCGTTGCGCTCGCAGCATCCAACTCGTTTACTCGCAGCCAAGAGATCGACCTTGTTGTCGGCCGTGAAGTCAGTTTCGCGGGCCACACCTTCGAACTCATTGATGTGGTCGAACAGCGGGATGCGCGCAGCCAGTCTGTTCGTGCACTCGTCAGTTTGGACGGCGGCCAGGCCTACGCGCCTTCGATCACCAAGTTCACCCGCATCGGCATGAACGTCGGCACCCCGTCCGTGCGCACCACGCTGACGCATGACATTTATCTCACGCTGGAGCCGCCAGTTCGTCAAGACTCGGGTCAGGCGCGCATCAAGGTGTTCATCAAGCCGATGATTCTGTGGTTGTGGGTCGGCACGTTCGTGATGGCAATTGGCACCCTGCTCGCGGTGCTGCCGACACGACGCCGTTCAGAGCAAGGTGCCGACGCGATTCACGAGTTACGCGACGAAGTGATTGACAGATGAGCAAGGACACACTCGGCGCATGAAGATGGCCCGAGTCTCGGCCGCCGCGACGGCATTGGTCATCATGGCGATGATCGTCGTCTTCATCGTTTCCGACGGTGACACCGATGTCGGTGCTCGATCGCCGCTTCTTGGTCAGCCCGCTCCGGCAGTCGAGACCACCACCATCGACGATGAAGCCTTCAATCTCGGACGTCGGAAGGGTTCATGGGTAGTGCTCAACTTTTTCAACTCCACCTGTGTGCCGTGCATCGTTGAACACCCGTCGTTGGTGCGGTTCGTCGAAGCGGAATCTGCACGAACTGACGGGGCGGAGTTTTACACCGTCGTGAATGACGACTCGGACTCCGCGATTCGTGACTTCTTCGCTGCAAATGGCGGTGACTGGCCGAAGTTGCGCGACACGGATGGAGCAATCGCCGTTGCCTTCGGTGTGGCGAAAGTTCCTGAGACATGGGTGATTGACCCGAACGGTTTTGTGCGGCTGCGCATTCTCGGGGCCGTCACCGACGGTGTGCTCGAGGCGCAACTGGCAGATTTGCGAGCGAGGCAGGGGTGATGACCTCCGAGTCTGGCGCTCTGCGACGGAAGTTGTTGAACAGGTCGGCGTGGGTTGTGGTGATCGTGGCGACTGTGGCGCTGTTGGTGTTCGGCGCCGGGAGAGACACCGGACCACTCACGCAACAAGACCGCATCAATGCAATTACGAAGCGAATCGCTTGTCCTACATGTGACGGAGAAAGTGTTTATGTTTCGCGTGCTGCTGCCGCCCAAGCACTTCGCGCAGAGATTGCCCGACAGGTGGGTGACGGTTTGAAGACTGATGATGAGATCGTCGCCTATGTGGCAGACCGATTTGGCGGTCAGGTGCTCTTGGTGCCGAGTGGCAGTGGACTCGAAGCACTCGTATGGGTGCTGCCGATTGCGTTGGCAGTGGTGCTCGTTGCGCTGCTGCTGGCGTCGTTCAATCGTGACACAACAGGTGCACCTCGACCCTCGCGGCGTCGCAAACTTGCAATCACCGTGGTGTTTGCGGTTGTTGTTGGGACGGGTGTCGGAGTGCTCGTCGCCCGGCAGTCAGGCCAACGTCTGCCATTGCAAACAGCGACAGGTGGGATCGAAGACAGCACGGCGTCGCTGCTCTCGCAGGCCAGGTTGGCAGGACCCACCGATGTGAAGACGGCAATTGATCTCTATGGACGGGTGCTGGAGACCGACCCAGACAATGTCGAAGCACTGACCTATCGAGCGTGGCTCATCATGTTGTCGGCTCGACAGTTCGACGAGACCCTTCGTACGCAGGCGTATGCATCCACGATTGCGTCACTCGGGCGAGCAATTGAGCTCGAGCCGGCGTATCCCGACGCGATGTGCTTTCTCGCCATCGTGGTGTTCCGCGACGGGGGAGACGCAGCGTCGGCCAAAGAATTCCTTGATCGTTGTATCGAGCGCAATCCACCGGCTGAGGTTCGCGGATTGGTCGACGCGCTGCGCGAAGAAATAGAAGCAGCTCTCGGCGACTAGTCGATGAGAGGCGGGGGCCACGCGCGCCCGGAGACGAACGTCTTGCCCTCTCGGTCAAGCACCCACACGCTGCCCTTGCCCCACTCCGGGGTTCCGTCGATGCGCATGCCACGGTCAGTGAGCGTTTCAACCAGTGCCGGGATGACATCGCCGTGACTGCAGATCACCGCTCGGTCGGGCAGAAGTCGCAGCATGTCGTGCAGTTTTGCCAACGCGGCTGCGGAAACTGAATCAAGGAACTCAGCAAGTCGATCATCGGTCTGCACCTGAGCACCGATTGCAATAGCGAGTGGCTCGACGGTCTCAATACAGCGCTGGTAAGGCGACGACACGATCACGCTCGGTGAAATTGCAGACAAGCGTTCAGCGAGCGCTGCCGCCTGTTTGCGTCCCGAGTTGGTGAGTGGACGCTCGCGGTCGTCGCCGTCGAAGTCCTGTCGTGAACCAGCTTTGGCGTGTCGAACGAGGTACAACGGCACCGCGGCAACCTAGTGCCTGAAGGTAAACAACAACTGGTCGTTCAATCGCGCCAGAAGCGCCCTGAATAGGCTTTGCCCATGCCAACAGGGGAGCCGCGACAAATGCCGCGCGGCGCACCAGCACTAGTTGATCCTTTCGGTCGTGCGGTGCGAGACCTTCGTATCTCGGTGACCGACCGGTGCAACTTTCGCTGCACCTACTGCATGCCCGAAGAAGGGATGAAGTGGCTGCCGCGCCAGGAAGTGCTGTCGTACGAGGAGATTCGCCGAGTCGCCAAAGTGTGCGTCGACCGTTTCGGCGTGGATGGAATCCGTCTCACCGGTGGTGAGCCGACAGTGCGTGCCCACTTGCCCGTCTTGATTGAGCGGCTCACCGAACTGACGGTGCCCAATGACGCCGACTCGCCGCGTGCCGGGCAACCGATTGATCTTGCACTCACGACGAACGGTGCAACACTCGCACTCATCGCCGACGATCTTCGGCGAGCTGGTCTTGGCCGCATCAACGTGAGCCTTGACACCCTTGACAAAGAGAAGTTCCGTGCGATGACGAGGCGGGACGATTTACACCGAGTGCTCGACGGCATCGATGCAGCAATTGAGGCGGGCTTCGCGCCAGTGAAAGTGAACGCTGTCGTGCAACGTGGGGTGAACGACAACGAGATCGTCGCGCTGGCAACTTTCGGAAGAGATAAAGGTGTCGAAGTGCGATTCATCGAGTTCATGCCCCTCGACGCGCAAGGCCATTGGATGAACGACGCAGTTGTCGGTCAGGACGAGATTGTCGCAACGATTCATCAGGTGTATCCCGTTGAACAGATGGCTACACGTGGTGCGGCCCCAGCAGATCGTTGGCGCTACCTCGACGGCATGGGCACCGTTGGTGTGATTCCGACCGTTACCAAACCATTTTGTGGCGACTGTGATCGTGTTCGCTTGACTGCCGATGGTCAGTTCCGCACGTGTTTGTTCGCCACCGACGAGTTTGATGTTCGCGGCCTGTTGCGCTCCGGTGCAACCGACGACGAGATCGAAGCGTTGTTGCGTCGCGCCGTCGGCACGAAGTGGGCAGGTCATCGCATCGGCGATGTCGCATTCGTTCGACCGCGTCGATCAATGAGTCAGATCGGTGGATGACATGCAACAGACTGATCGACAATGTGCGAGTGACAAGGTGTTGACATGAGTGACGCAACGTTCTCGCATCTTGATCCGCTGGGTCGTGCACGCATGGTGGATGTCACCCCGAAAGAGCCGACACATCGTCGTGCGGTGGCGCGTTGCAAGGTGTTCATGCAGGCCGCAACGACTGCCGCAATCGCCAACCGCGAGGTGAAAAAGGGCGATGTGCTCGCCGTTGCACGAGTGGCTGGTATCCAAGCCGCGAAGCGCACGAGCGACATGATTCCGCTTTGTCACCCGTTGCTCATCGGCTCGGTCACCATCAACTTCGAGATTGGCGAGACGTTCGTGGCGGTCGAGTGCCACGTGGATACTGTCGACCGCACCGGGGTGGAGATGGAAGCGCTTCACGCGTGCTCGGTGGCAGCACTCACCATCTATGACATGTGCAAAAGTGCTGACCGCGAGATGGTGATTGGCGACCTCACCCTGTGGGAGAAGTCGGGCGGGCGCCAAGGCACCTATCGCCGGGCGGCCCTCTAGTTGCGGGCGCGGGGCCGTGCCGCTCAGACGCCCTGCCGTGCCAGTCGGCCGCCCTGCCGTGCCGCTCAGACGCCCTGCCGTGCCAGCCGGCCACCCCGCCGCCTCACCAGCCAACTGACCCCGCGGAGGCCCCCAGACTGGCTGTCATCAAATCGTCATAGAATGGGCGTACTCGTATGAGCAACCTCATCTTGCTGCTCGTCGCCGCTGCCTGGGCTGCCGTCTTGGTGCCCCCACTCGTTCGTTCCCGACTCCGGAACTCGCCGACCAGCTCAGTGAGCAACTTCCGTCGCCAGCTTTCGTCGCTGCAGCGAGACACCCGTCCGATTCAGCGAGGGGGTCGCGGACAGCTTGCCCCGCTGCGTGACGCCGCCCGCCCGTTCGCCCCGGCCGCCCGCGTCGTTGGTCGTCCGCTCCGCCAAGTCGGCCATGCCACCTCGTCGGTTGTTCGACCACGGGGTACCCGCCAACACGCACGGTTCGAAGGGGAGTATTTCGAGCGGGAATTGGTTCGTCGCCGTCGCTTGAACTGGTTGTTCGGTCTCTCTGGCACCGCGCTCTTGTCGCTGCTGCTGGCCATCGCGATGCGGGAGATGTTTTTCGTCTGGGTTTTTACGCTCGCGTCGCTCGGTCTTGGCGCCTATTGCTACATGCTCGTGCAGTGGCGGGTGCAGCGTGATCACGAGCGGTATCGCCGCCAGTTCCGTCGCGTCGCCTGACCGGCGTTTCTCAGGGTTTCGCCAGTTTCTGACCAGCAGTTCTGCATTCGCCGGACGCTGACCGGCAGTTCCACAGACGCTCGGCGGTAGCGTGTTCGCCCGCGGGGCTGTAGCTCAGTTGGTAGAGCGGTACGTTCGCAATGTACAGGCCAGGGGTTCAATTCCCCTCAGCTCCACAAGGTCGCCGAGGCGTTCGGCGCGTGCCCCTCGAGTCAAGCCTGCAGATGCTGTGGCTGCAGAAGCTGCGTCGCCCGGAGTGGCGAACGACACGCCGTGTCGGCGAGACTCAAGGACACCGCGGGGAGCGGTGAGGGGGACATCATGACGACGCCAGCAGCCGGCCTTGGTTGGTTCGAGGCCATCGAGGCCGCCACCGGCCCAGGTCAGATTTTTGAGTTGGTGGAAGCCGATATTCGCGGCGTGAACACCCAAGTGTTCAAGCACGCACCCGCCAACCTGGCGCAGGTGTTCGGAATGGCTCGCAACCACGGCGACAAGCCCTTCCTCGTGTATGAAGACGAGACGCTCACGTTCGCACAGGCGATGGATCGCGTCGATGCCCTGGCGTACGCGCTCGCAACGCAGTACGGCGTGCAAAAGGGTGACCGGGTGGCCGTGGCGATGCGCAACTACCCCGAGTGGTGCATGTCGTTCGCGGCGATCTTGTCAATCGGTGGCATCTCCGTATCGATGAACTCGTGGTGGAAAGAAGAAGAGATGGACTACGCGCTGCGTGACTGCGGTGCGAAGGTGCTGATCTGTGACGACGAGCGCTATGCCACCGCCAAAGCGACATGTGCGGCGCTCGGGGTGAAGGTGTTGCTCGTTCGTTCGAAGCAGTCAAGCACGAGTGCGTTCGACAAGTGGGAAGACGTCGTGCAGCTCGGCAACAAGCCAGCGCCAGTTGAGATCTCGCCCGACGACGACGCAACCATCTTGTACACCTCAGGCACCACCGGGTTTCCGAAGGGTGCGGTTTCAACGCATCGGGCGATTATCAGTTCGCTGATGGCATTTTCGCTGCGCCAAACCGTCGATGGCATGCGCGCAACGGTGAAACCAGAGCCAGATCCGTTCCCGCCGTCGTTCATTCTCATTGTGCCGCTCTTTCATGTCACCGGGTGTGTTCCGGTGATGATGAGCTGCTTCGTCGCTGGGTTGAAACTCGTCATCATGTACAAGTGGGACCCAGAGAAGGCGATGCAGTTGATTGAGCGCGAGAAGATCACCAACTTCGTCGGCGTGCCCACGCAAAGTTGGGACTTGGTCAACCATCCGGCGTTTCCGAACTACGACCTGTCGTCATTGCGCGCAGTCGGCGGCGGTGGTGCACCAGCACCTGCAGCGTTGGTGCATAAGGTAGCCAACAGCTTCAAGAAAGGCGGACCACAACTTGGTTACGGCATGACCGAGACCAATGCGTTCGGACCCGGAAATCGCGGCGCTGACTATGTCGCGCGGCCGACGAGCACTGGTCGCGCCGTGTTGCCGATGCGGGTCGAGATTCGCGACGCCGAGCGCCGCGCGTTGCCGGTTGGGCAGACCGGTGACATCTGGATGTCAGGCCCGATGCTCATCCGCGGCTATTGGAACAAGCCCGACGCCACCGCTGCAACCATCGTCGACGGCTGGTTGCTGTCGGGCGACATCGGACGCATGGATGATGAAGGATTCCTCTATATCGAGGATCGTGCCAAGGACATGATTCTGCGCGCTGGAGAGAACGTTTACGGCGCCGAGGTGGAACATGCCATCTACGAACACTCGGCGATTCATGAGGCGGCCGTGTTTGGTGTGCCGCATGAACGCCTAGGTGAAGAGGTGGCGGTCGCCATCTATCCCAAGGCGGGACACCAGGTGACTCCTGCTGACCTCTGGGCGTTTCTCGACGGCAAGATTGCGGCGTTCAAGGTGCCGACCCACGTGGTGGTGTTGAGCGAACCCTTGCCACGTAACGCCGCCGGAAAGTTCTTGAAGCGCGAACTACGCGACCGTGTGGTGAACGGCGAGTTACGAACTGTTCAGCGCTAGGTGAGTGCCCGGTAGGTCAGACCGAATTCGGTAGGTCGGTTCGGGTACCCGGTAGGTCAGACAGAACTCGATAGGTGGGGTCGGGTACCCGGTAGGTCAGACCGAACTCGGTGGGTCGGTTCGGGTGCCCGGTAGGTCAGACCGAACTCGGTAGGTCGGGCTGGTCACGGCGGCAACGTGTCACAAATGGGCTGGGGCGTGCGTTGTACACGCCATGTGTGCTTCCGCATTCTGTGAACACCCCTCATTTACGCTGGGGCGGTCGTGGGGTGACCCCCACGAGGTACACCACCATGTCTGACCCATACACCATCGTGCTCTGGACTGCCGACGCCAATCGATTTGTTTCGTTTACGGCAGCACATCTCCTGCACGAGGGCCTCGAAGTTGCGAATCAAGGTCGAATCGATGACGAGATTCCCGTCGTCGTCGGGGTTGCTAACGCACGCCGACTACCCATCATCTCACGAGAAGTGAGTGCGCGCGGTTTGATTTTTGGTCGTGATCCGGTTGTCGCCACAGCGGAGCGACACGATTATCTCCTGACACTCACTAGTAACGACTATGTCGACGCAAGGCGCTTTCGTGTTCCAACTACGAAGCCTCGAGTCATCAATGCTGAGCAACTACTCAAGGCTCTCGAGCCAGTGTCACCACAGTCAATGTCCAAGACCGACGTGCTCTCGATCTTTGCGTCAGTGTCGCAGGTTGCTCAACCCATTTCGACGCCGAACAACAACAAGGTCAAGCTCAACGAGGTCGCCGATCTCTGCCTTCGACTCGTCGAAGCGTTCTCGAGTTGACTTACTTGCGGGTGCGCTTGCCTTCGACCAAGTCGGACAACTTGCACTTCAGCACCACACTCAAACGGGTGAGCGTGTCGAGCGACGGCGAGAAGTGACCGTTCTCGATGCGATTAATCGTCTTGCGGTCGACGCCCGCAAGTTCTGCGAGTCGGGCCTGAGAAAAGCCTCGCTCATTGCGTAGCGACACGAGACGATTCGAAACCGTCTCGGCCGACTGGTCGGATGCCTTCTTCAACTGTGCGGAAAGCGTTTTGCCCTTCATTTTTGTGCTCCTTTGTCTGCCCGCACGCTCTGGTCGGATCATTTGGGCAGGCTACAACCATAGTTGTTGGCCACGTGAAACTCTGTGACGGATGTACCTCCTAGGGTTGGGTGGTCGTGAGTCACGCAACCCTTGATGCCGTCACCATCGGCAACGCGATGGTGGACGTCATCACCTCCGTGCCCGAGCAGTTCTTGGTGGAGCACGACTTGACGAAGGCGTCGATGATGCTCGTTACCGACGAACGGTCGAAGTACCTCATGTCGCACATCAGCAAGAGCTTCATGTCAAGTGGTGGCTCGGTGGCCAACACCAGCCACGGTCTCGCGAGTCTCGGGGGCCGTGCTGGTTTCATCGGCAAGATTGCCGATGACGACCTCGGAAGCGTCTTCACCCGTGACCTTTCTGAGGCAGGGGTGAAGTTTTTTCCCGCGCCAAAAGATCATGGCTTGCCGACGGGGAGATGCGTCATCGTGGTGACACCAGACGGCCAGCGCACGATGAACACCTACCTGGGGGCTGGTGCGGTCTTGCACCCCGCCGACGTGAGCCGCGAAGCGGTGCAGAGTGCCGAGTGGGTGTTTCTTGAGGGTTATCTCTTCGACAAAGACGACGCGAAAGAGGCATTCCGCGTCGCTGCACAATACGCCCACGATGCTGGGCGAAAAGTGGCGCTCACGCTCAGCGACTCGTTCTGTGTGCAGCGGCACCATGCTGACTTCGTTGCGTTGGTGAACGACCAAGTCGACCTGCTCTTTGCGAACGAGCACGAACTGGCAACGCTCTATGGCACGGAAGATTTCGCAACTGCAGTCGGCCACCTGCGCGAGTGCTGCCCGCTTGCCGTGGTGACTCGCAGCAAGAAGGGCTCGGCTGTCATTACCCCTGATGATTTCATTGAGGTGCCTGCATTGCCCGTCGACCCAATCGTGGATGCCACGGGTGCCGGCGACATGTACGCGGCGGGTTTTCTCTACGGCATCACCCACGGCAAGACGTATGAGCAAGCGGCAGAAATCGCCACCATCTGCGCGGCCGAAGTGATCATGCACATGGGCCCGCGCCCACAAGTGCCGCTCGCGTCGCTGTTGTCCGAAGATTTGCGTTAGAGGTTTCGTGACGCGCGCGGCGTTCGCTACTTCTCGTCGTCGGCGGGGTGATAACTGAACTGCAGGTCGCCGAGCTTGACGAGTGTCGATGCAACCCAACCACCGAGCGAACCAAAGTGTTCATCGAGCTGCGCGTTGGTGCCGTCAGCGAGCGTGGCCTCTGCAAGTTCGTACGCACCGAGATACACAATCTCGGCGGCATGATCGAGTGGTCGATTGGTGTCGGTTGCAGAAATCGTCTCGCTGCTGATGCTCTCTCTCGCGAGTTGCTGATTGCCCAGTCGGGGACTCGTCAGAGGAGCGACGCCGGCGATCTGCACCGTGTCGGGTGGAGAAGCAAGTCGCTGCAATCGGAAGACGATTTCCATCTCGATCACTGGTGCTTCGTGGTAAATCTCTTCGACGTACCACGCGCGATAGGTGGCCTGGCTCCATGAGGGCCACGTGAAGGTGATGTGCGCAACCACGCGCGGTGGCTGGCCTTCGCCAGGTAACCCGTAACTGGTTGCCCATACCAAGTCGCCGAGTAGCACGTCGGAGTGCAGATGCTCCTCGAAGGCCTGACGCTCGAGGAATGCGTTCCCGAAGGCGTCGCGCAGCGCACCGATGGCATCGGTGAACACATGATCGAGCACGAAATCACGCTACAAGTGTGCGAGAATCACGGATGTGCCAATGGTGATGTATGACGTGCGTGACGGCATCGCCACGCTCACGCTCAATAACCCGAACGAACGTAACTCGATGACCGCCGAGATGGTTCGCGACATCGTGACCGCGATGGACTCTGCTGAGAGCGACCCCAATGTGCGGGTCGTAATTGTCACCGGCACGCCACCGGCCTTTTGTGCCGGAGCAAACCTCGGCAATCTTGCGGAGGCCACTCGCGAATCGCTGCTCGACATTTACGAGGGCTTTTTGCGCATCGCGCGTAGCCCACTGCCCACCATTGCAGCCGTGAACGGGGCGGCAGTTGGCGCCGGCATGAACCTTGCGCTCGGCTGTGACCTGCGCATTGCCGGAAAGAGTGCCAAGTTCGACACACGATTCCTGCAGCTCGGTTTGCACCCCGGTGGAGGCAACACCTGGATGCAGTTGCGTATCGCGGGCCTGCAGACCACGATGGCAACAGCCCTGTTTGGTGAAGTGCTCGACGGCGATGCGGCGGTTGCCGCTGGTCTCGCCTGGAAGTGCGTCGCTGACGAGGAGTTGCTACCGACGGCTCGTGCGGTGGCTGCCAAGGCGGCCGCGGCACCCAAAGAACTGCTCACCGCCATGAAGAAGACGATCATGGAAATCGGCACCTTGCCGACGCATACCGAGGCGGTGGAATTCGAACTCGGCCCGCAAGTGTGGACCACTCGTCAGCCGTGGTTTCGCGAACGACTTGCCGCGCTTCAGGCGAAAATCTCCAAGCGCTGAGCAACGTCGCGAGTCGGCGCCGTGTTGGAGGCGTGGGCTCCCGGTGGGTCTGCCGCGCGTTGGCGTCTACAGCCAGGCGCGAGTGAGTTCGCGGCTGCGCGACTCCCACTCTTCGGCGGTGAAGCCGAAGCGGTCGTGGTCTTCCCACACACCGTTGATTTCCAGGAATCGCTCGGCGCGGCCTTCGTGGCGCCAACCGAGTTTCTCCACCACACGCAGACTGTTGCCGTTGCGCGGGATGATGCAGATCTCCAAACGGTGAAGCCGCAACTCTTCGAATGCGAAGCGTGACAACACCGTTACCGACTCGGGGACGTAACCGTGACCAGCTTTGGCGCGATCCATCCAATAGCCGATGGTGGCTGACTGCATCGAGCCACGCATCACGCCATTGAGGTTGACCTCGCCGCACAACAACGAGTCGACGAAGATGCCGAATGAATAGGCGTTGCCGGCCGAACGCTCTCGTTCGCGAATCTCGCATCGCCTGGCGAAAGCGTCAACGTTTTCGGCTGGATCTGCCGACACGGCTGGTCGTAGCGGCTCCCAGTCGGTGAGCCAGCGGCCATTCCGACGGCGCACCTCGCTGAATGCCTCGAAATCGGAGGCGACCAGTGGTCGCAACATCACACGACGGCCATGCAATCGCAACGCTGCACCTGCTGGTGTTGCCGGGTGTGCGGCGCGCGTGCGTGATGTGGCGGTGGGCCTCATGCGCTGGCGCCTCGGGCCACTGGTGCTTGGGCGTCATGCGCTGCTCGCACTTCGGCCACGACGCCATCAAGCAAGTTGTGCGTACTGACGGTGATGTGGTCGAGCCCGAGTCGTCGCATGATTGCTACCAAGATGCAACATCCTCCCACGATGACGCCCGCCCGTTCCACTGGAAGGCCTGGGTTGTGCACGCGGTCGGCGAGGCGCTCAGTGGCAAGCGTGCGGAAGACATCTTCGGCGGCGTCTTTTGTGAGGTGCATTCCGTGCAATCGTGACGGGTTGAACTCCCGCAGGCCGAGTTCCACCGCGGCAATCGTGACGATGCTGCCGGCAACACCAACGACCCGCACGGCCTCGCTGAGGAGCGGTCGTTCGATGACGGCATTGTCGACTGCATCGCCGACCATCGAGACGGCGTTCGAAAGTTCTTCTGCGCGTGGCGGGTCGCCGTGCAACTCGGCCTCGGTGAGCGTGACGACGCCGAAGGGCATGCTTGCGCTCTCCATCACCACGCGTTGCGGTGTGCCGAGTGTGAGTTCTGTCGACGCGCCGCCAATATCAATCACCATCGTGTTGCCATCGACCTCGGGCAGGCTCGCCACTGCACCGTGCCAAGCGAGACGAGCCTCGTCGTCGCCGGAGAGCAACCGCGGTGTGGCGCCGGTGGCAGCCTGCACGAGCGAGAAGAAGTCCGCGGTATTCGCGGCCATGCGGCATGCGGCAGTGCCGGTGATGTGCAACTCGGCGTGATGCTGCGCCACGATGCCCGCGTAGCTCTGAATCACGTTCATCGTGCGCTCGATAGCCGCCGGTGAGAGCACACCCGTGCGCCCGACACCTTCGCCCAGCGCCGTGACATTGACTTCACGAACGAGTTGATTGCCTGCTGCGTCGACGACGAGCAAGTTGGTTGAGTTAGATCCGATATCGATGGCTGCCACGTTGCGATTCACGGAGTCACCTCGGTCGACGCTGGCGTTGCCGTGCTTGAACCAATTCGTTCGGCTACCCATCGACCAACCGGGTCGTCGTTGCCAACCAACCAGTTCGCGTAATGGGCATGCAAGCACTTCACGCCACGTCGTGTGCCCGCCACACCGCCGTAGGGCCGCGGCCCGGCGTGCATTGGCGGAATCTGCGCGTCGCGCTCTGCTGCGTATGCCGCATGCGCCGCGTCGAGTGATGCCTGGTCAACTTCTCGCTCGGCCGCATCGACACCACCTGCGGCTTCGAGTCGTGACACCTCGATGATGTCATCGGCATCGACCAACCAATACCTGGTCGGCATTGGCGTGCCGTCATGCAGCAGTGGTGCATTTCGCACGACACGCGGAGAACCGTCGGGTCGGCGCACGGCAACACTGAAGTCTCCTTGTGGTCGACGACCGAGCAGTTCGGTTACTCGCTCGACATCGCTCGCCGAGGCGTGTTCAGCGGAAGATGACAAACGCAGCCACCGCCACGGCAATCACGATGAAGACTGGCGTCAGACGCTTGAGCAAGGTGCCACCTGCAGCCTCGAGCAAGTCGAGCGGGGCGACATCTTCGCTGTGTTCGATCTTGCGCACCGCGGGTTGCGGCACGTCAGCTGCGGGTGTTGATGTCGTCGCCGACGCAGGAGTCGTCGAAGACGAGGCGTTCGTTGCCGATGGTGACGGTGCGCTTGGCGTCGACGGTGACGATGCGCTTGGCGCGGCAACGCCCTCCTGTGCAATCAATGCGTTGAGGTTGTCGACAAATTGCAGCAACAACTTGTCGCTCACATCGGCGAGTGCACCACGACCGAACTGTGCGACCTTGCCGGTGATGTTGAGGTCGGTGTCCACCGTGCACTTGGCGCTCGACGGTCCCGTCGACTCGAGTCGCGCAGTGATGGTGGCTGCAGCGTTGCCTTTGCCGCCGGTGTCGCGACCTTCTGCTTTCAGCGAGGCGGTGTAGTTCGCATCATCGCGCGTAACAAACGACGCCTGTCCTTTGAACTGAGCAACGATCGGCCCGACCTTCACCTTTACTTGTCCGCGATAAATCTCACCTTCCACTTCGGTGAGTTGGGCACCAGGGAGGCATGGGGCAAGACGTTCAAGGTTGGTGAGAATCCGCCATGCGTCGGCGGCCGGTACCGGAACGGTGAACTCATGATGCAGATCCATCAGATGTCCTCTCCATGTGTGGCAAGTTGCGCCTGCCACCGCGCGATGTCATCAACGGTGTCGATGTCGTCGGCGTTGCCTTCGCAGGCTACTTCGGTGACCAGCGCGCCGCGTTCTCGAATCAATGACCGCGCACCTTCATCGCCGTCAAGTGGCAGACGCGACCAGAGTTCAGCATGAATGCGAACAGGGTTGCGTCGTGCACCGTCGTAGGTTGCAACGGCGAGCGGTGCCTGAGTCGCTGCAACCGCGCGCCACGCTAACGCAGGTATCCCTGGCTGGTCACCGAGGCCGACGACAACGGCTTCCAGATCTCGCTCGCGCGCCGCAGCAACAGCGCACTGCAGTGAGCTCGCCATCCCGTTGCGCCAGAGGCTGTTGTGAATCACCACGATCTCTGGATTATTGGGAAGCCGTTCCTGTAACACCTCGGTGAGGTCAACGGCACCCGTGACCACAAAGACAGGGGAGAGTCCGGCTTCGGCAACGGCCTCAAGCACCCATCGCACCACTGGCTTGCCTGAGAGCGGTTGCAGCAGCTTGTGATGACTGCCCACGAAACGACTGCCGCCACCCGCCGCGAGCACCACAGCCCCGCAGAGCCCATGGGAAGCGTTCTGGTGACGTTCTGGCACGCGTCCAGCCTCGCAGTTCGGGTCAGCCTTCTGAGGTGGCACAACGTGGTTATGGTGGCGAGGTCTGGCCTTGCCACAGGTCGGCCAGGCCTTGCCACAGGTCGGCCAGGCCGGCCTCGGACTGCGAAAAACACAAGCGCACGAATTATTACAATTCCATTACAGCCCGCGGTAGTCTGATACCACCCCATCCACCAACCAGTGGCGCACCCCCTGCGCCACCCGGAGGTCTCGATGCCCCCCAAACACCACGTAGCTACGGCTTTACCCGTTCTGCACCCCAAAAAGCGAACGCTCGTTCGCATGCTTGCTCTGCTTGTCGCCGTGGTCGCAACTGTCGCATTCGTACCTTCGCAACGGGCCGCAGCGGTACCCGTCAGTGAGCGCACTGCGACGTGGATCGCGACAACCTCTCGTCGCGTGGCGCTGGAGTTACGCGACGCCCGCCATCTGCCAGAGGCAGAGCGTCGCGATGTTGCCGAGCGTCAGATCGATGAGTTGGCGGGGCTCATCGCGTATCTGCTGGAGGCCGACGTTGATGAGCTGCGTGATGCATGGACGTCCGCGTCAGTGCAACGCAAGATTGCACTCTTTTCCGCACTCAGCCAAGTGGGCGTGCCCTACAGGCTCAATGCCGATGCGCCGTTCATTGCGCTTGACTGTTCCGCCCTTACTCGCTTTGCCTGGGCGCAGGCCGGTGTCACCATCGAACGCGGATCCGCTCAACAGTACGAACGAGGCACTCGTGTGAGTCGCGACACGGCACAAGTCGGCGACCTCATCTGGTATCCCGGTCACATCATGATGTCGCTCGGTGTGCCTGGTCTCATCGTGCACGCGCGCTCTGGTGAACGAGCGGTTGAAGTTCATCGCATCGACTCAACGCGAATGTCGTGGATGCGCTGGGTAAGCCCCATCGACTGATTCAATGACGTCCCAACTCGACTAGCCCACAAAAAAGAAATCGCCCCGCCAGAGACGTAAGTCTCCAGCGGGGCGATTTGTTCTTCGAGAATCAGGCTCTGTAGAAGGTGATTGCCGTCGTGCTGTCGACGCGGCCAATGAACGTCGCCGAACTGTTAATCGCGACCACGGCGCTGCCTACAATCGTTATTCCGGACCCACCAGCAGCCGCGAGCGTCGCAGTGTGCCCACTGTCGGAATCGGTATTTACGATGACGATTTCAAATGTGTCACCAACGGCTTCTCCCGACATTTCAGCCAATATCAAGGCGGCAGTAGCTGAGGTCAAAGTGCCAGCTCCCCCACCGTTGTATGTGAAAAGTCGGTTAGAGATGATCTGTGTCGCTGTAAGCGTGGCATCGGCGGTCAGCGCAACAGCGGTTGCGTCAGCGAAGGTTGCGCCAGTTGCGCCAGTCGCACCGCGCTCACCCTCTTCGCCTTCGGGGCCCTGCGCACCTCTGTCTCCCTGCGGGCCCTGGGCGCCGCGACGACCGAAAGTCATCACAAGTTGTTCACCATTGGTGGGCAACGAACCAGACACGTGCACCACCGGAATCTTGCGGTAGCCGCTGCCGTCGGTGAGCACACCGTTCACGGTGAATGCGTTGACCTGGTTCGAAGTCTTGCCTGTCAACCAGATGGTGCCACCACCGTTTGCGGTGCTGAACGAGTCGAGAATCGCCATCACAGACGTGCCGTTCGCGTCGGTGAGATCGACAAAGAGGTTCGTAACCGCGGTGACGGTCGCCGAGTTGTAGCGAATGACGCCAGTGCCCGGGTCGGCATCCGTCACGGTCGTGCTAAAGGTGAAGCGAAGACCGCCATCAATTCCAGATCCAGATGCTCCGGTTGCACCCGCCGGACCCGTCTGGTTCCACTCAACCTTGGTTTCGGTTCTCGTATTGCACTTGCCGTTGGCGACATAGCGCATCGCACCGGTGCGCTTGTCTGCACAAGCAGTGATCGTGTTCGGAGTGGCGACCACCATTCCGATGCCTCCGACTGTGGCGCCGATAACGACGCCAGCAATGAGAGGTACGAGCGTTTTTCGTGAAAATGTGAATTTGAACATGAGGTCACTGTAGGGCACCTAGCAAGGCATCCATGTGGACTTCTTTGGGGAGGTTGAGTTCGTTGCTCGGCCTGTTGTTCGCCTAGTTCACGCGTCGCAAGAGTCTGAGAGGGGGCTAGTGAATCGAGCCCGTCGTGGTCGACAATGACGATGCGCCGCGACCGGTGCGTTGGGCGATGATCTCGCCGCAGATGGAGATCGCGGTTTCTTCAGGTGTACGTGCACCGATATCCAGCCCGATGGGCGACATCACGCGATCAAGTGCGGAACCGCTCAGGCCAACCTCAGCAAGACGTTCAAGGCGTTTGGCGTGAGTGCGGCGACTGCCCATGACGCCGATGTATCCCACCGACGTGCGCAATGCCCCCTGAATCGCCGGCACATCAAACTTCGGGTCGTGAGTGAGAATGCACACCGCGTCGCGCGAGCCGAGTGAAGAACCGAACTTCTCGAACACGTCGTCGGGCCACGCCACCATCACCTCGTCGGCCATGGGAAACCGCCGACTCGTTGCGAATACTTTCCGCGCATCGCACACCGTGACTCGATATCCGAGCACCTTCGCCACTCGCGCGAGGGCGCTCGTGAAGTCAACTGCGCCGAAAATCACCATGTGCGGCGGTGGCGCGAACGATTCAACAAACACGCGCACCGCCGTTGTATCGGCAAGATCTTCGGGTGTCGTCTGGCCGTGTGGGCCGTAGTGACGAGTGCCCGTGCGTCCGGCTTCGAGTTCGCCCAGTGCATCGCGCGCTGCTACTCGATCGAGTTCGGCGTGTCCAAGCGAGCCGAGCGACGGAACACCTGGCGAGACGAGCATCGTCGCGCCGGTGTTTGGCCCCTCAACAACAACCAGAAGAGCAGTCGGCTGGTTTGCACGCAAGCGTGAGGCGAGCACGTCGTAGAGCGAGTCACCGCTAACGGACGTCGCACTCTTCACCATGTGATGCGGCTCCATAGTGCGCTACTCACCAGGTGAGCTCCTGCATGAAGACATGAATCGTGCCACCACACGTAAGCCCGACAGCGAATGCTTCGTCGTCGGAATATCCAAAGGTGACCACCTTTGCCGCGGAGTGCTCACGCATCATCTCCAGTGCCTCGGCCACCACCGCGCCTTCGACGCAGCCACCGCTCACTGATCCGACGACCTCGCCCTCTTCGTTCACCGCCATCGCAGCACCAGGGTCGCGCGGGCCCGAGCCTTCAATGCCCACCACACGGCCCACTACGCATCGCTTGCCGGCATGTCGCCAGCGGTCGAGATCGTCCAGCAGTTCACGCATGGCTCAGCTGCTGCTTCTGCGAGTGGCGAGGTTGTCGGTGACACCGACCAAGCGCATGCTGGGGGATGCAGGTGTGTTGTTGTGCCCGCCATCATGAATCACTTCGGTGAGCCGCTCCAGCGCTGAGAGCGAGTGGCCCTCAACGAACGCGTCAACATGGGGTAGGGCAGCAGCCATGCCGCGCGCGAGCGGAGCGTATCCAGGCGTCACCTTGAGCGGGTTCACCCACACCACGCGGTGTGCGACTCGCTGCACGCGTCGCATCTGTTCGCCAAGCACTTCGGGTTGCCCACGATCCCAGCCGTCTGACAGCACCACGACGATTGCTCCACGAGCCATGCCGCGCACACCCCAGCGGTCGTTGAACGTGCGAACGCACTCACCGATGCGGGTGCCACCACTCCAATCGGCAACCTGTTGCGACGTACGTGCCAGTGCCTTGTCGGGGTCGCGATGCGACAATTCGCGAGTGATGCGTGTGAGGCGAGTGCCGAGCGTGAATGCCTCAACCCGCTGGCGGCCAACCATCGCAGCGTGCATGAACCGCAAGAAGGCTCGCGCGTATGGCTCCATCGAACCAGAAACATCAAGCAGCACGACGAGTCTGCGAAGTCGTTCGCTTGGCTCGCTCCACTCACGTCGCATCGGTTCGCCGAAGCTGGCGAACGAACGACGCACCGTACGCCGAACATCGACGTTGGCGCCGCGTCGCCGTGAGGGCGTTTGCCGCAGCGATCTGCGTGGTGAACCAGCAAATCTCAATTGATGCATGAGGCGCTGCGCTTCACGTAGTTCGTCACTGGAGTATTCGGCGAAGTCTTTTTCGCGCAGCGTTTCGACTGCGGAGAATCGCAGTGTCACGCTGGGTTCGTCTGCGTCGCTCGCATCGTCTCCTGATTCAGATTCTTCGTCGACGGCGAGCGTCGTTGACTCAGCACCAATCATCTCCGGGTCTTCACCCGCGGACAGCCGTTCCCAGAACACTGCGAAAGCAACGTTGAACGCCTCGCGATCCTCTGGCTTACGCACGAGCGTGGAATGCGCCGCCCAATACACGCGGTTGCGATCAGTGATACCCACAGCGTCAAGACATTGCACGAAGGTGACCACCGAATCAATTGGCACACGCAGCCCCGCCCCGCGCAACACTCGCCCGAAGGCGACGGCCATTCGTTCCGCAGTCACTCGCTGGCAGTCGAACGCTCGAGAGCATGCTTCACGAGATCGGCGACACCCTGCTCGTTGACACGTTCGTGGTCTTCTCGATACTTAAGCACGGTGCCAAGTGTCGAACGCACGACGGCTTCGTCAAGTTGGGTGGTGCCAAGCGTGCCGAGTGCCGTCGCCCAGTCGATCGTTTCAGCAACACCAGGTGGCTTGTACAGCTGCATCGTTCGCAGCTTCTCCACTGCACCTGCGACTTGTCGGGCCAATCGCTCGTGTACCTGCGGTACTCGCAGTCGTACGATTTCCACCTCGCGTTCAAAGCCGGGGTGTTCCACCCAGTGATAGAGACATCGTCGCTTCAGCGCGTCGTGCACGTCACGGGTGCGGTTAGAGGTGAGTACGACAACAGGAATCTCCGTTGCGCGATACGTGCCAACCTCGGGCACGGTGATCTGAAAGTCAGAGAGCACTTCCAGGAGATACGCCTCGAACTCGTCGTCTGCACGATCGATTTCGTCGATCAACAGCACCGGAGCCGCACCATTGCGCGGCTCGATTGCCCGCAGTAATGCTCGACGAATGAGGAAGCGCTCGTCGTACAACTCGTTCTCCAAGTGCTCTGTTGCCTTGTTACGCGCTTCGCCGCTCGCCTCCGCTGCACGAAGATGCAGAAGCTGTCGCGAATAGTCCCAGTCGTACACCGCCTGGCTCGCATCAATGCCTTCGTAGCACTGCAGGCGGATGAGTTCGCTGCCACGCACCGCAGCCAACACTTTTGCGAGCTCGGTCTTGCCGACGCCCGCTTCGCCTTCGAGCAGCAGCGGGCGCTTGAGCGACAATGCAAGAAAGACTGCCGTCGCGAGCCCCTCATCGGCGAGGTAACCGGATTGCGACAACGCACCGCGAACCTGTTGAACCGATGCGAGAGATGCGCGCGGTGCCGCCACGGCAACAGCCTACGAAGCCTGCGCTACCGTCGTTCGACGTGGATCTTCGCATCACAGGGCGAACCGCCGCCGTGGCAGCAGGCACCGCCGGCTTGGGTTTTGCGTCAGCCAAAGCCCTCACCGAGGCCGGCGTCCGAGTGGTGGTGTGCGGACGCTCACGCGACCGGCTAGACGCAGCGCTCGCGAAACTCGGCGAGAACGCAAGTGGCGTTGAGTGCGATGTGTCGACCGCCGATGGGGCGGCGATGTTCATTGATCTCGCACGCGAGCGCCTTGGCCATGTCGACATCCTCGTCGCCAACGGCGGCGGGCCGAAGCCCGGCAACTTCTCTGCGTTGAGAACGGATGACTACTTGCCGGCACTTCAACAGAGTTTGCTGTCGGTGGTGGCCATGTGCGAGGCGACGGTGCCGTCGATGCGTGAGCGTAAATGGGGAAGGGTCGTCGCAATCACCTCTATCTCGGTGCGCCAGCCAATACCCAACTTGATGTTGTCAAACACCGCTCGGGCGGGCGTTACGGGTTTCTTGAAAACATTGGCGCGAGAAGTGGCCGCCGACGGTGTGACCGTCAATTCTGTGCAGCCGGGAATCCACGCAACTGATCGAGTGACACAGTTGTACGGCTCATCACCGAACGCCGCGCAACTCAATATTCCTGCCGGCTTCGTCGGCGACCCGATGGATTTCGGAAATGTGGTGGCGTTCTTGTGTGGTGAGCCCGCGAAATTCATTACCGGTGCACACGTACCGGTTGATGGCGGCAGCTACGCCGGCCTCTTGTAACGCGTCGTCGTAACGCCAGGTCGAAGTGCGCCGCTCGCACTCCCGACCCGCCGCAGCGGGCTACTTCGACGCGTCTTCCAACGCGCGACGCACGAGCACGCGCGCCAAGTGCTGGCGATATTCCACGCTTGCGTTGAGGTCGCTCTGTGGTGCTGCATCATCTGCGGCGAGTGCTGCAGCATCCGCAATTGAGGCGCCACCAGAGAGTGCCTTACTCACTGCCGAAGCGAGCACAGGTGTTGAACCCATGTTCACGAGAGCTACACCACTCGTGCCGTTCTTGCGCCATGCAGCAACACCAACAATCGCCCAATCCTGCGCACGACGGTTGAATTTCTGGAAGCTCCAACCTGCGCCATTCATCTTGGGCACCTTGATTTCGACGAGCATCTCGTCGGCAGCAAGTGCACTCTCGAGGAAGCCTTTGAAGAAATCTTTGGCCGCAATCTCGCGCTTGCCCTTCGGGCCTTGCACGACGTAGGTGGCACCTAGAGCGAGCGTGGTGGCGGGCAGGTCGCTCGCTGGGTCGGCGTGAGCGATTGAGCCGCCGATGGTGCCGCGGTGACGCACTTGCGAATCACCAACATGACTTGCCGCGTGAGCCAAGAGCGGCACATGCTGCTTGAGCACCGGTGACTTCTCGACATCCATGTGACGTGTGAGCGCACCAATCGCCACGTGGTCGCCGGCGTCCTTCACGTACGAGAGGTCTTTCACTCGGCCGATGTCGACGAGCACCGTCGGCTGCGCAAGACGCAACTTCATGAGCGGGATCAGGCTGTGGCCACCCGCCAGGAACTTCGCTTCGTCGCCGTACTGACCAATCAGTGAGATTGCTTCTTCGGCCGAGCCGGCTCGCTTGTAGTCGAACGGTGCAGGAATCATCAGTTACTTCTTTGCGGCTGCGAGCACTGACTTGACGATGTTGTGATAACCGGTGCAACGGCACAGATTGCCTTCGAGCCCGAGTCGAACGTCGTCTTCCGAGGGGTTGGGGTTCTCGTTGAGAAGCCCGATTGCCGCCATCACCATTCCCGGAGTGCAGTAGCCGCACTGCAGGCCGTGATTCTCCATAAAGGCTTTCTGCATCGGGTGCATCTCACCGTTCTTTGCGAGCCCTTCGATTGTCGTCACCGTGCCGCCATCGGCTTGTGCGGCGAGGATGGTGCAGCTCTTCACTGCTTCACCGTCGAGATGCACGGTGCATGCACCACAACTCGAGGTGTCGCATCCGATGTTCGTGCCAGTAAGTTTCGCGTGCTCTCGGATGTAGTGCACCAGCAGCGTACGGGGTTCTACGTCGTGCGACTCCTGGCGACCATTGATGGTGATGGTGATGTGCATAGTGCTTTGTTGACTCTGTTTCTACTACGACTGCCGTGGGGCGTGCCGAAGCGGTCGGCTTATCCCGCGATGAGGGACGTATGGGGTGGCAGATGTGCCCGAACAGCTTTGCCGCCTGCTGCGGCGAAACGGATTAGTCGTTCAGACGGTGCAGACTGCGCACCGCAAACGTGAGGGTGAGTGCCGCCATGATCACGATTGCCAACAGCCCGCCCCAGACGGCGTTCCACGACAGGTGGTCGGGGCTCGACGGGTTGACGAGCCCAACTCGGGCCAGGCGGAGGATGTTGGTCGCCGGGTTCACGCGAGCCACCGAATGCAACCAGCCCTCCATCACGTTGAGCGGGACTTGTGCCGAAGAAAGAAACATCACGAGGAAGATCGACAACTGCATGACTGCTGCACCACGCATGTCTTGAAATCTGAATGCGAGTCCAAGACCCCAGCCCGCACCAATGGTCGCAAGGCCGACTGCGGCGATGTAGAGACACAAGACGCCAAGCACGCCACCGCTGAATCGTGCACCGAGTGCCACGCCGAGCACGATCACAATCGTGGTCATCATGACGATGCGTACGAGGGTGCCGGTCAACGGTCCGAGCACGAGCGAGAGCCGTGACGTTGGGGTCATGCGCAGACGGTCGTAGAAGCCAGTCTCGATGTCGCGAATCGCGGTGAAGCCAAGACCAACGCCGCCGAAGGCTGCACCCATCATGATGCCAAGCGGCATGTACCAGTTGATTGACCGGTCGGTGGGGAAGCCCGGAATCTGCGTCACCGCAAAGAATGTTCCGGCGAACACGATCATGTTGAAGATCGGCATCGCAAGTGCAGGGAAGAACGCCGATGGAAGCCGTCGAATGTTGCGGATGCTGCGCTTGGCAAGGATGCCGATGGTGCGCTGCGTGCTTGAGACGAGCACGTCAGGTTGATGTTGCATCGTCGTGCTCATCGTGCCGCCAGTCGGGCAGAGAGTTGGCGGAGAGCGAGAGCAGTCGTCAGTATTGCAACGCCGGTTGGAATCGCGAGCGTCTGCAACATTGCCGTAAGTGAGAGCCCGTCAATCGTGAGCCATCGCTGTCCTTCCACCATGTACGAGATCGGATTCAGGTCTGCGACTCGTCGGTAGACACCACTCATTGTTTCGCGCGGGAAGAACGCACTCGAGAGAAACAACAAGATGAAGAGCACAGGAAACGTACCCTGCACCGCCTCAGCAGAGCCGGTCTTCAATGCCACCACCGACATCAACGCGCCAACGGCAAACGCCGTAAGGAAACCAGCGACCACGATTGATGCGTATCCGATGATGCCAGCCTCCACGACCACGCCGAATGGCAACAACGCAAGGAGAAAGACGAGTGCTTGCAGTGCACCAAACAGCGAACTGCCCGCCAGTCGGCCAAAGAGAATCGACGTGCGCGATGTCGGTGCAGCCAGCAGTCGATCAAAGAAACCGTCTTGAATGTCGGTAGCGAGTGCCGCAGCACCAGTGACGGATCCAAAGAGCACGCCTTGAATCACCGTGCCGGCGAGTGTGAATTGCAGATACGAATCAACTTTTGGAAACCCGGGCAGGCTGATCGCGCGACTAAACGCCGACGAGCCAAGTGCGGCAAAGAACAGCGGAAAAATCATCGACGGCCCAACCAGCGCAGGCTGGCGAAAGATTGCCATCGTCGATCGGCGGGAGAGCGCGAGCAATTGTCGCGCCGTATCAGCCGGCTTGCGGCGCATTTTCCGCCCCTTCGAGTCGATAGCCCGTCGCCTCTGCGAACACGTCGTCAAGGCTCGGCTGGTTCAGTTCGAGGTGCTCGACCACGACCTTGGCTTCGTCGAGTGCGCGTACGACTTCGGCGACTCGCTCGGCGCCGCCTTTCAGGCCGACACCGAGTGTGCCTTCGGCAGTGGGACGCAACTCTCCGAAGCGGGCGAGTACCGACTTGGCTGTATCCGTTTGTGTGCGCGACACACTGATGAGCAGCGTCGGGTCGCCGACCGTGCGTTTCAAGTCGGCTGGTTTGCCTTCACGCACGATGCGACCGTGATCGATGATTGCGATTCGGTCAGCGAGTTGATCCGCCTCTTCCAGGTATTGCGTGGTCAGCATCACGGTGGTGCCTTCGCGATTGAGGCGACGCACTTCTTCCCACAAGGTGAGTCGGCTCATCGGGTCGAGTCCAGTCGTCGGTTCATCGAGAAACAGAACGACTGGTTGATGGATGAGCGAGAGCGCGAGATCGAGTCGGCGACGCATGCCGCCTGAATACGTGCCGACGCGCCGATCGGCGGCCGCAGTGAGGCCGACTCGTTCGAGCAAGTCGTCGGCGCGCTGTTTCATCTTGTTTGATGGGATGCCATAGAGCACCGCCTGCAACTCCAGCAACTCGTATCCCGTCATGAGCGGGTCGATTGCTGCGTCTTGCAGAGCGACACCGATGTTGCGACGCACGTCGTCTGCTTGTTTCACGACATCGAAACCAGCCACCCGTGCGGTGCCGCTCGTTGGTCGCAGCAATGTGGTGAGCATCCGAACCGCAGTGCTCTTGCCAGCGCCGTTCGGCCCGAGGAAGCCGAAGATTTCGCCTTGGTTGACGGTCAAGTTGATGCCGTCGACGGCCTTCACTTCGCCAAAGTGACGAACGAGGTTTTCGGCGACGATTGGTGCGTTGTTCACCCAGACAGTCTCGCCGAATGGATCAGTAACCGGCGTTATTGGAGTGCCGACTCAGCCGTGCAGTGCGCGCCACCGTCTGATTCCGCCGCCGTGCGGCTGCGTTGACTCAGCCGTGCAGTGCGCGCCACACCCGCTCTGGAGTAGCCGGCATGTCGATGTGACGAACGCCCAGATGTGCCACTGCGTCAACCACCGCAGACTGCACGGCTGGAGTTGACCCAATGGTTCCAGATTCGCCGACTCCCTTAGCGCCGAGTGGGTTGCGCGGCGTCGGAGTCTCCATCGGCACGAGCGTGATGCGTGGCGCTTCGACCGCCGAGATAAAGGCGTATTCGGCGAGGTTGCCGGTCTTTGGGTTGCCATCTTCGTCGTAAACGAATTCTTCGAGCAGCGCCTGCGCCGATCCCTGCGCGATGCCACCGTGAATCTGACCTTCAAGCAGTAGTGGGTTGAGCACGGTTCCCGCATCGTCGCATGCAATGTGTCGTAGGTGGGTGACTTTGCCCGTCTCCGTATCGACCTCAACAACCGCGATGTGTGCACCGAATGGGAATGTCGCCCCACCCGAGGTGAATCGCTCGGCGACAGCAAGACCTCCGTCGTTCTTCTTGCGGGTGGCGAGCTCGGCCCAAGTCACTGCACGCGCCGGCGTGCCCGTCACATGGAATGCGCCTCGACCTTTGTCGAGCACCACATCGGCCTCGGCAGCTTCGAGAGCGGATGCGGCGATGGATCGCGCGAGCTCGACGAGTTTCTCCGCAGTTTGGTGCACTGCTGCACCGCCGAGTTGTAGTGAGCGTGAGCCGTAGGTGCCAAGACCTTCGGGAATGATGTCGGTGTCACCCCAGACGACGTCAATCTTGTCCATCGGGATGCCCGTGTGTTCGCTCGCGATCATCGACCATGCCGTGACGTGACCTTGGCCGTGCGGTGAGGTGCCGGTGTAGACGATGGCGCGACCGTCAGGCAGCACTTCGATACGGGCATCTTCGTGGTTGGTGCCGCCACTCGTAATTTCCACATAGACGCTGACACCAATGCCCAGTTGATTGCGGTCACCACGCTTGCGACGCTCGGCTTGTTCTCGGCGCAACGCTTTGTAGTCGGCGGCAGCGAGCACTTTGTCGAGCGACCCTTCGTAGTCGCCGACGTCGTAGACCTGACCGATGGCGGTGGTGTACGGCTCGGTGAATCGTGGAATCAGGTTCATGCGTCGCACGTCGGCCGGGTCTTTGCCGATCTCGGCGGCAAACATGTCCATCGCGCGTTCAATCGCGGCGGTGGCCTCGGGTCGACCTGCGCCACGGTAGGCAACGATCGGGGTGGTATTCGTGACGACCGACTTGGTTCTGCACTCAATCTTCGGTATCGCATAGACGCCGCTACTCATCGGTCGCGTGCATGCTGGTGCCAACACTGCGCCGACATCGACGAACGCGCCAGAATCTTGAACTGCCTCGAGACGGTAGGCGAGCACCTTGCCTTCACGCGT
>Ga0208084_1000036_pt1 | contig 32618 bp, 39 predicted proteins | sample LakMenEpi14Sep09_FD_150698 | JGI IMG/M metagenome (GOLD analysis project Ga0208084, IMG submission 150698) | Freshwater microbial communities from Lake Mendota, WI - 14SEP2009 deep hole epilimnion (SPAdes) | ecosystem: Environmental > Aquatic > Freshwater > Lentic | place: Lake Mendota, Madison... | reverse complement strand
GCCATTCACCTGAGCCGCCTCCGCCAGGCAGAATACTTCAGCTTTTACAACTTGCGGCCAGGTGATGGCTAGCGTTATAGATGGCGCATCATCGGAGCGTTGCAGATCGTCGGCTGGGAAGCTCCGCAGCGGGACGACGTCGCGAGCAAGTTTCTGGCACACGTCGGGAGCGGCCGAGACCAGAGCGGAGCCGCTAACGTACGCCTTCCGGCAGCGCGGGATGGCCATCGCCTAGGAGGGTATGGATATCGTGAACACCGTCAGCTTGTTGCTGATGCTGGTGATTTCCAAGCTGCTCGTCTTGACCCCGCCCGTTGCCGTCTGGCGCGCACTCTCGCGGAAACCCTCAGGTCGGGCGGCGTGGCTCTTGCCCGCGCTCGCGTTGATCGGCCCCTTCATCGCCGCCTTCATCTCGCTCATCCTGGTGTGGCTCCCTTCTTATTCGGGGCAATGCGGCGGCTGGCTTGGCGAGACATCCCCATGCAGCGGTTTCGGCCAGTATGCGTTCGAGACCATGTACTGGGCCGCCATCAGCATGGCCATACCCGGCCTTCTGGGGATGCTGCTTGGCGTCGCTGTCCTGATCGTTGTGTTGATCAGGCGCCGCATGTCCCGCCCGGCTCCGTGAACAGAGGGCACCATGGCTCATTTCCGATGTCTCATTCGTGGCGAGGGCTTCTTGGGTATCCTCGAAGGGCGGGACGGCCCGATCGGCTTTTATGTCAACCGCCCGGTCGAAGCCGTCGACGCTGAGCAGGCGCGCCGCGATGTCCTGGACGCGTTCCACGCGGAACTCGCCGAGCGAGGTTGGGCGGACAGGTGTGGGCGTGTGGTTGTCGATGAGATGGACGAAATCGACGCGTCCGAGCTTCCTTTGATCGGGCAGGCCTTCGTGGTCTTTCCGGATGAGGAAGCCGGCTCTGAGCAGGGGGCGGCAGACATGCAAACGCCGTTCTTGCTCATCGGGCATGGTGGCTTCTCGGTGCATTCCGATGCGCAGGCCGAGGCGTTGATGATGACCAGGACGGCGATGGACAGTTTCCGCAACGCGGTCTGCTATGACGGCTCAGGGGCGTCCTGTACCATCATCGACATTATCCCGCTTCGCGTTGTGACCCTGCGCGACCGAATACTTCCCTGGCGCCAGATTCCGGTTCGACTTGTGCTACAGCCTGGGCTCAATCTGTCGCTCACCGATGTGCGTGTCAGGCTCCTCTCGATCCTGGAGGGAGATAGCGAAATCGCCGATTTCCTGAAGATGCCCGCCGGGGAAGCCGTCACACGGCTCAATCATGCAAGGACCCCAGGAGAGCTCATTGCGGTAGCGGAGACGATCACCTGACGCGTCAAACGCCGGCGCCGCCTCTGGCATGCGCGCTCCGGGTTTACGCCGACAGACCGCGCGGCCTGTCACCGTTCTGTTGTGCAACGGGCTGTTCCGACGCAACGTCGGCGTGTCGAGGGGCTAACGGTGCTTGCAGCAGACGAGCGTTTTCGGAAGCGCGCAGCGCGTGCGGTTCTTTGCTCGCTCGCTGCAGAAGCCAGCGTTCCCCCTCTGCTCTACCTAACCAATGCCGAATCCGCATCGTTCACTGAAACCACCACAAACCGAGTGTGAGCTGGCAGACTAGGAACTAGGCAGTTCAGCCATGTGACCGACGCAGCGATCCTCTCTACCCCAGAAGCTGATGGTGAGAGCCTGGGGGATCTGCTCCTTGATGTCCTGCCACCAGACGGCAGCACGATTGGGAACCTGTCCGCTCGTGAGGCGCTGAGCCGAGCCGCCGAGCGGCCGATCAGCGAGGCGGAGTACGAGACCCTGAAGGACAAGGCCCTCGCCCTGGGGCTGATCCGCAAGGGGCGGGGCCGTGGCGGTGCCATTGGCCTGGCGCCAGGGATGGAGGGCGGCAGTCGCTACGAGGCACCCTCAACGCCAGCAGCAGGCAACGGTCGAGGTAGAGCGAAGAAGGAAGCATCCGCCAAGGATTTCAAGGCAGTGCTCTGGGCATCTGCCGACAAACTTCGTGCCCAGATGGATGCGGCGGAATACAAGCATCTGGTTCTGGGTCTGATCTTCCTCAAATACATCTCAGACACCTTTGCTGCCCAGCAAGGCAAGGTGCTTCAGACGGTTTCCAACCCTGAATCCGACTTCTACCTGGGGGATGACCCTGCCGACCACCAGGCAGCACTGGAAGACCGTGACTACTACACCCAGGAGAACGTGTTCTGGGTGCCTGCTGATGCTCGCTGGGAATCGCTACGGGCACGGGCAAAGCAACCTGATATTGGGCAACTGATCGACAAGGCACTGGTTGCCATCGAAAACGAGAACCCCACGCTGAGGGGCAAGTTGGATAAGCGGTTTGGTGCCGCCCAACTGGAACCAGGGCGAATGGGCGAACTGGTGGATCTGATCTCCACCATTGGATTTGCTGACGACCAGCGTTCAGGTGATGTGCTGGGTGAGGTCTACGAATACTTCCTCGGTCAGTTCGCCAGCGCAGAGGGCAAGAAGGGCGGTCAGTTCTATACACCTTGTCACGTCGTTAAAACGCTGGTTGCTGTGCTGGCACCCCATAAGGGTCGGATTTATGACCCCTGCTGTGGTTCAGGGGGAATGTTCGTTCAGAGCGAGAAGTTCATCCAGGCCCACGGGGGCAAGCGTGATGATGCTTCGATCTATGGGCAGGAGAGCAACCCCACCACCTGGCGGCTGGCAGCGATGAACCTGGCGATCCGTGGGTTTGCTGCGGATCTGGGTCAGGAACCTGCTGACACCTTTGCCAGAGATCAGTTCCCCGATCAGAAGTTCGACTACATCCTTGCCAACCCACCGTTCAATATTTCCGATTGGGGCGGGGAGAAGTATGAGAGTGATCCACGCTGGGTGTATGGCAGGCCCCCAGTAGGCAATGCCAACTATGCGTGGTTACAACATATGCTCTGGAAACTACGCCCTGGTGGTGAAGCAGGTGTAGTGCTGGCAAACGGATCAATGAGTTCCAACCAAAGCGGTGAAGGGCAGATCCGTGAGGCGATGGTGCGGGGTGATGTGATTGAAGTGATGGTGGCGCTACCTGGGCAGTTGTTCCTCAACACCGCCATACCTGTTTGCCTGTGGTTCCTGACGAATGACAAGACCCAGCGTGGTCGTGATCGTCGTGGAGAGACGCTGTTTATTGATGCCCGCCAGATGGGCACGATGAAGACCAGAGTTGAGCGGGTGTTGACGGATGAAGATATTGCCAAGATTGGGAACACCGTTCACGCCTGGCGTGGTGATGGCGAAGTGTCTGATGCTTATGAGGATGTCGCTGGTTTCTGCTACAACGCCAAGTTAGAGGAGATCGAGAAGAATGGTTTTGTGCTCACTCCTGGGCGCTATGTGGGAGCAGCAGATATTGAAGATGATGGCGAACCATTTGAGGAGAAGATGAAGCGCCTCACTGGTTTGCTCAAGCAACAGCAGGAAGAGGGAGCGAAGTTGGATCAGCAGATTGCTGACAACTTGAGGAGGTTGGGATATGAGTTCTGAGTGGAGTGAGTGCTCTCTTGGAGACCTGATAGACATCAAGCACGGTTTTGCCTTCTCTGGCGATTACATCTCAAAAAACCAAGGCAAGTTCGTATTGGTTACGCCAGGCAACTTTGAAATAGGTGGTGGTTTCAAGGAGGGAAGCGCCAAGTATTTTCACAGTCAATATCCTGAGGAATATGTCTTTTCTCCTGGTGACTTGGTTGTCACAATGACTGATCTAAGCAAAACTGCCGATACCCTTGGTTATTCGGCAAAAATACCTGGAGAAAAAGGCAAGACATATCTCCACAATCAACGGGTAGGCAAGGTCTCCTCTAAATCCTCAGACGCAGAACTTGACTTCCTGTATTGGGTAATGCGTCATACGGATTACAGAAGATGGGTTTTGAGCACTGCTACTGGTTCTACGGTCAAACACACATCACCATCACGGATACTTGATTACACCTTCCTGCTTCCACCACTCCCAGAACAGCAAGCAATCGCTCATATCCTCGGCACCCTTGACGACAAGATCGAACTGAACCGCAAGACCAACGAAACCTTGGAGGCGATGGCAAAGGCGCTCTTCAAGTCGTGGTTTGTGGATTTCGATCCAGTCAGAGCGAAGGCAGAAGGTCGCCCAACTGGATTACCTGATGAGATCAGCGACCTGTTCCCCGATTCATTTGAGGATTCGGAACTGGGTGAGATTCCGAGTGGGTGGAAGGTTTCATCCCTTGGAGAGGAGTTTCAATGGAAAGAAGGAAAACCGTGGGTCAAGGAGGACAGGGTTGACTTTTCGGCAAATCTAGTTTTTGGGGCGAATGGTTCCATTGGTTACAGCACACGGCAGATCGCAAACACAAGAGTCATTTTCGTAGGCAAGATTGGCAGTTGTGGTGCAATCAACTTTTACAATGGATCTTTCTGGGCAACGAATAACACCCACTACCTAACACTTGAAGACAACTCCGACCTTGAATACATAAGGCAAGTGCTACTTGGCGTTGACTTCTCTGCATACGTTGGCGGATCGTCGAATCCATATATGCCATTCGGCAACTTTGCCCAGCATCAAATAGCGTCGCCTCCGTCGAGGATTATTTCCAAATACTGTGAGGAAGTGTCTCCTGCTCGGTCGAGGATTGAGCAGAACACAACAGAATCAAGTCTTTTGTCTTTCTTGCGAGATGCCCTCCTCCCCAAACTCATATCAGGTGAAATCCGAATCCCTGATGCCGAGAGGTTGCTTGAGGAGGTTGGCGTCTGATGGCACTCATCACAGAAGACCATCTGGAGCAGCAGTGTCTTGATCGGGTCATCCTGTTCCAGGCCGCCGATGGCAAAGTCACGCTCGATGTGCGCCTGGAGGCTGACACCGTCTGGCTGAGTCAGGCCCAGATGGCGGAACTGTTTGGCCGGGAACGCTCGGTGATCACCCGCCACGTGGGCAACGTGTTTCGAGAGGGGGAGCTGCCTGAGCCATGCAATGTGCATTTTTTGCACGCGTTCGGTTCTGACCGGCCTGTGTTGCACCGGCACCTGATCCAGGGATTGGCAAGCCATCACCAACACGTCACGCTAAACTAGTTGGCAACTGGTTGAATCTCCCCCATGCGGTCCGTTGGCGCATTTGAGGCCAAAACCCACCTCGCCGCCCTGCTGGACGCAGTGAGTGACGGCGAGCAGATCACGATCACCCGCCACGGGCGCCCCGTGGCCTGGCTCGTACCGCCCGCCGATCACGCCCAGCCGGATGTGGCCGGCACCATCGAACGCCTGCGGGCCTTCAGCGCTGGCCAGTCCCTGGGCGGGCTGTCCTGGCGCGAGCTACGCGATCAAGACCGGCCATGACATCCCCTGCCCAAAGCCCCGAGTCCGGCGGGCTGGTGCTGGATGTGTCGCTCAGCTGCGCCTGGTGCTTCGCCGATGAAGCCAGCGATGCGGGCTGGGCGATCCTGTCGCGCCTGCAGACATCCGAAGCCCATGTGCCCTCGCTCTGGTTGTGGGAAACCGCCAACGTGTTGATTCAGGCCGAACGCCGAGAAAGGATCACGGCGGCCGCCATCCGCACCTTCCTCGGCCTGCTCGAAGCTCTGCCGATCCACATCGACCACGCCGGCACCGCCACCATCTGGCACGACACGCTGGCCCTGGCCCGTGCCCACCGCCTCACCTCCTATGTCGCGGCCTATCTCGAGCTGGCCCTGCGTCTTGGTCTTCCCCTGGCCAGCCGCGATCAGGCCCTGCAGGCTGCCGCCAGAAGCGAAGGCGTGCCGCTGCTGCCCACGTGATGGCCAAGCAAGCCGACACGGACGCCCCCTACGCCCCGCCGCTCACCCTCACCCCGTCTGCGCCGCGAGAACCGCATCCACACGATCCAGGCCTCCCTGGCGATTGAGCAGAACAGCCTCAGCCTGGAGCAGGTAACCGCGCTGTTTGATGGTCAGCGGGTGATCGGCCCTGCCCGCGACATCCAGGAGGTGCGCAATGCCATCACCGCTTACGAGGCGCTGCCCCGCTGGGATCCCGCCAATCGCGCCCATCTCCTGGAAGCCCACGGGCTGTTGATGGCTGGGCTGATCGAAAGCCCCGGCCGCTTCCGCAATGGTGGCGTGGGCATTTATCGCGGTGACCAACTCGTGCACATGGCACCGCCTGCCGCCAGAGTGCCGGATCTGGTGGGGGAGCTGCTGGCCTGGCTGGCCTCAAGCCACTGGCATCCCCTGATCGTGAACTGTGTGGCGCACTATGAGCTGGAGTTCATCCATCCCTTCGCCGATGGCAATGGCCGCCTCGGCCGCCTCTGGCAGACCCTGATCCTCAGCCGCTGGAACCCGCTGCTCGCCTGGCTGCCGATCGAGGAGGTGATTCGCTCCCGGCAGCAGGGGTACTACGACTCCCTCGGCCAGGCAGACCAGCAGGGCGACCTGGCGCCCTTCGTGGCCTATCAGCTGGAGGCGTTCCACGATGCCCTGCGTTCGGAGATCAGTTCGGAGAAAGGTTCGGAGATCGGTTCGGAGAAAGTGGGCGCCAGAACTCCCAGCCTTGATGAGCTGATCCTGCAGCACCTCAGCTCCGATCCCAACCTCTCAGCCCGCTTGCTGGCCGAGCGCCTCGGGCTGAGCCAACGGGCGGTGGAAAAGCATCTCTCCGCCCTGCAACGCCAGGGGCGCCTGCTCCGCCAGGGTGCTCCCCGTGGCGGCCATTGGCAGATTCTGTAGCCTCACACCATGGCACTCATCACAGAAGACCATCTGGAACAGCAGTGCCTTGAGTGGTTCCAGGAACTGGGATACACCCACGTCTTCGCACCCAAACTCGACAGCGACGGCACCTCCCCTGAACGCACCGACTTCAGGCAGGTGATCCTCACGGGGCGTCTGCGCTCAGCACTCCAACGCCTCAACCCCGGCGTGCCAGCCAGCACCATTGAGTCAGCGGTGCTCCAACTGGCAAATCCCAACGTGCCGGGGTTGCTGGCATCCAACCGTCAGTTCCACCGCTGGATCACCCAGGGTTTACCCATCACCTATCTGGATGGAAACCAGCAGGTGGGCATCCGCCTCAAGGTGATCGGATTCGACGACCCCGCCGCCAACGATTGGTTGGTGGTGAACCAGTTGGCAATCCAGGGCAGCAAGCACAACCGCCGCCCCGATGTGGTGGTTTACGTGAACGGTCTGCCGCTGGCGGTGATCGAACTGAAGAACCCTGCCGATCAGAAGGCAGACATCTGGGCGGCGTTCAACCAACTGCAAACCTACAAACAGGACATCCCCGACCTGTTCACCCCCAATGTGCTGCTGGTGATCAGCGATGGCATCCAGGCACGGTTGGGTTCCTTGAGTGCTGATCGGGAGCGATTCCAACGCTGGCGCACCATCGACGGCGAGAACCACCTCGATCCGCTGGGTGCTCACCGTGATCTGGAGACCCTGGTGCGGGGGATCTTCGACCAGGTGCGACTGCTGGAGTTTGTGCGCTCGTTCTGCCTGTTTGAGGAAGACGGGCAGATCATCAAGAAGATCGCTGCCTACCACCAGTTCCACGCCGTGCGCGCTGCCGTGGAGCGGGTGGTGGAAGCCAGCCGCCCTGATGGCGACAAGAAGGGTGGGGTGGTCTGGCACACCCAAGGCGCAGGCAAGAGCATCGAAATGGCCTGTCTGGCGGGCAGGTTGCTCACCGATCCACGCCTGCAGAACCCCACCCTGGTGATCGTCACCGACCGCCAGGATCTCGATGGCCAACTGTTCGGGGTGTTCGCTGGCGCAGGCGATCTGCTGGGCGAATCCCCCCGCCAGGCCAACAGCCGCCAGGAACTCAGGGATCTGCTCGCCAACCGCCCCAGCGGCGGGATTATCTTCACCACCATTCAGAAGTTCGCCCCAGAACCTGGGGAACACCGCTTCCCAACCCTGACTCACCGCCACAACATCGTGGTGATCTGCGATGAAGCCCACCGCACCCAGTACGGGTTCAAGGGGCGTTTCGATTCCAAGACGGGCGAGATCATATACGGCCTGGCAAAAGCGCTGCGTGATGCCCTGCCCCAGGCCACCTTCCTGGCCTTCACAGGCACCCCCATCTCCCAGGACGACCGCGACACCCAGGCGGTGTTCGGCCACTACATCTCCATCTACGACATTCAGCAGGCCGTGGAAGATGGCGCCACGGTGCCCATCTACTACGAATCCCGCCTGGCGAAGCTGGAACTGAAGATCCCCATGCTCCCCCAGGTGGATGAGCAGGTGGACGAGCTCTTCTCAGACGAAGACGACATTCCTGCCGCGGAGCGGGCCAAGAGCCGCTGGGCGGCGCTGGAGGCCCTGGTGGGTGCGGAGCCCCGCCTGCAGCAAGTGGCAGCGGATCTGGTCGCCCACTTTGAACAACGGTCACGCACCCAACCAGGCAAGGCACTCGGCGTGGTGATGAGTCGAGACATCTGTGCTCGCCTCTATGCCGCCATCGTGGCGTTGCGACCTGAGTGGCACGACGACGACCCCACCAAGGGGGCCATCAAGGTGGTGATGACCGCATCGGCCTCCGACGAGCCCCACCTTCAACCGCACCACACCAGCAAGCAGCAGAAGAAGGATCTGGAGAAGCGCTTCAAGGATCCCGCTGATCCCCTCAGGATCGTGCTGGTGCGGGACATGTGGCTCACGGGGTTTGACGCCCCCTGCCTGGCCACGATGTACATCGACAAGCCGATGCAGGGGGCCAACCTGGCCCAGGCCATCGCCCGCGTGAACCGGGTGTTCAAGGACAAGCCCGGCGGGTTGGTGGTGGACTACATCGGCATCGCCCCCCAGCTCAAGGAAGCCCTGGCCACCTACACCGCGGCTCAGGGCAAGGGTGCCCCCACGATCGACACCAGCGAGGCACTGCGGATCCTCAAGGAGAAACTCCAGGTGGCCCGTGACCTGCTCCACCCCATCGACTGGAGCGGTTTCAGGGATCCCAAGACAGCAATGGCACTGCTGCCCAACTGCCTGGATCACATCCTGGAACTCCCAGAAGGCAAGAAGCGGTTCTGCGACACCGTGCTGGCCATGACCAAGGCGTTCGCGCTCTGCGGCACCCTCGATGAGGCGATGGCCTTGGATCCGGACGTCACCTTTCTGCAGGCGATCCGGGTACCCCTGGTGAAGGGTGATCCGCTCGCTGGCGACGGACGTGCTCCTAAGACTGTGGACTTTCAGTTGCGCCAACTGTTGTCTGAATCGTTGGTGGCCGACGGCATCACCGATGTCTTCAAAGTGGCAGGTCTGGACAAGCCCGACATCAGCATCCTCTCGGAGCAGTTTCTGGCGGAAGTCAGCAAGATTCCCCAGAAGAACCTGGCGGTGGAACTGCTGCAGCGCCTGCTGCGCGAACAGGTGCACACCCGCTTCAAGACCAACCTGGTGAAGCAGAAGCGCTTCAGCGAACTGCTGCAGGCATCGCTGGCCAAGTACGCCAACCGCTCGATCGAGGCGGCCCAGGTGATCGAGGAACTGATCGCCATGGCCAGGCAGTTCCGCGATGATGCGGATAAGGCGGCGGCGATGGGGTTATCCGAGCCTGAAATCGCCTTCTACGACGCCTTAGCCCATAACCAGTCCGCCCAGGAGCTGATGGGCGACGACGTGCTGATGTCCATGGCCCGCGAACTGGCCGCCAAACTGCGCGGCAACCTCAGCATCGACTGGCAATACAAGGAAAACGTGCGCGCCCGCCTGCGCACGATGATCAAGGCCCTGCTCAAGCGCTACAAATACCCGCCCGATCAGGAAGCCGCCGCCATCGAACTGGTGCTCCAACAAACGGAACAGATCTCCGAAGAATGGGCTCGCGAAGACCTCGGCAACCAGATCCAGGCCGCGGTGGCCGAAGCCCTCTCCAAATCGATGGGGGCGCCATCGTGATCCGGCGCAATCGTCAGCAGACGCAGCACATCGCCTTCGCAGCATGCAGGTCTGCTGCGCTTGGTCACCCGCTTCTCAGGTTGAGATCAGATCGTCGCTGATCCTGGTCAGAGCAGGGATGGCGTCCACCGCCAGAACCGCCTGCTCCAGCCTTTGGCGCAGCTCAGGTGTGAGGTCGCCCAGGTCGCCATCCTCAAAGAACACCAGGGCCTTGAGGCTCTCTCGCACGGGAAAGCCGGAGCCGTAGAGCGCCCTCGCCGCCGCAAGCCCCTGCGCAAGAGACAGGCCCGAGCGCAGCAGGACAGCCACATCTTCGTAGTCCTTGCGTTCGGCGCGCTGCAGCATCACCTTGAGCTTGGTTCCCAGCAGATCCAGCGGAGCCGCCACCACCGCAACACCATCCACTGTGGGATCAGGCTCGGCCACGCGACCGATGCTCAGCCCACCGAAGAACGACACCTTCACCGTGTTGCGCGTGTGCACATCGGCGACCAGCACCGTGAGCGTGTCAGGTTGATCCTGCAGCACCTGCGCCCCATCCCACCAGGGCAACAGGCGGCAGAGCTGCTGCCGCTCCAGCGATTGGCTGGAGAAGAAATCGAAATCCACCGACACGCGATGGCCGCAGCGCAGGGCGATGGCCGTGCCGCCGTAGAGCACGAACCCGGCTCGGCGGAGCCCAGCCAGCGAAGGCCAGAGCCGTTGTTGTTCGGCTGGCAGGGTCTCCAGATGTGGAGCGAAACCGTTCAACGGCAGAAGCCGCGACGGGGCAGGGGAGGCACGGCTCCGGAGGGGGCGAGCCCCAGCTTCCGATGCCAATAGGTCCAGGAGCGGGGCGAGAACCAGCCTGGCTCGGCCTGTTGCAGCACCCTGGCGAGACGGTCATCTCCCACAGCCTGGCGAAGCTGTTCACCCTCCTCGAATGTTCCCAGCTCGAGCACCTGGGCGATCACGCGATCGGGATTGCCCAGGGACTGGTCTACGGGTTGCCACCAGATCAACCTGGCCGCGAAGGGCTTCAGCAGCGTGTCCAGTGAGGACGCAGTCAGATCAGGGGCAGGGTCGGCCATCGCGATCGATCTTGATGGACTGCTTAGGCCACCGTGGCCATGTGGCGGATCAGGTCGATGCACTTGCAGCTGTAGCCCCACTCGTTGTCGTACCAGGCCACCAGCTTCACGAAGGTGTCGGTGAGGGCGATGCCGGCCTTGGCATCGAACACCGAGGTGCAGCTCTCGCCCAGGAAGTCGTTGCTCACCACTTCGTCTTCCGTGTAGCCGAGGATGCCGGCCATCGGCCCCTCGCTGGCGGCCTTCATCGCCGCCTTGATCTGCTCGTAGCTGGCCGGCTTGGCCAGGTTCACGGTGAGGTCCACCACCGACACATCGGGGGTGGGCACCCGGAAGGCCATGCCGGTGAGCTTGCCGTTCAGCTCGGGGATCACCTTGCCCACCGCCTTGGCGGCGCCGGTGGAGCTGGGGATGATGTTCTGCCCCGCACCGCGGCCGCCGCGCCAGTCCTTCACCGAGGGGCCGTCCACGGTTTTCTGGGTTGCGGTGGTGGCGTGCACGGTGGTCATCAGTCCGCTCACGATGCCGAAGTTGTCGTGCACCACCTTGGCCATCGGCGCCAGGCAGTTGGTGGTGCAGCTGGCGTTGGACACAACGTCCTGGCCCGCATAGCTGGAGTGGTTCACGCCCATCACGAACATCGGCGTGGCGTCCTTGGAGGGGGCGCTCATCACCACCCGCTTGGCGCCGGCGCTGATGTGGGCCCGGGCCGATTCATCGGTGAGGAAGAAGCCGGTGCTCTCCAACACGTAGTCGGCCCCCACAGCCCCCCAGTTGAGGTTGCCCGGGTCGCGCTCGGCCGTGATGCGGATGGCCTTGCCGTTCACCACCAACTGGCCGTTCGCCACCGCCACCTCGCCGCCGAAGCGGCCGTGGGTGGAGTCGTAGCGGAGCATGTAGGCCAGATACTCCACATCGATCAGATCGTTGATGCCCACCACCTCCACGTCGGCGACGCTGCAGGCGCGGCGGAAGGCGAGGCGACCGATGCGGCCGAAGCCGTTGATGCCGATGCGGATGGTCATGGGCGGGCAGAAACCAGTGTCAGCCTACTTTCCCTCTCCAGGCGCGGCCGCCGGTTGTGACGGCAGGCAGAGGCTGCGGCGGCCGGCGGCGAAGGCCACGCCCACCCGCAGGTTGCGGCGATTGGGCTCGCTGTCGGCCGGCTCGCCCACCAGCTCCTCCAGCCGCTCGCTAAAGCGCTGCCGCGTTGCCGCGCTGATCAGCCCGTCGCGCTCCAGAGCACAGAGCAGGCGCATGGCGCCGTTGCCCTTGCCGAACATCAGCATGAACGACTCCTTCTCCGTGGGCGCGCCCCAGGCCGCTCCGGCCAGATCTGGCAGAAGAGCTAGGCCCAGCAGCAGGCGCAGAGCCAGAGCCTGTGCCAGGCGGCGGCCCTGGCTCCAGCTCAAGGTTCTTCGTCCTCCAGCAAGAGCTGTTGAAAGGCGGTGTAGAGGTCGCCATGGTCGGCGGCCAGTTTCGGGTTGGGCCGGCCGATGGCGGTGTCGCGGCGCCTGGTTTTGGGCGTTTCAGGCTGAGGATCCGCGGGGCTGCCGCTGCTGCTGGCTGCCGCAGGGCGCTGGCGGCGCTGGCCCTCCACCTGGCGCAGCCGCTCCAGCAGGTGGGGCGGCACGGTGCCGTCGGCGCTGGCCTGCATCAGCTCGCGGAACAGCTGCTCGGGGTCGGTTTCCGTTTCCACCTTGTGGCGGGGCTCGGCCGCCCGGGCCCGGGCGCTGGGCTGGGCCTTGGGCTCCGGTTTCGGCAGCGGCTGGGGCAGGCTGCGGCCCAGCTCGCGCAGACGCTCCAGGCTGCGGGGATCGAAGGCCATTTCAGCCGCAGCCCAGGGTGGCGCGGGTGTCGCGGCCGGTGATCGGATTGGTGCCCTCGGCCACGGCGCAGAGGGCCTTGAGGGCATCGCCGCGCAGGGGCACGTTGGTGAAGTCGGCCCCCGTGATCGTCACCCCCTCAAAGCGGGTGTTGAAGGCGAAGGCGTCCTCCAGCACCGCATTGCTGAGGTTGGTGCCGTTGAACACCGCCGAATCGAGGGTGGCCTCGCGCAGGTTGGTGTTGCTGAGGTCGGCGTCCTGCAGCTTGGCGCCGAAGAGGCTGGCCCCCTGCAGGTCGGCGCCGGAGAGGTTGGCGTCGCGCAGGTTTGTGAGGTTGAAGGTGGCGCCGCGCAGGTCCTGGCCGGAATAGTCGGCGCCGATCAGCACCTGCTTGGCCACATCCACCGCCGCCGCCGCCGGTGCGGCCAGCGGGCCTACCAGCCCGGCCAGCAGCAGCAGGGGGGCCAGCACCGGCAGAAGCAGGACGGCCAGGGTTCGCCGCAGCCGAAGGGGAGTGGCCATCGCATCCTCCGGCCAGGGCCGGGTGGTGTGTAGTGGCAACCCTAGGCAGTGTGCGGCGCCGCCAGATCCATGGCCTCCCATCCAGCCTCGCCCTCCCGCCAGCGCCCGCCCCACCCCCGGCTCGGCGGCGGCTGGGCCGAGCAGCGCGCCCTGCGGCTGCTGCAGAGCCGCGGCTGGCGGCTGCGGGCGCGCAACTGGCACTGCCGCTGGGGCGAGCTCGACCTGCTGCTGGAGAAGCCCGACCGCCTGCTGCTGGTGGAGGTGAAGGGCCGGCGCAGCGGCGTGGACGGCTGGGGGGTGGCTGCCCTGCAGAGCGGCAAGCGCCGGCGGCTGGAGCGGGCCTGGCTGTGTTGGCTGGCTGAGCACCCGGGCGAGGCCAGCCGCCCGGTGCAGCTGGTGTATGCCCTGGTGCCCCTGCCCCCCCAGCGGGGGGCGGTCCGCTGGATCCGGGCCGGCTTCTGAAGGCATGCGGGCGACGCGCAGGCAATCTGGAGCCATCCGGCCCCCCTCTGCTCCGCCGCCCCCGCCATGACCTTCAGCGCCCACCGGGCCCGCAAGCGCTTCGGCCAGCACTGGCTGGTGGACCAGGCTGTGCTGGATCGGATCGTGGCGGCGGCGCAGATCGAGCCGGGCGACACGCTGCTGGAGATCGGTCCGGGCCGCGGTGCCCTCAGCGAGCGGCTGCTGGCCAGCCCCGCCAGCCGCGTGGCCGCGGTGGAGCTCGACCGCGACCTGATCCAGGGCCTGCAGCAGCGCTTCGCCACCGAGCCCCGCTTTGCCCTGGTGGCCGGCGATGCCCTGGAGGTTCCGCTGCCGCCGGCCGAGAAGGTGGTGGCCAACATCCCTTACAACATCACCGGCCCGCTGCTGGAGCGGCTGGTGGGCCGGCTCGACCGGCCCGTTTCGCCCCCCTACCGCCGCCTGGTGCTGCTGGTGCAGCAGGAGGTGGGCGAACGGATCCGCTGCGCGCCCGGCAGCAGCGCCTATTCCGCCCTGAGCGTGCGCATGCAGCTGCTGGCCCGCTGCAGCACGGTGTGCCCGGTGCCGCCGCGCTGTTTCCAGCCACCGCCGAAGGTGCACTCCGAGGTGATCGCCATCGATCCCCTGCCCGAGGAGCAGCGGCTGGAGCCGGCGCTGGCGCGGCGAGTGGAGCAGTTGCTGCGCCGCTGCTTCGCCGCCCGCCGCAAGATGCTGCGCAACACCCTGGCCGGCCTGCTGCCGCCCGAGGCCCTCGCCGAGCTGGCCGCCGCCGCCGGCTTCAGCCTGGAGCAGCGCCCCCAGGAGCTGGCCCCGGCCGCCTGGGTGGCCTTGGCGGCGGGCTTGAATCGCAGCTCCCCCGCCGCCCCGGCCACCGATGGCTGAGCTCAGCGTCTGCTCCCCGGCCAAGATCAACCTGCACCTGGAGGTGCTCGGCCTGCGGCCCGATGGCTTCCATGAGCTGGCGATGGTGATGCAGACCATCGAGCTGGTGGACGTGCTGCGCCTGGCGCCCACGGCCGATGGCCGCATTGCCCTGCATTGCGACCATCCCCACCTGCCTACCGATGGCAGCAACCTGATCGTGCGGGCGGCCGAGCTGCTGCGCGCCCGCTCCGGCCTGCCCGAGCTGGGCGCCGAGATCCACCTGCGCAAGCGCATCCCCATCGGCGCCGGCCTGGCGGGGGGCTCCAGCAATGGCGCCGCTGCGCTCCACGGCCTCAACACGCTCTGGGGCCTGGGCTACAGCCCGGCTGAGCTGGAGGCGCTGGCCGCCGAGCTCGGCTCGGACATGCCCTATTGCCTGGCCGGCGGCACCCAGCTCTGCTTCGGCCGGGGCGAGCGGCTGGAGCCCCTGCCGGCCCCGACGGCGCCGCTGGCGGTGCTGCTGCTCAAGCACCCCGACGCCAGCGTCAGCACCCCCTGGGCCTACGGCCGCTGCCGCGAGCTGCGCGACGACTTCTATCTCCGCACGGAAGGGGAGTTCGAGCAGCGCCGCCAGGTCCTGCGGGAGGGGCCCCTGGTGCGGGCCCTGGCCGAGGGGGGCGCCCTGCCGCCGCTGCGCAACGACCTCCAGGCCGTGGTGGAGCCCGAGGTGGCCAGCGTGGCTGAGGGCCTGGCCCTGCTGCGCAGCCTTCAGAGCCCCCTGGCGGTGGCGATGAGCGGTTCGGGGCCCAGCCTGTTCGCCCTGTTCGCCGATCTGGATCAGGCCCTGGCGGCCCAGGCGCAGCTGGCAGCGCAGCTGGAGGCCGCCGGCTTCCACAGCTGGGCCTGCGCCCTGCGCCCCGGGGGCGTCATGCTGGAGGGGTGACTGATCCCACTCCCCCAGCTACCACGAGTTCGCCCGCCTTGGCCCAGGCCCCAGAGCCGGAGCGCCGCAAGGGGCCGCTCAGCTATCTCTCCGGCGCCCTCACAGCCGGCCTGCTGGCCTGGCTGTGCCTGGGCCTGAGCCGCCGGCTGGCCGTGTATTACGCCCTTCATCCGCCCCACTACGCCTCGGCCATCGCCCAGTCGATCGCCACCGCTCTGAAAACCCTGATCGTGGGCATGGCCTTTCTGGCCACCTTCAGCTTCGCCTTCATCGCTCTGGGGCTCAGCCTGGTGTTGGTGCGCAGCCTGGTGACCGGTCCCACACCGGCCGGCGACAGCGACGGCAAAGCTGCCTAACCTCTCCACTGAGCGCTGGCTGAGCGATGACCGTCCACGACCTGGGCCTGCTGGTGACCCTGCTGCTGCCGGGCATGCTGCTCTCGGTGCTGATCCTGAGCACCTTCGCGGCTGGCGGCTGAGACTGGTGGCTGGGATAGGTTGGCCGCCATCCGGTGCTTAGCCAACGCGTGGCCGAAACGCTGCTTTTCAACGCCCTCCGCGAAGCCATCGACGAGGAGATGGCCCTCGATCCCCATGTGTGTGTGATGGGGGAGGACGTGGGCCAGTACGGCGGCTCCTACAAGGTGACCAAGGACCTTTACGAGAAATACGGCGAGCTGCGCGTGCTCGACACCCCCATTGCTGAAAACGCCTTCACCGGCATGGCGGTGGGCGCGGCCATGACCGGCCTGCGGCCGATCGTGGAGGGCATGAACATGGGCTTTCTGCTGCTCGCCTTCAACCAGATCTCCAACAACATGGGGATGCTGCGCTACACCAGTGGCGGCAACTTCACCATCCCGGCGGTGGTGCGTGGCCCCGGCGGCGTGGGCCGCCAGCTGGGCGCCGAGCACAGCCAGCGCCTTGAGGCCTACTTCCACGCCGTGCCCGGCATCAAGATCGTGGCGGTGAGCACCCCCACCAACGCCAAGGGCCTGATGAAGGCAGCCATCCGCGACAACAACCCGGTGCTCTTCTTCGAGCACGTGCTCCTCTACAACCTCAGTGAGGACATCCCGGAAGGCGACTACATCTGCGCTCTCGACCAGGCGGAGATCGTGCGTGAAGGCAAGGACGTGACGATCCTCACCTACTCGCGCATGCGTCACCATTGCCTCAAGGCTGTGCAGCAGCTGGAGGCCGAAGGGGTGGATGTGGAACTGATCGATCTGATCAGCCTCAAGCCCTTCGACATAGCCACGATCGCCGCCTCGATCCGCAAGACCCACAAGGTGATCGTGGTGGAGGAGTGCATGAAAACCGGCGGCATCGGCGCCGAGCTGCTGGCCCTGATCACCGAGCATTGCTTCGACGACCTGGACGCCCGCCCCGTGCGCCTTTCCTCCCAGGACATCCCCACCCCCTACAACGGGGCACTGGAGAACCTCACCATCATTCAGCCCCACCAGATCGTGGCCGCCGCCAAGGCCCTCAAGGCAGGCCAGGTCTGAGATGGCTCGTCAACAGGGGTGGATCGCCCTGATCCTGGCGCTGGCGATCGCCGCCGGAGCCCTGCTCTCCCAGTTCCCGCTGCAGCTGGGTCTCGACCTGCGCGGCGGCAGCCAACTCACCTTGCAGGTGCAGCCCGCCGGCGCCATAACCCGGGTGGACAAGGAGCAGCTGGAGGCGGTGAAGGAGGTGCTCGATCGCCGCATCAACGGCCTCGGGGTGGCCGAGTCCACCCTGCAGACCGTGGGCAACGACCAGCTCGTGCTGCAGCTTCCCGGTGAGCAGGACCCCAGCCGCGCCGCCCGGGTACTCGGCACCACGGCCCTGCTCGAATTCCGCGCCCAGAAGAGCGGCACCGAGGAGCAGATGCGGAGCTTGCTGGGGCTGAAGCGTCAGGCCCAGGCCGTGCTCGCCCTGCGCGAACGCCGCCCTGGCTCAGACCCTTCCAGCCCGGATGGTGCCCAGCCGCCGGAACCGCCCCCCATCAGCGCCGACCAGCTCGCCAAATCCCTCCGTGAGCAGGGCGTGACCGTGCCCGCCGGTGCCGATGAAACAGAACAGCTGCGGCTGCTCCTGGAGACCGTGAACCGGCGGATCGTGGAGCTGTTCGAGCCGGCCGCCCTCACGGGCAAGGACCTCGCCAGCGCCGGCCGCCAGCAGCAGCAGAGCGGTTCGGGCTGGGAGGTGACCCTCTCCTTCACCAGGGCGGGCGGCGAGGCCTTCGCCAAGCTCACCCAGTCGATCGCCGGCACCCCCCGGCTGCTGGGCATCGTGCTCGACGGCCGCTCGATCAGTGAGGCCAGCGTGGGGCCCGAGTTCCGCGCCGCCGGCATCACCGGCGGTTCAGCCAGCATCACCGGCAACTTCTCCGCCGAGGAATCGCGCGAGCTGGAGGTGCAGCTGCGCGGCGGCTCCCTGCCCCTGCCCCTCAAGGTGCTGGAAGTGCGCACGGTGGGCCCATCCCTCGGGGCGGCGAATGTGCGCAGCAGCCTGGTGGCCGCCCTCTCCGGCCTGGCGCTGGTGGCCCTGTTCATGGTGCTCACCTACCGACTGGCCGGGGTGGTGGCCGTGATCGCCCTCAGCCTCTATGCCCTGTTCAACCTGGCGGTCTACGCCCTGATCCCGGTCACCCTCACCCTGCCCGGCATCGCCGGCTTCATCCTGTCCCTGGGGATGGCGGTGGATGCCAACGTGCTGATCTTCGAGCGGATCAAGGATGAGCTGCGCCAGGGCAACACCTTGATCCGCTCGATCGACACGGGCTTCTCCCTGGCCTTCTCGTCGATCCTCGATGGCCAGCTCACCACTCTGATCAGTTGCATCGCCCTGTTCGGCCTCGGCACGGGCTTTGTCAAGGGCTTCGCCGTGACCCTGGCCATCGGCGTGGTGCTCAGCCTGTTCAGTGCCCTCACCTGCACCCGCAGCCTGCTGCGGCTGCTGATGAGCTACCCGGCCCTGCGCCGCTCCACCAATTTCCTGCCCCGGGCCGAACTGCCCACGGCGGCCTGAGAACGCCCAGCCGATGCTCTCCCTTGTTTCCAAGCTCCAGTTCCGGGTCAACCGCCAGCGGCGGTTGCTCTGGACGGTGTCCGCCCTGGCCCTCCTGCTCAGCGTGATCGGCATTGCCGCCTCCTGGCTGTCGCCGGCGATTGGCGCGCCGCTGCGGCCTGGCCTCGATTTCACCGGTGGCACCCAGATTGAGCTCAGCCGCCGCTGCGACCCCAGCTGCGCCCCCCTCACCCCGGCCGGGCTGGAGGCCGCCATCCGCGATGTGGACCTGCCCGCCGAGCCGGGCACCCCAGCCCCCGACCTTCGGGGGGTCTCGGCCCAGCTGCTCGATGAGGGTTCCCAGGTGGTGCTGCGTCTGCCCACCCTCTCCCCCGCCCAGGGTCAGGCCTTGGTGGAGCAACTCCAGCCCGTGGTGGGCGACATCGAGCCTGGTGGTCTCTCGATCGAGACCATCGGCCCCACCCTCGGCTCCCAGCTGCTGCGTTCCAGCCTGATTTCCCTGCTGGTGAGTTTCGCGGGCATCGCCCTCTACATCAGCTTCCGCTACGACCGCGTCTATGCGGCGCTGGCCCTGCTCTGCCTCGGCCACGACGTGCTGATCACCTGCGGCGTGTTCGCCTGGCTCGGGCTGCTGGCCGGCGTGGAGGTGAACAGCCTGTTCGCCGTGGCGCTGCTCACCATTGCCGGCTATTCGGTGAACGACACGGTGGTGATCTTTGACCGCATCAGGGAGAAGCGGGCCTCACTCCAGGGCCAGAGCCTGGCCGACCAGGCGGATGCCGCCGTGCAGGCCACCCTCACCCGGTCGCTTTACACCAGCCTCACCACCCTGTTGCCCCTGGTGGCCCTGATCCTGTTCGGCGGCAGCACCCTCTTCTGGTTCGCCGTCGCCCTCAGCATCGGTATCGTGGTGGGCGCCTGGTCGAGCATCAGCGTGGCGCCCACGCTGTTGCCTCTGCTCAGCCGCCGATGACTCCCCCTGGCGATTGGGGAATGGCCCCGCGCAGGCGTTCAGCTGCTCCACTGTGGCCGGCCCTGCCGTTGCTGCTGGCGGTTCTGGCCGTCTGGGATCTGCGCGACGACCTCCTGCTGCTGCTCGACCGTCCCACGTTCACGGCCGGCTTTTATCTGCTGCGCAGCCACCCCCTTGCCGTGCTGGTGCTGCTGCTCCAGCCCAGTCTGTGGCGCCGCTACCGGAGTGGCTGAAGCCAGCCCTCAGGTCCAGCGGTCCATCACGTCGCGTACCAGCACCTGCTCACAGAACACCTGAAGCACCACCACCAGGGGAAGAGCCAACAGCACCCCTGGCAGGCCAAGCAGTGCGCCCAGACTCAGTTGGGCCATCAAAGCAACCGTGGGCAGCAGGTTCACGGTGCGGCGCAGCAGCAAGGGGGTGAGCAGGAAGGCCTCAGCGTTTTGGAGGATCAGCCGCAGAACGAGCACCTGCAGCACCCGGGCTGGTGACACCAGCAGGGCCACGGCCAGGGGCAGCAGGGTGGCAGCCGTGGGTCCAATCGTGGGCACGAATGTGAGCAGGCCGCAGATCAGGCCACTGAGTAGAGCCAGGGGCACCCGCAGAATGGCCAGCCCTGCCCAGGTGAGCAGGAACACTGTGAAGGCAGAGAGTGTCATTCCCGCCAGCCAGCCGCCGAGGGCCTCGCGGGAGCGGTCGAGCAGGGCAGCCATGCGACCCCGCCAGAAGCTGGGGGAGAGGGCGATCAGCAATCGGCGGTGGCTGGTTGGATCGAGGCAGAACAGCACGGCCAGCAGGGCCATCAGCAGCACCTGGACGGTGCTGTTGGCGGCGCCACCGGCCAGCCCGAGCAGTTGGCCGCCGAGCGGCTGCAGCCGCTCCCAGCGCCCGAAGCTCTCCAGCTCGGTGTTGAGATTCGGCAGCCAGTCCACGTTGCGGCCCAGCTCAGCAAGTCGCTTGGCAACCTCCGGTGCGAGTAGGCGCAGTTGTCCCACCTGTTCCGCCAGCTCTGGCAGCAGCACCTGGCTCAGCGCAAAGCCCACGCCCACCAGTAGGGCCAGTACCAGCAGCAGGGCCGGTGGACGACCCAGCCGGAAACGCCGCATCAGCAGGGTGGTGGGCACATCCAGGGCCACCCCCAGGGTCACCGCTCCGAACAGGATCAGCAGCACCCAGCGCAACTGCCAGGCCAGCAGCCCCAACACCGTCAGGGCCAGGGCCCCCAGCAGATTGCGGTTCACAGGCTGCTCCGCCGCCGCTTCCAGGGATCAAGCAGGTCGTGGATCACCACCTCGCGCACGATCACCTGCACACACACCGCCAGCGGCAGGGCCAGCAGCAGCCCCAGGGGACCGAACACCAGGGTGAACAGCAGCTGGGCCGTGAGGGTGAGGCCCGGCAGCAGCTTGAGCTGGTGGTGCATCACCGACGGGGTGATCAGGTAGCTCTCCAGGTTCTGCACCACCACGTAGAGCACCAGCACCGCCAGCGACTTCCAGGGCGAATCGAGCAGGGCCACCGACATCGGAAACACGGTGCTCAGGGTGGGGCCCACGTTCGGGATCACGTTGAGCACGCCCGCCAGCACGGCATTGGCCGCCACCAGCTTCACCCCGAGCAGCGACAGGCCGATCGCCGCCAGGCTGCCCACTGCCAGGGAACTGATCAGCACCCCCACCATCCAGGCACTGAGGGCCTCGCCGCACTGGCTGAGCACGGCGGCGAAGCGCCGCCGGTAGAACGAGGGCACCAGCTGGATGGCCACGTCGCGGTAGTGGGTTGGCTGGATGGTGACCATCAGGGCCACTGCCACCACGAACAGCAGCTGCAGCAGGCCGCTGCCCACGCCGCCGGCCACCCCGAGCAGGCGTAGGGCACCACCGCCCAGGTTGGGAGACTCACCGGCGCGGAACAGGCCATCGCGCAGCCAGCCCAGGTCGGCCGCCTGGCCGCCGTAGAGAATCTTGCTGGCCGATTGCAGCCAGCCCCGCACCAGGTCGAGCAGGGCGCTGGCTGCCGCGGGCAACTTGCTGATCAGTTCGCTGAACTGCTCCACGAAGGGGGGAATCACGGCGGTGCCGACCACGGCCACCACCAGCACCACCAGCAGCAGTGAGAGCAGCACCGCCAGAGGGCGGGAACAGCCCAGGCGCCGGCGCACCATCCCCACCAGGGTGCAGAGCGCCATGGCCAGCACGATGGCGGCGAACACCAGGATCAGGGTTTCGCGCAGGCTCCAGAGCAGCAGCAGGGCCGCCACCAGCGCCAGCAGTCCCAGCCACTGTCCGAAGGTCAAGGGATCACTCCGCCTCGGCGCCGCCGCTCTCCTGGTCTTCATTGCCGGAGAAGCCCAGGTCGTGGCTGTCGGCATAGCGCTGGGCGAAGCGCATGAAGCGCTCGAAGTCGCTGCTGCTCTTCCAGGTGAAGGTGGCCTCCAGGGCGCTGGCCTTGCCGTTCACGAAGCGGGCCTTCACCTCGCGTGTCACCAGTTCACCCTCCTCATCCACCATGAACATGCCGGTGATGTCGCCCATGGTTTCGGGCGCCAGGGCCTGGGGTTCCTCGAACACGAACATCGCCTGGCCGGTGCGGCCGTCGCGGGAGCGCGTCATGCGGATGTCGGGCACAACCGGTTCGTCCACACCTCGGAAGAACTGAATGGCAGCACCCATGGCCGTGATGAAAAGGTGATCCTAGGCCGCTGGTCCCTGGCCTCCAGCCGGGTCCCAGGCCCCTGCCTGCGGAGGCTCCTGCCTGACATAGTGTCTCCAAGCTGGCCGAATGCGGTCTGGTTCTTCATGCTTTCCGGCCCTCCGGTCACCGCCCCCGCCACCCCTGAAGCGCTGCTGCACCGCTTCCAGGCCGCCTCACCCCGCCAGCGCCGCAGTCTTCTGCCCCAGCTCCAGCGGCAGGCGGATGTCCTGCGGCCCCTGATCAGCGACCACCTGATGGGCCTCGATGCCACCGGGGACGACTGGGCGGCCGGGTTTCTGATCCAGCTGCTGCTGGCCCCCGAGGGCGAGGGCCGCGAGCGGTTTCTGGCCCGCTACCCCTCCGGCTGGCTGGCCACCTCCTCGGCCCAGGGAGTGGATTACGGGCCCCTGCAACAGGCCCTCGCCCTGGAGCAGTACGAGCAGGCCGACCGGCTCACCAGTGCCATCCTGCGCGAGCTGGCGGGGGCCGAGGCGGTGCGGCGCGGCTACGTGTACTACAGCGAGGTGCCGCCGATCGCGGCGGCCGATCTCGACAGCCTCGACCGGCTGTGGGTGTGCTTCTCCAGGGGGCGCTTCGGCTTTTCCGTGCAGGGCCGGCTGCTGCGGGCCTGCAATGGCCGCTGGGACCAGCTCTGGCCGCGGATCGGCTGGAAGAACGGCTCCCAGTGGACCCGCTATCCAGGTTCCTTCCAGTGGTCGATCGAGGCCCCGGAGGGCCACATGCCGCTGGTGAACCAGCTGCGGGGCGTGCGGCTGATGGACGCCCTGCTCAACCATCCCGCCCTGCAACAACGGATCAACGCCTGACGGCGCTGCGGGACCGGGGCAGCGCTGCGGTTTATGGTCGATCAGGCAGTCGCAAATCCGCCTGGATGACACTGCGCTGGTCGGATTTCATCACCCCGTCCACCCTGCAACTCAGCCCCCTGCTGGAGCTGTTGCTGGAGCCGGTGGGCTGCATGCAGCTGCAGTCGAGGCTGCAGCTGGGTCTGCAGGAGGCTCTGGTGAATGCCGTGCGCCACGGCAATGCGGGCGATCCGGACAAGTGCCTGCGCATCCGCCGGATCGAGACCCCCAACTGGCTGGTGTGGCAGGTGCAGGACGAGGGCCCTGGTCTGCCGGCGGCGGCCCGCTGCGCCCAGCTGCCCGACCGGCTCGACGCCGAGGGGGGGCGGGGCCTGTTCCTGATCCACCACTGTTTCGACGACGTGCGCTGGAGTCCCCGTGGCAACCGCCTCCAGCTGGCCGTGAGCCGGCGACGCAGCAGCGTCCAGAGCGGCGGCCTTCTCAGCGGCCGTGGCTGGGGCAGCCCGGGTCGCTGATCTCGGCACGCAGCCATTGCAGGGCATGCTCGGTGAGGGCGATGGCCTGCTCGCGGGCCGGGGTGGGCTGAGCCTGGCGCGGGTCGTCACCACTGAGCAGCAGCACGAGGGCAGCGGCCAGCTGCTCGGCGGCCCGCCGCGGCCGCTGGCGCTTGAGGGCGTGCCAGTCGCGGTCCCCGATCACCAGCTGGCGCTGCAGCTCCTCGGCCAGGGGGCGTGCCGTCTCGGGCCAGGGGGTGGTGGGGGCAGCCGGCTGGGCCATCACTGGACGCTGGGGCGGGGGAGGCCCCATCCTGGCGAGTGCCTGTGCCTGCTGGGTCCCGTGCCGCCCTCTCCCCGCCAGCGCCCGGTGCGGGTGCTGCACCTGCTGGACGGCCTGTTCACGCAGGCATCCCTGGCCCGCAGCATTAGTGGTGTGGCCGGACGGCGCCAGCGCCAGCGGCTCGCCCTCAGCCAACGCCTGCTCGATCCCCTGCCCAGGGAGCTGGCCCCGGGGGATCTGGGCAGCCAGCTGTTCTGGCGTGGCCTGCGTTGGGGAGGCCTGGGCCTGCTGCTGGCTTGGCTGCTGCAGCCCTAGGCCGCCTGGGCGCGCTTGCGCGCGGACCACACCCGGGTCATGAAGTGGGTCTCCGCGCTGATCGCCTCGAAGCCGGCCTGGCCCAGGCGAGCCTCGATGTTGTCGCCGATATAGTCGCGGTAATAGGGCTCATGGAAGCCGCGGCGGAAGTTGTCCATCACGGTGGAGAACTGGGGCGAGTCGGCCAGCTGGATGGAGTCGGCCAGCACCAGCACGCCACCGGGTTCGAGCAGCCGGTAGCACGCGTTGATCACGTTCTGGCGGGCCTCGCCGGGCAGCTCGTGCAGCAGGAACACGCAGGTGATCCCCTGCACACTGGCGTCGGCGAAGGGCATCGCCTCGCCATTGCCCTGCACCAGCTGGGGCAGCTCGCCGGGCAGCTCCGAGAGCCAGCGGTTGGCTTGGCGCAGGTAGGCGGTTGAGAGGTCGAGGCCCACCAGCTGGGCCTGGGGCAGGGCGCCACGCAGCTGGCGCAGGGTGCGGCCGGTGCCGGTGGCCACATCCAGCACCCGGATCTGGGCGGGCGCGTGGTCCGTGAAGGCCTTCAGGCCGCGCAGCAGGGGTGCCAGCACCCGCCGGCGCATCGGATCGGCGGTGCCGTTGAACAGGATCTCCACCTGCAGGTCGTAGAGGGATGCGGAGTGGTCGCTCAGGTAGCCGTCGGTCTGGTGATGGAAGTTCTGCAGGTAGTAGTCGGGGTAGGCGCGCTGGTCCACATCCCGGGGCAGGTCCCGCACGTTGCGCTGGCGGCGGCGGTTCCAGATGGCGGGCATGTCCAGCCACACCAGCGGGTAACGGCTGGCCCAGTCCAGCCAGGGGGCGTCGAACAGCAACGACGCCGGATATAGGCCCTGTTCCGCCTCCTGCCAGTCCCGCTCCTGGAGGGTCTGCATGGCCTGCCGCAGATCGGCGAGCAGCTGGTCGGGCACGGGCTCGAAGCGGGGGCTGCCCTCGGGCGCCAACAGCTGCATCAGCTTGCTGCTCACCTCCTTGTGGGTGATGCCGAACAGCGCCTTGCCCTGCTGGAGGGTCTGGTACGCCAGCTTGGTGAGCTGATCAGCCATGGAGCAGCGGTGGGGAGAGACCATTTCAGCCGATCCCGCCCCCAGCCGCGAGATCAAGATCTGTGAAGGATCGGCCTGTTCGTAGCAACCGCTACAGAATTGGCTCGACAGTGGACTTGCGGCGCGTTCAGGAGCTGAGTGATGACCCACCCGATCCCCATCCAGCCGGGCCCGGCCCGCGAGTTCCTGGCCTGGGCCCATGCCCACCAGCGTGACCGCCGCCGCCACGCAGCCGTGCTCGCCCAGATCACCCGCCATCACGACTTCAACCCCAGCGGTGATGCGGTGCATCAGCAGCAGGCCTGGGCCCTGCGCCAGGCCCACGAGAAACACCTGCACGACAGTGCCATGGCCCAGCTACGTCCCACCGCCTGAGTGGGTTGGATGGCTGAGCGCGGAAGCGATGGCTCCTGGCTGCGCTTTCTAGGCTCGGATAGCTGCACCGGCCGGCGATGACCTTCACCATCCGCACCCACGATGCCTGGGGAGTCGTGCCCGTGGGCAGCTTTGAGAGGCTGGAGGAAGCCCGCCAGGCGTTCTCCAGCCTCTGCCAGGACCCCTGGTATCGCCAGGACGGGAGCGTGAAGGCCTTGGAACTGGCCCGCCAGCTGCCAGGCGGCAGTCCCGAACGGCTGGAGTGGTTTCCCCTGCGGTAAGCACCCCAGCAAAAAGCCCCTCCGCAGAGGGGCCCTGGGTTGCACAGATCGCCCGTTCAGGCGTCGTAGTACATCGTGAACTCGTGGGGGTGGGGCCGCTGGCGCAGTTGCTGCACCTCTTCGTACTTCATCGAGATCCAGTTGTTGATGAAGTCCTCGCTGAACACACCGCCCTCCATCAGATAGTGCTTGTCGGCGTCGAGGGCCTCCAGGGAGCCGTTCAGGGAAGCGGGCACCGTGGAGATCTGCGCCAGTTCGTCGGCGGAGAGCTCGAACAGGTCCACGTCGGTGCCGTCGCCCGGATCGATCTGGTTCTTGATGCCGTCGATGCCGGCCATCAGCATCGCCGCAAAGCCCAGGTAGGGGTTGGAGAGGGCATCGCCGGAGCGGAATTCCAGGCGCTTGGCCTTGGGGTTCGGACCGGTGAGCGGAATGCGCACGGCAGCCGAGCGGTTGCCCTGGGAGTACACCAGGTTCACCGGAGCCTCGAAGCCCGGCACCAGGCGCTTGTAGCTGTTGGTGGTGGGGTTGGTGAAGGCCAGGAAGCTGGGGGCGTGCCTGAGCAGGCCGCCGATGTACCAGCGGGCGGTCTGCGACAGGTTGGCGTAGGTGCCCTCACCGAAGAACAGGGGGTTGCCGCCCTTCCAGAGGCTCTGGTGCACGTGCATGCCGCTGCCGTTGTCGGCGAACACGGGCTTGGGCATGAACGTGGCCGTTTTGCCGTATTTGCGCGCCACGTTGCGCACCACGTACTTGTAGATCATCACGTTGTCGGCCGCGCTGATCAGCTCGGCGAACTTCATGCCCAGTTCGTGCTGGGCCGTGGCCACCTCGTGGTGGTGCTTCTCAATCGGCACCCCCAGGGTCGCCATGGTGAGGATCATCTCGGTGCGCATGTCCTGAAGGGTGTCGTTGGGGGCGACGGGGAAATACCCCTCCTTCAGCTGGATCTTGTTGGCCAGGTTGCCGCCCTCCTCCAGCCGGGCGGTGTTCCAGGGCGCTTCGATCGAATCGACGCTGTAGAAGCTGCTGCCGTTGCCGGAGCTGTAGCGCACGTCGTCGAACACGAAGAACTCCGGTTCCGGACCGAAGTAGGCGGTGTCGGCGATGCCGGTGTCGGCCAGATAGGCCAGGGCCTTCTCCGCCAGGGCCCGCGGGCAGCGGTCGTAGGGCTGGCCGCTGCGGGGCTCCTGGATCGAACAGATCAGGCTGAGGGTCTTGTGGCTGTAGAAGGGGTCGATCCAGGCCGTGTTCGGGTCGGGCACCATCGCCATGTCCGACTCGTTGATCGCCTTCCAGCCGCGGATCGAGGAGCCATCGAAGGCCACGCCATCCGTGAAGGCATCGGCATCCACCAGGTCCTTGTGGACCGTGAGGTGCTGCCATTTGCCGTGGAGATCCACGAATTTGAGGTCGATCAGCTCGATGCCCTCGTCCTGGATCTGACGGAGGACGTCCTGGGCTGTTTTGGCCATAGCGAAGAACGGAAGATGGACCGCCCCGATGGCGGATGGGCGGGACCGTACGGAGCGACCGGGGGCTGCTTTGTATCAGACGTAACAAAAGCCTTGGCTGGCGGCGGAGGCCGTTTGCGTAACCGTTTCTGTCAGATCCGCCAGAAGCCACCTCTGGCCTGGGTTTTCACCGTTTGCAACTGCTAGGTTCCCAGCCAGGCTTGTGCGATCCAACTCCACACCATGCGGGATGCCATCACCGGTCTGATCGGCCGTTACGACCAGCTCGGCCGTTACCTCGATCGCGAGGCGATCGATCGCATCCAGACCTACCTCGCGGAGTCGGAGCTGCGCCTGGCCGCCGTGGAGCTGATCAACCGTGAGGCGGCCGCCATCGTGCGCGAAGCCTCCCAGCGCCTGTGGCTGGCCGACCCGGAGCTGATCCTGCCCGGCGGCAACGCCTACACCACCCGCCGTCTCTCGGCCTGCCTGCGGGACATGGACTACTTCCTGCGCTACGCCAGCTACGCCCTGATCGCCGCCGACACCGCGATCCTCAACGAGCGGGTGCTCAACGGCCTGGACGACACCTACAAGAGCCTCGGTGTGCCCACCGGCCCCACCGTGCGCAGCATCGCCCTGCTGAGGGATGTGGTCTGTGAGCTGCTGGCCGACCAGGGCGACGCCGATCCGGCCCTGCTCAATGCGGTGGTTCGCGCACCCTTTGACCATCTCTGCCGCGGTCTGGCGGCATCCGACGTGCGGGCCCGCTGAGCGGTCCCGTCGGCGCAGCTCGCTGCGTAGGCTCAACCCCCACTCATCCCTCCGGTTCAGGCTCCTTGTCCGTCCTGCCTCCCATCAACAGCGCCCACCGCAGCACGATCGCGCCGATCAACACCCCCGATCGGCTGCTGCTCGGACCAGGACCCTCCAATGCCCATCCGATGGTCTTGCAGGCCCTCAGCCGCACACCGATCGGTCACCTTGACCCCCTGTACGTGGAGTTGATGGGGGAGGTGCAGGAGCTGCTGCGCTACGCCTGGCAGACCGACAACCGCCTCACCATCCCCATGAGCGGCACCGGCAGTGCCGCCATGGAGGCCACCCTGGCCAACACCGTGGAGCCCGGCGACAAGGTGCTGGTGGCGGTGAAGGGCTACTTCGGCCTGCGCCTGGCGGACATGGCCGGTCGCTACCGCGCCGAGGTGGTCACCATCGAGCGCCCCTGGGGCGAGGCGTTCAGCCTGGAGGAGATCGAGGCTGCGCTGGAGCACCACAGGCCCACCATCCTGGCCATGGTGCACGCCGAAACCTCCACCGGCATCCGCCAGCCGATGGACGGCATCGGTGATCTCTGTCGCAAGCACGACTGCCTGCTGTTGCTCGATACCGTCACCTCCCTCGGAGCCGTGCCCCTCTTCCTTGATGACTGGAAGGTGGACATGGCCTACAGCTGCAGCCAGAAGGGCCTGAGCTGCCCGCCGGGCCTTGGCCCGTTCACGATGGGCCCAAGGGCCGAGGCCAAGCTGGCCGCCCGTCCCGACAAGGTACCTAACTGGTACCTGGATGTGTCCCTGCTGAACCAGTACTGGGGCAGCGACCGGGTGTACCACCACACCGCCCCGGTGAACATGAACTTCGGCATGCGCGAGGCCCTGCGCCTGCTCGCTGAGGAAGGGCTGGACAATGCCTGGGAGCGGCACCGGCTGAATGCCGAGCGCCTCTGGGCCGGCCTCGAGCGGCTGGGGCTGGAGCTGCATGCCCCCGAACACCTGCGCCTGCCCACCCTCACCACTGTGCGCATTCCCGAGGGCGTGGATGGCAAGGCCTTCTGCCTGCACCTGCTCAACAAGCACGGCATTGAGGTGGGCGGTGGTCTCGGCGCCCTTGCTGGCAAGGTATGGCGCATCGGCCTGATGGGCTACAACAGCCGCGCCGAGAACGTGGACAAGCTGCTCAACCTGTTCGAAACCGAGCTGCCCGCCTTCCGTCCCCCAGCTGCCCGTCCCACCGCAGCCGTCAGTGCTGCCGTCTGAGTTGGCAGTCTGACCTGGACGTCTGCCGGTCCTGTCAGCTGTCCCGCTGGCGGCGGCGGCGGAACCACCCCTCCAGCTGCCTGCTGGCGGCCTCCCCGGCTACCCCGGCGACCACCTGCATGTGGTGGTGGGCGCTGGGGTGGCTGGCCAGATCCAGGCAGCCGCCCAGGGCCCCGCGCTTGGGATCGCCGGCGCCGAACACCACCCGGCCCACCCTGGCCTGGATCGCCGCCCCGGCGCACATCCCGCAGGGCTCCAGGGTCACCACCAGGGTGCAGCTGTTCAGCCGCCAGTCGCCCAGCAGCCGAGCCGCCTGGGCCATGGCCGTGATCTCGGCGTGGCCCAGTGGATCCTGGTGGCGTTGCCGCCGATTGCTGCCCCAGCCCACGCAGCGCCCCTGGCCATCGAGCACCACGGCCGCCACCGGAATCTCACCGCCCTCGCCCACGGCGGCAGCCCGGCGCAGCAGGCGCTCCATCCAGAGCAGCAGCTGGGCATCGGGATCCTGGGCTCGCCTGTCCATGGCGTTCTTGTAGCCGATCGCTGCCCGGCGAGGCCACAGGCCACAATGCATGTGTGTCTCCGTCCGCCGTTGGCTTCTGTGCCATCCGCCCAGCGGGCGATTCCGCCCTTGCCCTTCGCTTCGGCTGACCAGCAGGACGACGGCCTGCTGCAGCTGCTGGAGCAGGCCAGTGAGCGCCTCTGCCGCTGGCTGGGGTCGGCCGCCAGCCGGCCGCCCCTGCCCGGCATCAGCCTGATGCCGGCGATCGAGCCCCAGCCCTTCGGCCTCGGCCCCGAGCAGCTTCTGGCCGACCTCGACCTGGTGATGGATGGGGCCTACAACCCCGGCCACCCCGGCGCTCTGGCCCACCTCGATCCGCCGCCGTTGGCCGCATCGATCGTGGGCGATCTGATCTGCGCCGGCCTGAACAACAATCTGCTGGCCGAGGAGCTCTCCCCCAGCCTCAGCCGGCTGGAGCGCAGCCTGATGGCCTGGCTGGCCGAGAGCCTGGGCATGCCCACCGGCAGTGGCGGCGTGCCCGCCAGCGGCGGCACCCTCTCCAACCTGATGGCCCTGGTCACGGCCCGGCGTGAGCGCGGCCTGGGCTGCAGCGGTGAGGCCGTGGTGCTGGCCAGCGCCGATGCCCACGTGTCGATCGGCAAGGCTCTGGCGGTGATGGGTCTACCGGCCTCAGCCCTGCACCCCATCCCCACCACCACCGCTGGCGGTATGGATCCCGCGGCCCTGGCGGACCAGCTGGACAGCCTGCAGCGCCAGGGGGTGCCGGTGATCGCCGTGGTCGCCACGGCCGGCACCACCGTGCGCGGGGCTGTTGACCCCTTGCTCGCCCTGGCGCCGATCTGCCGCCGCCACGACGTGTGGCTGCACGTGGATGGGGCCATCGGTGCCGTGTTCGCCCTCAGCGAGCAGCACCGCAGCCGGGTGGCCGGCATCGAGCTGGCCGACTCGATCACCGTGAATCCCCAGAAATTGCTGGGGATCACCAAGACGTCATCGCTGCTCCTGCTGGCCCGTCCCCAGGCCCTGGAGCGCAGTTTCGCCACAGGCCTGCCCTACATGGAACCCAGCTGGGGCGGCGGCCATGGCGGCGAGAGCGGTCTGCAGGGCACCCGTCCCGCTGAGGTGCTCAAGCTCTGGCTGGGTCTACGCCAGCTCGGCCTGGAGGGCATCCACGCCCTGCTCGACGGGGCCATCGCTCGCCGCCGGCAGCTGCAGCAGCTGCTCGAGCTGCAGCCCGGTCTCGCCCTGGTTGGCGGTCCGCTGCACCTGCTGGCCTTCGCCCCGGCCAACGCCACTGCGCTCCAGGCCGAGGCCTGGAGCCAGCACACCCGCCAGCGCCTGCTCGATGCCCAGCTGATGCTGTCGCGGCCCTTCTACGCCGGCCGCTTTCATCTCAAGGCCGTACTGGGCAACCCCAACACCGGCTGCGGGGAACTGGAACGCCTGGCGGCCCTGGTATCCGGCAGTGTCGATGGGGCCGGCCTGCCCGTCGTCGCCCCATCCGCCTGAACGCCCTATGGCTGATCCCACGCCGCCCAGTGCCCCCATCCCGCCCGAGCAGCGCCGAGGGCGCTGGGTGGCGATCGTCACCGGTGCCATCTCGGTGCTAGTGGCCGTGCTCTACCTGATCCTGATCGCCCTGCTCGACAGCCGCGGGCCGCTGCTGCCCCCACCCCCTGAGGCCCTCGGCCAGCTCAGCGCTCCCGCTCTGGCCGGGGCGGGAGCTGCCGCTCCCGGGCCCGCAGCGGCTCCACCACCCGACTGAAGGCGGCCTCCAGAAACTGACGCAGGGCCCCATCGCGGCGGCCCAGGTTGTAGTGCTGCTGCACCACCTCCTGGATGCCTCCGTCGCCCCAGTCCTGGTCACGCTCGAAATAGGTGATGAAGCTCGATCCAGCCACCCGGGTGAGCCAGGCCGCACTCACCGCCTGCAGTGCCCGGCTCACCAGTAGGGCCGGCAGATTCACGCTCAGGGCCGCCGAGAGCAGGCCCACACCCCCCTTCACCAGGCCGAGGGCGGCCAGGGTGCGCCCCACCGACACGGCCAGTTCCTGGGCGCTGGCGCGGCTGAGGCTGATGCCGTACACCCTGGCGATCTCCACCACCATCTGGGCGTTCACCGCCGCGGCACCGAGCAGATCCAGGCCCGGCAGGGGAGTCGCCGCCAGGACGCCGGCGCCGATCCACATGTAGCGCTCCACAATCGTCTCGGCGTCGTTGCGCCGCTGTTCGGCCAGCAGGCGGCGGCTGGCCTCGCCCAGCTGGCGCGATTGCAGCAGCAGGTTGTCGGCGATCAGCTCCTCGCCGTCCTGGCGCAGCACAGTGGCGATCCGCTGCAGCAGCACCGCGATCTCGGGCTCGGGTTGCAGCGGTCTGCCGCCGGGCATCGGTACGGTCTGAGGGGAGGCACTGGCCGGGATCACGTCCTCGGCAGCGATGTTTCCGCTGCAGCGGCGACGCAGCAGCACCAGCAGTCGCCGTTCCTCCTGCTCGCCGCGCAGGTCGCATTTGTTGAGCACCAGCAGCAGGCGCTTGCCAAGAGATGCCAGCGCGGCGAACACTTCCTGTTCGCTGGCGCGCATGTCGCCGTCGACCACCAGCAGGAGCAGATCGGCCCGCGCGGCCTGACGCCGCGCCAGCTGCT
>Ga0208084_1000035_pt1 | contig 32838 bp, 25 predicted proteins | sample LakMenEpi14Sep09_FD_150698 | JGI IMG/M metagenome (GOLD analysis project Ga0208084, IMG submission 150698) | Freshwater microbial communities from Lake Mendota, WI - 14SEP2009 deep hole epilimnion (SPAdes) | ecosystem: Environmental > Aquatic > Freshwater > Lentic | place: Lake Mendota, Madison... | reverse complement strand
ACCTGCTGCAGTTGCTCGCTGGTCGCCTGGCTCTCTGCAGCAGCTGCCGCCACCGCCTCGCCACGCTGCTGCAACTCCTGCTCCAGTTCGCCGATTCGAGCCTGGTGCGCCTGCAGTTGCTGCTGGCTTCCAGCAAGTTGCTGGCTCCTCTCCGACACCTGCTGACGCACCTGCTCCAGCTCTCCCTGCAACTGCTCAGCCGCTGCCTGCGCTGCCGCCACCGCCTCGCCCCGCTGCTGCAGTTCCTGCTCCAGTTCGCCGATCCGGGCCTGGTGCGCCTGCAGTTGCCCGCTAGTCGCCTGGCTCTCCGCAGAAGCAGCTGCTAGGGCCTCACCACGCTGCTGCAGTTCCTGTTCCAGCGCACTGATATGGGCTTGCTGCTGCACTCCATGTTGTCTTTTACCAGCCAGTTGCTGGCTCCGCTCCGACACCTGCTGACGCAGCTGCTCCAGTTCTCCCTGCAACTGCTGCAGCTGTTCAGTCGCTGCCTGCCCCGCTGCCTGCGCAGCCGCTACCGCCTCACCACGCTGCTGCAGCTCCTGCTCGAGGGCGCCAATCCTGCTCTGCCGCTCGGCCAGCTGGTGTTGCTGCAAACGCCATGAATCCAGCAGCTGATCCGCCCCCCCACAGGCTCGCGACCTCTGGTCGTAGCTGCTGTCGACAGGGGTCTGGGCCAGTTCAGCCTGGAGCTCCAGATCCAGGTACGCATCAAGCAGCTCGGGTGCCGCCTGAAGGAGGCCATTGAGCAGCAGGGCCTGCAGGGGCCCTGAAGGGTCAGGGGGTGTGGCAGTCGCCGGGGCGCAGGGATGGTCGCCCTTCAGCCAGCCGGCAATTGCCTCAGGGTCCAGGGCAAGCAGGCGCCAGTCAGCGATCAGGCGCTGGCCAGCGCCTCGAGAGAGCAGCACCTGATAGCCAGCCAGAAACTCGGCCAGCCCAGTGGGCGCAGCCAGAAGTGACTGGGGCGAGACGTAAACCAACAGCGCGTCCGGGGGAACCTGATCCTCCGGCCCAGCCATCCGCTGCACACCCGCTGCGGCGAGACGATCCTGCACCGCCGTGCCCAGCTCAAAGGGGGAAGACCAGTACAACAAGTCACCACGGATCTCGCTGGGCCCAGCCTACGGAGCCGAGGAAGCCCCTTAACCTCGACTACTAAGCTCTGAAGAGGATGGAAGGGCTGAAGCTGCTGCGAGTGCTGATCGGCCCCCTCAGGTTGACGGAAGGGGACCCCCAACGCACCCTACTGGTAGAGGCCGAGGCTGATCGGCTTGCCGGGCACCGCCAGCAGTTCGCCCACTGGCTAGCCAGTGGAAATCTGGAGTGCAGACAGGCCGTTTTGGCAGACACTCCCAACAGCGATGTCAGCTGGTATGCCTACAACGATCCCCGGCTCAATGGGGTCGTTCCCCTTGAGCGCTGGCAGCCGCTTTACCCCAATCTCCAGCTCAGCGGCCAGACCATCCTTCCTGCAGACACCCTGGCCAATATCCTTTCGACCTGGCCAGCGGCCGCCGAGGACAATCGGAAGCTAGACCTCACCATCGCCCAGGGAGATCCCCTGCAGGTGCTGGCAGGAGCCGGCAGTTGGCTGCAGCGAATGCGTCGGATTGAAGTGCAGGGCCCCCGTGCCGCGGAGCTTTGGCTGGAATCCCTTGATCCCTGGCTGCAGGAACAAGGCTTTCGGCCAGACCCCCACGATCCCCTGATCTGGACCCTGGATCCGTTAGCCGCCAAGCTGAGCCAACTGCAGGCAGAACTTGAGGACCTGCGGCTGCAACATCAGCAGGAACTGGACAGCCAGAAAGCACGAGAGCAGCAGCTCCTGCCTGCTCTAAGCCATGTGTTCCCTTACACCACCTACCGCCAACAACGGCCGGACATCGCTTCTTTCAGCGACGAAGATCTCGTGGATCACTTCGTGGTTCACGGCATCCACGAAGGCATCAATCTCCAGTTCAGTGCCCTGGAAAGCAACCTGCAGAGCCAACTGCAGCAGCTGCGTGCTGAGCGGGAGGCAGAGACCGCCAGGGTGGAACTGCTCCAGGAAAAAAGCCGGCACACCGCCCAGCAGCTCGATCTGCTTAAGGACCTCTTCGCCCGGCTGATGGTGAACCCTTGAGCACACGCCCTGCCACCACTGAACCCGCCATCCTCGAAGCCCTGCTCTTGCAGGCAGCGGGCCAGTGGCGCACGCTCGAGCGTCTCGATGCCCCCATTACCCAGCCCCCTGCCCCCCTCGCCGCCGCCCTGCTCAACGCCCTCCGCGTGTCGCCCTTGCAGGCACCGGAGCAGCACCAGGCCTGCCTGGACACCCTGGCGCAACTTGACCCCCACGCAGCCTGCGCCCTGGCCCTCAGCCGCGGCCAGCTGGCGCTGGCCCAGGAGCAGCTGCTGCTCGGAGAAACGGCTGCAGCGGCCACGAGCTTGCGCCAGGGCCTGGCCAGCAGTGTCAACGCCGTGGCGAGCACAGGCATGCCGATCCCCGCCCACCTTGCCGATCAGCTGCTCAACCAGGCCGGTTGGCTGGGCACCGCCCTCGCCAGCCAACTGGATCTGGCCCTGGCCAGCCGGCGAGGGCAGCTTCCCGCCCAGCTGGTGTTGGTGCTGGGCATGCACCGCAGCGGCACCTCAGCCCTGTCCGGCCTGCTGGTGCAGGCCGGCCTGGATGGCCCCCGGGATCTGATGCCCGCCACCCAGGCCAATCCGCGTGGTTACTGGGAATCCCTCGGAGAGGTGGCACTCAGTGATCAACTGCTGCAGCAGCTGGGCAGCCACTGGTCCAGATGCTGGGCCCTGGCCCACCACGACTGGGACAGCAACCCCACCGCCGTGCAGGGCTGGCGCTCCGGCCTGCTCCACCTGTTGTCCACCACCTACGCCCACGGCGGGCGCGCGGTACTCAAGGATCCCCGGCTGTGTGTGCTGCTTCCCGCACTCCAACCCTGGCTGGAATCCAGCCTGATCAGCTGTGCGGCCTTTCTGCCGGTGCGCCACCCCGCCGAGGTGGCCAGCTCACTGCGGGTGGCCGAGGGGCTGCCCCGCAGACAGGCCCTGCTGCTCTGGCTGGGCCACGTGCTCCACGCCGAGCGCAACAGCCGGGCACTGCAGAGGCTGATCGTCGATTACCAGAAGCTGCTCGCCAATCCCCAGGCCGTGCTGGCCAGTGCCGGCCGCGTGCTGGAGCTGGCCGGTGACGGACTGCCGCTGCCGCAAACCTGGTCCATCGAGGAAGCCAGCGGCTTCATCGATCCCCAGCTGCAACGGCAACGGGCAGGCGAGGACGTGCCCAGCTGGGTTCTGGATGAGCAGGCTGAAGTGTGGTACGACCTTGCATTGGGCGTACACGCCGTGATGGTTGACCCCCAGCTGAGCGAACCGCAGCGCTCGGCCGCCCTGGATCAATACTGGCAACAGTGGACAACCCTCGCGCCCTGATCGGCCGCTGCCATGGCGCTCTGGCTCTGCCGGCTTGATGCCCCGCAGGAGGGAGCAACCTGCGGGGTGGGTGGCTGGCTGCTGCCCACGGATCTCAACCCCGACGGCGTGGAGCCACCTTCCCGCTGGGAGCTGTACCAGGGCTGCGGAGCCGGGCTGCCCTTCGGGTTGGATTGCCGCCTGGTGGCCCCATTCACGCCGGCCCAGGAGCGGCGGATCGGTGCCCAGCTCTCCCCCTGGCTGGTTCAGGAGCGGAGCCTGAGGCTGCAGGGGCGTCCCGTGCTGCTGGTGCGCGGCGCCGCACACTTCAGCCATCAACGCTTTGGGCCCAGGGGGCTGCGACTGGCCCTGAACGCCGCCCTGCGGCAGCGCGGCTGTGACCGGCCCGTGCTGCTGCTCTGCTGGCAGAACGACCCCATCCTTGACGCTGATGCCGTGGTGGACGGGGTGGTGGATTCGCCGTCCACCACGCCGCTCAACTACCAGGTGTTTCTTCGCGAAGCCCACCACCGCGGCGGTGACGCGGGGCCATGGCGCATCCCAGCGGTGCTGGCGCCCGCCGATCCAGATCGCAGCCCCTTCCTCAACGCCAGCGCCGAGCGCTACAGCGAATGGCTGCAGCTGGAGAGCAGCTGGAGCGAGTTCAGGCTGCAGGGGGCCGCGGATGCGCCGGTGGTGCTGGGTTCCTGGCTCGGCCATCAACGCTGGTGGCGTGAACCGGAGGCCACGCCAGCACCGCCTGAGCCAGTCCCCCGCTCGCCCGCAGCCCAGGCAGCCCAGCCCCTGCACGCCGCCTGGGGCACCCAGCAGCCGGGGAATCTGGCCCTGCTGGTGCATGGCTTCCATCAGCCGGAGCTGCGGCGCATCCTCCAGATGGTGTCCCCGGACGGACTCCCAGGCATCGACCTCTATCTCACCGTTCCCGAGGATCACTTCGGCTCCGCCATCACCCTGCTACGGGACCTGGCATGGCCAAGGGTGCAGCTGTTCGGCATCGCCAATCGCGGCCGCGACATAGCGCCTTTCCTGCTGCGTGCCCTGCCAGCGGCGATGGCCAACAACCATAGGCAATTCGTGAAGGTTCACACGAAGAGGTCAACCCACCTGGGCGACGGCGAACCGTGGGGCGCCCACCTGCTGAGCAGCCTGCTGGAGCCATCGTTTCTGCAGCAACTGGCGTCTGAGCTGGAGACCAACAGCCAGTTCGGCCTGCTGGCACCCGCCGGCACCTTGCTGCCCTGCACCCTCAGTCTGGGCTGCAACAGCCACCATCTGCTGGCTCTGTGCGAGCACCATCAGGTGGAACCCCGATCCGTGCTCTCCAGCCGCTTCATTGCCGGCTCGATGATGGCCGGCCGGCTGGAGGCGCTGCGGCCGTTGCTGGAGCACACCCCCTCCCTGGATGCCTTCGAAACCGAGGCGGGGCAGACCGATGGCACGCTGGCCCATGCCTACGAGCGCTGGATTGGGGTGCTTGCCGAGCGCCATGGCTGGCAGGTCAAGGAGTTGCCAGGAAACGCTGCAGCAGTACCGAACTTCGGCTACTCCTGGGCGCAGCATCCACAATCTGCCAACCGCGACAACTGATCTATGTCAGCGTTCAGGCCACCACCGCCTCCCTCTCCGCCAGACCCAGGTTGGCCTTCTCGCTGGGGGGCACCAACAGCCTGATCTTGCCCTTCCAGCTGGGCCAGTCGTCCAGGATCGCTGCGGCCTTGGCGCTGCCGGTGGCCACCAGATGAGCCTCCAGCAGCGGCTTGAGCAGAGCCTCCTGTTCGGGGGTGGTGAGCTCACAGATGGCCACGATCTCCGGGTTCACCCGCTCAGCCAGGCCGCCAGTCTCATCGAGTATGAAGGCCACACCGCCGGTCATGCCGGCGGCCACGTTGCGGCCGGTGGTGCCCAGCACCACCACAGCGCCGCCGGTCATGTACTCGCAGCAGTGGTCGCCGGCGCCCTCCACCACCGCGGCGGCGCCACTGTTGCGAACGGCGAAGCGCTCGCCGGCGCGGCCGAGGGCGAACAGTTCGCCGCCGGTGGCGCCGTAGAGGCAGGTGTTGCCCAGGATCACCTGGCTGCCGGGGTCGTTGCCGCCGGCGGGGGGCACCACGGTGATGCGGCCGCCGTTGATGCCCTTGCCCACGTAATCGTTGGCCTCACCCACCAGGCGCACGGCCATGCCCTGCACCGTGAAGGCGCCAAAGCTCTGGCCGGCAGCCCCCTCGAAGGTGAGATCCAGTTGGCCGCCGAAGCCCTTGTTGCCGTGGCGGGCGGCAATCTCCCCGCCCAGGCGGGCGCAGACGCTGCGGTCGGTGTTCACGATCGCCAGGGTGCGGGCCACACGGCCGTGGTTGTCGATCGCCGCCATCAGCTCGGCATCAGCCAGCAGCTGGTCTTCGAGGATGGGGCCGTTGCCGTGGGCTGTGGCGTCGTGGCGCAGCCAGCTGCGATCGGCAGCAGCAGCGATCGGCTCCAGCAGGCAGGAGAGATCGAGCACCTGGGTCTTGGCCAGCTGCACGGCGCGGGGCTGCAGGAACTCGCTGCGGCCGATCAGATCCTCCAGCCGGGCCACGCCCAGCACGCTCAGCAGCTGGCGCACCTCTTCGGCTACGAACAGGAAGAAGTTCACCACGTGCTCAGGGATGCCGGTGAAGCGCTTGCGCAAGGCCTCCTTCTGGCTGGCCACGCCCACCGGGCAATTGTTGGTGTGACACACGCGGGCCATGATGCAGCCCTCGGCGATCATGGCGATCGAACCGAAGCCGTATTCCTCGGCGCCCAGCAGGGCGGCGATGATCACGTCCCAGCCGGTCTTGAGGCCGCCGTCGGCGCGCAGCAGTACCCGGTTGCGCAGGCCGTTCTCCAGCAGGGAACGGTGCACCTCGGTGAGGCCCAGCTCCCAGGGGCTGCCGGCATGCTTGATCGAGCTCAGCGGCGAGGCGCCGGTGCCGCCGTCGTGGCCGGAGATCTGGATCACGTCGGCGTTGGCCTTGGCCACACCGGCGGCGATCGTGCCGATGCCGATCTCCGCCACCAGCTTCACGCTCACCCTGGCGGCGGGGTGCACCTGGTGCAGATCGTGGATCAGCTGAGCCAGGTCCTCGATCGAATAGATGTCGTGGTGGGGCGGCGGCGAGATCAGCGGCACGCCGGCCTTGCTGTTGCGCAGCCAGGCGATGTAGGGGTCCACCTTGGGCCCGGGCAGCTGGCCGCCCTCGCCCGGCTTGGCCCCCTGGGCCACCTTGATCTCCAGCTGGCGGCCGCTGCGCAGGTATTCGGGGGTCACGCCGAAGCGGCCCGACGCGATCTGCTTGATCGCCGAGCAGGCGGTGTCGCCGTTGCGCAGGCCCTTGATCGTGGGCAGGGTGGCCGAGCGCCCCTCGCCGTCCACGTCGCTGAGGGTGTGGAAGCGGGCCGGGTCTTCGCCGCCCTCGCCGCTGTTGCTCTTGCCGCCGATGCGGTTCATCGCCACGGCCAGCACCTCGTGGGCCTCCCGGGAGAGGGCCCCCAGGCTCATGCCGCCGGTGCAGAAGCGGCTGCAGATGCTCTCCACGCTCTCCACCTGATCCAGGGGCAGCGGCGCGGGGGCGGGCTTCAGCTCGAGCAGGTCGCGCAGGGCCGTGACCGGCCGGTTTTCCAGCAGGGTTTTATAGGTGGAGAAGTGGTCGTAGCCCGGGCCGGCCGCCACGGCGGCGTGCAGGGCCTTGGCCATCTCCGGGCTGTTGAGGTGGTACTCCCCACCGGTGCGGTACTGCACGAAGCCCATGAACTCGAGCTTGCTGCGGTTGAGCTCGGGGAAGGCCTTGGTGTGGAAGCTGAGGGTTTCGCTGGCCAGCTCCGCCAGGCTCAGGCCCGCCACCCGGCTGGTGGTGCCCTTGAAGGCGATCTCGATCAGGTCGGCGCCGATGCCGATCGCCTCGAAGATCTGGGCGCCGTGGTAGCTGGCCAGCAGCGAGATGCCGATCTTCGAAAGAATCTTGCGCAGTCCGTCCTCCAGGGCCTTGCGCACGTTGGCCTGCACCTGATCGGGCGTGAGGGCGGGCAGCTTGCCGCGCTCGATGTTGGTCTGCACCTTGGGCTGGGCCAGCCAGTGGCGCGCCGTCTCCCAGGTGAGCCAGGGGCACACGGCGCTGGCGCCATAGCCGATCAGGCAGGCCACATGGTGGGTGCTCCAGCACTGGGCCGTGTCCACCACCAGGGAGGTCTGCAGGCGCAGGCCGAGGTTGAGCAGGTGGTGGTGCACCGCGCCCACCGCCAGCAGGGGCGGCAGCGTGGTGGTGGTGGCGCCGATCCCAGCCTCCGCACCGGCCCGGTCGGAGAGCACCAGGATCTGGCTGCCGGCGCGCACCGCGACCTCGGCCTCACCGCGCAGGCGATCGAGGGCGGCGCTGAAGGCGGCAGGCCCATCGGTGATCGGCACCAGGGTGGAGAGGGTGCTCAGGGGAAGCCCCTGCTCTGCGAGGGCGGCCAGTTCCGCCTCGTTGAGAATCGGACTGTCGAGGTGCAGCACGGCGGCGGCCGAGGCCTCCGGACGCAGGGCCGACCCCCGCTGGCCCAGGTGCATCTCCAGGCTCATCACCAGCTTCTCGCGCAGCGGATCGATCGGCGGGTTGGTGACCTGGGCGAAGCGCTGCTTGAAGTAGTCGTAGAGCAGGTGGGGCTTATCCGAGAGCACCGCCAGGGGGATGTCATCGCCCATGCAGTACGTGGGCTCCTTGCCGGCGCCGGCCATGTCCTCGATCACCAGATCGAAGTCTTCCGCCGTGAAGCCGAAGGCCGTCTGCCGCTGCAGCAGCTCCAGATCGCCCAGCTGGCGCTCCCGGGTCCAGGGCTGGGGGGCCAGCTGGCGGCGGTGCTCCGCCAGCCAGGCGGCGTAGGGATGGCGCGCGGCCACCTCCTGCTTCACCTCCCAGTTGTGCAGCAGGCGACCCTGCTCCAGATCCACCGCCAGCATCTGGCCAGGGCCGAGACGCCCCTTCTCCACGATGCGGCTCTCCTCCAGCTCGGCCACGCCGGTCTCCGAGCCCATCACCACATAGCCGTCGCTGGTGATGCAGTAGCGGGCAGGGCGCAGGCCATTGCGATCCAGGGTGGCGCCGACGCTGCGGCCATCGGCGAACACCAGCAGGGCCGGGCCATCCCAGGGCTCCTGGGTGCAGGCCGAATACTCATAAAACGCCTGAACGTCAGGCTTGTCGGCCAGCTCGGGCTGGTCGCGGAAGGCCTCCGGCACCAGGGTGAGCAGGCTCTCGGTGATCGGCCGGCCGCTGCGCACCAGCAACTCCAGGGTGGCGTCGAGGTTGGCCGAATCGCTGAAGGCCGGATTCACCACCGGCTTGAGGTCGGCAGCTGCGTCGCCCCACACCGCATCCAGGCTGGCCTCCGAGGCCCGCGCCCAGTTCAGGTTGCCCAGCAGGGTGTTGATCTCGCCGTTGTGGCCGAGCAACCGCATCGGCTGGGCCAGGGGCCAGCGCGGCAGGGTGTTGGTGCTGAAGCGGCGGTGGTACACCGCGAAGGTCACGGCGAAGCGCGGGTCGCGCAGGTCGGCGTAGAAGCGCGCCAGCACCTCCGAGCGCACCATGCCCTTGTAAACAACGGTGCGGCCGCTGAGGGAAGCGAAATAGAGGTCGCCGGCGGCAGCGCCCCAGGCCGCCCTGGCCCGGTCGCCGCAGCGGCGGCGCAGGCGGAACAGCAGCCCCTCCAGGGCATCGCCAGCCTCCTCAGCGCCCAGCAGCCACTGCTCGATCACCGGGGCGGTGCCCAGGGCCATCGGGCCCAGCACGGCCGGGTCCACCGGCACCACCCGCCAGCCCAGGCTTCGCAGCCCCAGCCGCTCGGCCTCTTCGGCGCAGAAGGCTCGGGCCTGCTCGCGCCGGGCCCCATCGGCAGGCAGGAACACCATCCCCAGGCCCCGGGCCTGCCCGGCGGCGGCAGCCGCATCCGGCCACACGGAATCCAGGAGCGACCAGGGGATGCCGCAGAGCACGCCGGAGCCGTCGCCGGAATCGCCATCGCCGCCGCAGCCGCCGCGGTGCTCCATGCAGCCCAGACCGCGCAGCGCCTGCTCCAGCACCCAGTGGCTGGCCTCCCCTTTCAGACTCGCCAGAAAACCCACACCGCAGGCGTCTTTCTCGCCGGCCACAGCGGCCGGAGCCGGGCTGTCGCAGTGGGGCCAAACAGGGCGGGAAAACTGGGGCATGTCCAGAGGAGTTCCGGAAGGGGTGCGGGGAGAGTGGTTCTGAGCACCGGCGCCACGGCGGGCCCTGGGGCACGGGCGACAGTGGAACCTCCGATCCTAGTTACAGGAGGCCCGCTCGCCCCGCCTAGCGTCCTGGAACCCACGCCTCATCCGCACCGCCCGCCGCCATGCCCCATGCAAACGCCACCGCAGCTCTGGTCACCCTGATGGTGAGCAGCCTGGCGAGTCCGATGGCGTGGGGCTGGCAGACGGACGACGCCGCTCCGCGCCAACCCCTCTTCGCCAGCCGCGGCACCCCGGCCCCCCGCAGCCAGGAAGGCAGCAGCCTGCTGATCAATGGCCGCAGCCAGCAGGCCCTGTGGCGCTGGATCGGCGCCAGCGGCCAGCCACCCCAGCAGCTCTGGCTGCCCCTGGAGGTGCTCCAGAACCAGCTGGGGGTGAGCAGCCGCTCCCTGCCCGACGGCACCCTCGACCTGGAATGGTTCGGCCAGGGATTGAAGGTGGCGCCGGCAGAACAACAGGCCCTCGCCGATGAAGCGGCCCTCGATGCCCTGCCCCTGCTGCGGGCCCTGGGGGTGGGCGTGGAGGCGGAGGGGAGCCAGCTGCGGCTGAGCCTGGCCCCTGCCCAGCTGCTGCAGGTGCGCAGCTCCAACCAGGGAGCCAGCCGCCGCGTGGTGCTCGATCTCGATGCGCCCGCCCTGGTGCGCCAGGAGGGCAACGAGCTGGTGCTCGACCTCCGCAGCGGCCCGGAGCTGCAGACCCAGCTGCGCCAGCTCGGCCTGGTGGCCCGCCCTGCAGGCCAGGGTCTGGCCCTGCGCAGCAGCATGGGCACGCCCCAGCGGGTGTTCAGCCTGGGTGAACCCAACCGGCTGGTGATCGACCTGCCCGCCGGCAGCACGGCCACCGCTCCCACCAGCCCCACAGTTTCTGCGCCGATCGACCCCCGCCTGCAGGCCCTGCTGGGACGGGGCGTGCGCTGGGAGCAGATCAGCCGCAGCGGCATGCGCATCAACGCCGTGCGGGTGGAGCCGCTCAACGGACCGCTGCGGCTGGCTCCCCTGGCTCCGGCCGGGGGGATGGAGGGGCTGGTCACCCTCCCCCAACTGGCCCAGCAGCGCCAGGCCCTGGTGGCCGTAAACGGGGGCTACTTCAACCGGGTACGGCGCCTGCCCCTCGGTGCCCTGAAAAAGGATGGCCGCTGGCTCTCCGGGCCGATCCTCAACCGGGGGGTGGCCGCCTGGAGTGGCCGGGAGTTGCCCCGTTTCGGCCGGCTCAGCCTGCAGGAATGGGTGAGCGGCGCCGACGGCCAGCGCCAGCCCCTGGTGGTGGTGAACAGCGGCTTCGTGCAGCGGGGCATCAGCCGCTACGACGACGCCTGGGGACCTGCCTACCGCGCCCTCAGCGGTTCAGAGTCGGCCCTGCTGCTGCGCCAGGGGGTGGTGAGCCAGCGCTTCGAGAGCGTCCAACTGGAGCAGGGGGTGCCGCTGCGGCCCGGCGACACGCTCCTGGTGGCCCGCGGAGGGGCCGTGTTGCCCTGGAGCCAGGACGAACGGCTCACGGTCAACAGCCAGCCCAGTTCGCCCCTGGGGAATGCCGACCAGGTGATCGGCGGTGGGCCCCTTTTGCTGCTCAACGGCCAGCTGGTGCTCAACGGCGCCGCCGAGAACTTCGGGGCCGCCTTCATGGGCCAGGGGGCCCCTCGCACCGTGCTGGCCAGCGATGGCCTGGAGGTGTGGCTGATCACCGTGGAAGGGGAGAACAGCCCCGGCCCCACCCTGCAGCAGACCGCCCAGATCCTGCGCCAGATGGGCGTACGCGATGCCCTCAACCTCGATGGCGGCAGCTCCACCGGCCTGGTGATGGGGGGCAGCCTGCGGGTGATGGGCCGCGGGGTGGCAGGCCGGGTGCACAACGGCGTTGGCCTGGTGGCTCCCTGACGGCCCGCGCTGCGGCAACTGGCTGCCAGGATGGATCCCATTCCGCTCCCCCGGCTGAGGCCGGAGCGCGCCATCGCCATGCCCAAGGGCCACAGCCTGCGCCTCACTGCCGCCGCCGCTGCGGAACTGGGCCGGCAGGCCGCGGTGGCGGGCACACCGGGGCTGATGCACCTCGACCTGGTGGAAGGCGGCTGTGAACGCTGGACGATCCGGCTGCGTCCGGGCCATCTGGCGGGGGTGCCCATTGCCCGGGCCGATGGGGTGACCCTCTACGCCCCCGATGACCAGCTGGCGCTGCTGGCGGGCCTCAGCCTCGACTACCGCGGCGATCTCAGCGGTGGTGGATTTCTGGTGCGCAGCAGTGCGGCGCTGAAGAGCTGCGCCTGCGGTGCCGCCTTCAGTCGCCAGGGCTGATCACGTGGGCGGGGGGTCGGGCGACCCAGTAAGGTGGCGGATTGTCGAAAGCGGTCGGACGTCCGACCACTGTTCCCGGCCCCCGAACCTCCGGCCCTCGATGCCCACCATTCAGCAGCTCATCCGCACCGAGCGGCAGACCCTGACTCGCAAGACGAAGTCCCCTGCCCTGCGCGCATGCCCCGAGCGGCGTGGCGTGTGCACCCGCGTGTACACCTCCACTCCCAAGAAGCCCAATTCAGCGCTGCGCAAGGTGGCCCGGGTGCGTCTCACCTCCGGCTTTGAGGTCACCGCCTACATCCCGGGCATCGGCCACAACCTGCAGGAGCACTCCGTGGTGCTGATCCGCGGCGGCCGGGTGAAGGATCTGCCTGGGGTTCGCTACCACATCATCCGCGGCACGCTCGACACCGCCGGTGTCAAGGACCGCCGTCAGTCCCGCTCCAAGTACGGCGCCAAGACGCCCAAGGACTGATGAACCGGGGGGCTGAGGCCTGAGCCTCCCTGCGCCCGCCAGCCCCCTTCATCCCCATTCCCGTTCCTCCCTTTCCAGTTCCTCCATGTCTCGCCGCAACGCTGCCGAGAAGCGCCCGGTTCTTCCTGATCCCCAGTTCAACAGCCGTCTGGCCTCGATGATCGTGGCCCGGCTGATGAAGCACGGCAAGAAGTCCACCGCCCAGCGGATCCTCTCGGATGCCTTCAGCCTGATCAACGAGCGCACCGGCAACGATCCGCTCGAGCTGTTTGAAACCGCCGTGCGCAATGCCACCCCCCTGGTGGAAGTGCGCGCCCGCCGGGTGGGTGGTGCCACCTACCAGGTGCCCATGGAAGTGCGCCAGGAGCGGGGCACCGCCATGGCCCTGCGCTGGCTGGTGAACTTCTCCCGCGCCCGCAACGGCCGCAGCATGGCCCAGAAACTGGCCGGCGAACTGATGGACGCGGCCAACGAGGCCGGCAGCGCCGTCCGCAAGCGAGAGGAGACCCACAAGATGGCCGAAGCCAACAAGGCCTTCGCCCACTACCGCTACTGAGCCTTAGCACCCTTCGGGCGCCTGAGCACCGCTCTGTAGAGTGCCCTTTACATTTTTAGACCCTTCGGAGACATCCCACTGTGGCCCGCGCCTTTCCACTGGAACGCGTCAGAAATATTGGTATCGCCGCCCACATCGACGCGGGTAAAACCACCACCACCGAACGGATCCTGTTCTATTCAGGCGTCGTTCACAAGATGGGTGAGGTGCACGACGGCGCAGCCGTGACCGACTGGATGGCCCAGGAACGGGAGCGGGGCATCACCATCACTGCTGCGGCCATCTCCACCAGCTGGAAGGATCACCGCATCAATATCATCGACACCCCCGGTCACGTGGACTTCACCATTGAGGTGGAGCGCTCGATGCGGGTGCTGGACGGCGTGATCGCCGTGTTCTGCGCCGTGGGTGGCGTCCAGCCCCAGTCGGAAACCGTGTGGCGCCAAGCGGATCGCTACAAGGTGCCGCGCATGGTGTTCGTCAACAAGATGGACCGCACCGGCGCCGATTTCCTCAAGGTCTACGCCCAGATCAAGGACCGCCTCAAGGCCAACGCCGCCCCCATCCAGCTGCCGATCGGCGCCGAAGGCGAACTCAGCGGCATCATTGATCTCGTCAAGAACAAGGCCCTGATCTACAAGGACGATCTGGGCAAGGACATCGAAGAGACCGATGTGCCCGCCGACATGGCCGATCTGGTTGCCGAGTGGCGCAACAAGCTGATGGAGTCGGTCGCCGAGACCGACGATGAGCTGGTGGAGGTGTTCCTGGAAACGGGCGAGCTCAGCGAAGAGCAATTGCGCAAGGGCATCCGCGAGGGCGTGCTCAAGCACGGGCTCGTGCCCATGCTCTGCGGTTCGGCCTTCAAGAACAAGGGTGTGCAACTCCTGCTCGACGCGGTGGTCGACTACCTGCCCGCTCCGGTGGATATTCCCCCGATTCAGGGCTTGCTTCCCGATGGCAGCGAAGCGCTGCGCCCCTCCGAGGACAGCGCCCCCTTCAGCGCACTGGCCTTCAAGGTAATGGCCGACCCCTTCGGCAAGCTCACCTTCGTGCGCATTTACTCCGGTGTGCTGCAGAAGGGCAGCTACGTGCTCAACTCCACCAAGGACAAGAAGGAGCGCATCTCCCGCCTGATCATCCTCAAGGCCGATGAGCGGGAAGAAGTGGATGAACTGCGCGCCGGCGACCTTGGAGCCGTGCTGGGTCTCAAGGACACCACCACCGGCGACACCCTCTGCGTGGACAGCGATCCGATCATCCTCGAGTCGCTTTTCATCCCCGAGCCCGTGATCTCCGTGGCCGTGGAGCCCAAGACCAAGGGCGACATGGAGAAACTCTCCAAGGCCCTCACCTCCCTGGCGGAAGAAGATCCCACCTTCCGGGTCTCCACCGATCCGGAAACCAACCAGACCGTGATCGCCGGCATGGGCGAACTCCACCTGGAAATCCTGGTGGACCGCATGCTGCGTGAGTTCAAGGTGGAGGCCAATATCGGTGCACCCCAGGTGTCCTACCGGGAAACCATCCGGGGCAGCGCCAAGGGCGAAGGCAAATTCGCCCGCCAGACCGGTGGCAAGGGCCAGTACGGCCATGTGGTGATCGAGATGGAGCCCGGTGAACCGGGTTCAGGCTTCGAGTTCGTTAACAAGATTGTTGGCGGTATCGTACCCAAGGAATACATCGGTCCTGCCGAAAACGGCATGAAGGAGACCTGCGAATCCGGTGTGATTGCGGGTTATCCGATGATCGATGTGCGCGTCACCATGGTGGACGGCTCTTATCACGACGTCGACTCTTCGGAGATGGCGTTCAAGATCGCCGGCTCCATGGCCTTCAAAGACGGCGTCAAGAAGTGCAATCCTGTACTGCTTGAGCCGATGATGAAGGTGGAGGTCGAGATCCCCGAGGATTTCCTCGGTTCCGTGATCGGCGATCTCTCCTCGCGCCGTGGCCAGGTCGAAGGGCAGTCCGTCGATGACGGCCAGTCCAAGGTCCAGGCCAAGGTGCCCCTGGCCGAGATGTTCGGCTACGCCACCCAGCTCCGATCCATGACCCAGGGTCGGGGTATTTTCTCGATGGAATTCAGCCACTACGAGGAAGTCCCTCGCAATGTGGCCGAGGCCATCATCTCCAAGAATCAGGGCAAGTCCTGATCTTTTCCCCCTAACCCACCTACCCCCGATTCTTTCCTTCCATGGCTCGCGAGAAGTTCGAGAGGAATAAGCCCCACGTCAACATCGGCACCATCGGCCACGTTGACCACGGCAAAACCACCCTCACGGCCGCCATCACTAACGTGCTGGCCAAGAAAGGTCAGGCCAAGGCCCAGGCCTATGACCAGATCGACGGTGCTCCCGAGGAGCGTGAGCGCGGTATCACCATCAACACCGCCCACGTCGAGTACGAGACCGTCGGCCGTCACTATGCCCACGTGGACTGCCCCGGTCACGCGGACTACGTGAAGAACATGATCACCGGTGCTGCCCAGATGGACGGCGCCATCCTCGTGGTGGCCGCCACCGACGGCCCCATGGCCCAGACCAAGGAGCACATCCTGCTGGCTAAGCAGGTGGGCGTGCCCGCCCTGGTGGTGGCACTGAACAAGTGCGACATGGTGGACGACGAGGAGATCCTCGAGCTGGTGGAACTGGAAGTGCGCGAGCTGCTCTCCAGCTACGACTTCCCCGGTGATGACATCCCCGTGGTGAAGGTCTCCGGCCTCAAGGCCCTCGAGGGCGACGCCGAATGGGAAGCCAAGATCGATGAGCTGATGAATGCTGTCGACACCGCCATCCCCGAGCCCGAGCGCGAGATCGACAAGCCCTTCCTGATGGCTGTGGAAGACGTGTTCTCGATCACAGGTCGTGGCACCGTGGCCACCGGCCGGATCGAGCGCGGCAAGGTGAAGGTGGGCGAGGAAATCGAGATTGTGGGTATTCGGGACACCCGCAAGACCATCGTCACCGGTGTGGAGATGTTCCGCAAGCTGCTCGACGAGGGCATGGCCGGCGACAACGTGGGCCTGCTGCTGCGCGGCATCCAGAAGGAGGACATCGAGCGCGGCATGGTGCTGGTGAAGCCCGGCTCCATCACCCCCCACACCAAGTTCGAGGGTGAGGTGTATGTGCTGAAGAAGGAAGAGGGCGGCCGCCACACCCCCTTCTTCGCCGGTTACCGGCCGCAGTTCTACATCCGCACCACGGATGTGACCGGCCAGATCACCGCCTTCACCTCCGACGACGGCGCCAACGTGGAGATGGTGATGCCGGGCGACCGCATCAAAATGACCGGCGAGCTGATCTGCCCGGTGGCCATCGAGCAAGGTATGCGCTTCGCCATCCGCGAAGGCGGCCGCACCATCGGTGCCGGCGTGGTCTCCAAGATCCTTGCCTGATCGCCAGCCAGGTCTTCTCGCTGGTCTAGGTTCAAGGGGCGGACAGTGGTCCGCCCCTCTGCCTTCCCTACCCATGGCAGGCAGACGCAGCGATCTCCGCATCTCGACAACCTCACCTCATCCTGAGGTCAACGCCCGGCCCCAGCCGGTTTCACCGCTCCCTGCAGCGGCTCCAGGAACGACCCTTTCCCATGTCCACCGCCATCGCCCAGCAGAAGATCCGCATCCGCCTGAAGGCGTTTGATCGCCGCATGCTGGATCTGTCCTGCGACAAAATCATTGAAACGGCCGATCACACCGCCGCCACGGCGATCGGACCGATCCCTCTGCCCACCAAGCGCAAGATCTACTGCGTGCTGCGCTCGCCCCACGTGGACAAGGACTCCCGTGAGCACTTCGAGACCCGCACCCACCGCCGGATCATCGATATCTACAGCCCCTCGGCCAAGACCATCGATGCCCTGATGAAGCTCGACCTGCCTAGCGGGGTGGACATCGAGGTGAAGCTCTGATCCCTGGCCGCGCCGGCAACGGGATGTTTCTAGGATCCCTGGGCACCTCCTGCTGAAGCCATGGGTGAACTGGCCGTACGGGAGCTGCCCCTGTTTCCCCTGCCCGATGTGGTGCTCTTCCCCCAGGAAGTGTTGCCGCTGCACATCTTCGAGCCCCGCTACCGGATGCTGCTGCGCACGGCGATGGCTGAGGATCGTCGCTTCGGGGTGATCCGCTGGGATCCCCAGGAACGGCGCATGGCCGACGTGGGCTGTTGTGCCGAGATCATCCACTGCCAGACGCAGGAGGATGACCGCAGCAACATCGTGACCATGGGCCAGCAGCGCTTCCGCGTGCTGGACATTGTGCGCGAAGCCCCGTTCCGCGTCGGGCTGGTGAGCTGGATTGAAGATGAGCCCGAGAACGACAGTCAGGGGGTGTCCGACCTAGCCGATCAGGTGCGCGAGGCCCTCAAGGATGTGGTGGAACTGACGGCAAAACTGATCGGCAAGCCCGCCCAGTTGCCCAGCGATCTGCCCGACCTGCCCCGTGAGCTCTCCTTCTGGATCGGCTCCCACCTCGGCGGCCCGGTTGCCGACCACCAGCAGGCCCTGCTGGAGATCACCAGCACTGCCGAACGCCTGCGCCAGGAATTCGACCTGCTCGACCACACCCGCCGCCAATTGGCCGCCCGCACCGTGCTCAAGGACACCTTCCAGCCCCAGTGACAGGCCTGCCCCTCGCCGTGGGCGCCGCCGCCACGGCCGTGGGCGCCGCCGCCCTGTTCACCTGGCAGCAGCGCAACCGCCGCTACACCAGCAGCGCCAGCGTGGCCGAGGCCTACGACCGCTGGACGAACGACCAGCTGCTGGAGCGCCTCTGGGGGGACCACATCCACCTTGGCCACTACGGCACCCCACCGCGGCCTGCCGGAGCCGTGGATTTTCGCCAGGCCAAGGCGGCCTTTGTGCATGAGCTGGTGCGCTGGAGCGGCCTCGACCAGCTGCCCGCAGGGTCACGGGTGCTGGACGTGGGCTGCGGCATCGGCGGCAGCGCCCGCATCCTGGCCCGCGATTACGGTCTGGACGTGCTCGGGATCAGCATCAGTCCTGCCCAGATCGCCCGCGCCACGGCGCTGACGCCCGCCAGCCTGCCCCACTGCCGCTTCCAGGTGATGGATGCCCTGGATCTCAACCTGGCGGATGGCAGCTTCGACGCCGTATGGAGCGTGGAGGCCTGTCCCCACATGCCCGACAAGCAGCGCTACGCCGATGAGCTGCTGCGGGTGCTGCAGCCAGGGGGACGGCTGGCGGTGGCGGACTGGAACCGCCGCGACCCGGCCGACGGCGCCATGACCCGCTTGGAGCGCTGGGTGATGCGCCAGCTGCTCGAACAGTGGGCCCACCCGGAATTCGCCAGCATCGCCTCGCTCCGCCGCAACCTGGAGACCAGCTCCTGTGCGGGCGGCATGGCCGTGACAACCGGCGACTGGACCGCCGCCACCCTGCCCTCCTGGATCGACTCCATCCTTGAGGGCCTGCGCCGGCCGGGGGCAGTGCTGGGCCTGGGGCCCGCAGCGGTGCTGCAGGGCCTGCGCGAAACCCCCACGATCCTGCTGATGCACTGGGCCTTCGCCACCGGCCTGATGCAGTTCGGCGTGTTTCGGGGCACGAAGCCCGCTCAGACCATGTTGGTGAGCGGATAGGTGCCGAACAGGGCCAGGTGCTCACAGAGGGGTCTGAGCTCACCGAGGGCCTCCTCCAGGGAGCCGGTGCTGCCTGCTGCGGGTCCAGCCGTGGCGTCCAGGTCCAGGTCCAGGTCCAGGTCCAGGTCCACAAAGAAAATGTATTCCCCCATCTCCCGCTTGGAGGGCCGCGATTCGATCCGGCTCATGTTCAGCCCACGGCGGGCGAAACAGCCCAGGGCCTCCAGCAGGGCTCCGGGCTGGTTGGAGTGCAGGGAAAAGGCCAGGCTGGCCACCGCACCACTGGCCTGGCGCGCTTCCCGGCGCAGCAGCAGAAAGCGGGTGCAGTTGCCGGCCACGTCGTTGATCGGGTAGGCCAGCTCCTGCAGGCCATGCTCCTGGGCGGCCTGGCGGGAGGCCACCGCCGCCCGGAAGCGGCTGCCCACCACCATCCGGGCCGCCTCGGCCGTGGAACTGGTGGGCAACTGCAGGGCATGGGGCAGATGCTCGGCCAGCCACTGGCTGCACTGGGCCAGGGCCTGGGGGTGGGAGAGCACCTCGCTCACCCCATCCAAGCCGGCGCTGCCCAGCAGGGCATGGCGAATCGGCAGCACCAGGGCGCGGGTGATCGCCAGCTCGGGATGTTCCCAGAGGGCGTCCAGGCAGGCGGTCACGCCACCCTCCACCGAGTTCTCCACCGGCACCACCGCCGCATCGCAGCTGCCGCTGGCCAGGGCCTGCACCACGGCCCGGATGCCCAGCTGGGGCACATACTCCACGTCCTTCAGGCCCTCCAGCGCCACCAGCTGCAGGGCCGCCTGCTCGCCATAGGTGCCCACGGGGCCGAGAAAGGCAAGACGCATCACGACGGAAGCTGACCGATAGGATCATGCCGCGCCGGCCAGCAGGCCATGCCCCTGGCCTTCAGTGCCAGTCAGCAACTGCAACTCACCGTGAACCACCAGCCGCAACGGCTGGCTCATTACCTCACCCAGGAAGACCGGGTGGTTAAGGCCCTGCTCAACCCGAGCCAACTCCAGGCCCTCGGGCCCGGCCGCTACCGCTACGCGGTGACACACCTGCAGGTGTTTCAGCTGCAGATCCACCCCGTGGTGCAGCTGCGCACCCATGCCGAGGAAGGACGGATCGAGCTGGAGGCGATCGACTGCCAGCTGGAGGGGCTTGGCCTGGTGGACGACTTCCAGCTCACCCTGCACTCCTGGCTGGAGGCCAGCGGCAGCGGCCTCAACGGCGAGGCGCGGCTGGATGTGCGGGTGAGCCAGCCGCCGCTGTTGCGCCTGATCCCGGCCCGGGTGCTGGAGGCCACCGGCCGCTCCCTGCTCACGGGCATCCTGCTGGGGATCAAGGGCCGGGTGGGCCAGCAGCTCCTGGCCGACTATGAGGGCTGGTTGCGCGAGGACTGACTCGCCAGCAGCTTGCGCAGAAAGCTGCTGCGGTGCAGGGCCGTGGGGCCGAGCTGGAGCAGGGCCCGCCGATGATGGGCCGTGGCGTAGCCCACGTGACGCTCCAGGCCATAGCCGGGGAAGCGGGCGGCCAGGACGTCGATCACCAGCTGGTCTCGGGCCTGCTTGGCCAGCACGCTGGCGGCAGCGATCGCCGGGCAGAGACGATCCCCCTGCACCAGGGTGCGCTGGGGTCCGCACCAGCCGCGCAGGGGCAACACCCCATCCACAATCACCAGGGACGGGCAGCGGGGCAGTTTCTGCAGGGCCCGCAGCATGGCCTGTTCGGCGGCCGCCCGGATGCCCAGGCGGTCGATCTCGGCGGCCGAGGCCTGGCCCAGGGCCCAACCCGCAGCCCGGGCGGTGATCTCAGGCACCAGGGCTGCCCGACGGCGGGCCGTGAGGGCCTTGCTGTCGGTGAGGCCCAGCGCCTGCAGCCCGGCAGCGGCCCCTTCGGAGAGCACCACCGCCGCGGCAAACACCGGGCCGAAGAGGCAGCCCCGGCCCACCTCATCCACCCCGGCCGTGGTCATCCCGGACCGCCGCTGCTCAGCTGGCGGCCGAGGAACGGCGGCGGCGGCGGCGGGGCTGGTTGTCCTCCTCCTCTCCCTCCACCGCTGGGGCCACGGCGAGCGGTTGCCGCTCGGGCTCTGCCGGCGGGCGGGTGGGCACCGAAACCGTGACGATCGTTTCGGGCTCCAGCTGCAGGGGCAGCGGCGTGATCTCCACCGGCGCGGGCCGGCGCTCCTCAAACTCCCGGGCATCAGGCTCAGCCGCTGGGGCAACGCCGTTGCCGGCCGCCCACGCGGCACCACCACCGCCGCGGCCGGAGCGTCCCCTCCGGCGACGGCTGCCGCTGCTGGCCAGTTGCTGGCGGGCCTCCTCCAGCACGGCCTCTGCATCGGCATCGGGACGCACCACCCGCACCACCACGTTGTCGCCGGCGGGCGGCTCGTCGAGCAGCAGGGTGGGATTGAGGCCCAGCCAGCCGTACACCGCTTCCTGCTCGGCATCCATCGGCACCGCCACCAGATCCACCTCAGGCCGGCGGCTGGCAGCGGCCTGCTCCGCGCTGCCGTTGAGGGTGGTGGGCTCGCCGACCTGACCATCCTGGCCCTCCAGCAGGGGGGCGATCGGCATCAGCACGCCCGAATCAGCCAGATCGGTGCTCATGGGTGCGGGAGCTGCGGAGCGGCCGCCACGGCCACCCCGGCGGCGGCGACTCGATCCCGTTTCAACCGCAGCACCGGGTGCGAGCACCTCAGCGCGGGCGGAGGCGGCGGAACGCACCAGGCCGGTGGCGGTGGCCAGCGGCTGGAGGCTGTCCTGCCCCGGCAGCACGGCCACGTGGCCCAGGCCGCCACAGCTGGGACAGGCGCGACCGAACAGCTCGTAGATGTTCTGGCCCTGGCGCTTGCGGGTGAGCTCCACCAGGCCCAGTTCCGTGAGCTGGGCGATCTGGGGACGGGCCGCGTCATCGCGGACGGCCTGGGTGAAGTGCTCCAGCAGCTGCAGCTGGTCGCGGCGGGACTCCATGTCGATGAAGTCGATGATCACCACGCCTCCGATGTTGCGCAGCTTGAGCTGGCGGGCGATCTCCACCGCCGCCTCACAGTTGGTCCAGAGCACCGTCTCGCGCGCGTTGGCGGAGCGGGTGAAGGAGCCCGAGTTCACGTCGATCACCGTGAGCGCCTCGGTGGGCTCGATGATCACGTAACCGCCGGAGGGCAGATCCACCCGTGGCTTGAGGGCATCGCGGATGGCGGCGTTGACCTTGAACGCCTCCAGGATGTCGGAGGGTTCACTGTGGGCCTCCACCTGCACATTGGCATGGTCGGCGCCCAAAAAGGCATTGGCCCGGGCGACGGCCGCTGGAGTGTCCACCACCACCCGCAGCACATCGGGGTTGTAGAGATCGCGCAGCACGCGATGGATGAAGTCCTCATCGCGGTTGAGCAGCACGGGTGGGCTGGCCGTCTCGGCTGCGTTCTGGATCGCTTCCCACTGGCGCAGCAGGGCTTCCAGATCGTCGATCAGCAGGTCTTCGTTCACCCCCTCCGCCTCGGTGCGGATCAGCAGTCCGGCACCGGGCGGCTTGATCAACACCCCAAGCGCACGCAGGCGGTTGCGCTCGTGGTCGCCGTTGATCCTGCGGGAGATGTTCACGCCCTGGCCATGGGGCTGGAGCACCAGGAAGCGGCCGGGCAGGGTGAGATTGCCGGTGAGCCGGGGCCCCTTCGTGCCCGTGGGCTCCTTCATCACCTGCACCAGCACCTTCTGCCTGGGCTCCAGCAGCTCGGTGATCCCCGCTGCCCCCTTCTTCAGGCGCAGCGGGCCGAGATCGGTGACATGAATAAAGCCGTTCTTTTCACTCTCACCGATATTGACAAAAGCCGCATCAATGCCGGGGAGCACATTTTCAACAGTGCCCAGATACACATCGCCGATCTGGTAGCGGCCCTGGGCAACAACCAGTTGGTCAACACGCTCATCGTTGAGAACCGCGGCGATCCGCAGTTGCTCGGCAATGACGATCTGCTGTGGCATGGGGGAAGGGGTGTGGCCTGCTCTGGCCGATCCGGTGAGTGAGATCCCTGCGGCAATGGCGCGGAGAAGGCCGCAGCCTCAAGCCACAGAACGAAGAAAAAAGCTGGGATGGGACCGACCTGGTCGCCATCTGAAACGGTGCGCCGATGGGGGCTGGGGCGAACGGCCGGCTGGAGTCCGGCTCCGGAACCGTGAACCCTGGCGGGACGCGTGCGGAGGGAACAACAGACCAGGCCTGATCTCTGGGAGGGCGCCTGGAGTACCGGTTGGATCTGAGAGGCAATGCAGCCAGGGAGGCTGATCGCTGAAAAAGCTCTCGAGTTGGAAGCTCGGTTGAAGCTCGCAGGCAGCCTGCCTGATCGCCTACGACTCAGATTATCACGACCGCTCTGCAGTCAAGGGTTCCCGTAACAGCAAGGCCGTACGGCACTGGTGGCCAAGAACGAGTTCACAGCCGAGGTGCTGGGCCAACCAATGGGTCACCTGGGAGGGACGCAGGCTGCGGCCGGCACCATCGATGGCCGCCTCCAGCTCGAGCACGAGCGCATCCGGGGCGGCCGCCCCAGGACACACCGTGGGGTCGACCCGGCGCAGATCCACAAGTTCGGGCCGGCAGTCCCGCTGCCGGGGGCGCCCTTTTTTGTCGGTGTCCTGCCAGCTGAGCTCCGCTGCCGCCAGCAGAGCAGCGATGGCGGCAGCACAGGCTTCCGGCTCCAGGGCTGGAGCACCCTCGGCCCGGAGGCTGAAACGCCAGTGGGCTTGGTGCAGCTCCTGACTGAGGCTGGGGCCGAAGGTGGGCACCACCGCCGCCGAGAGCAGCTGCAGCCCCGGCGGCAGTTCGGCCTGCAGGCGCGAGCGCACCGCCGCCGGCTCCACCGCCTCGGTGAACTCCAGATCCAGCCACTCGCCCGTGCCCTCCACCCCAAGGGGCAGGGCCAGGGCCACCTGCAGCCGCGGCAGGGGGTGGAAGCCGCCGGTGAAGCTCACCGCCATTCCCGTGCGGCGCAGGGCCCGCTCCAGCAGGCGCAGCAGGTCGAGGTGACTGATCAGGGCCAGGGAACCGGTCTTGGCGAAACCGAGGCGCAGCCGGCATACCCGCTCGCTGGCCGGGGCCCGCTGCGGCAGGGCCGGCGGGATCTCAGGCGGCGGAATCACCACGTTGTGGCCCAGCTCGGGCCCGCACACCCCGCAGCTGCTGCAGCCCTCAAACGAGCAGTCGGGCACCACCGCAGCCGCCAGGGCCCGCTGCAGATCCTCGGCCAGCCAGCGCTTGTCGAGCCCCGAATCGATGTGATCCCACGGCAGTGGCTGGCGGCAGAACGCCTCCAGATCCGCCGCCTCCATCGCCTCGACGGCGCTCCAGGCCCCCAGCTCCAACTGGCGGTAGCGGCCGCCCAGGCCCGCCGCCTCGATCGCCCCGGTCCAGGCGGCGTAGCTGCGCTCGGCCGACTCGAACCAGGCATCGAGGCCCGCCCCGGCCCGCCAGGCGGTCTCAATCACCGGCGAGAGGCGGCGGTCGCCGCGGCCGATGAAGTCTTCGATGGCCGAGAGCCGCACATCGGTGAAGTTGGTCTTGATGCCGCGCAGCTGGCGCAGGGCGCTGCGCAGCAGCTGCTGGCGGCGCCGGAATTCCTCCGTGCTCACGCTGTGCCACTGGAAGGGGGTGTGGGGCTTGGGCGTGAAGTTGGAGATGGTGAGGTTGAGCTCCAGCCGGCCCAGATCGCGGCACTGCTGCTGGAGGGCGCGGCAGGTGTCGGCAATGCCGAGCACGTCGGCGTCGGTTTCCCCCGGCAGGCCGATCATGAAGTAAAGCTTCACCTTGCGGTAGCCGCTTTCCATGGCGGTGCGGATGCCGGCCAGCAGCTCGGCGTCGGTGAGGCCCTTGTTGACGATGTCGCGCAGGCGCTGGCTGCCGGCCTCCGGCGCGAAGGTGATACCTCCCTTTCTTGTGCCACCGATGATGTGGGCAATGTTCTGGTCGAAGCGATCCACCCGCTGGCTGGGCAGGGTGAGGCTCACGTTCTGATCCGCCAGGCGGTTGCGCAGCTCCACCCCCACCGCCGGCAGGGCCAGATAGTCGGAGCAGCTGAGCGACAGCAGCGAAAAATCGCTGTAGCCCGTGCGGCGCATGCCCTCCTCCACCGCCTCCACCACCGCCTCGGGCTCCACGTCGCGGGCGGGGCGGGTGAGCATGCCGGGCTGGCAGAAGCGGCAGCCGCGGGTGCAACCGCGGCGGATCTCCACCGTGAGCCGGTCGTGCACCGTCTCGATGTGGGGCACCAGGCCCATGGCGTAGTGGGGCATCGGCGTGGCCGTGCGCCGCTGGATGCGCGCGGGGAGTCCGGGTTCGAGCGGCTCAATCGCCACGCCATCGGCGCCGGGGCCATAGAGCGCGGGCACATAGACCCCCGGCACCTGGGCCAGATCGCGCAGCAACTGGCGGCGCGTGAGCCCAGCGGCGCGGGCTTCGGCCACCACCAGGCCGATCTCGGGCAGCAGCTCCTCGCCGTCGCCCAGGGCGATGAAGTCAAAGAAGGCGGCGAAGGGCTCGGGGTTGCTGGTGGCGGTGGGTCCGCCGGCGAAGATCAGCGGCGGTGCATCCGGGTGGGACAGGGGCAGGTCGCCGCGCTCGGCCGAGCGGATCGGGATGCCCGCCAGCGCCAGCATCTCCAGGATGTTGGTGCCGCCCAGCTCGTAGCTGAGCGAAAAACCGAGGATGTCGAAGGCGGCCAAGGTCCGGCGGCTCTCCACGGCAAACAGGGGAGCGCCGCGCTCGCGCAGGCGGGCGGCCAGGTCCGGCGCCGGCAGGTAGCTGCGGTCGCACAGCTGGCCGGGAACGGCATTGAGGATCGAATAGAGAATGATGTGGCCGCTGTTGCTGGCCCCCACCTCGTAGACCTCGGGGTAGGTGAGCGCCCAGCGCACCCCGGCAGCCGACCAGTCGGCGTCCCAGTCGCGCGCCTGCACCCCCAGCTCATTGCCCAGGTAGCGGGCCGGCTTGCTGATGCCCAGGTCGACCAGGGTTTCGAAATCGACCGGCGCTGGGCTGGGGGCTGGACCGACGGGCATGGTGGCGGCAACGGTCACAGGCGGCGGCCGGGTGCCGGCGGCGGAGTGCTGCCTGGATCGTATGCAGGCAGGGCCGTGCCGACATTAACCGTGCAAATTGGCAGTTAAACTGCACAAATGCACGGTTATCTGCCCAGGCAAGCCCAACTGGCACTCAACAAGGCCCTGAACCGGGCACCGGCGGTGCTGCTGCTGGGCCCCCGGCAATGCGGCAAATCCACGCTGGCGCGCCAGCTGCTGGCCGAGCACGGCAATGGATTGCTGCTCGACCTGCAGGACCGCAGCGATCGGGCCCGGCTGCAGGAGCCGGAGCTGTTCTTCGAAGCCCATCGGCATCACCTGGTGTGCCTCGATGAGATCCAGCTGCTGCCGGAGTTCTTCAGCCTGCTGCGCGCCGAGATCGACAGGGACCGCCGGCCCGGACGCTTCCTGCTGCTCGGTTCGGCGTCCGGCCCGTTGCTGCGCCAGAGCCACGAAAGCCTGGCCGGCCGCATCGCCCAGGTGGAGCTCACCCCCTTTCTGCTGGGCGAAGTGGGCCCGGCCACGCGCTGGCAGCAGCTGTGGCTGCGCGGCGGCTTCCCGGAGAGCCTGCTGGCGGAGGACGACGACACCAGCATCGACTGGCGTGAGGATTTCATCCGCACGTTCCTGGGCCGCGACATCGCCGCCCTGGAGCTGGGGCTGTCGCTGCCAATGGTGGAGCGGCTGTGGCGGTTGCTGGCCCACCTCCAGGGGCAGACCCTCAATGCCAGCCGACTGGCGGGCCTGCTTGATCTGAGCAGCGCCCGGTTGCAGAAGCTGCTGGCGGCCCTGGAGCACACCTTCATGCTGCGGCGTCTACCGCCGCTGGAGGCCAACCTGAGCAAGAGGCTGGTGCGCTCGCCCAAGCTCTACCTGCGCGACAGCGGCCTGCTGCACAACCTGCTCGGCATCGAGAGCTACGACGATCTGCTGGCCCACCCGCAGGCCGGTGAGAGCTGGGAGGGTTTCGTGATCGAGCAGCTGATCGCCGCCCATCCGCGCTGGCGTCCCCATTTCCTGCGCACCGGCCACGGCGCCGAACTCGACCTTGTGCTGGAGCGGGGCCAACGCCGCCGGGTCTATGAGATCAAGCTCTCCAAGGCCCCGAAGCTCTCCCGCGGCTTCCATGAGCTGGTGGAACAGCTCCAACCCGAGCGGGCCGAGCTGGTCGCGCCCGTGGACGTGAGCTTCGAGATCCGCCCAGGCATCTGGGTGCAGCCGCCGCTGGAGGCCAGCAGGTCCGCATAGGACAATCCGAGCCAGTTCTGCCGGGCCCGAGCGCCCCCCCTCTGCGATGGTCCAGGTCAACGGCAACTACCTCAAGCTCAAGGCGGGTTACCTCTTCCCCGAGATTGCCCGGCGGGTGAAGGCCTTCAGCGAGGCCAACCCGAGTGCGCCGATCATCCGGCTGGGCATCGGCGACGTGACCGAGCCCCTTCCTGAGGCCTGCCGCAACGCCATGAAGGCGGCGATCGACGACATGGGCACCCGTGAGGGCTTCCACGGCTACGGCCCCGAGCAGGGCTACCTCTGGCTGCGGGAAAAAATCGCCGCCAGCGACTTCCAGGCCCGCGGTTGCCAGATCTCGGCCGAGGAGATCTTTGTATCGGACGGCTCGAAGTGCGACAGCGCCAACATCCTCGACATCCTGGGTCCGGACAACCGCATCGCCGTCACCGACCCGGTGTATCCGGTGTATGTGGACAGCAACGTGATGGCGGGTCGCACCGGCGACGCCGATGACGCCGGCCAGTACGGCGGCCTCACCTACCTGCCGATCAATGCCGCCAACGGCTTCACCGCCCAGATCCCCACGGAGAAGGTGGATCTGATCTACCTCTGCTTCCCCAACAACCCCACCGGTGCGGTGGCCACCCGTGAGCAGCTCCAGGCCTGGGTGGACTATGCCCGCAGCAACGGTGCCCTGATCCTGTTCGACTCCGCCTACGAGGCCTTCATCCAGGACCCCTCCCTGCCCCACTCCATCTACGAGATCGAGGGGGCGCGCGAGTGCGCGATCGAATTCCGCTCCTTCTCCAAGAACGCCGGCTTCACGGGAACCCGCTGCGCCCTCACCGTGGTGCCCCGCGGCCTGATGGGCTCGGCCGCCAACGGTGAGCAAGTGGAGCTGTGGGCCCTGTGGAACCGCCGCCAGTGCACCAAGTTCAACGGCGTGAGCTACATCGTGCAGCGCGGCGCCGAGGCGGTGTACTCCCCCGAAGGCCAGGCCCAGGTGAAGGCGCTGATCGCCTTCTACATGGAGAACGCTGCGATCATCCGCCGCGAGCTCAGTGCCGCCGGGTTGCAGGTGTATGGAGGCGAACAGGCCCCCTACGTGTGGATCCAGACCCCCGCCGGGGTGGATTCCTGGGGCTTCTTTGATCTGCTGCTGAGCAAGGCCCACGTGGTGGGCACACCCGGCAGTGGCTTCGGCGCCGCCGGCGAGGGCTACTTCCGCCTCTCGGCCTTCAACAGCCGCGAGAACGTGACTGCGGCCATGGGCCGGATCCAGGCGGCCCTGGCGGCCTGAGCCGGACGTGACGGCGGCCCAGGGTTTGCTTCCTAAGCTGGCCGCACTTTCAGAGGCCTTCACCACCCAGTCGATTGCGCTCTCCAGCCCCCTGATGGCCATGTCTGTTGTTGCCAGCTCCACCACACCCCGCGCCACCACTACCCCAAGCCGTTCCCCCGGCGGCGCCACGGTGCTGGACAAGGCCCCGGAGCGGGTGCGCAAACCCCAGCGGCGCTACAAGGTGCTGCTGCACAACGACCCGGTGAACACCATGGAATACGTGGTGACCACTCTGCGCCAGGTGGTGCCCAGCCTGAGCGAGCAGGACGCGATGGCGGTGATGCTGGAGGCCCACAACACCGGCGTGGGCCTGGTGATCGTGTGTGACATCGAGCCGGCGGAGTTCTACTGCGAGAGCCTCAAGGCCAAGGGGCTCACCAGCACGATCGAGCCCGAAGAGTGAGGCCACGACCACTTGGCACCTTGCTCTACGTGCCGCTGCTCTACGGGGCGGGCTGGCTGCTCTCGCGGCCCCTGGCCCTGCTGGCTCCCAGCTGGCGGCCCGACCAGGTGGATCTGGCCGGAGCGGTGATCGCCCTGGTGCTGCTGCTGTTCAGCCTGCCGCTGCGGCTGCGGCGGGTGTGGGGCGAGGCCCATCCCTGGCGGCGGCTGGGGCTGGCGGCGGACAGCCCTGGCTCTGGGGCAGGCGGCTTGCTCCTGGGCGTGCTGGTGGCGGGGGGCCTGCTGGCACCCGTGGCCGCTCTGTTGCTGCTGAGCGGCCAGGCCCAGTGGCGCGGCGCCCTCAGCCCTTCCCTGCTCGCCAACGGGCTGGCGCTGCTGCTGGGGGTGGGCTTTGCCGAGGAGCTGCTGTTCCGGGGCTGGCTGTGGGGGGAGCTGGAGCTGCTGCTGCCTCGACGGCGGGCCCTGGGGCTGCAGGCGCTGCTGTTCGCGCTGGTGCATCCCTGGCACCGCCTGCCGCCGCTCCCAGGGCTGGCCCTGCTGGGCGGCCTCACCCTGCTGGGGCTGGCCCTGGCGCTGTTGCGGCGCCAGCTGAATGGCAACCTCTGGGGGTCGATCGGCCTCCATGGCGGCCTGGTTGGCGGCTGGTTCCTGATCCAGAAGGGTCTGCTGAACCTTCAGGCCGGAGCCCCCAGCTGGCTGGTGGGCCCGGGTGAGGGAGATGTGAACCCGATCGGCGGCCTGCTGGGCTGGCTGGGGCTGGGGCTGCTGCTGTTGACCCTGCTGTGGCGTCAGCGCACCGCCGTGGCCAGCGCCCTACGGCCCTCCACCGGCGCGTGCAGCGCCTCCTCCAGGGGCGCCGCTCCGTAGTCGCGCTCCAGCAGGGCCATCACGGTGCGGCCGAAATCTCCGGGGTTGCTGTCGAACGCCTCCAGGCAGATCCGGCCGAAGGTGCTGCCCATCGGCTCGGGGTTCCAGAGCATCTTGCGGGCATTCCAGGGCATCATGCTCATCGGGTTGTAGCCGGGCTGGAGCAGGCCCTGGTCGAAGCCGTATTGCTCCAGGTGGGTGTGGGGCTGGAGGCCGATGAAGAAGATCGCCGGCTCCACCTTGTCGGCCCCGAAAATCCGCTCGAGCTCGCGGTGATAGGCCACGGTCTGGCGAATGGTTTCAGGCCGCTCGTCGATCACGTTGAACGAGTAATTCACCGACACGTGCTCGCGGAACCCCGCACGCGCCAGCATCCGGCAGCTCTCCAGCACCGTGCGCAGGTTGTAGCCCATGCGCATCTTGCGCACGAGCTCCTGGGAGCCGGAGGTGATGCCGATCTCGAAGTACTCCATACCCGTGGCCACCATCAGCTCTGCCAGCTCGGCGTCGAGGTTGTCGGCCCGGATGTAGGCAGCCCAGCGGATGTCGCTCCAGCCCTCGGCCTGAATCGCCCGCAGCAGCGCCTTGGCGTCCTCGATGTAGCGGCGCGCCGGGATGAACTGGGCATCGGTGAACCAGAAGCCGCGCACACCACGGGCGTAGAGCTGGCCCATCTCGGCGATCACCTCCTCCACCGGGTTCACCCGCACGGACTTGCCCTCCACCACCGTGTACACGCAGTAGCAACAGTTGTGGGGGCAACCGCGCTTGGTCTGCACCCCTACGTAGAAATCACCGCCCTCCAGATACCAGTCGAGCTGGGGCCAGATAGAGGCGATGTAGGCGTAGTTGCAGGCGGTTTTCTCCATGCCCGCCGGCTGCTCGTGGATCAGGCCGGGCCGGGGCGTCTCGCCGGCCAGATAGCAGCGTTCGCCCGCCAGCGACTCGCCGCGGATCAGCTTCTCCAGCAGCGGCTCCCCCTCCCCCACCGACACCACCGTGCCGCGGGGCAATCTGCGGCCGAGCTGCTCGTAGAACACGCTCACGGCGCCGCCGCCGATCACGGCCCGGGCTTCGGGATGGAAGCGCCGGGCCCGCCGCACGCCCTGCTTCACCAGGCGCAGGTTGCGCCACAGCTCGCCGTAGAACGACGCCATCAGCCCCAGCCCGCCGAAGGCGCCGCGCAGGCGCTTGAGCGGATTGGGGGAATAGAACACCTCAAATGAGTGCTGCAGCGGGTTGCCGCTGCGGCCATCCACCGGCGCGTAGATCTGGATGTCGCGCCAGGAGAACACCAGCAGGGTGGGACGGAAGGCCTCCACCACCTGGGCCAGCACCCGCTCCACATCGAGCACCGGCACGGCGGCCAGGTCGAGAATGCGCTGGGGCAGGGCCGGGAACTGCTTGTGCAGGTGATCGGCCAGGTAGATCGGCCCGATCGGGAAGATCGGGTTGCAGGGCAACCGCACCAGCAGCACCCGGTGGTCCACCGCCATGGCCTTGGACGCCGGCAAAAGCGGACGCTAACAAGCATCTGCCAGCGTCTGGGCCGCGTCCCACACCCGCCGGGCCAGCGGGCTTGGCAGGCGGGGAATCCAAGGGCCGTGGACGCAGAGGCGTGGCCGCAGCTGCCAGCCGGCCTCAGCCAGCCTGCGCTGCAGCTGCGGGGGGCTGGGCTGGGGATAGGCGGGGTTGATCACGTCCTGGCTGTCGATGCCGCCCAGGTCGTCGATGCCGGCCTCCAGGGCCTCGGGCAGGGTGTCGAGGGGCCAGAGGTTGGGGGGCAGCTGCAGGTGCACCTCCGGCGGCAGGATCGCCCGGGCCTCGGCGATGGTGGCCAGCAGCTCCTGCTGCGCCGCGCGGCTGAGGGGTTGGGCGGCCTCGCCATCCGGGCGCCAGGGCTGCAGGATCACCTCCTGGATGTGCCCCCAGGTGTGCTGCAGCAGGGCGATCAGCGCCAGGGCGTCGCGGCGCTGCGCCGCCGTTTCCCCCAGCCCCAGCAGCAGGCCGGTGGTGAAGGGAATCCCCAGGCGTCCGGCCTGCTCCAACTGGCCGAGGCGCAGCTCCAGCCGCTTGCTGGGAGCCTGGCGGTGCCAGCGCTCCACGGCCGGGCCCAGGCCCTCCAGCATCAGCCCCATCGAGGGGTTGAGGCGCCCCAGGGCCGCCATCTCGTGCCGGCAGAGCGGCCCGGCATTGGTATGGGGCAGGCGACCTTCTGCCAGGGCGAGGCGGCTGAGGGCCAGCAGCCGGGCGAACCAGGGGCCGCGGGCCGGCGAATCCGGTGGCACCTCGCCGCTGAGCAACAGCACTTCGCGGGCTTCAGGGCTTGCCCGCAGCTGGGCCAGGGCTTCCGGGTCGCTGAGCAGGGCCGGCGCAGAGGGAGCGTCCGCTCCACTCAGCTCCAGCGGCCTGCGAAAGCTGCAGTAGCCACAGGCGTTGAAGCAGGCGCGGGTGGGCACCAGGGTGAGGCTGGGGCTCCAGGTGACGACCCGGGATCGCAACGCCGGCACAGAAACGGACATCCCCCTTCACAAACCCCGCAATGTTCCGTTACAGTTGCGAGTGACGGGATTCCGTCCCCGACGGTTCCCCCAGGGTTTTTCCCCGCAGGGTCCCGTCCTACTTACCCCGGCTGAGCGGGGCTCCTGGGTCCTCCAGGGGCATCCACCAGGCCACCACCCTTTCTCGTTCTCATGACCACCACTCTCCAGCAGCGCTCCGGCGCCAACAGCTGGCAGCAGTTCTGCGAGTGGATCACCTCCACCAACAACCGCCTCTACGTGGGCTGGTTCGGTGTGCTGATGATTCCTTGCCTCCTGGCTGCCACCATCTGCTTCATCGTGGCGTTCATCGCCGCTCCCCCTGTCGACATCGACGGCATCCGTGAGCCCGTGGCTGGCTCCCTGATGTACGGCAACAACATCATCTCCGGTGCTGTGGTGCCCTCGAGCAACGCCATCGGCCTGCACTTCTATCCCATCTGGGAAGCCGCCAGCCTCGACGAGTGGCTGTACAACGGCGGTCCGTTCCAGCTGGTGATCTTCCACTTCCTGATCGGCATCTACGCCTACATGGGCCGCGAGTGGGAACTGTCCTACCGCCTGGGCATGCGCCCCTGGATCTGCGTGGCCTACAGCGCCCCTGTGGCCGCTGCCTCGGCTGTGTTCCTGGTGTATCCCTTCGGTCAGGGCTCCTTCTCGGACGCCATGCCCCTGGGCATCAGCGGCACCTTCAACTACATGCTGGTGTTCCAGGCTGAGCACAACATCCTGATGCACCCCTTCCACATGCTGGGAGTGGCCGGTGTG
>Ga0208084_1000030_pt1 | contig 34209 bp, 38 predicted proteins | sample LakMenEpi14Sep09_FD_150698 | JGI IMG/M metagenome (GOLD analysis project Ga0208084, IMG submission 150698) | Freshwater microbial communities from Lake Mendota, WI - 14SEP2009 deep hole epilimnion (SPAdes) | ecosystem: Environmental > Aquatic > Freshwater > Lentic | place: Lake Mendota, Madison... | reverse complement strand
CAGTAGCACCCGTAGCTCCACCGCCACCGCCTCCACCAGTATAGGCAATTGTTAGAGTATTTCCCGTTGGGGTTACAGATATAGAAGTTCCTGCAGCAATATTAATTGATCCACAAAGACCATTTAATTGTGAAACATATTGCGTCAAACCACCCGCAGGATTATAAACATCCCACGCAGTTCCGTTCCATTGCCAAGAACGACCACCAAAGGTGTAAATTTCGTTTAGTGATGGGGATGGAGGAAAATCTAATGGCATGTCTTAATATTTATATGATTTCAAACCATGAAAGATCTGTATAACCTTGTGTGTTATTTGTCGTAGGAACCAGTACGAGAACAAATGTATCACTTACTCCCAGTTGTGTTCTTCCTATTTGAAAATTAAAATCATTTATGCTAGATACATCCAAGGTTCCGAAGCTACTTATATACTCACCGATAATATCAGTTCCACCAGTAACCCCCGTAGCCGTAATATTATATTGAACATTTCCATTGAAATGTGTTTGCCACGCGCCTCCCGTTAAAGTTGGATTCAATAAAATTCTGTATTGCACTACTAATGGTTTGTTATTTGTTCCCGGCTCTATTGCCACACTAATATTTGACGGCACAATAATACTATCCAATCTATCGGGGGCCATTCGTATTGCAACCAGTGGATATTGAGTTCCTGCTGTTGTTAAAGTATGGGGTGTAGTTCCACTGTGGGTTACGTTGTATCTTCTGCTGAATCCTTCATATCCACCTTCAGACAATATCGTTGAACAAATTTGTCTCATGGTACTGCTGCCTGTTTGACCAGCAGTATTTTCAATCTCGTATCGCAAAGGCAAACATGCAGTTGACATATAGGTTGTTGAATTTTTATTTGTATTATAAAATGTGTGTGCCACAACAGGTTTACCATCTATAAAGAATCCAGTGCGGACATCACCCACACCCAACCATTCAACATCTAGCCAAAAAATATTTCCTTTTGTCACATCTATCGTAACACCAGAATCACCAGTTCCATCAAATTTATCACCATTCCAATTTGATTGTGTTACCGTTTGTGTGGTTCCGAGTGAAGCCGATGTCAAGCAAACCGACAATGTCAATCCATCTTGCTGTAGGTATACTCCGTTATATGGCGTTCCAGCTGTAACACCGCCCGTTATTCCAAAATAACCAACCCTTTGGCGCAATCCACTTTTTGGTTGGGCCATTGCAAATGAATCAACAATAGTCAAAGATTTTCCAGGTTGGTATGGAAACACTCTTTTAGTTTCCACATACATCTTAGAACCACTTGTAGTTCCTGAAGTTAGAGATACTGTGCTTTCTACTGGATTATAAGAATAGGTACCACCACTCACTCCAACATAATCCCATTTATCACTGAGTGTATATCTTTGCTGACTGTCAAATAAGGTAAAAGGATTGCTAACCTTTAGACGATTGAAAGCATCTACAACATTTCCTTTGAATCCCACAAGATCGTTAAATAGGTATGACATTATATTATTCTCCATCCATTTCTGTAAATGAAATGTAACCCGGCATTGTCTAGATTAATTATTGCTGAACTTTGGTTGTCGATTGTGTGTGCTGCCGTGGCTCCGACAATAGTTATTTGCCGCGTAACTCCAGCTCCCGCGTTTCCTGATTCGTCTTTTACCACTATTTCTCTTCCAGTCTCTGGATTGACTGGAAGAGTTACTGTAACTGGACCCGCATAACTAACTCCAATATAATAATCAGACGAAAGAGCTGTGTAGGTAGCACCAGTTACGGCAGTCGTTGCAAGAATTGATATTGAAGTTGTGCTGGATCCGCCAGTATTTGTTGGTTGGACCCATTGATTTGTATTTCCATCGTTTATATAAACATACTCAATACCAGTATCGGAAGCCATCCAGCGGAATCCCATTGTAATACCGGGATCTGTTGGTGCATTAAGTTGATAATAATAAGTTCCTCCAGCACCAGCGGCTCCAGCTGGTCCAGTAGCACCAGTGTTTCCTTGCGGCCCTTGGGGACCAGTAGCACCAGTATTTCCAACAGTACCACTTCCTGTAGCTGTTATTGTTACAATTCCAATGCCATCTTCGGGAGATAATGTAATTCCCGATCCTGCAACAATTTGAGCAACACCAATAAGAGGACTAAAACCACCCGGAATATTAACTTCTACATTTTTACCTTGTTGGGTGACAGTCACCCCATTGCCAGTAAAATTAATATCACTGACAGATTTAATAAGATTCGATCCATTAAACTTAATGCCAACTGCGCCGCCACCATCAGGCATTGTTTTGCCAATGGCGTCAATTGCTTTTTGAATATCAGTGTTTCTATATTTGTCTATAAGCTTTGTAAACTTATCTGAATCAAAAGTTAGTTTGTTATTTTCTAACTTTAAAGGATATTCCGCAGTTAAGACTGGCGATTCTCCGGCGGGTCCTTGTGAGCCTTGAGGCCCGATAGGACCTTGAGTTCCCGGTTCCCCCTTCTCTCCTCTAGGTCCAACAGGGCCTTGAGGACCCATAAGTCCTCTATCTCCCCTTTCGCCCTTTTCTCCGATATCACCCTTTGGGCCCACCGAACCTTGCGCACCGTCCGAACCAGCCTCTCCCGTATCACCCTTTTCTCCTCTATCTCCCTTTGCACCCCTCGGACCCATTGGACCCATCGGTCCTTGTGTTCCTTGAGGGCCAACCAAACCCTGTGGACCTGGCAGTCCACGCTCGCCCACATTACCTTGATGGCCCACTGGACCTTGTATGCCAGGTTCTCCCTGTGCACCTTGTTCTCCTTGCGGACCAATTTCTCCTTGTTCACCCCTGTCGCCCGTGTTTCCTTGTGGTCCTGCATCTCCTTTGTCTCCTTTGGGACCCGGTAAACCTATTTGCCCAACAGGACCCATTTCTCCTTGGATACCAATTGGACCCTGTGGGCCGGGAATATATTGAGGTATTTTTTGTTCAATTACGGTTGGTTTAGTTTGTGGTGATGAAAGTGTTCGATCAAACATTGATTTGATCTTATCACCATTACCAACTAATTTAATAATTTTATTAGTTGTCTGTTCTACTAAAATTTTTTCTGAAACGCCAACTCCAATTTTTACTGCATATTCAGGATTAGAAGCATCAGTATATTCTTTAAATTTTGCACCCTGCGGAAAATAACCAAAAGACTCTTTAAGGCTCCAAACGTCTGAGTTGATTTTTGAATATAAATCAGAAACTTTAAATAAAGAAGCTATCTTTTGAGAATTACCTTCTAAAAGATAACTTTTTCCAAATTTATCTTGTAATTTTAATTTAGATAGACCGGATCCTACCTTAATTACCGTTGGATCGGTCACATTTTCAACAATAAAATAGTCAACACCCATTTCTAGATGTTGACATTCTTTTATTAGCGTTACAGTATCTCTGATATTAGGCATGGTAGGCAAATATCCAACTTCGGGCCTAATATTTAGGGGTGCTGAAGCTTATCGTTTTACTTTACGCTTTTTGAAATTTTTAACAGCTACGTTGTCGGCAGCATCCTGCCCATATACTGTTTTAACATCATGCATTTTAGTTACAACGTTATTTAAATTAAGAGTTGTCGCTGGAGTTACAGGCATTTGGACTTTGGCTTGTGCGGCTGCTTGCTGCTGCTGAACCTGAGCCATGTGTGCCTGAAGTTCCATAACCTTATTGTAGTATGATTGACGGTTCTTTTGCACTCGTTCAACTTGTTCAGGGGGCAATCGGCTTTCATTGAGAAGCTTGTCTGCTGCTTGGAGTCCCAAATGAAACTTTCCGACACTATGTGCAGTAGATACAATTTCATCCAAAATTCCCCAATGATATGGGTCACCATCGACAAACAAAATATCTTGTTGAGGTTTTGGAATCGATAGGGCTTGGAACGCTACCACAAATGCTGCAGCAGGGCGTCCATTTTTGCGGTACACATTAGAGATGTGATACAGTGGCTCCGCACGAATGGGACGCATCTCCCATGCCTTTAGCAAGGCATCTACGGTTTGTTCGACTGGCTTATTCTGCAATTCCCGACAAAGTCCTACACGCATCTGAGAGAAGAACATTTCCTCGTCCCACCCACCCATGTCTACACGCTTTTGATATTCTTGCTCAGCCAAGTCAAACTTATGGGAATCAAATGCTGATTGTGCCAAGTAAAATTGTTTACGGTGAGAAGTAGGGTCCTTTTTAATTGCTTCTTGGAGTAGCAAATAATCTTTCCAATACTTTTCCTGTTGGGTTGCACAGGAAATAGTTCGATATCCAGCTGTACGGACTTGGAATGCATAATTGCCATCCAAATGCTGAATGTTCATTGGAAGTTCTGCAATTGGGTATTCGTGAATAGGCTCCTCGTATCGCCAATTCTTTTTGTCAATATTAAAAATTTGAACGCGCTTCCATTCAAAATTTCCACGTTTAATCCGAGTAGTATACCCATCGATACTATCATCAAAATTGGTAGGCAGATCACCTTCAATATAATCGTCGGCATCAATCATGATTGCCCACTTTGTCTTGCCTTTGCACAAAGCCAAAGCTTGGCTTCTATTGTTTCCGAAGTCTACCCAAGTATGATCATGAATTTCGCCGGGAATATTAACAGAGTCAAAGTAATCCTTGATAATCTGCTTTGTATTGTCCGACGACCCAGTATCACAAATAATGTAGTAATCAATAAATTTTGCAGTAGACTGCAAACATTCTTTGATAATGTGCGACTCATCCTTTACGATCATACACAGTGTTAATTTATGCATATATTCACTCCGCGAAAAATTTTCTCAATGTTCCTGTATTAAATTTTGGAATTAAATCCCAATCATCTCTTTCGTCGTATCTTAAAATTTTTACTCCGTTAATGCCCATTCGATTTTCAATCATGTTTGAATCTTGGACTTTAATCAGACCCCACTCTTCTAGCAAGTTTATTATGGCATTTCGACGTTGAATGTCTTCGTCGCTAACCTCGGACTTTAGATTGTCCAATTTAAATAATTCTTTGAAATGGGCTATCACGTATTGTTCATTTTTATGAACAATGTGACATGATTGGTACAATACTTTTTTGTTTTTTGGGCTAACGCCAATGCGCTCTAAGGTTTCTTTGATTACCAAATAATTTTCTTTTTTGGTAAGTTTCACAGGAACCCCTACACCCTTAAAAATATCTGAAGTAGACATAATAACTCCTAACGAACAGAGTTATTTATGTCCCCCAGTAAATTGAGTTTTGCGAATTGTCTCAAGTTTTTCTGGAGACAAAAGTGGCAGTAATTCTAGTGCTTTTTTTTCAGAAAGAGAGTATGCCTGCTTTACCAGATCCACATCCGCATCTTGTATCTTTTTTTGCCAAGGGGCAAATCGTTTCTTGGCTCTTATGGCATTTAAGAGATAGTCATATTGCATCTTTTTGTCAGCAAAGCCCAAACAATTGACCTCATTGACAGCCATGATTGTGTCTGGAAAGTAGGACAAGCATTTGTTAACGATAAAAGGTAGATATAACTTTTCTGCCTTTGGGTCGCTATCAATTAGGTTTTGCTTGGTTGTATTGATACTGGACAAAAAGTCTTTAAGTTCCATTATTCAAACTCACATTCCATCATGAGTTGACATACCATTGCTGTCAAGTTGATCTCTTGATCTGCAACAAATGCTGCCTTATATTGGTAGTCAGCAACAATCAATACCATTGTAGGAATAGACTGCTTCTTAAGCGCTCCGTAGAGTGAGTCGTACAACTTTCTAAAAAAGTCTGGAGATCCAACTTCTGCACTTAGCGCGATCCACTTACGGCAAGAGGCAAAGTCTTTGTTCTTCATGAAGCCTAAAAGCTCCTTGACATCAGCATCACCCTTATTTGCAAGAATACCTACATCGATTTCGCCATGTGATGAATATCTTTGCAGTTCGTTGATAATTCTGCGAAAATCAGGAAAATGCTTTACAATCAAATTTGCCAAGACAGCAGGATTGTAAGTAATCTTTTCGCTATCAAGAATAGCCCCACATCGTGTCATCATTTTTTTGGCAATGATTTCACGCTCATCGGGAGGAAACGTAAAATCAATTACCGTGCAGCGGCTGTGGAGTGCTTCTATGATCCTGCTTTTGTAGTTGCAGGTCATGATAAAGTTGCAATTTGGTGCGAACTCTTCGATGGCTCCACGCAGGGCTGGTTGCATTGATTGCGGATTAGCGTAATCAAACTCGTCAAGAATGATAGCCTTTTTGCCTCCGGTCAATGACTTGGTAGAAGCATAAGATCGAATAGTGGTACGTAGAGTGTCAATGCCACGCTCTTCAGAGCAGTTAATGATGATGTAGTCTATCCCAAGTTCCGCACATAGGGCTCGGGCAACAGTGGTCTTTCCTGTCCCGGGCTTTCCAGAAAACATCAAGTTTGGCATTTTACCGGTCTTTACAATACCCGTAAATGTCTTCTTGAGTTCAACAGGCAAAAGACAATCGTTGATGGTCTTAGGGCGATACTTTTCCACCCAAACCAAATCAGTCAGTGTAGTGTTGTTGGTCATGTCAGTTCTTAGTGACGGCGATGTAGTAATTGACGCTCATGCTGTTATGTGAAAACTTACTGACGACAGTATCCGTCAAAGATACAGTGTAGTCTCCCGGCAGAAGCTTAAGTTCATCCATCTGAAGAGTGTAGGAAAAATCTTCATCCGTCTTACCTACTTCAACGCGGTAAGAGTTTGAGGTAGGATCGCTCTTCTTGGAAACACTCATGGAAATGATGCCATCCTCGCCAGTGATGTCCAGATCGCCAACCTGAAGTACGGAAGCAGCCTTGATAAGTTCAGCAAAAGTAGACTGAGTGACTACAAACTGCTGAGCTACTGCAGGCATAGTAATGTTCTTGGAAGGAACCGTCAGCAAAGATGGAGCCGAATAGTAATACTTGACTGAAGAGTTGTTTGAGTGAATCCGGACATAGTTGTCCTCAAACTCAAACTCTGGATCAGTAAAGAGGCTGACCACTCCCAAGAACTGGCTAAGATCCCAGATAGCAACTTCAACTGGAAAGTCCTCTTCAACCTGTGCCTCAGCAAGAAGGCACTTGCTCGGGGCAATGGTCTTAAACCCAGACCCTGGCTTGATCAGCAGATTGGAATTAATTGCGGCAAAGTTTTTAAGAATACTGAGGGTATTCTTAGAGAGTTTGATTTTGGTCTTAGTTATCATTAGGCGTATTATACCGCGGAGTGTTATCGGAAATCAAGTCATTTATGATTTGTTTTCCTTGGTGTCTGTCGCTCCGGCGTTCCCGTTTATTACGACGCTTGCCATTGGCTGGTCGAAAGTTATTCTTCTTTGAACGGTTACTAAACTTTTGAAAATTCTCTTCATTCATGGCTTAAACAATTTTAATACGTGAAAAATTATTTTTCTTTTCTACATGCACTGCTTGGTCAAATTTATCAATCAACTGATCACTTTTGTGCGAAATGATAAACACCGAGCATTTATTCTTCATTTTTGCTAAAAGTTTTAGAAAAGTTTCAGTTCCCATTGCATCTAATGATGAGTCTAAAATTTCATCAAAAACTAGGAGATTGCAATTTAAACTGTTTTTCATCTTAGCTACCTCTCGCCATGTCATTAGAATGGCAAGATCTATTCTCTGTTTCTCTCCTTCAGAGAATGAAGCATATGAAAACTCATCACGATACCGTGATTTGATTGTTTCTTTAAACTCTTCATTAAGATGAAAATCAACATACAGATTCAACTTGTCCAAATATTTATTCACTAAAGTGTTGATGATCGGAACATAATGCTTGATAATCTTACTTTTCAGGCCGCTATCGCGCAGCATATCATACACAACATCATAATGAATCTGCTCTTTGACTGCCTTTTCATAAGATTCCGTTTTTGCAATAATGTCCTTCTCTGTTGCTTTAATTTTATCATAAATTTCATTGTTGTCAATGTGCTTTGACTTCAGAGAGTCGATCTCTTCTTCAATCTCGGAGATCCGGGACTGCAAGATCTGTGTCTCTTTTTTCGTAACACTTTGATCGACCGTCAACTGCTTAAGGTCGTTCTCCAAAACTTCTTTTTGATCCTCCAATTCTGAAAGTGATTGAAGTTTTGTAGAAATTTCTTCCAATGCCGTGACATACTCGTCACGCTTGCTATACTTAGACTTTAAAAGTTTTGTCTTTGCTTCGCAAGATAAATCTTGTTCGCAACAAGTGCATGTAGTCTGTTCCTCGGCTTTTTTGATATCTTCAAGAAGAGCCTCGTACTGCAACTGCATTTTACTTTGAATAGTTACAATTTCTTTCAGTTTACTAATCTTGCCTTGGCATGTGCGAAGACTGTCTGTGCCTATTTTGACACGACCAGAAAGATCGGCGGCTGCTTTGTTCAGTGCCGTTTGTTTGGTTGTAATCTCAATTTTTTTGATTTCATTTTTGTCCAAGAGGTCAACATAATTTTGCTTGATCTCTTTTAAAATTTCGTTTTGAGACTTTAATTTTTCTCTTGAAATTGTAAGTTGACTTTGACTGCTTTGCAGTTCTGTTTTTAGTTCAGAGAGTCTGCATTTGACTACCGTTCCCATGGCAGCAATTATGTCCAAATCCAGAAGACCTTCAATGATCTTTCGGCGCTCAGCCGGGGTTAACTGCATGAATGGAACGAACGAGCTTTTTCCAAGAATAACTACCTGTTTAAATGCAGAGTAGCTAAATCCCAAAATTGTTTGCTCCAACATTTCTTGGTAGTCTTTAGACTTGGCATTTTGATCAATCAATTTGCCATCTTTAAAGATTTCAAAAAGCTTTGGAGATAGTCCTCTTCGTACCAAGTACTCAGTTTTGCCTTTTGTAAATTCTATCTCAACGATTGTATTTTTATCATTGACTGTATTTACAAGTTGAGGGATGTTAATTGGTCGGAATGGTTTTCCAAACAAAGCAAAGGTCAAAGAGTCCAAAAAGGCAAACGATTTGCCATGCCCGTTGATCCCGGTGACCAGTGTTAACTTTTTTGTGTCTAGATCAATTTCGGAAAAGTTATTGCCGAAAGAACCAAAATTTTTAAAACGAATCTTTTTAAATTCAATCATCTATGTCACCAGCAAGAGCGTTCTGATATGTAGTGGTAATAATATCGTGAAGATAGTTTTTGTCAACCTTTTCTTCTATGAGGTTCACTTCCTCGTACAAAAGCTGCAAGGTATCCTTTTCGATATCTACCGCTACCACTTCCTTGTCCGACACAGTTTCTTCTGTGATTGCCAGTTCAGTGACACCCACTTCGTAAAACTTATCAATAAATTTTTCAAACTGTGCTGGCTTTGTTTTTTTCTTTACAAACACCTTTACAAAACAATTTTTATAAAGATCATAATCCAGCGTTGGCTTTTCATCTTCATTGTAGTCTACAGTGTAGAAAAGCTTGAGTGGATTTTCTATGAATTCCAACTCTCTGGTATCAAAGTCAAAGACATGAAATCCTTTTTTCTCCCAGACGTCGGAGTAAGAAGTCTGATACTGTGTACCTAGATAGTGGATGTTATCTCGTTTAGAAGCAACGTGGTAGTGTCCGGTGAGGACATATTCAAACTTTTCAAAGTGCTTTGGATCGTATCCAACGTCAATGAATACTCCACGAATGCTCTGGAAACCAGCAAGTTCAAGATGTCCCATTAGCATAGAGCATGGAACATCACGAATAAACTCGGCTGATTCTTGTTCATTCTCGTCGTTAATCCAAGGCAACAAAGCAGTGCAGTACTCCTTGTTGGGACCAAAGTGAACGAGAGTTGGATTGGAGTAAATGTGCCAGTTTGGATACTTCGCCAGCAACTCTGATAGAGAGTTCAGTGAGTTGTTGTTTCTAAAAAATGTATCGTGGTTACCACATATGATATGGTTTTCTGTTCCAAGTTGCTCAAACACATCAAGTACTCTTTCCCGGACTTGGTTTAGAGTTCGGAAATTTATATACTTACGGCGATCAAATAAATCACCTAGATGGAACACATATTGAATTTTATTTTCTTCAATATAAGGAAACAGTTGTTCCTCAAAGAAGCGAATGAAATACTCATTTACCGTAGTCGAATCGCCTTTGAATCCAAAGTGCGTATCGTTTAGAATAACTGCTTTACACATTTAACGAACCTGTATCCTTGGCCTTCTTCTTTCTTCCTTTTTTCTTGCCTTCAAGAAGTTTGTCCATCTTTTCTACTTCGGTTTCACCGATACCAAATGCATCCTTGAAGCCATTTTCCACACCAGAAAACTTTTCATTGAACCACTTATGAAACTCTGGATCGTTTTTGCTTTCAGCGAGCTTAAACTGAATGTACTTTTCTTTCTTTTCCTTGTTGATGATTCTTACAAAGGAAAACCAGCAAATCTGGGTTAGATATCCGAATGGCGACTTTGAAACATCTGGATCAAAATTGTCAATATAGGTGATGCAGTTTAAAACCGCGTCGGAGACCATCTCCTCGCGGTAACTGTAATTGGCAAAGTTGGGTCTATAAGAGAGTCGGCTGGCTATCTTTAAAATAGATTCACCTATGTAATCTGGTAGCTTTGGTTTTTTTCTACCAGAGTTCTCAGCATCTTCTCTCTTCTTCTTGTAATCTACTAACTCTTGATATAATCGGGCGTTATCAACGTAATCGCCGTCTTTATCCTTTTTCTTCTTTGGTTTCTTTGGTTTTTCCTTTGCCATGTGCTAATTATACCACAATTATATTACAAAATCAAGCCTGTAGTAGTTTTAAATCTTCATCATACATCATATGGGATAGTTCTACCATGTCTACGCTCGGCTTCCATCCTAGTGTATTTTGTGCCTTAGACGAGTCTCCCAACAAATACGGAACTTCCATTGGTCTAAAAAACTTTGGATCAACCACAACATGGTCTTTCCAACTTAGCCCAGCATAATTAAATACCTCTTCCAAAAATTCACAAATAGAATATGTCTTTCCTGTTGATATAACATAGTCATCTGCCTTTGGTTGCTGAAGCATCAGATGCATTGCTTTTACATAATCTCCAGCAAATCCCCAATCTCGTTTGGCATGTAGATTTCCCAAACATAATTCCTTTTGTAGACCTAATTTAATCTTAGCTGCCGCCATTGTTATCTTGCGGGTGACAAAGGTTTCTCCTCGTCTTGGAGATTCGTGGTTAAACAAAATACCAGAAGATGCATGTATACTGTAGGAGTTTCTGTAAATATTTACTAAATTGTGTGCACATACTTTTGCTGCAGCATATGGAGATACTGGGCATAGTCTGGAAGATTCATTATACCCTTGCTCTGGCACATTTGGATTATCTCCAAACATTTCTGATGAAGAGGCTTGATAAAATTTAATTGTTGGATCCGTGTTTCTAATTGCTTCTAACCAATGCAATGTACCAGACACAATACCTTCGACAGTATGCTCTGGTATGTCAAAAGATACCTTTACGTGAGACTGTGCCCCGAGATTATAGATTTCTTGTGGTTTATATTGGTTAATGTAACGGTAACACGCTGAAGCATCATTCAAATCATAATATTCCAATTTAAAATTTGGATTACTATAAATATGATCAATTCTCTGAGTTGTAATTGTACTAGTTCTTCTTTTAAGACCAACTACAAAATAACCCAAATCCAAAAGATGTTCTGCTAAATAAGAACCATCTTGGCCATTAATGCCGGAGATTATTGCAGTTTTCATATTATGACTTCATTATTTAATTTTAAATAAATTTAAAGATATTAAACATAAATGTTTTTCCATTGCATTAATGTTTTTTTTGTATGAATATCTGCCTGCTCTTTAATTGTCGATTGAATTTCTTTTTTATTTTTTTTAATAAATTGAACGCAATCGTATAATTCATCCATGCTGTCTATATAAATTGCATATTTTGAATAATATTCATTATACCATTCACAAAAATTAACAGTCTGTTCATTTATTCCTGAACCAAAAAAATAATTAGGTTGTTTTGCTAAATTTAATAAATAATTTTTACTTGGTATAATAACTGGCATTAAATTTTGCATAAATTCAAATGTAACTAATTTAGAATATTGCTCTGGAAGAACAAAAAAACAAATAAAATTATTAACAATATTTTTAATTTCTTGAGGTCCTCTGTAATTTGCTACAGTCGCTTTTAAATTTTGATTTTTACATATCGAAACTGTATTTTGAAATTTACTATCATTGTGATATCTTGAAACTAAAACGTCTCCAAAAGCTTCTGTCATTGACTGTGTATCATCATATCCAATATAATGCTGTTCTCTTGAATTTATTTTTTCTGTTAATGATAATCCCATGGGGGTTATAGTTTCTTTATTTGGAGATATTCCAAAACTATTCATCCAATATGTTTCAAAATTAGTATATGGAATTATATTAATATTTGGATTTTTACTTGCTTCTCTAAATAAAGAATAATAATAATAATCTCCTTGCACATCATAATCAAAACGATTGCATACCCAAATATTTAATTTACCTTTAAAATTATTAATATTTTGTAAAAATATTCTTGACAAAGGTGCGGTGTCACTTGTAATTATATAATCAAAGCTATTAAAATAATCTTTATTTTTGTTCCAAATATCATTACATAAATCTTTTGTGGGTGTAAAATATCCTCTTGGAAAATTTGTACCATCTCCCATCCAAGGAGTAAAAATACTTTCTAAACATAGATTTAATTTTTTACAAATATATTGATGATCTTTTAAACAACCGTAGTGATGAGAAATATGTAAAATTTTCATTTTTTAACTTATTCACTAATTACAATACTTAGAATGCTATTATCAAATATTTTTCCAGTATGTTCTTGATAACCATTTTCTACTTGAATATTTTTAACATCAAATAGTTCTGTGCATTTTATAGAATACAAATCAATTAACTCTTCATTCATGTCATCCAACAATAGAGTAAAGTTTTTTATTTTTGCATCTTTTAATGCTGTTAATTCTTTTTCTATGGTATTTTCTACGCCGTCTCCTGATGTTTGACCACCAGAACAGTGTGCGTCTAACCAAAATAAAATATTTTTATTATATGTTTTTAAAATATTTGGTAACAGCAAACGACTGTCACCGAATAATATATCAACATTTGGATTTTCTATAAAACGATTTTTACAAATACTATAGTGTGTTGGAGCTAACTCAATACTTATTACTTTTGAAAATCCAGCATTAAGTGCTGCTTGAACACCATCTCCCAGATATGTTCCAGTTTCGATAAAAGTGGAATAATTATTTTTATATTTTAAAAAAAGTCTTCCGTCAAATTGTGTTGGCATATAGTTTAATTAGAGTTTGATTTAATCCAAGTAGGCAAATCTATTGAAGGCTTCCAATTCAAATGTTTTTTAATTTTATCTATATTGGCCAAAGTAATTCTAGCCTCACCCAATCTTGCAGGAATGTTAATGGTATTGCCGCCAATCAGCTTGGCAATTTCATTTACAGAATAATTTGTTCCAGTTCCTACATTATAAATTTGACCAAACTTATACAAATATTGTTTTGCATTTTCTGTTTGCCATTCTTCAAATTTTTTGGTTGCTGCTAAAATATTTGCATTAACAACATCTGAGACGTGAGTAAAGTCTCTTCTTTGTTCACCGTCTCCTACAATTGTCAATGGTTCATTATTCTTTTTTTGTCTTTGAAATATTCCAATGACAGGAGCATATTGTCCTTTAAGTGGTTGTCTTTCACCATAGACATTAAAATATCTAAAAATTATTGTCTCAAGATTATATAAACTTGAATACATTTTGCACAATTCTTCGCCAGAAACTTTAGATACGGAGTATGGATTCAAACAATCATTTGGCATGTCTTCTGAAAGGGGGCAAGAATTTTTTAATCCATATGCAGATGAAGTTGAAGAGTACATGACTCTTTTTACTTTATAACGTCTACACAACTCAAGTATAGTTGCTGTTCCAACCATATTTGATTCTACCGCTTTAAGTGGATCTTCAATGCATGGCTGAATTCTTGCCTCTGCAGCAATATGAAATACTACATCTGGATTATGTCTTTTAAAGACATCAGAACACATTATATAATCACATATGTTGTATTTGTAATTATTTGCTAAAGGATTCCAATAAAAATGATCATGTGCATCTGATGATTCATTATCAATAACAGTTACATCATGTCCTTCTAAAATCAAACGGTCAACCAAATTAGATCCAATAAATCCAGCTCCACCTGTAACTAAACACTTCATATCAATTGTTTTCCTTTATTAAATTTTTGTATTCTTGCAAAATATTTGTAGAATCCATGTGTTGTCTTTGTGTATAAAATGCAAAATGAGAACACATTGCGCTACCGCAAATAGCATTTAATTTTTGTATTTCTTTTGGTTTATCTACTGCTAACCATTGCTCTTCGTCCAAGCCAACACATCCATTAAATTTTGCAAATTCTGATCCAAACCAAGAAATTCCATTAATTGAAACTCGTTCATAATGGTGTAAAACCCATTTTTTAAATTTGTAATTATCAATTGTTCCAAGTTGCAAAGAATTTAAAAATGCTCTATGTTTAAGTTCCGCTACATGAGGACTTTCCCAACCAATAGAATCCATACAATTATAGCTAATTTTAAGATCCATCTCCAAACATCCAAATCGTTGATGAATATGATCAATAATTGCATTATTGATAATATTTCCATATACTAAAAAGTATTGAGGATTTTGTTTTCTAAAATTATATAAATTTTGTATAAAATTATTTTCTAACCAAACAATATCATCATCTAGACGAATGTAAATTGTTTTTTCGTCAATTGTATTTTTAAAAAAATGATGAATTGCCCAACCACCTTCGCCTTTTTTGGGATCAATGTCAGCAGAAAAATCTAAAGTAATAAAATCAGGATATTTTTCTTTTAATGAATAAAAATATTGAATGTCATTTTCATTTTTTGTATTGACCCAGATACGATATTCATCTATAAAATTTTTTTCTCTTAAAATATATGGAAGCAAAAGTTCCATGTATCTTTGTCTACCAGCTGGAGTAACGACTACGCATTTGTATTCTTTATTCATATAAGACGCCTATTCCCATCATTTTTATAATCTTTTTTGAGGAATTAAATTCTATATGGGATTTTGAACTTTTTATTTCATCCCAAAATCTAGCAACACCACCATTTAAAGATGGATCATTTCTAATAAAATCATCATCAATGTCATGAAAGACACAGTATTTAGCAAATTTACCTACGTTTTCATAATCAGTTTTAACGGAATCATAAGAATGATCACCATCAATAAATACCAAATCAAATTTTTGATCTTTATAGTTTAAACTTATTTTATCGTTATATTCAAAATTAGGAAGTATTATGGGATTATGATTTATTGGGTCTATGGAAATACATTTAACTTTTCTACATGCATTTAAAAAAGATGCCAATAAATTAAAAGAAACGCCATTATATGTTCCTATATTTAAAAATGTATTTATAGGTTTATCGTAAAGAAATAACATCAGGTCGGCAAATTCATCTGGAAACTGCCACATGCCTGTACTTTTAGATAATGCATGTTCATAGTCCGGATGATATATATTACCTCTATCATCACAGTATAACTTGTTATCTAAAATAACTTGAATTAAATTATTTTTAGACAAACTTAAAAAATTGTTATTCATTGTTGTTCCAATTCAACTTGGCTTCTAACTAATGCAGATCCAATAACTTGGTGCATGTCATAATATTTATAGTCAGCCAGCCTACCGCCAAATAAATATTTTTTTTCAGACATACCCAATTCTTTATATTTGGAAAACATTAAATTATTTTTTTCATCATTGATTGGATAGTATGCTTCTTCGCCTCGTTTCCATGCTTTTGGATATTCTTTAGTGATAACAGTTTTTGGTTGATTTCCAAATTCAAAATGTTTATGTTCGCATATTCTGGTGTAAGGAATTTCAAAATTAGTGTAATTGACCAATGCATTTCCTTGGTAGTCGGGAATATCTAACACTTCATGTTTGAACTCCAATCCACGATACTCTAATTCTCCTAATGAATAATCAAAAAACTCATCAATCATACCAGTGTAAATGATTTTGTTGGCTTTTGACTCTAGATATGATCTATCTTTCAAAAAATCAACATTAAGTTCAATGTCAATACCTTCAATGATATTTTCCATCATTTTTGTATATCCTCCAATAGGTATACCTTGGTATTTACTCGTATAATAGTTGTCATCATAATTTAAACGTATTGGCAAACGTTTTATAATAAAAGATGGCAATTCGTTTGGAGATTTTCCCCATTGTTTCTTTGTATATCCATAAACAAATGTTTGATATATTTCTTCTCCTACTTGAGATAAAATCCATTCTTCTAAATTTTTAGGATTTAAAATTTTAACACGCACTTCATTTAGTTTCTTTTCAGCTTCTTGTGGCGTTTTTGTTCCCCAAAGCTGATACATAGTAAACAAATTTATTGGAAAGGAATAAATTTTTTCATTATAATTTACCTTTGGTCTGTTTACAAAAGAATTAAAATTTGCATACAAGTTAACATATTTCCAAATTTTTAAATCATTACAATGAAAAATATGAGGTCCATATGAATGTACGTGTATACTTTCTACTTCGTCTGTTCGTACATTTCCACCGAGTTTATTTCTTTTATCGATAATAAGGCACTTTTTTCCAGCTTTGGTTAACTGTTGTGCATATATAGAACCAAAAAGACCAGAACCCACAATCAGGTAATCATATTTCATATTTACTGTATACTTTCTTAAACTCGTTATATGTTGTTGGATCTTTTTGAGAAAAAGATGTACATCCATCATTAGGTGGTACCCGATAATGATGTATTCTTAAATCTGTGCTATTGCAATTTTTATTAGAGTCTAAAGGAATTGCAGTTTCAAAATTTGTTCCGACTGCTCCTGCACAATGTACTATAGACCATGAATGTAAATCATGTTTGATTGGAAAGTCATATCCAAATTTAACAATAGATTTTCCTCTGTGTAAAAATTTTCCATTCTTAAATGTTTGCCTTTCTGTTTCAGACCAACGATATTGTGTATCTTTTTGTAAAAATACTTCAAAATCTGTATTTAAAAAAGAAGTATTTACATCAAAACTTGGAACGTATAAATGATTTGTTTTTTGTAAATCAAATAATAAATTAATTGTTTCTACTACAGATTTGTTAGTATCAGTTGTCAAACACTCATCTACATCTACAAACGCACAAAATGATTTATTTTTTCCTTCGACAGAGGTATTTAATTTATTAAAAGTATTAAACCCATTTAAAAATGATCTGGCAATTCTTTTGTTTAATGGTATATCTGTTTGATATTCTTCTGTCTGTAAAGAACTTGAATACATTTTTTCTTTAACGTCTGTTTGATTTATTATAACATTAATTTTATAACTTTGAATTATATCTTTTAAAATTAAAATAGAATTATCAGAAGAATGGTCATCATAAAGAATAAACGTATTAAACCCTTGTTCAACATGATATAAAATCCAAGGTTTTAATTTGTTTTCTTCATTTCTATACTGAGTGCATATTGAATATATCATTTAAATTATTTGTAAAATAGTATTTATTCTATTAATATAAGTATGGTTTTCTTTTACTAGTTTTAAAGAATTTTTAAACATATTTCTTTTTGTAGTATCGTCTGTACCAAGATACAAAGACAAAAGATTTGACGTATCTTCTGAGTATAATACATTATTTTCTAAAAGCTCATACACTGTTTTGCTATTGGTCATACCCAGTTTTCCATAACTAATATTTTTAAATATTCTGCAAGGGAGATAACCATTAACTTTTTGCCATCTTCCAACTATACTTGGTGCAAGTTCGTTTGATTGAACAATAAATTTATTTTCATCAAATGAAGTTTTACCGGAATAGTATGTTAAAAATTTATAATTAGTCAAACTCAATGATTCAATAAAGGGATTTATTTCACTGACATTTCCGTGGTATCCATTCCATATTGATCCAATCCAAACTGCTGTTTTATTGTCGGCAGTATGATAATAGTCATATATTTCATTTGGCAATAGATCTGTAGCCCACGGTTGGTATAAACATTTTTTAATTGAATCATAATAAATACAGTCGTTTATTTTTTGGCCACTCACGCCAACAGAATTTTCAATCCCATTAGAGTAAACTTGTAAATTTAAAATATTTAAATTTTTGTATTTGTTTGGATCACAATTGTGCAAAACGTATTTACTAGAAACCGATATAGGAATATTTTGATCAACTTGTGTTTCTGTTATAAATAAACAATTATCAAAATTAAACGTTTTTACATCATCATTATTATCAAACCAATAAGTATCATAACCAAGAAATTTAAAAGCTTTGTAAAATCCTGCATGAATATAAGAATGTGTGTGGCTGTGTAACTTATGTCCCCAAATAATAATTTTCATAAATGTTTTAAATGTCTTAAATATAACAACAAAGTATGTTTTGTTCTACTAAAAATTTATAATTTGAATTTAAATTTAAAATGTAATTTTTTACTTCATCCACCTGTAAATTATTAAATTCCCAAGTACCAAAACAATGATAATCATCTATTAAAATAGTATGCTGAATGGTGTTGTTGGTAATTATTGATTCTAATTCTTTGAGAATAGGACATACACCAACATTTAGTTGATTTGCCAAATTTAACTGATGTTGCGAAAAAACAATACCAGTGTGATCTGCCATCACATGTGCATCCAACCATATCAATGCTGGTTGTGTTAATTTTGGAATTATATTATTTAAAAACGACGAAGAATCAGAAAAAAATACTCTTACGTCTTTTCCGGCAAATCGCCGTAAAGCATTATTTACATTTTCTTCGTCAATATCACAACTCAAAACAGATGTAAAGCCTAAATCCAAAGCAACTTGTATGCCATCTCCCTTCCACGTACCAGTTTCTACAAAGCAATCTAAATTGTTTTTATATTTTTTAATCGTATCGACTTGCCACATATTATGATCTCATTTCGCTGTGATTTTTATCTAATGCTAATAACTTTTTTTCAAAAGGAATATTCCAAGATTCTGGATAACAATAACTTGGAGTTAACACCTTTGTAGGTGGTTTCAAGTACATGTATTTATTCATGTAACTCTCATCGTGCCAAACCGGAACCAATCCATTTTGTTCATCTTCTTTTCTCCATGACACAATAATTTTTGACATTTTTAAAAATTGTTCCGCATTTCCTCCATTAAATCCTCCAGCATAATAAGCATTTCCACTGCCATACGGAATATATGCTTTACAATTTGGTCTGCGTTCGTATGAAAACTGTAAATTTAACTGACCCCAAAATCCTGGATGTAGTGTGGAAACAAGTTCTCCTAAGATTTCATTTCCTACCATGTCTACAAATTTCATATCTGCATCACAATAGTACAAATAATCAAAAGATTTTAAGTAATCTTCATATTGATCAAAATAATCATATCTCTTTAAGGTAGGTGCAGGCCAAGGTTCATGCTCTATTTGCATCATATTAAAGTGTCGGTTGGTCTGCAATTGCTTTGAATTGTTTGTAAAAATGCAATATGTTACATCACATTCTGGCAAAAACCATTTATCAGCACTTTCAACTAATGGATCTACAAATGAAATATACTTATTGGTTGCAATGACCAATAGGCCGACTTTAGGGGTTGATTCTTTGGTCATTAGTTGCTTTCTTATATGCCATGTTAATTTCATAAAATTTTTCTAAAGGGACGTAAGTCCACGGCATAGTCCAGTAATCATATTGGAAAAAATATGGATTTGAAGGAGCATAAACATTAAATTCTTCTTGTATTAACGCACACGCATAATCACAGTGCCATTGTTCATTTTTCCACACTGTTTCCATTACGTCTGCTACAGCGCTAGAATATCTTTCACTGCAATACATGATTGCATGTGTAGATAACATGTTTGAAATTTTATATATGTTTTTTGTAATCTTTTTAAATGTAGTCGGAGTATCCATTTTAGAAAACTTTTTTGCTCTCTCCGCGTCATACCCCCACATTGAATATCCCAAATAAATTGCATCTACATCATCTGGAACTTCAATTTGTTTTCTATACCCTTGTGCAGCAGTAACATCATCTTCTAAAATTAGAAATGGAGTATTTCCTTTATTTGAACGTAAAATATCAATGTGTGATAGGGCACAACCTTCAATTGCATTTTGTCCAGTTTTGGCCGAATACCTTTGATAATTTGTAAAATTTAAGTCGTTTAACAACTTTTCTGTTTGTTGTTTTCTTTCTGGTTTATTATCCATATTAACATAATATGTTTTTACAGAAGGTATGTCGATAATCATATTAATTCCCACCCATCACAATAAATATCATCCCAATTTTTTGCAACATTAGGAGAATTGCCAAACCATATCTTAGGAGCAATTATTTTTTTACTATTAGAAAGCCACGCTCCCCACCAGCTAAAAGAACTGTTTGCAATTACGTGATAATCGCATTTTGTCATCATACACATATCAACAAATTTATCATTGCCTCCCATAAGCATAACATTAATACCAAAAGACTTAAACATCTCCAATGCTTTTGGATAATCATCACTAAACAAAATAACTTGGCAGTCTTTTGGTAATTGAGATAAAGCTTGTTTATAATATTCTATTGAACAAATAGGGTGACAATCCTGAATATGCACATAATCACCCAGTCTAATATGTACAGATATTAATTCTGAATCGTTTCCATCAAATAAAGATTTGACTTTGTTTTCAACATCTGTTTTAAATTTAAATTCTTTGTTTTTTAAATCATTTTTATGACTTTTAAAATATTTTTCAGATTGAAAATACCCTCTAATATCACAGCCATCTGGAATATTTAAAATGTTTGAGTCATAATTAAAATGTGGTTCGACATAAACTGAAGTAGAAAATGCATTTGAAGAATCGGATGCGCTAATTTCAAATCCATCAGATAAACAAAAATCCAATTTGTCATTTGAACTTCTGGCTTTATATGGAACCCCAATCGAATAGTTTAAAGTTTTTCCTAGCGAGTACAAAGTGGCATATTGAAACATTTGATTTCCAAGACGCCCATACTTTCCTAAATGTTGAAATGTAATCATGCTGGCACCTGAAATTGAAGAGTGACGTTTTCTTCCCTAACAGGAAATTCACTATTTTTATTTACAAGAGGTCTGGCCGTAATAGCTTCCCAGCGATTTGCACTTTCTCTTGCATCAGATTGAACAAAAAATGGTTTATTGGGAGTTAAAACATTAAATCGCTCTTGAATAAGCGCGCAGCCATTATCAAATGGTATCCTTAACCTATATGCATACAATTTGGCAATTTCAGCAATCATTTTTCTATAATCATTGTTGATATATAAAATCGCATGTGTTGCTAAAATTTTACCAATTCTCATAAAATATTTGTTTACTTCTTTGGTAATGTAATGTGGATTGCCAGAAGAAACGCCAAGATACACTGCATCAGTATTATCTGGAATTTCAATCATTGGATGAAAGTCTTTAGTAAATTCACAATCATCTTCTAAAATTAATAAAGGACATGCATAAGTCATGTCCTCTAAAATATCGATATGAGATTGCGCACACCCTACGTAATGTTCAATTACTTTAGGAGTATTGGATGGTGGTGCAATCTGTCTAGCCGACTTTCTAAAAGTTGTCTGAAAACGATGTTCACGGAAACGTTGTTCCATTAAACTTGCGTTTACAGTGGCGCTGTCTAGATTGATCCACACGGTGGGAATAGTTCGTAAGTCTATTATCATATTTTCAACTTTTTAAAAACTTGCACTATTATAATCTATTTTAAAATATTGTCAAGTATCTCTTGACAACTCTTTTAAAGTACTCTATAGTATACTTATAATGAATCTAGAAACCCTTAAAGAAGAACTTAAAAAGGATTCTTTAATAGACTCTACAGAGTTAGCTAAAGAAGCCTTAAGGACTCCTGCAATACATGGAAAGTACCTCTCTATCCATGCAGATCTTAGAATAGAATACCAAAAGTTACAAAATGCATTTGCCATAATGAAACTTCGTAAGTGGAAAATATACAGCGGGAAAGCATCAAAGGAAGAATTGGAACAGTGGCAAGAAGATCCCTTTGAGTTAGACGTATTAAAAACCGCACTAGACAAATTCATGGATGCAGATCCTACACTGCTTAAAATTAAAACTGATCTTAACATTCTTGAAATAAAAATTAAAATGGTTGAAGACTTTTTAAAAGTTCTTTCTAACCGTAATTATGCCATTAAGTCTGCTATCGATTGGAACAAACTTGTAAATGGCATTTCTTGATACCCCTAAATATTTTTAGGTGTATACTATTATAGCGTCCGCAGAGGATCAAACCAAATATAAAATTGATTGTGAAGATTCAGTAAAACGTGAACTTCGCTCATATTTTTCATTTAAAGTTCCTGGTGCAGAGTATATGCCACTTTACAAGTCCCGTATATGGGATGGCAAAATTAAATTATACGAAATTAATAGTTCAACTTTGCCTAGAGGTCTAAAGACTTACTTGCAAAAGTTTTGTGAAGAAAGAAATTATTACTTGTTATTTGATGAAAAAGATTTAAAAAACATTGACATGACTGATTATAGTTTTGATCAGTTTTTTGAATCTTTAAATGTTACCGTAAAAAAGAACAAAGCGGTAGCACATAGTCACCAAAAAAGAGCTGTTATCCATGCTCTTAACCAAAGTAGATCAGTGATTGTTTCCCCAACAGGAAGCGGAAAATCATTGATCATTTATTTAATTATTCGATATCTGTTAAGATTTTTCGTGCAAGCACCTAAGAAAATTTTATTATTGGTTCCCACTGTGGGGCTAGTACAACAGATGGAGGCTGACTTTTTTGACTATTCAAAAAATGATAAATCTTGGTCAGTTACCAAATATTTACATAAAATTACTGCAGGCAAGGAAAAGGACACACATAAACCAATAATTGTATCCACTTGGCAGTCCGTATATAAACTTCCTAAACAATGGTTTGATCAGTTTGATGCTGTAATTTTTGATGAATGCCATCTGGTAAAAGCTGACTCTTTGGTTAATATTGGTAAAAAATTGACCAAAGCATGGTTTAGGTTGGGAACTACGGGCACCCTAGACCAAACTATGGCCCATAAATTGTCCATAGAAGGCACCCTAGGGGCTTCCGTACAGTTTATTACGACCAAAGGGCTAATTGGTCAAGGAGTCCTCGCTAGGCTGGCTATAGACTGTATAAAACTGGATTACGACGATACCTCCCGCGACCGACTAAAGAAAGCCAAATACCAAGAGGAGACCGGATTCTTGGTAGACTGCCACGCTAGAAACGAGTTTATTGCCAAACTTTGTGGTGAAACTAAAGGTAATACTTTAGTATTGTTTAACTATGTGGAACGACACGGAAAGCCATTATATGACCTCATACAAGCCAAGTATCCCAGTAAGAAAGTTTATTTCATTTCGGGGAAAACTGATGCAGAAAATAGAGAAGCAATCAGAAAAATCATTGACAAAGAAACAGACGCAATACTTGTCGCTTCTTTCGGTACTACGAGCACCGGGATCAACATTGTCCACCTTGACAACATCATATTTGCACATCCCACTAAATCAATTATTAGACTACTACAGAGCATTGGAAGAGGACTGAGAACCTCAGCCACTAAAAAGACCTTAAAGGTGTTTGACATTGTTGATGACCTTTCATGGAAAAGTTACAAAAACCATGTACTAAAACACTTTGAACAAAGACTGAAGATCTACGACAAAGAAAAATTTGATTATAAAGTTTTTAAGATCAAATTATAAAAACCCACAACCATAAATATAGTGAGGAGGAAGCATGGAAAAAAATAAAGACCAAGCTTCATCGTCTATTCGTGTTGTGAAGTTTTCATCAGGTGAAGAAGTAGTTTCTGTCGTAATAGATAATGATACGGAAGTTGTCCTCTCCAATCCCGCAAAAATTGTAATTTATACTACAACCAACGAAGAAGGACATGTCATTGAATGTTTGCGTTTAACCTCGTATCTGGCAAACATTAAAGAAAAAGCAATTACTGTATTAAAAGATTACATCATGTATATGTCCGAACCGTCAGAAGATATACTCAAGATGTATGATGCCTACCTGTCGTTTATGGAAGGACAGACTGGTGGAATAGTAACTGCTGAACTTGAAGAAGATGGCGATGCACTTGACATTGCTTGGACTTTGTTTTCTGATACTCATTTCGTAAACTTTTTACAAGAATTATACGAAGACAGTCATATCGATTTTGAAGAAATCGAAGAAGAAGACTTAATTGAGGAAGAAGAAATAAATAAATTGTGGGAAAAAGAAACTGAAGCCGAAAAGAAACCCAAGAAGAAACGTAAGTTTAAAAAAGAAGAATTAAAAATGCCTTATACACCAGACGGTGATATTAAAGATCCCAAAAGCTGGTCAGACAATCCAGAAGATTATTTGAAATGACAAACATTAATCCATTATTTTCAAATTGCTATAATTTTACGATAGATCGCGGAGACGATAAACTTAAATTATTTGGCCAACAAGTGGCGGTCCCGGGCTTAGCTATGAACGTACAGCCTCAGCCAACAGCTTTGGGTGTCCAGATTCCAATTTCAGTAAACACATTTAATTTTAATCCATTAGAATTAAACTTTATTGTAGATGAAAACATTGATAACTGGAAAAGCATTTATGATTGGATGAAATCTATAGGTAATATTGATAACGACAAAGAAGGCAGTAATTATTCGTCTTGGGCTACTACAGCTAACTTACAAATTTTAAAATCAAATTACTACCCTCTGTCTAATCGAAATTTTACTTTTTATAATGTAATACCAACAGACCTTAGCGCACTTAATTTTAGATCAGATATCAGCGATACCAACCCAGTGACTTCTACTGTTAGATTTACTTATTCACATTATCGCATTGATTAATTTAAAAAAATTTAACAAATGAAAAACCCTCGGGTGTTTAGCCCGAGGGTTTTTTGTTTTACTTAACCTTACCTAGGATTAGGATCCGTAGGTGTTGCCGTGGAGACCAGTTACTGCGGTGAGGCGGTAGTATTGGTTAGCTCCGCTCTGAGTGGTGAAGTCAGAACCGTAGGGGGTTCCGTCAGTCTTCAGAACGTATGGGTTGGCAACCATGCCGTAACGGGTCTTGAACGCGATACGGGGTTGGAAGGTAGCGGGATCGATAGCTCTCATCATTTGGAGAGGAACGTATGGGCAGTAGAAGATACCTGCATCATACGGTGACTCGCCCTTATAACCAGCGCAGAAGAAGTTAACGCCGAGCTGAGAATAAGGATCGATGTAAACACGGAGCTTACCGTTCAAGAGACCAGCAAAGGTGCTGCCAGTGTCATCGACTGCGAGTTGTGTGTTTAGTGCGGGTGAGAGGTTGAGGAAGCCTGACATAGCGAGGGCTGATGCGACATCGCTTGAGACGATGACGAAGTTACCCTTACCACGGCGAGTCTCCTTGGCAATTGCATTGCACTCACGTTCAATCTGGAAGACCAGACCACGGAAGCGCTCGGCTGACCAACGACCATCGGAGTCGAGGTCGAGGTTATAGGTTCCTGCGCCAGTGATGTCAGTTTGCTGAGATCCTGCACGGGCAACCCAGTAGATGCTGCGGACGATCTCGCGGTTGATTTCAGCAAGAATTTCTGTGCTGAGAAGATTAGCGAGTTCGGCTTCAGCGTCAAGACCGTGAACAGCCTTGAGGTCTTGTGCCAATTCAACGGTGTAGCCTGCAGACAGAGCGCGGGTTGCGGCTGCTACTGCGACACGGTCGATGGTGAAAGACATCTTGTTCAGTACGTTGGTAGCAGTTGAACCTGCATCGTAGCTGAGGTTTTCACCGTTTGAGGTGAGCTGTGCGCGAAGACCAGTGAAAGTGGCAAGGTTTTTGCCGCTGGTGAATGCTGCAGATGTTGCAGTTGGGTTAACACCAATTGCGCTTGGTGAAGTGCCGCCTGCTGCGGTAAAGCCACCTGATGCACCGCTTACGCCTGAGAAGCGAGCATCGGGCTCTTGGAACTGAGCTTCGTTGGTGATAGCGTTGATTGAGCTGTCGCCGTACTTAGCACGCATCGCGAAGATGAGGCCAGTTGGAGCAGTCATTGGCTGAACGCCGCAGATGTCGTAAGCCATGAGGTTTGGCATAGCGCGACGAACCAAGCTGATGAGGATTGGGTCATATCCGCGCAGACCACCAGCAGCAGTTGTAGCAACTACGTTACCGATGTCGCTACCGGTTGTCATGTTCTCGGTGAGGTACTGGTCGCGCATGGACTGCTCTTGATTCTCAAGCAGAACTGCGGTAACTTTTGATTTCCACTCGTCACCGATTGAGGGAAGCGCATCGTGCTTAAGCACGGGATTCCACTTTTCAGTGAGAATGTCATATGGGGTTTCGTCTCTAAAGCTCATTTTAGTTATATCTCCTGTGGATTGTAATTATTTAGTAAAAATTTAAACTTTCTTAGCCAGTCTATTCAATGTGCTGGCGTAACTCTCTACGAGAGTTGTTGGAACGCTAGGTACTGAACTGAAAGTCATTTCCGGCACTGGCTGCTCTGGAATGGCTACTCTCTGCCCTAAGTAGTGTTCCTTTAGGGTGAGCAGTTTAGTCTTGTAATCTTCGATTGAGTTGAATTCAATATTTTCAACCAAGGAAGCAAGCTTTTCTACTTGGGTGTCAGCCATATCCTTTGTCTCGTTGACAAAAATTCCGGCGCACTCAGAGATAAGAAGATCCTTGCGAAGACGCATGTTTTCATGGATGACTTCGTTTAGGTCGCCCTGAAGCTTGTTGGATTGCTCGTATAGGCCGTCAAGAACGTTGTACTTCTCGGCGGGGACATCAACATAGTGCATCTCAAAGAGCTTCTTGAGGCCAAGAATGAAGTTCTCAGCAAGAGTTGACTTGATGCCAGTTTCAACTGACAGTTTGTTTTCTTGCATCCATTCTTCTACGACATAGTCAAGATAGTCATCGATCTTTTCGGTCAAAGTGACGGTGATTTCACCGACTTTGCCTTCAAACTCTTCTTGAAGAGCCGGAGCAATCTCTTCGGCGATTGCCTTGAGCTTGGTATCGACAGCGGCTTCAAAAAGTGTCTTGGCTTGGACAAAGAAGCTTTCAGAAACATTGACTTCAGAAAGCAGTGAACGAAGGCTGGCTTCGAATGCTATTGCTTCTTGCATGTCAGTCTCGTCTTCTTCTTCTTCTTCTCCTTGGGCAGCAGCATTTTGTGCAATTGTTGCAGCAGCGGCACCTTGGGGACGAAGGGTGGCTTGGTTCATCATGGCAGTCTGTGGAGTTGCGATAGAACCGGGAAGAACGGGAGTTGCTCCGTTAGAAGCAAATGCGCCCTTCATGTTGGAGTCGTGTACTGGCATTCCCACATTTTCTTTGATAATATTCATTAGGTATTCGTTTGTTACTGGGTCGCTCATATGAGTTCCTTTGTGCTTTATTATTTAGTCAATTCTTAGTTTTTGTATTAAAATTTAATTACCGACTTACTTTGATGCAAGCCCAGAGGCTCCACCAAAGTTTTTCAAAATTGTCTGCAATAGACCAAGTTGATCGGGTTCGTGTAGGGGTCTTGGCTGGGCTCCAATGCCTTTGTAAAAATTAGCAACATTGGTCATGTTACGAATACCCTCTTGCTGTGCTTGGGTTTCTTTTTCAAATGTCTTTGGAAGATTTGCAGCTTGTTTTGCGGCCAATACACCAGCAGTGGTAGCTAAAAATGCTTCACCCTTGGCATCACCAGCAAGACCAAACGCAGAGCGTGGACCTTTGGCGATGGTTTCTACAGCACCCCTGGCAAAGTCTGGAAACTTTTCTTTTCCCATTATGGATGGGTCAATTAATGGAAAAACTTTTTTCTTTCCAGTTGACGAAGACACGCTGGGACCAACTGAAGTTGTTGGTCTTGCTGAGCTTGGGGTTGAAGTACCACTGCCGAAGCCACCGGCCTCGGCAATATAGTATAAGGCTGATACGGTTGAAGATCTCATATGCTTTTTAAGAATTGACCAAAGACCTTAAGCATGTTTTTTTCAAGGTTTCTGCTTGAGCTCTTTTTAATGGTGTTATGATAACCTTCGACAACTTCGGCGCGCAAAACTCCATTGTCCCAAACCCATTCTCTTCCTTCCATGATTCCGTTTACGAATGCATTTGGAGCAGAGGGGTCGGCAACAATATCAATTGCGGCTAACATAAAATCTTCTTGGACTTCTTGGTATCCGTTGCGTGCTTTGAGAGAACCCATACCACGGCTGGAAACGCCAAGTTTAGCACCTTCGTTGATGAGATTTTTTACAATATTTCCCATCGGGGTGTTTAAAATCTTGGCACGACCAATCATGTCTCTACCAGATTCATTCAAATTCTTAACCATGTGTGAAACACGGTCAAGGTTGACTGTAGGTCCGCTTGGGTGGTTAAGTTCACCCAAAGCACGACCCTTGTCAACATATTCTTTGATGTAACGGCGGCACTCTTTGATCATGGTGGGAGTAGGATACACTCTACCATTGCGGTTCTTTACTTCGCTCTGAAGAAAGACGCCCTCAATGAAATAATCCTTACCACCGCCAGCGGCGTCTTCTTGAATGTATCTTACGTCTTCTACTAGTTCGGTGATAAGTTTCATGGTTTAGTATGTTCCGTAGCTGCGACTAATGCGGTCGGTGCCAGCCTCTGGGGCTAGGTCAGCTTCCATTTCCTCTTCGCCTTCTTCGTTGTAGTCTTCAGACTCAGTGTCATCTTCTTCCAGATCTTCTTCAGCTTCTGAGAGAACAAACATAGTCTTAGCTACGTCGTGGTATTGTTCATCAAGACGAATTGCGAGTTTTTCCAACAAAACTTTGTTGACGATTTGGCGAAAATCTACGGCGTTTTCGTTGACGATTGATTCGATTAGTGAGAGTTTGTCGGTCATGTAAATAATCCTTTTACTTTCTTTGCAAATTCGGTAGCTTGTTTAAAGTGTTGTGGACTTTCAAACAAATTGCGTGCCAAAAGCTTTTGATTTTCTGAGTTAAGATTGTCAAAAAGCTGTTTAACTGGTGAAATTTCATTTTCCGAAATATTTATAATAGACTTGTTTTTAAATTGTATTTTAAGAGTCTTTTTATCTTTAAATTGCTCCAACAAAGAGATAAAATCTTTAACTTCTTCAGTCAGATTTATCTCCTTTTCGACAATTTTTTCTTGCATAGACTCAAAAATTTTAATAGATAAAAATTTACAAAAGTCTTCTTTTCTTAGGCTTAGCTCTTGATTTAAGCCCTGCTGAAATAAGTCTTCGTCGCCTTCAATTAGGCTTTCTATCAATCTATGCACTCTTAGAGCACTACTCATGCCTGCTGCTCTCCTTCAGGGGGAACTCCCTGCGCAGCTTCAGCAGCTTGTTGGGCCTGAAGTTTCATTGCATCTTCTTGAATTTCACCGTCCATTATTTTCATTTCTTCATCAGTCATACGAAGAATATTTTTACGAATATAACTTTGAGAAATGTATTTGCCTACAAATCCTTCAGCTACAGATACCATCTTTAGACGTTCAGCAAGAATTTCTGTTTCTTTGATATCCCAGAAGTAGTTGTCAGTATTGTATTGGAGTTTAACATAATACTTAATACTGTTCCAATCGTCTTCGGTCATTGTTCCTGACAAAAGCAATTCGACTTTTAACAGTTGCAAGAAAATTTGACCAAATTGGTGACGAAGCCGTTCAATGAATTTGTAAAACTTAATCTCTTCTCTGGAGATTTCGGTTGTACGACCCATATTGAAACCAGAATTGGTATCAAGTCTGGAGATAGGAACGTTTAGCGCTGAGTACAGTTTCTTTTTGAAGTAGTCAACGTCTTCGATCTGGGACATTGCTTGGCCCCCCGGCAGCACTGAAATTTCGGTGCCTCTGGAGCCTTCTCTGCGAGGAATCCAATAGTCTTCAAGAAGCGATAAATGGTTGAGATCATTTTTAATTTCACCAGATCCTTGGTTGTAAACAATTTTATTTCTGAAACGAGACATCATGTCACGTAGATATTGCTCTGCTTTTTGCTTTGGAAGCTGACCAACGTCTACGTAAAATACTCTTCTTTCCGGTGCGCGAGCAACGCGGTAAACCATCAGTGCGTCTTCCAACTGGCGCAACATGTTGATAGGTCTGATTGCCTTGTGTAAATACCCAATTACACGCTTGCTATTCAAGTCAATGATGCCCGAGTGGACGTATCCAATAGCATCCTTGGCAATTCTAATTCCTTGATTTGGAGTAGTCAAAAAAGATTCTTTATCTGTATTCGAATAAAGATAAAACTCTTCAATATTCTTAATCAGGGCTACCATGCCAGTGCTCAGGCTAGCTGGTTCTTTTTGGACATTTCGAATCTTTTTAATTTTTAACGGATCAAGAGGAATTAGTTCTTGAATTCCGTCTTTTGGATTTTTTTCATCAATGATGACATAGTAAAAAAGTTTGCTGTCAACATACCATCGGCGATAGATTTCATATGCCTTTGAATTAAAATCCATCATCTTCAGAATGCGCTCAAAGCTGAGATGCATCTTGCGTTTTACCATGTCAGAAAGTGGTACATCAGTCAAGTCTAATTTTACTGGCTTGCGATCTGTACCCCATACTATGGAGGAGTTTACGATCTCATCTATTGCGGCATCAACTTCCGGGTACAGTGACATGTTCCGGTACTGGACGATGTTTGCATTTTCGTCCTTTAAAGATGCCGAATAATCTACGTAAGTGCCAAATACACCGCCAGCTTCAACCGCGACGGTTCCATCAAATTCTTCTTTGGCAATTAATCTTTTTGGGCCACTTAAAACATCATATGCGCTTGCATCTTGTGCAGAGCGTTTTTTACCAAATTCAAATCCAAATACTTCGATGTTCATGATGATCTTTCACAATATTTAGATGCAATTAAGACAGCAAGTCTTGACCGGTAGCGGTTGTATCTAAAGTATTACCATTAATTCTTATTTCATCGTAAAGCATAATTACTGAAAAAGTATTCATAAAATTACGACGAGTCATGTTTAGATCGATATCGCTGACGGTTTTGGGCCAACACCCTCTCAGTTCAAATGTTTTTAGTGGAGTCGAATTACCATTTAAATTTAAATGCTGAATTGTCCAATTTTGTTTATATTGCAAAAATGGAGCAGGACCGGGAGCTCCACCGCTATCTGGTTGATTGGAGTTGTGGCTATTAATTTCATTTTGCCATTTGGTAAATAAATCCCATAAATGTGTAGGATTGGCTTCAGTTGTTGATCCATTTTTGATATCATCATATATGGTCATTTGCCATGGAGAATATTCTCTATCTCCTGGAATATTTACTTTTCTACCGTAAGCATTTAAAGTTAACGTAATGTTTGTTACAGGTGGCAGAAATGTTGAACGAACGTGGAAAGTATGTGGAGTTGCAGCACCACCATACTCACCAACTGCACCTGTTACCAAAAATCTATTTGGTCTGGTACCACCATTAAATTGATCCTTGAAGTCTGATAAATCCATATTAAATTATTTCTTAAGTTTGTATAGTTGTTAGGTCGTAGTAATCGTAGCTAAAAGTTACGGTAAATGATACTAAACTTCCACCTTCGCCCATATCAAATCCAATTTGACCTACTTCAGACGGCCAAGCATGATTTAAAGTAATTTTTCTAAGAACACCGTGTCCTGCTGTATTAGTAGTACTATTTCCTAAAGAATGAGATAGTTGATTTACCTCAATTGTTTTTAGTAATAGGTTGCTACCATTTGCAGCAAATGTTGGATCTAATGATTTATTAGTTGCATGGCTATTTAAAAGATTTGACCACTTGTGAAACAGTGACCAAGACTCGTTGTTTCCAGTATCATCTATTATAGTAACAGTCCACGGCTTGTAATCTCTGTCGCCTGCAAAGTGTGCCACGCGACCTCTATAAGGAATAGAAATGCTTCCAAGTTCTCCTTCGGGAAGCTTTGCAGCAACTGCGTGATATGTCAAATTTACATCACCTGCTTGAACAGCAGCTGGCCAATTGAATTTAATTGAAAACCGATTGGCTCTAGTGCCGCCGTTAAACCCATTTTTAAAGTCTGAAATGGTTTGACTCATTCATTACTCCTGTGCTGTGACAGTTACGAGGAAGCCATTGACTGCAGTTCCGGGATTTGACGTAAAGGTTTGCTTTGGATAAATTTTAATGTCAACTCGCAAAGTTCCACTGGTAGTAGTGTTATTTGTTGAATCGCAAACTACAATTCCGGGTGAATCAAAAGATCTGGTACCAGTAGTATCAAGAGCATTCAATAGATTAGAACCAGCATTACTGAGTGCATTTATTACGCTGGTACGTGCAGCTGCCCATGTTGCAGTGTTGCTTATTGCGGCATCTACGTACTGTGCAATAGCATCTTCTGCAATGGTTTTTACTTGTTGAATCAAACTTGGAACACCGACTCTGTTGTTTGCAGTATATCCGCCAGTGACGCCTACGTAATCTGAAGCCAGATAATAGCCACTTCCAACTCCCGATTGGTAATAGTTGATGCGCTTGCGCTTCAATGTATCGCTATACTGCCAAGAAGAACTAGGAGCCGCTGGAGTAATAGTATCTACATTGAGAACCGATGCCAAATTTGATCCGGTGGCGGCGATGTAGACGTTTCCAGCAACCTTTGCTCTGTGCATTGCACCTGCTACGTCACTGATCAGTGGAATGGTGATTTGCAGTGTACCATTTTGACCAAAATTATTTGTAGCAATTGTCTTAGTTTTTAGACCCATAATACAGAAGGTCTTGTTAAGTGCTGCTCCATTTAGAACATAAGCAGTTAGACCTGCAACGTTTTCAATATTTTGATATAGTGAAGACCTTCCATCCAAACCTGGATAGCGATTTACATCGCTGTAAGTTCCAGTTGTACTGTTCTGTGCTAAACTAAAATCGGAACCGGAGAGGCCTGAGTGAATGATTACAAAATTTTCACGGAAAGCATTTCCGGTATCCAACAAAGCGTTGAATATATTATTACGTCTAACAACGTTTGCATAGCTGTTGTTTAAGAAATCTGCACTTGATCCATGGCAGAAGTTATATGTGTTTCCGCTTGCATATGAGTATGGAAGAGCTCCATACACAGCTCTATTATTTCCAGTAGTAATTCCTTGAGCATCAAGGTATGAAGCCATGTCCAACGTCATAATGACATCTGCACCTGGTTGGAGCGGAGTAGTCATATTATTATCCAACACAGCATAATCACCACCAACGCATGCTATACCGCCATAAGAAAGATAATTTAAAACTGTATAAAATTCAATTCCAGTTCGACTTAGAGTATATTGACTGTTTGTATTGTCATAGACAACAAATGCTCCAGTTATGCCGCCGCCTTTAAAATCAACCTCACCTGTGAGCTCATCTTCTGGCAAAACACCGCCAGTGTTTCCAGTATAGGATCCCGGTAAAAATATATCTCTTAAAAATAAAAATCTGTTTCTATTTGTATTATTTGCCGTTGCTTGACTATCTTGCGCATATGCTGCGTCGGTTCTTCCGTAACCCAGTGAGTCGGGAGTTTGTGGCAAATAGTTTCTAATAATAGCATTTATGTTATTGTGTATGGCATTCAAATAACCAATAAATCCCTGTGGATTTTTAAAAATAAATGCCTGTGTATCTAAATCATACACATAATCTTTATTTGAAAAATCACTATTTATTAAATTAAATATTGCAACTTCTGGTACAATTGACTCCCGTGCCATCTGTAAAAGACCATAAAGACCACATGCAGTTAATCCTGGGAATTGATTTCCTGGACTTGATAATGCGCTTTGCCAGTATCCAGCAGATAAAGCAGCCACTAGTGCCTTTGTAACATCACTCGGTGGTGTTTCTGACTCAAAATTAAAAGCCTGAGTGTCAATAAAATCCGTAAAGGGGCTGTTTGGTACTGTAGATAGTG